>Ga0209200_1000812_pt1 | contig 34095 bp, 26 predicted proteins | sample AD_UKC033_MetaG_FD_184406 | JGI IMG/M metagenome (GOLD analysis project Ga0209200, IMG submission 184406) | Active sludge microbial communities of municipal wastewater-treating anaerobic digesters from USA - AD_UKC033_MetaG (SPAdes) (version 2) | ecosystem: Engineered > Bioreactor > Anaerobic >... | reverse complement strand
AGCGTAACGAGTAATGCGTAATGCGTAACCCGGAGTGGGTGGGAGTTGGGTGTGGGTGGCGGGAGCGTAACGAGTAATGCGTAATGCGTAACCCGGAGTGGGTGGGAGTTGGGTTTGGGTGGCGGGAGCGTAACTCGTAACACGTAACCCGTAACCCGGAAACACTTCGCATATGTGATCCGGTTACGCATTACTCGTTACGCATTACGCACCACATGAATCAAAGCCAAAGTCCGCCATTCCGGTTACGCATCACTCGTTACGCATTACGCACCACATGAATCAAAGCCAAAGTCCGCCATTCCGGTTACGCATCACTCGTTACGCATTACGCACCACATGAATCAAAGCCAACGTCCGCCATTCCGGTTACGCATTACTCGTTACGCATTACGCTCCACATGAATCAAAGCCAACGTCCGCCATTCCGGTTACGAGTTACGAGTTACGAGTTACGCAACATCGCCGGCAACAACGCATAAAACTTCGTCGCCTCGACCACATCCTCCAGCGGCACGTGTTCGTTGACCGCGTGGGCGTAGATCTCGTCGCCGGGGCCGAAGCCGATGCTGGGGATGCCGGCCTTGCCGCGCCAGTAGTTGCCGTTGGTGGAGAAGTCCCACTTGCCGGCCGGCTCGCGGCGGCCCCAGAGCGCCTCCATGGTCGCCTGCCCGGCCAGCACGAAGGGATCGTTCTCCTCCAGCGCCCAGGCCGGGAAGTACTTCTCGTAGCGGAACACCTCGCCGGTGTGGCTGGGCTCGGTCCAGACCAGTTGCTCGATGCGGAAATCATCGCGCTGGTGAGGCGGGAGGATGGCCTCGATCTCGGCGATGACGCTTTCCACCGTGTCGCCAAAGGTGACGCGGCGGTCGATGAAGATGCGGCATTCGTCGGGCACCGCGTTGTCGCTGGGGCTGACGCTGCTGATGCGCGTCACCGTGATGCGACCCTGGCCCAGAAAGTCATGGCTGCGCAGCGTGGCATCCATCTTGTCGATGGCATCGATCACCGGCAGCATCTTGTAGATCGCGTTGTCGCCCAGGAAGTTGCTGGCCGCGTGCGCGCTGCGCCCCTTGCAGACCACCTCCAGCTCCAGCCGGCCCTTGTGGCCGCGGTAGACGTTCATCTTGGTCGGCTCGCCGATGACCACGAAGTCGGGGCGCACCCCTTCCCACTCGACGAAGGCGTTGCAGCCCACGCCGTCGCACCATTCCTCGATGTTGCCCAGGTAGTAGGCCGTGTAGCCCTCCAGCAGGCCCAGATCGCGTGCCATGGCCAGGCCGTAGATCATGCCGGGGGTGCTGCCCTTCTCGTCCAGCGCGCCGCGGGCGTAGAACATGCCATCCTCGATCTTGCCCTGGAAGGGGTCCCACGGCCACTGCGCCCGGTCGCCGATGCCCACCGTGTCGATGTGGCTGTCGTAGAGCAGGATCGTCGGCCCGTGGCCGATGCGGCCCACGATGCTGCCGTAGCGGTCCACGTAGACCTGGTCGAAGCCCAGCTTGCGCATCTCCTCGCCGATGCGCTGGCCGACCGCCTCGATGTCGTTGTTCATGCTGGGAATGGCGACGATCGCGCGCAGAAAGGCGATGATGTCATCATGCGCCGCCGCCACCCGCTGGTTCAGGGAATCGATTGTGTTTTTCATGGGACTCTCTCTTGGTTGTTGATGTGACTGTTGTGCAGTGCTGCGGCCGCTGGCCGGGGACACGTAATGCGTGATGCGTAATGCGTAATCCGGAATGGCGTGGGTTGGCTGTGGTTCTCGAGGGGCCTGGTCTCATGCTCGAACCCAACGTCCATCGTCTGCCGGTTACGCATTACTCGTTACGCATTACGTGCCAGCCAGTGCTGCGACCGCTTGCGAAAAAAAACCTCAACGCGCGCCATCCGTTGCGACAATCCACGTGCCGCTTTGGCGCGCCAGGGCTTTGCTGATCTCTGACGGCGCGGTGATCAGCGCTGGCTTGCCGGTGGCGCGCACGAAGGCGATGGCCGCCTCCACCTTGGGCTTCATGCTGCCGGGGGCAAAATGCCCCTCGTGCAGATAGCCCTCCAGCGCGTCTACCGTCACCTCGTCCAGGTTCTGCTGCTGCGGCGTGTTGAAGTTGATCGCGATCTGCGGCACACCGGTGGAGATCAGCAGCAGGTCGGCGTCCAACTGCTGCGCCAGCAGGCCGCTGGCCAGGTCCTTGTCGATGACGGCGTAGATGCCTTCCAGTTGGCGCAGCTCGCCGCTGGTGTTTTGCACCACCGGGATGCCGCCGCCGCCGGCCGCCACCACCACGTTGTCGGCCGCCAGCAGCACGCGCACCGAGCCCTCCTCGATTACCTCCAACGGCCTGGGGGAGGCCACCACCCGGCGCCAGCCGCGGCCGGCATCCTCGATCACCTGCCACCCCTCCTTCTCGAAGGCGCGGGCGCGCTCCTCGTCCATGAAGCTGCCGATGGGCTTGCTGGGCTTCTGGAAGGCCGGGTCGTTGCGATCCACCAGCACCTGCGTCACCAGCGAGACCACCGGCGTCTCCTGGCCGCGGCTGAACAGCTCGTTGCGCAGCGCCTGTTGCAGCATGTAGCCGATCGCGCCCTGAGTGTCGGCGACGATCAGGTCCAACGGCGTGGTATGCACCTCGTGCGCGGCCAGCTCGTTGCGGCGCAGGATGTAGCCCACCTGCGGCCCGTTGCCGTGGGTGATCACCAGCCGCCAGCCGGCCATCACCATGTCCGCCAGATGGCGGCAGGTCTCGCGCACCGCGTCCCACTGATGCGGCACGTCAGGATGATCCTTGTGGGTGATGAGGGAGTTGCCGCCGACGGCCACCAGGGCAGTTTTGGTCATGGTCAGATCCTCTTGTTGCGGTCAGGAAGGTTGAAGACGGGTCGACGTGGAGGGGGGTCAGGTCCAGCTTTGCACCAGGCGCAGGCCCAGCAGCTTGTCGTCATAATGGCTGCTGCCGCAGAGCAGCGGCTCGTTCTGCCGGTCGTAGAAAACCTGGCGCAGGTGCAGCAGCGGGCGCGCCTCGGCCAGCTCCAGCACGGCGCGCGTCTCAGCGTCGGGCAGCACCGCGCCGATGTCGAAGATGTCATAGGCGATCTGCGCGCCGCAACAGGTCGCAATCAGCTCGTCGATGGGCAGTTGCCCGTCGCACTGTTCCGGCGGCAGCCGCAGCGCGGCCAACGGGATGGCGTTGCCGGCCAGGATGGCCGGCGTGTTGTCGGCATAAAAAACGCGCTGCAAGAAGAAGACCGGCTCCTCCTCCTCCAGCGCCAGCGCCTCGACCTCGCTCTCGGTGGCCGGGCGCACCGTGCGCGACAGCACCCGGATCGACGGCGCGCGGCCGCTGAACTCGATCAGGCGCAGGAAATTCCACAGTCCGTCCAGAGTGGTGGGCAGGTTCTCCAGGCGGGCGTTGACGTAGGTGCCGTCGCCCTGCTTGCGCAGCACCATCCCCTCGGCCGCCAGCCGGGCCAGCGCGCTGCGAACCGACGCCCGGCTGACCCCCAGCTCGGCCGCCAGCTCGCTTTCCGAGGGCAGGCGACTACCCGGCGCGTAGATCTGGCTCCTGATGCGCTCGGCAAGGATGGTTGTGGCCTGGCTGGCTACGGAACGGCGTCGTTCCACCAACATGGTGTGCGATCCTTCGTGGCTATGGGTCTGGCTGGGCGGCGAGGCTGGAGGCGGGGCAAACGAGCAACCAGCGTCGCCAGATCGAACCGGCAACAAACGGCAATCGTCTGACCTTTGCAGGATACCACTCTTTGCGCTCACTGTCAAAACGGCCGGCCATCGTGGCATGAACACCCCCGCCGTTTCGGAGTCGAGGCTTCAGCCGGGCGCCGTCGCCCAGACTCCGGAGTCGAGGCTTCAGCCGGGCACCATCATAGACTCCGGAGTCGAGGCTTCAGCCGGACGCCTGGACTCCGGAGTCGAGGCTTTAGCCGGGCGCCGTCGCGGGATTTGCCCGTCGACCCATTCGGAATCGTTGCCGCGCGCCGGATCAGTACACGAATTCCCCGATATCGTAGCGGGCAAACTGCGGCGGCTGCTGCGCATCCTGCGCCACAAAGGCGGCGCGGATCGCCAGCTCCTGCGCCCGCAGCGCCGCCGGCGGCCGCGGCTCGATGCCGGCCGCGGCCGCCAGCGCGGCATAGGGTGCATCGGCATGGACGACAAAATCGGAAAAGTAGATCAGGTCCCCGCGGCCCAGCGGCATGGCGTTGAGCAGGGCGACGGTGTCGCGCACATGCCCATGCGCGTAGCGATCGCCGCCCGCGCCCAGCAGGATGATCACGCTGGCCTGCAGGCCGGCCGCCTTGAGGGTCGTCGTCGCGTCCAGCACGTCGGCCGCGTCCCCCGGCTTGTTCAGCCAGCGCAGCAGCGGGTCGTGCCCGCTCTCCATGCCGATGTAGACCCGCGCCAGCCCGTGCGCCCGCAGCTCTTGCCAATCGGCCACGCTTTTGCGCTCCACGTGGAAGGCGTCGATGAAGGCGAAGAGCGGCAGGTCGCCAGGCGCTGTCATGCTGGCCGCCGGCGCCGCGGCATCTTCCGATCGACGACCCGCAGCGCCAGCATGCGCCCCGCCCTCTGCCCCCCGCGACCAGTCCCGCACCACCTTCAACAGCGCCAGCAGCCGCGGCATCGGCGCCACCAGCGCGTTGGCGTCGGCCAGGAAGATGGACTGGCGCATGGCCGCGGCCGGGCCGAAGAAATCCAGCACATCGGCCATGTGCTGGCGAAACTGCTCCGGCGTCTTGATGCGAAAGGGGGTCCCCTGGTAGAAGGTGCAGAAGGTGCAGGCGTTGTGCGAGCAGCCGTGGGTGGCCTGCAAGACCAGCGCCAGATATTGATCGGGCGGCAGGATGCCCACCGGGGTGTAGATCTGTTGGAAGCGTTGGCGGTCACGCTCCAGGCCGTCCCAATCCCAGCGCGCCAGGCTGGCCAGGGCAGCCTGCACGGCCGGCGGCGCAGCGCCGGCTGCCGCCGCCATCTGGCAGACCAGTTCATGCGCGACCTGCACCAGGCGGCGCGCTTCATCCTGCCTCAGCCAGCGGCGTTGGCGCCGCTTCTGGCCATCCTCGCTGGCCGTCCACTTGGCCAGCACGCGGTTGTCCAGGCTGCGGCGGTAGTTGCGCCCCTCGTAGAACGCGCCGTGCAGCCGGCCCAGCGGGTCAAAGGTGAAGGAGGGCTGTTCCCCGTCCAGCAGCAGGTTGAGCGCGTTGGGCCGCGCCAGCAGGCTGGCCAGGCGGCCATCGGGCAGGGTCGTTTCCCAGCGCAGCCGCGGCCGGTCGTCGCTCATGGCTGCGCCCGGCGGCTCTGGGCGAAGACCTCGATCAACGCGGCCAGCGCCAGGACGCCCAGGACCAGTGTGCCATCCAGCAGGCCGCGCAGCTGCAGGATGGCCAGCAAGACCGCGGTCAGCCCCAGCAGCAAGGCCTGGCGCAGCGCGGCGCGGCCGCTGGGCGGCCGGCCGCCGAAGGGGATGCGACGGTGCAGCCAGCTCAACAGCGGCGCCAGCAGCCCGGTTACGGCCAGCGCCAGCAGCAGCAGCGCCGTGGCCAGGTTGGGGTTAGTCGGCGGGCGGTTCATCACCAGCCAGGCCAGCCCGGCCGCCGCGGCGGCGCCCATCAGCAGGGAGAGGAGAGAGGTTTGGCGGTTCATGGCTGGATGAATTCTACCCAAAATTCCATCTCTGGCTAAAATGGAAGCAGTTACTACACGTCGCCAAAATCGGTCTTCACTCACTGCTCAAGCCGGTTCCGTGAACCGGCGGCGTTGTGGGCGCAAACCCGACGGATCACGGATCCGCCGGGAGCAGGTGAGGCTAAAATGGAAGCAGTTACTACACGTCGCCAAAATCGGTCTTCACTCACTGCTCAAGCCGGTTCCGTGAACCGGCGGCGTTGTGGGCGCAAACCCGACGGATCACGGATCCGCCGGGAGCAGGTGAACTGAAGAGTTATTTACGCCAACTTGTACTACGCTCAGTTGCCCATCATCGCACGCCAAGCCGCCAAGAACTCCGCCCTTTGCGATCTTTGCGCCTTTGCGTGAGCCAAAACCACGAAGTCTCGAATCGTAGTTGCCCATCATCGCACGCCAAGGCCGCCAAGAACTCCGCCCTTTGCGATCTTTGCGCCTTTGCGTGAGCCAAAACCACGAAGCCTCGAACCTGATTGGAGGTTGCCATGAACGGCGGCGAGTTGGTCGCAGCAGTCCTGCACGCGCAGGGCGTGGAATTCCTGTATACCCTGGTCGGCGGGCACATCTCGCCCATTCTGGTGGCCGCCAAGGCCGCCGGCATCCGCATTGTGGACACCCGCCACGAGGCCACGGCCGTTTTCGCCGCCGACGCCACCGCGCGCCTCACCGGCCGGCCGGGCGTGGCCGCGGTGACAGCTGGGCCGGGCGTCACCAACACCCTGACCGCGGTCAAGAACGCCCAGATGGCGCAGTCGCCGGTGGTGTTGATCGGCGGGGCCGCGCCTACCGCGCTGCAAGGCCGCGGCGCATTGCAGGACATCGACCAACTGTCGCTCTTCACGTCGGTGGTCAAGTGGTCCCGGGCGGTGCGGCGGGTGCGGGATCTGGTTCCCACGCTGGAAGAGGCCTTTCGCCAGGCGCAGAGCGGTGTGCCCGGCCCCGTCTTCGTGGAATGCCCGGTGGATCTGCTCTACGACGAGGCCATGGTGCGCCAGCTCTACGGCGCGGCGCGCGCAGGCAAGACGCTGGGGCAGCGGGTTACCAACGCCTACCTGCGCTGGCACGTGGATCGCCTCTTCGCCGGCGCTGCCGGTCAGCAGGCCGGGCCGGCCAGCGCGGCGACGCCATCTGCCCCCAACGCGGCCCAGGTGCGCCAGGCAGCCGAGCGGCTGCGGCGGGCCCAGCGGCCGGTGTTGATCGTCGGCAGCCAGGCCACGCTGGATGCGCCGCGCGTCGCTGAGGTGGCCGGGGCGTTGGCGCGCATCGGCGCGCCGGTCTACCTGTCGGGCATGGCGCGCGGGCTGCTGGGCCGCGATCATCCGCTGCAGCTGCGCCACAAACGGCGTGAGGCGCTGAAAGAGGCTGATTTCGTGCTCCTGGCCGGCGTGCCTTGCGACTTTCGCCTGGACTATGGCCGCACCATCCGCGGCAGCGCGTTCTATCTCTCCGTCAACCGTAGCCGCAAGGACCTGACCAAGAACCGCAAGCCAGACCTGGGCGTCCTGGGCGATCCGGGGCTCTTCCTCCGGGCGCTGGCCGATGAGCTGGCTCGGTCAGAGACCGGCCAGAGCTCTGAAGAACTGGCTCGGTCAGAGACCGGCCAGAGCCCTGAAAGAAGTACCCCCGCTCTGGCCGGTCTCCGACCGAGCCAGGACTCCACCGCCGCCTCCGCTCTGGCCGGTCCCCGACCGAGCCAGGACTCCACCGCCGCCCCCGCTCTGGCCGGTCTCCGACCGAGCCAGGACTCCACCGCCACCCCCGCTCTGGCCGGTCTCCGACCGAGCCAGGATTCCCCCTGGCCGCAGTGGCTCGCCCAGCTCCGCCAGCGCGACGACGCGCGCAACGCCGAGATTGCCGGCCAGGCCGCCCAGCCGGCCGGCCACGTCAACCCCTTGCACCTGCTGCGCGAGCTGGATCAGCAGATCGGCCCGCAGGCCATCCTGGTGGCCGACGGCGGCGACTTCGTCGGCTCGGCCGCCTACACCGTGCAGCCCCCGGGTCCGCTGACCTGGCTGGACCCCGGCCCCTTCGGCACGCTGGGAGTGGGCGCGGGCTTCGCCCTGGGCGCCAAGCTCTGCCGGCCCGACGCTGAGGTTTGGATCATCTACGGCGACGGCTCGGCCGGCTACAGCCTGGCGGAGTTCGACACCTTCGTGCGCCACGGCCTGCCGGTGATCGCGCTGGTCGGCAACGACGCCGGCTGGTCGCAGATCGCGCGCGAGCAGGTGGAGATCTTCGGCGACGACGTGGCCACCGGCCTGACCCACGCCGACTACCACCGCGTGGCCGAGGGCTTTGGCGGCGCCGGCTTCCGGTTGGACGATCCTGAGCTGGCCGGCGAGCTCCTTCAGCAGGCGCGCCAGGCCGCGGCCGCCGGCCGGCCGGCGCTGGTCAACGCCATTCTGGGCCGCAGCGACTTCCGCAAGGGGTCGATTTCCATGTAGAGAGGGTTCGGGGGCACGCGAAAAAAACAAGCCGCTTCCGTCAAACCCAACGCAAGCAATAGCTCCTGAATGCACGCCCAAGCATAGCCCGGCATGGCTCGGTGGGAGACCGGCCACAGCGCCAGGTTGACTCTGGACAAGCCCCGCAGTAAAAAAATCCCGCACCGAACCCGGTGCGGGATTTTGATTCAGCATGCCTCGAGGGGTCTAGGCCTCGCGGAACTCGCCTTCCACCACGTCGTCATCGGCGCCGGGGGGCGGCGGGGGCGGGGTCTGGCTGTCGTCGGGCTGCTGTTGCTGGTAGGCCTGGTGCATCTGCGCACCGACGTTTTGCCAGGCGTTCATCAGCTCGTCGGTGGTGCTCCTCATGCGGGCCGGATCGGTGTCCTGCATGGCCGAACGCACGGCCGCGATCTTGCCCTCCAGCTCTGACTTGGCCTCGGCCGTCAGGTTGGGGGTGTCGGCCACGAACTTCTCCACCTGGAAGACCGCGCTGTCAGCCTGGTTGCGGGCCTCCACCTCGTCGCGGCGGCGCTCGTCCTCGGCCTTGTGCGCGGCCGCGTCCTTGACCATGCGGTCGATCTCGCTCTTGCTCAGGCCGCTGGAGGCGGTGATGCGGATGCTCTGCTCACGGCCGGTGGCCTTGTCCTTGGCGTTGACGTGCAGAATGCCGTCCGCGTCCAGGTCGAAGGCGACCTCGATCTGCGGCATGCCGCGCGGGGCCGGCGGGATGCCGTCCAGGATGAAGTTGCCCAACAGCTTGTTGTCGGCGGCCATGGGGCGCTCCCCTTGCACCACCTTGATCTCGACGCTGGTCTGGTTGTTGGCCGCGGTGGAGAAGACCTGGCTCTTGTGGGTGGGGATGGTGGTGTTGCGCTCGATGATGGGCGTGGCCACGCCGCCCAGGGTTTCGATGCCCAGGGTCAGCGGCGTCACGTCCAGCAGCAGCACATCGCGCACCTCGCCGCCCAGCACGCCCGCCTGGATGGCCGCGCCCACGGCCACCACCTCGTCGGGGTTGACCCCCTTGTGCGGCTCGCGGCCAAAGAACTTGCGCACCGCCTCCTGCACGGCCGGCATGCGGGTCTGTCCACCCACCAGCACGGCCTCGGCGATGTCGGCCGGCTTGAGGTTGGCATCCTCGATGGCCTGGCGGCAGGGGCCCATGGTGCGCTCCACCAGGTCGGCCGTGAGCTGCTCCAGCTTGCTGCGGCTCAGGTTCATCTGCAAGTGCTTGGGGCCGCCGGCGTCCGCGGTGATGAAGGGCAGGTTGATCTCGGTCTGCATCACCGTGGAGAGCTCGATCTTGGCCTTTTCGGCCGCTTCCTTCAGGCGCTGCAAGGCCATGCGATCCTGGCGCAGGTCGATGCCCTGATCCTTCTTGAACTCATCGGCCACCCAGTTGATGACGCGCTGGTCGAAGTCGTCGCCGCCCAGGAAGGTGTCGCCGTTGGTAGACTTGACCTCGAACACCCCCTCGCCCACGTCCAGAATCGACACGTCGAAGGTGCCGCCGCCCAGGTCGTAGACCGCGATGCGCTTCTCGACGTTCTTGTCCAGGCCATAGGCCAGGGCCGAGGCGGTGGGTTCGTTGATGATGCGCAGCACCTCCAGCCCGGCGATGCGGCCGGCGTCCTTGGTGGCCTGGCGCTGGCTGTCGTTGAAGTAGGCCGGCACGGTGATCACGGCCTGCGTCACCGGCTCGCCCAGATACTGCTCGGCGTCGTGCTTGATCTTCTGCAGGATCATGGCCGAGATCTCCGGCGGGGAGTAGTCCTTGCCCCCCATGACCACGGCCGCGTCGCCGTTGGGGCGCTCGACGATCTTGTAGGGCAGCACCTTGATGGCCTTCTGCACCTCGGGGTCATTGAACTTGCGGCCCATCAGACGCTTGACCGAGAAAATCGTGTTGTCGGGGTTGGTGACGGCCTGGCGGCGCGCCACCTGGCCCACCAGCCGCTCGCCGGTCTTGGGGTTGACCGCCACCACCGAGGGGATCAGCCGTGCGCCCTCGGAGGAGGGGATGACCACCGGTTCGCCTTGTTCCATCACCGACACCACCGAGTTGGTGGTGCCCAGATCGATGCCGATAATTTTACCCATAGTTGGTTGACTCCTCTTCTGCCTGTTTTGTCTCTCGTTGGATGATCCGGTTTACCGCCGGACCTCCGATCTGGCCCGGCTGCTGGCCGGACCTACGGGTGCGCGACTATTGCGCTACTTTGACCATGGAGGGGCGCAGCACCCGACCATCCAGCAGATAGCCCTTTTGCAGCTCCTGCACCACCACGCCGGAGGGGACGCCGTCGGCCGCTTCCATGATCACTGCCTGGTGCAGGGCGGGGTCGAAGGGCTGTCCTTCGGCGACGATGGACGTGACCCCCTGGCGTTCCAGGACGCCGATCAGCTTGCGCTGGATCAGGGCGAAGCCTTCCAGCCAGGAGTTGGCGTCGCCGGCCGCGCCGGCAGCCAGCAGGGCGCGGTCCAGGTCATCGACCACCGACAGGAAGCCGCCCAGGATCGACTCCTTGGCCGCGCGCACCTCGTGATCGGCCCGCAGCTCGGCCCGCCGCCGTGCGTTGGCGAATTCGGCCGCGGCGCGCAGGTACTTGTCCTCGGCCTCGTCGCGTGCCTTGATCGCCTCTTTGTACTCCTGCACCAACTGGACGATGGGGTCATCGGCCGTGGCCTGTTCGTCGAACGACTCCACCAGCTCCTGCCAGCTCATTCCTTCTTCCTGGGCCAGCGGCTCGTCGGCCGGCAGGTCACCCTCGGCGCCGGCCACTCCCGCATCGGCGGGTAGATTCTGATCGAAAAAAAGCTCATCTTGATCGCGCATAGTCTGTTCCTTTGTCTTACCGTGTGTCTTTACGTGTCTTTTGTCTGTCTGGTTGCGGCCTGGCATGGCCAGATGTGGATTTCTCTGCGAAATCCGACTTCCTCGCGCTCATGCGCCGTACCACTGCTCCACCAGGGCGCTCAGCATCTGCGAAACGTAGCGCACCAGCGGGATGGTGCGGCCGTAGTGCATGCGCACCGGGCCGACGATGCCCAGCACGCCGCTGGCGCCGTCGGGCGCGCCGTAGCGCGAGAGCACCAGGCTGAGCGAGCGCAGCGGCTCGTAGCGGCCATCGCCGCCGATCAGGATCTGCACGCCATCCCGCTGGCGCACGTTCTCGAAGATCGAGCCCAGCAGCGGCGGCTGCTCCAGCACCGAGACCAGTTGTTGGGCGTCCTCGGCCAGCAGGAACTCCGGCTGCGTCAGGATGTGCGACAGCCCCTCGCGGTAGATCTGCTCGTTGTGGGGGTTGTCCTCGCGCTCCATCACGCTCTGGATCATCGAAACCACCTGCTGGCCAAATTCGGTCAACGCCAACCCGCGGGCCTCGATTTCTCCGGCCGTCAGCCCGGCCAGCAGGTCGTTGAGCAGGTTGGAGAGCTGGCTCAGCTCCTCCTGGCTGACGCGAAAGTCCAGGCTGAGCATCTGCTGGCGGACGATGCCCTGGTGCAACACCAGCACCAGCAGAACTAGCCCGTGACGCACCTCGACCAGCTCGATATGCTTGAAGCGGCAGCGGTCGGAGCGCAGCGGCGTGGCCAGCGCGCCCATCTGGGCGGCATGGGCCAGCACCGCGGCCGCCAACTGCGCCCACTGGTCGGTCTCGCGGCCCACCTGGTGAAAAAGGTGTTGGATGGTGAACTGATCATCCAGCGTCAGCGGCTGGTCGGGCAGGAGGTGCTGAACGAAATAGCGGTAGCCCTCTTCTGTGGGCACGCGGCCGGCCGAGGTGTGCGGGTGCGTCAGGAAGCCCTGCTCCTCCAGCGCCTTCATTTCGTTGCGGATGGTGGCCGGGCTGACCTTCAGCCCATATTCCTCGACCACCATCTTGGAGCCGATGGGCTGGGCTGTGGCGATATGTTCCTGGACGACGATGGCCAGCACAGCCTGCCGGCGCGGATTAAGCGTGTTCACCTGTTCAGCATTCCTCGAAAGACGCAACCGTTGGGCCCAAGGCTTGGCAAGCCGTGGGCCGGTTTAGCACTCGCGGGTGGAGAGTGCTAAAGAACATGGCAGCTATGATACCATGAGACGCCTTGAGTGTCAAACCCCCCGGCCGCGTTGGCCCCCTATAGCCAGAAGTAGACGATGAACGCGTTGGCGATGCAGACGAGGATGAGCAGCAGCAGGGAAACGACGATGGCCGCGCGGCGCGGGCGGGCGCGAACCAGGTAGATCAGCAGTCCCAGGAATAACAGTCCACCGCAGAGCGCGTTGACAAGGGCAAAGAGTTCTTTTGCGGCTTGGGTGATCATCGGGATGTCCTCTGACTTCGGGGATTTCTCGCGGGCTCAATAGGCCTGGCGATCGGTGAACATGCGCAGGACGGTGCGCACCATGATCTGAAAATCGAGCCAGATCGACCAGTTTTCAATGTACCACAGGTCGTATTTGGTGCGTTCGGTGATGGAGGTGTCGCCGCGCAGGCCGTTGACCTGGGCCCAGCCGGTGATGCCGGCCTTCTCGCGATGGCGATCCATGTAGCGCGGGATGCTCTGGCGGAACTGCTCGACGTAGACCGGGCGCTCCGGCCGTGGCCCCACCAGGCTCATGTCGCCCAGCAGCACGTTGATGAACTGGGGCAGCTCGTCGAAGGAGAGCTTGCGCAGCAGCGCGCCGATGCGGGTGCGCCGCGGGTCGCCGGGGGTGGTCCAGCCCGGCCCTTGCCGCTCGGCGTCGTCGCGCATGGAGCGGAACTTGAGCATCAGGAAGGGCTTGGCGTCCAGCCCCATGCGCTCCTGCACGTAGAAGACCGGTCCGGGCGATTCCAGCTTGATCAGCAGCGCGGTCAGCATCATCAGCGGCGAGAAGATCACCAACCCCGCCAGGCTGCCCACGATGTCCACCGTCCGCTTCATGGCCAGATGCCAGCCGCGCAGCCCCACGTCGCGCATGGTCAGCAGCGGCAGGCCGGCCAGGTCGCTGATGCTCACCTCTGAGGCCATGATCTGGAAGACGTCGGGGTAGATGCGGATGCTGACCCGCTCGCGTTCGCACTGGGCCACGATCTGCACCAGCTCGCGATGGGTGGCCTCGGGCAGGCAGATGATCACCTCCTGCACCTGCTGTTTTTCCACCAGCCGGGGCAGATCGGCCATCTTGCCCAGCACCGGCAGCCCCAGCACCTTCTGCGGCCCATCGTCCACGGCCACCAGCCCCACCGGCCGATAGCCCAACTGGGGGGAGTTGAGCATCTTCTGCAAGACGATGCGCGCCACCTCGCCGGTGCCCACCAGCAGCACATCGTTGTTGCCCACCCCGCGGCGCATCAGCCAGCGCTGCAACTGGATGTGCAGCACGCGGCTGAGGGTCAGCAGGCCCAGCGTCAGCAGCCAGGCCAGCACCAGCATGGGCCGGCGATAGTCGATGATGTTCTTGAGCAGGAAGGAGATGAAGGCGACGGCCAGCAGGGAGCCCAGCGTGACGGCGCGGTAAAGGGCCATCAGCTCTTGCAGGCGCGGCTGGCCGCGGCTGCGGGTGTAGAGCTTGCTGAAGAAGATCGCGCCGATCACGGTGACGACGTAGATCACCATCTGCCCCAGGTACTGCCCCACCGCGCCCACGCTGGGATCGCGCGCCAGGGTGATGCGGTAGGCCAGGGCCACGGCCAGCATCGTCAACAGGATATCGAAGATGACCTGCACCAGCACCAGGGTGACTTGTGAGCGCTTCATGGGGGATCCTGTCAACCGTGATGGGCGGGGGCGCGCAGGCCGCGCCGCCATTGCGACCAGCGGCGGCCGGCCATGTCCAGCGCGCCGCGCAGGCCGATGCCGCCGACGATGGCCCAATGCAGCAGCAGCGGGGTCGTGGCCTGATAGTGTTTGCGGTAGAAGATCAGCATGGCCCGGTAGAACTCGTAGCGCGCCTTGCTGCTGCTCTTGCTGGCCGCTTCTTTGACGTGCAGCACCGTCACCGCGGCATTATACCATACCTGCCAGCCGCGCTGCTTGATGCGAAAGGCCCAGTCCAGGTCCTCGCCGTACATGAAGAAGGTCTCGTCCAGCAGCCCGGCCTGATGAATGGCCTCGCCCCGCACCTGCATATACGCGCCCACCACCGCATCGACCTCGGTGGTCTGATCGGGGCTGAGATAGGTCATGTTGTAGCGGCCAAAGCGCGGGCTGCGGGGGAAGAGCTTACTCAGCCCGATCATGCGGTACAGGCTGACCTGGGGCGTGGGAAAGGAGCGCCGGCAGGCCAGGTCCAGGCTGCCATCCAGCCGCACCAGCTTCGGCCCGGCCACGCCGCATGCTGGCCGGCTGTCCATGAAGGCCAGCATTTCCGCCAGCGCGGTGGGGGGCAGCTCGGTGTCGGGGTTGAGCAACAGGGCGTAGCGCGGCGTGGCGGCGGGGTCGCCCGCGCCCGGCTGATCGCTCCAGCCGAAATGGCGCAGTCCCAGGTTGTTGCCTGCAGGATAGCCGCCGTTGACCGGGCTGGCGATCAGTATGGCCTGAGGGAATTCCTGCGCGGTCATCTCGGCGCTGCCGTCGGAGGATGCGTTGTCCACCACGCAGACGGCGTAGCTGAAAGCGCCCTGGCTGGCGTAGACCGTCTGCAAGCAGCGGCGCAGCAGATCGCGCGTGTTGTAGTTCAGGATGACGATGGCCAGGTCGAGGGGAGGCATGGTGGGAGGGGTGAACGGTGAACGGTGAACGGTGAACGGTGGATGGGGAATGGTGAACGGTGGACGGTGAACGGGGAATGGGGAATTGGTGAACGGTTAATGGGCGGTCGGCGCGGGGCGCGGGATGTGTGAGAGTGTCCGGTCTGAGTGGCCTGTTCCCCGGCTTATCCGTAGCGGCGGCCGCTGGCCATGGTGCGTCGCCAGTGGATCTCGTCGCGGGCGCGGTTTTTGCGTCGCCAGCGCAGGCCGGCCGGATAGCCCAGCATCTTGGCCACGTCGCCGGTCAGGCGCAAGAGCGGGATCAGCAGCAGGGCCCACAGCCGTTGGGGCCAGCCATAGCCCTGCCACTGGGCTGCCAGCCGGCGGGCCGGCCGCCAGCAGTAGGCCAGCGCGCCGGCCAGGAGGATCAGCAGCCAGAGCGGGTGATGCAGGATGCTCAGGGCCAGCAGCGCGGGCAGCGCCAGCAGGTAGGTGACGTAGCGCAGGGCGTGGCGTTTGCGCCAGAGGTCGGCCTTGCCGTCGCCGCGGGCATAGCGATAGTACTGCTTGAAAAAGCTGCGCAGGGTGGGCCGCGGACGGAAATGCACCCGCGCCTCCGGCGCCCAGGCAAAGCCGCCGCAGCATTCGATCAGACGAAAATCGAACAACAGGTCTTCGCAGTAGTCCAGCCACTCAGGGTAGCCGCCGCTGCACTGCCAAGCGCCGCGGCTGAAGGCCACCGAACGGCTGCTGGGCAAAAAGCGCTCCGGCCGGATGTCGTCCACCAGCGGCAGGGTGGTCGCGCCCAGGGCCAATTCGAAGGGGCCGTGTGGGTCGGGCTGAAAGAAGCCGGCCGCGGCGTAGCAGCCAGCGGCCAGCGCGTCCGGCGCCAGCCCCTCGAAGGGGGCCGTCAGCCGCTCCAGCCAGTCGGGCTCCAGCCGCACGCCGGCGTCGGTGCTGGCGATCACTTCGCCGGAAGCGCGTTTGACTGCCAGGTTGCGACCGCGGCTGATGTTGGCCCCGCGCGCCTCCTGGAGCTTGAGGGGCAGGCGGTCGGCGTGGCTCAGCACCACGGCCGGCGTGCCGTCGCTGCTGCCGCCGTCGACGATGATGACCTCGTCGGGCGGCCTGGACTGCGCGGCCAGGCTTTCCAGCAGGCGGCCGACGGCCTCAGCTTCGTTCAGGACGGTACAGATCACGGAGACGCGCATGGATGCATTATACCGTGCGAAGACGCAGCAGAGAAATGGCAGCCATCGGGGATTTGAGCCGTTGCCGCTGGAATCCTTTTGTTTTGCGCGCCATTGCGACTGTGGTATAATCGCGACCGTAGCGCCAAGCCGTCCCAGCGTGAGCCTATCGTTAGCCAGAGGAGAATCAACGATGGTCGAAGTGACAATCGACAGCGTGCGCGTGAGTCTGATGTCCAATCATCGGGTCGTTGTGCTCAAGGAGCGCGACGGCGAACGTTTCCTGCCCATCTGGATCGGCCCGTTCGAGGCCGACGCCATCACCATCGAGCTGCAAGGGGTGGAGGTGGCCCGCCCGCTGACCCACGACCTGCTGAAGTCGGTGATCTATCTGTTGAGCGCTGAGGTGCGGCGAGTGGAGATCAACGATCTGAACAACGACACCTTTTTTGCGCGCATTGTCTTGGACGCGGAAGGGGACAAGATCGAGGTGGACGCGCGGCCCAGCGACGCGATCGCGCTGGCTGTGCGCTGCTCGGCGCCCCTGCTGGTGGCCGACCACGTGATGAACCGCGCGGCGATCCTGCCCGAAGAGGATGCGCGCGGCGAAGCGACGCAGGAAAGCAGCTCGGTCGGCGAAGAGGGCCTGGATGTGTTCCGGGATTTCGTCGAGGGTCTGGACCTGGAAGGGCTGGGCGCGGGCTTCTAGTGCGCCCCGGGGCCTTTCTACCCCTTCGGCGGGGACGCCTCGCAGATCCGCGAAGCGCAGCGCCGAGCATCGACTGACACCATCTGATCCCAAGGGCGTCCCGCCCGACTTGGCGAGGTGATATGCCTCGCCTTATTTTTCGGCGCAGCGCCTTCAGCCCGCGCTGAGCATTTGCCCGGAGCCTGCCATGGACAGCGGCTTTGCCGACATCTCATCCTCTGCGCGCGACCGCCTGACGCCCGCCAACCCGGAGGCCGAACAGGCTGTGTTGGGGGCGATTCTGATCGATCCCGATGCCGTGATCCGGGTTGCGGCCTTTCTCAAGGCGGACGACTTCTACCAGGAGAAGAACGGCTGGATCTACCAGGCGATTCTGGACCTGCACGAGCGCCGCCAGCCGGCCGATTTCCTGACCGTCACCGACGAGCTGGAGCGGCGCCGCCAGTTGGACGAGGTGGGCGGGCCGGCCTACGTGATGGACCTGATCAACGCGGTGCCCACGGCCATCCACGTGGAGCACTACGCGCGCATCGTGGAGCGCACCTCGGTGCTGCGCAAGCTGATCCGCGCGGCCGGCCAGATCGCCCAGATCGCCTACGAGGAGACCACCGAGGACATCGGCGAGGTGATCGACCGCGCCGAGCAGGTCATCTTCAGCGTGGCCGAGCGGCGCGCCCAGCGGGACCTGGTGGCGGTGCGCTCGCTGATGGGGGACGTGGTCGACCGAATCGACTTTCTCTACCATCACCGCGGCGAGATTCTGGGGGTGCCCACCGGCTTCAAGCTGCTGGACAAGATGCTGGGCGGCCTGCAACGGAGCGATTTGATCATCCTGGCGGCCAGGCCGGGCGTCGGCAAGACCTCCATGGCCATCTCGCTGGCGCAGAATGCGGCGCGCAAATATGGCAAACGGGTGGCAGTCTTCAGCCTGGAAATGTCCAACGAACAGTTGGTGCAGCGCATGTTGTCGGCTGAGACCGGCATCGACTCGCAGCGGCTGCGGCTGGGCGAGATTCAGGGCGAGGAAGAGTGGCACAAGCTGATGGAGGCGGCCGGCGCGCTTTCCGACGCGCCGATCTTCATCGACGACACGCCGGCCGTCTCGGCCATGGAGCTGCGCACCAAGGCGCGGCGCCTCTACGCCGAACATGATCTGGACCTGATCGTGGTGGACTACCTGCAATTGATGCAGGGCGACCGGCGTTCCGAGAACCGCGTTCAGGAGATCAGCGCCATCTCGCGCGGGCTGAAAGGCCTGGCCCGCGAGCTGAACGTGCCGGTGCTGGCCCTCAGCCAGCTCTCGCGCGCGGTGGAGACCCGGCAAGACAAGCGGCCGATCCTGTCCGACCTGCGCGAGAGTGGAAGCATTGAGCAAGATGCCGACGTGGTCCTCTTCATCTACCGCGAGGAGATGTACAACGAGGAGACGGAGAAGCAGAACATCGCCGATGTGATCGTGGCCAAGCACCGCAACGGCCCCACCGGCTCCGTCTCCCTCTTCTTCCGCAAAGAGCTGACCCAGTTCCGCGACCTGGAGATGCGCCGCGAGGAGCTGGAGTGATGCAGTCTTTCCCTGGCTTCCCCGCCGGCAAGCAGACGCTGATCAAGGTGCCCAACACCTTCTTCACTGAGCTGTTGCCGGCCATCGACGACCTGGCCGAGCTGAAGGTCACTCTGCACTGCATCTGGCTGTTGAGCCACAAGCAGGGCGATCTGCGCTACACCCGGCTGGTGGAGATCGCGGCCGACGACCGTTTCATGGCCGGCCTGGACCCGCAGCCGGCGCAGGCCGTGGCGGCCCTGCGCCGCGGCCTGGAGCTGGCCGAGGGCCGCGGCGTGCTGCTGCGCGTTCAGGTACGGCAGAGCGGCGAGGAAGAGGCCTGGTATTTTCTCAACAGCGAGCATGGCCGCGACGCGGTCGAGCGCATCCGGCAGGGCGACCTGCACAGCCTGGCCGAGCCGTTGCCGGAGCAGATCAGCCTGCAGGCCCAGCGGCCGCACATCTACCTGCTCTACGAACAGAATATCGGCCTGATCCAGCCCATGTTGGCCGAGGAGCTGCGCGATGCCGAGCGCACCTATCCGCAGAGCTGGCTGGAAGAGGCGTTCCGCATCGCGGTCGAGCTGAACGTCCGCAACTGGAAATATATCCGCACCATCCTGGAGCGCTGGGCCGCGGAGGGCAAGGATCATGGAATCGATCAGCGACACGATGCAGAAGATGACAGCTACGAGGCGCTCAAACGACGCTACGTCCCCGAAGGCTACGAGGATATCATCGTCCATTGAGCCGGCCGGCCTGGCCGGAGATGTCTGTCCCATTTGCCAGGGGCAGGGCTTCGTGGTGCTGGATCTGCCCATCAGCCACCCCGACTTTGGCCGCGCCCAGCCCTGCCGCTGCCGCCAGGCCGAGATCGCGCTGCGCCGCCAGGCGGAGCTGACCAGGGTCAGCAACCTGGATCAACTGCGCCACATGACCTTCGAGACCTTTCGGCCCGATGGGGTGGGCCTGAACGAGGAGCAGCGGCAGAACCTGCGCCGCGCGTTCGACAAGGCGCGCAGCTTCGCGGCCCAGCCTGAAGGCTGGCTGCTGTTCACGGGAACCTACGGCTGCGGCAAGACGCATCTGGCGGTGGCCATTGCCCACGAGGTGCTGCGCCGCGGCCAGTCGGCCCTCTTCGTGGTGACGCCCGATCTGCTGGATCACCTGCGCGCCGCGTTCGGGCCCAGCTCCGAAACCAGCTTCGACGAGCGTTTCGAGACGGTGCGCCAGACGCCGCTGCTGATCCTGGACGATTTCGGCGCCCAGAGCGCCACCCCCTGGGCCAAGGAGAAGCTCTTTCAACTGCTCAATCATCGCTACACCGCGCGCCTGCCCACAGTGATCACCACCAACCTGCGGCTGAGCGAGATCGAGGCCCGGCTGCGCTCGCGGCTGGCCGACCCCGACCTGTCCACGGTGGCGCCGATCACCGCGCCCGATTTCCGCTCCAGCGGCGATTCGTCCACCCAGGAGCTGAGCACGCTCTCCCTGCACAAGGATCAGACCTTCGAGAACTTCGACCTGCGCCGGGAGGAGCTGTCGGAGGATGTGGCCCAAAGCCTGGCGCGGGCCAAGGCGCAGGCCGAGGCTTTTACCCAAGTTCCGCAGGGCTGGCTGGTGTTGACCGGTCCCTACGGCAGCGGCAAGACTCACCTGGCCGCGGCCATTGCCAACCGCCGCTTGCAGGATCAGCACGAGCGCACCATGTTCGTGGTGGTGCCTGACCTGCTGGACTACCTGCGGGCGGCCTTCAACCCCAGCAGCACCGCGCCGCTGGACATCCGCTTCGAAGAGGTGCGCCGCGCGCCGCTGCTGATCCTGGACGACCTGGGCACCGAGAGCGCTACCCCGTGGGCCCGGGAGAAGCTGTTTCAACTGCTCAACTACCGCTATGCCGCCCGCCTGCCCACAGTGATCACCAGCAGCATGCCGGTGGAGGAGCAGGACCCGCGCTTGGCCAGCCGCATGCTGGACACCAGCCGCTGCACCGTGGTCTCGATCCTGGCCCCCAGCTACCGCGGCGGCAAGGCACAGCGGGCGCAGAAGCGGCGGGGCAGGTGACCGGTTGCGGCCTGCTGATGACGCACGATGGCGAGGATAGAACAGGCTTTGCGCCTGATTCTGTCACCGCGGTGACGCTATTTCCATCGTCGCCGTGAACTATGCTATACTCCTGCACGTGTAACAGGCTGGCTGCGCGGCATCCCGCGGCGCCAGCCTGTCTTTGCCGGACAGGCTGAGGCCGGGCGCCCCGACGGCGCCCGGCGCTCCGAGCAGTTCTCAGCCCTTTCGGCAACCAAGACCCCACACGAGGTGATTTTCTCATGCATCGCAACAAGACCTTGCTGCTGGCCGTGGCCGCGCTGCTGCTGTTGATCACGCCGGCCTGCGCGCTGGGCAATCTGGTGGCCAAGAACGCCGCCGGGCCCGCGCCCACCCCCAGCTTCACCCCCAAGCCAACCTTTACGCCGACGGTTCCGGTGGTCGAGGAGCCCATCGTCGCGCCGACCTTCACCCCGACCAACACGCCTGAGGCCACGCCAACCCCGGCAGACACCCCAACGCCCGAGGCGTCGCCGACCCCTGAGGCCACGGCCACCCCGGAGATGGCGCGGCTGGTGATAGACAACCCGACGCTCAACGTGCGCAGCGGCCCTGGCACCAACTTCAGCGCCATCGGCCAGGCGCGCAACGGCGAGCGCTACGACGTGACGGGCAAGAACGCGGCCGGCACCTGGTATCAGATCAACTTCAACGGCCAGACCGGCTGGGTGGCCGGCGAGTATGTGATCGTCGAAGGGGACGCCAGCGCGATCCAGGTGGCGGCCAACATCCCGGCCCCGCCGATCCAGCCGACGCGGCCGCCGGCGCCCACGGCCGCGCCGCAGCCGACTGCGCCGCCCGCGCCCACGTCGCCGCCGGCGCCGAGCTATCCCTTCTCCCTGGTTCAGGGGTCTGCTCGCTGCGAGCCCAACGCGGGCACCACCTATTTCGATGGCTTCGTGCGCCGCCGCGACAATTCGCTCATGAATGGCGTCTGCGTTCACATTGCCTACTATGGCCCGCGCAACACCAAGTGCTCCGGCTGCGATGGCGTCGGCGACGGCATTTGGGGCTTCTCCCCCTTTGGCGGCCCCGCGCCGGCCGGCACCACGGTGGAGGTCTTTGTGGTGCCCTGTCCAGGTTCCATGCCTGCTGGCGGCCAAACGTTGGATACAGGCTTTGGCGACCTGACCCCGCAGTCGGACAAGTTCGTGCGCACTGTCAACGACAGCGAGCAGTGCACGGGAATCACGTTCGTGTCTAATCAGTAGTTCGTGGTTGCGGCCATCTGATCGGTTGACAGTGCGTATCAAGTTCATTCGTTGGACGATATTGCTGATGGTGGCCAGCCTGCTCCTTGCGAGCGGGCTGGCTGTTTTTGCTGGGCTGGCTCGGTCGGAGACCGGCCAGAGCAGCGGGGTGGCTCGGTCGGAGACCGGCCAGAGCGGGGGTGTTTTTGCTGGGCTGGCTCGGTCGGAGACCGGCCAGAGCGGGGATGAGCATTCGCTGCTTTTCAATTTGACCGGCGAGGAGGCGCTGCTGCCGCAGCTCAAGGGGCTGTCCGACCTGGCCGCGGATGCCATGCGGCCGCGCCTGCACACGGAGGATATGACGCCGATTGCCCACGCCGGCGTCAACCCCTTCGGCGTCAACGTCTTCCTGGAGCAGGAGGTGGACCCGGCCAAACGTGAACAGGCGGTGCGCATGGCCCACGAGGCCGGCTTCCGCTGGCTGCGCCAGGAATTCCCCTGGGAGGATATCGAAATCCACGGCAAGGGGGACTTCGAGGACCGCCGCCACGAGCCGTACCGCTCGGCCTGGGAGAAATACGACCAGATCGTCGACCTGGCCGAGCAGTACGACATGGAGCTGATGGTGCGGCTGAGCAACCCGCCGGAGTGGAGCCGGGCCGCGGGCGACGCGGCCGGCACCTTTGCCCCGCCCGACAACCTGGATGACTACGGCGACTTCGTGCAGGCCGTGGTCGAACGCTACAAAGGGCGGGTGCGCACTTACCAGATCTGGAACGAACCCAACATCTACCCGGAGTGGGGCGAGGCGACCATCTCGCCCGAGGCCTACGTCGATCTGCTCAAGGTCGGCGCTGAGCGGGCGCGGGCGGCCGATCCCGATGTGGTGATCATCTCCGGCGCGCTGGCCAGCACCATCGACCTGGACGGCATCAGCGTGCCGAGCCACAACTTCAACGACCTGACCTTTTTGCAGCGCATGTACGACGCCGGCGCGGCCCCCTACTTCGACGTGCTGGCCATGCAGGGCTACGGCCTCTGGTCCGGGCCGACCGACCGGCGCATGAACCCGCGGGTGATCAACTTCAGCCGGCCGCGCTTCGTGCGCGATGTGATGGTGCGCAACGGCGACGCAGGCAAGGCCATCTGGATCAGCGAGATGAACTGGAACGCGGTGCCCGACGAGATCGCCGACAAGCGCTATGGCCAGGTGACGCCGGAGCAGCAGGCCGAGTATCTGCCCATGGCCTACGAACGCCTCCAGAGGGAGTGGCCCTGGCTGGGGGTGGCGAACACCTGGTATCTCAAGCGCGCCACCGACGCCTGGGAACAGAACGGCCAGCCGGAGGCCTATTTCCGCCTGCTGGCTCCTGACTTCACCCCGCAGCCGGTCTACGACAGCATCAAGGCTTACACCGCCAGCATCACCCCCACGCTCTACGCCGGCAATCATCAGGAGGATCACTGGGCGCTGCAATACGGTGGGGCATGGGAGCTGCGCGCAGAGACAGATGCTGTGCTGGGCCAGTACACCCAGACCAGCGACCCGCAGGCTGTGCTTTCCTTCCAGTTCCAGGGCAGCGACCTGGTGCTGGTGGCGCCGAAGGGGCCGGGCATGGGCCGCTGGACCGTGGAGGTGGACGGCCGGCAGCGGGCGCGCATCAACCTGGAGGCCAACGAGGCGACTGCAGCCCGCCCGACCACCGTCGTTCGCAGCATGAGCAATAGCCAGCCCCATCAGGTCGTCATGCGGCCGGAGTTGGATGAGACAGGGGAGGTGGTGGGGCCTGTTGCCGTCGATGCCCTGATGGTGCAGAACCGCAACATGGCGTGGGTGAATGGCCTGTACTGCCTGGCGACGCTGATCTTCCTGGCCGTGGCCGGCTTCATCCTCTATCTATGGCAGGCCAGCAAGCGCAACATCCCCCAGCAGGCGGGGTGGGCGGAGTAGCATCAACTTTCCGTCGAACTTGACACCGTCTCTCTCCTATCATACACTGCCTTTCTATGACCGCACCCGCCCGCCGCCCACGTGGTTCCACCCATACCGTCCTCCTTTGGCTGATTGTCTTGCTGGCTGCTGCCCTGCGCTTCTTCCGCATTGGCTACCAGAGTCTCTGGGCCGACGAAGGCAACAGCGCGGCCATGGCCGGCCGCAGCTTGGCTGAGATCAGCGCGCGGGCCGCGGCTGACATTCACCCGCCCGGCTATTACTGGCTGCTGAACCTGTGGACGCGCATCTTCGGCGACAGCGAGGCGGCTCTGCGCTCGCTGTCGGCCCTCTGGGGCATCCTGCTGGTCTGGCTGGTCTACCAGATCGTCAGCCGGCTGTTCGATCGCCGCACTGCGCTGATCGCGGCCTTTTTTGCCGCCATCAACCCCTTCCTGATTTTTTACAGCCAGGAAGCGCGCATGTACTCCCAGTTGGCCGCGCTGGCTGCGCTGCTCTTTTACGGCCTGGTGCGCTACATCATGCATGAGAACGCGGTGCTGCCGGCCGACGGCAGCGGCAAGCGCATCTCCTTTTCCGGGCTGGCCACGGGGATCATCCTCTTCGCCTCGATCGCCGGGCTCTACACCCACTACACCTTCCCGGTGATGATCGGCGTCGCCACCCTGCTCTACCTGATGTGGGTGGCCAACTCCCGGCGGCGCGGCTTCGTCAACATCCGCCTGCTGCACTGGGGCCTGTTGCTGCTGGTGCTGGCCTTCTTCTATCTGCCCTGGATCGGCACGGCCTGGAACCAGTTGACCAGTTGGCCGCGCAGCGGCCAGACGGCGCCGCTCGGCGACGCGTTGACTCAGGTGCTGGCCGTCCTGGCGCTGGGCCCGGTCAGCCCCATCGAGGCGGACAGCGCCTGGCTGGCGGTCTTTCTGGCGCTCTTTATCCTGGGGCTGTGGCCATGGGTGCGCGCCAACGGCCGGCGGGCGCATTGGCTGAGCTGGGGGCTGTCGTTGCTCTGGCTGGCCGCGCCGGCGGCGCTGGTGCTGCTGGGCGGGCTGTACAAGCCAGCCTATCTGAAGTTCCTGCTGGTGGCCGCGGCCCCCTTCACCATGCTGCTGGGCCGCGGCGTCACCGGCTTCATGGAAGCCTTGTCTCGCGGCCAGTGGAAGCGCCAGCCGTCGGCGGCGAAGAGGACCAGCCGCCGCGGCCGATCAGGCGCCGCGGCCCAGCCGGCCGCGGCTCCGCCAGCCGCCAGCCCCATCGGCCGCGTGCTGGCCGGTCTCTGGCTGGCCGCCGCGCTGCTTCTGGTCAGCATTCCCACCGGGATCACCCTGGCCGCCTACTACTTCGACCCCGCCGCGGCGCGCGATGACTATCGGGCGGCCGTGGCCTACATCAGCGCCGTGGCCGGCCCCGACGACGCCATCATCCTCAACGCGCCTGGCCAGCAGGAGGTTTTCGACTACTACTACCAGGGCGAGCTGCCGGTGTATGGCCTGCCCGAGCAGCGTCCCCCGGACCAAACGGCCACGCTGGCGCGGCTGGACGAGATCGCCCAGAAACACCCACACCTCTACACCCTCTACTGGGCCACGGAGGAAAGCGATCCGGGCAATCTGGTGGAGAGCTGGCTGGACACGCACGCCTACAAGGCCGAGGACCGCTGGCAGGGCAACATGCGCTTCGTGATCTACGCCACGCAGCAGCCCACCGACACCTGGCCCACCCATGCCAGCGACGCGCTGCTGGGCGAGCAGATCAGGCTCAACGGCTACGCGCTCTCATCCCAGGAGGTCACGTCGGGCGATGTGCTGCAGTTGCAGTTGAATTGGCAGGCGGAGCGCCAGCCTGACGCCGACTACACGGTCTTCGTGCAGCTCCTGGACCCGCGCGATCAGGTGGTGGCGCAGCGGGACGCGCCGCCTGGCGACAGCCCCACCAGCCAGTGGCAGCCCGGCGTCGAGGTGATCGATCGCCACGGCGTGCTGGTGCCGCACGGCGCTGCGCCGGGCGACTACCGGCTGATTCTGGGCATGTACGACCCGGCGACCGGCGAGCGGCTGCGCATCGGCGAACAGGATTACGTGGACTTGGGGGTGATTCGCGTCAACCGGCCGGAGACGCCGTTGCCGGTCGAGGCGCTGCGCATGCAGAACGGACAGTCCTTCACCTTCAGCGAGATCACCCTGTTGGGCCATGACCGCTACAAGCGCGGCTACAGCTTCAACCCGGCTGAGCCGCTGCATCCCAACGATCTGTTGCACCTGACCTGGTATTGGCGGGCCGACGTGCAGCCTACCGCGCCCTGGTGGTTCACTGCACGGCTGGTCAGCGGCGCTGACACGGAGGTGGCCAGCGTCAGCGGCCCGCTGGTCAGCGAACTCTACCCGACGCCGAACTGGCAGGCGGGCGAGGTCGTGCGCGGCGAGCATGACCTGCAGATTCCCGACTACGTCAAGCCGGGCCGCTACCAGCTTCAGCTCTTCCTGCACACCGGCAACCCGGCCGACGGCGTCGATCGGGTCAACCTGGGCTGGGTGACGGTAAGCGAGTGACAGTGTTTTCGTAATGCGTAACCCGTAAGCCGGACATGATGCCCACGTTTCCGGGTTACGCATTAATCGTTACGCATGAGAGGCGCCATATGATTGTATCAAGCATCGTCGTCGGTATGTTGCAGGTGAACTGCCATCTGTTGGGCTGTGAGGCCACGGGAGAGGGTGTGGTGATCGATCCGGGCGACAACGCGCCGCGCGTGCTTGATCTGATTCGCCAATCGGGCCTGAAGATCGTGGCCATCCCCAACACCCATGCCCATTTCGACCACGTGCTGGCGGTGGATGCGGTGCGCACGGCGACGGGTGCGCCCTTCTGGCTGCACCCGGCTGATGAGCCGGTGCTGGCGCGCGGCCGTGAGACGGTGCAACTGTGGATGGGCTATGATCCCGGCCCCATGCCGGCGGTGGACGGCCACATCTATCCGGGCGATGTGCTGCGCGTCGGCCAGGAGGAGCTGGAGGTGCGGCTGGCGCCCGGTCACTCTCCCGGCTCGCTGATCTACATCCACCATGCCAGCAAGCAGGTGTGGAGCGGGGATGTGCTCTTCGCCGGCGGCGTGGGTCGCTTCGACTTCGCCGGCAGCGACGGGCCGACCCTGCTGCGCTCGATTCGTGAGCAGTTGCTGACCCTGCCCGACGATTACACCGTCTACCCTGGCCACGGCCCGGCCACCACCATCGGCCGCGAGCGGCGCAGCAATCCCTATTTGCAGCCGGGGGCGGAGTATCTGTTCGAGAGCTGAGGGGCGCTGCGTGAGGCGTGAAGCGTGAGGGAATGTGGGTGGTGGGCGGGGCGCGCGATCATGTGAAAGATGGAGCAGGTGCTTGGAAATAATGGGAACTTTGCAGGGTGTGGTATAATGGCGCTGTCATGGCTTGGCAGTAGACGGCAGCACGTTGGTTGGTGCAGTTGGTAGGTTTACCAGTACCGAACGATTCTTGATCATCACCACCTATGAAGTAACTGAACCTGAGGAATGACGAAGATGTACGGATACAAGTGTGAATACTGCAATGGAACAGTGCGCCCACGCCTGGTAGAGCGCGAGGTTTTCAAGCACAAGAAAGGGTTTGTCATCCTTGAGAACGTGGTCATCGGCGTCTGCGACGGCTGTGGAGACCGTTACTACAGCGCCGAGATTCTGCACACAGTGCATGAGATCGCGACAGGGCGCCGCCAGCCGGAGCGGACTGAGGCTGTCCCTGTGGCATACGCAGGGCAAGCAGGCGTAGCCGTTCCTGCCTGAGGCACGACGGACCATGGATGAACGAGTTGTTGAACGCGAACAAGTTTCGTGTTAGTCGAGAAGCCGTGGTAATCGAAGAAGCCGTCCCAATGAAGAGATCGATCAGATCTGGCATATTTGGCATCCAAGGTGAGGACCGGCAATACATCAAGCGCACCGAAGTTCATTTCGAGCCAGTTGTTTGTGGTTTGACTCGAGATGCTCTTGTCCTGGCGTTAAGGAAGCTTCACCCTTCGCATACGGTCAATGCGACGCCTGCCTATTAAGGCTGACGAAAAAGCTACGTCTCAGTAACGCCATCGGCCTACTACTTGTACCAACTTGCAGCCTGAACGGGAGTTTGCTATGACAGGAAACAACCCCCAATCCCTTGTGACAGCCCTGGAAGCCTGGGAAACCGGCGACCTGGCCAAATCCATGGCGCGCGCGCCGGAGCGGCTGGAGACGCGCTGCTTTCAGCGTCTGCACACCCCGCTGGACGCCGGCCCACAGCCGCCGCCTGAGGTCGATCAGCAGTGGTACCTGGACAATCTGGGCTTCCCCGGCCAGTACCCCTTCACCCGCGGCGTGCAGCCCACCATGTACCGCAGCCGCTTCTGGACCATGCGCCAGTACGCCGGCTATGGCACGGCCGCCGAGGCCAATGAGCGCTTCAAGTACCTGCTCAGCCAGGGCCAGACCGGCCTGAGCGTCGCCTTCGACCTGGCGACGCAGATCGGCTATGACAGCGACGACCCGCTGGCGGCCGGCGAGGTGGGCCAGGCCGGCGTGGCCATCGACTCGCTGGCCGACATGGAGGCGATGCTGGAGGGCATCCCGCTGGACAAGGTCAGCATCAGCATGACCATCAACGCGCCGGCCAGCGTGTTGCTGGCCATGGTGATCGCGGCCGGCGAGAAGCGGGGCGTGCCGGCCAACAAGCTGACCGGCACCATCCAGAACGACATCCTCAAGGAGTACGTGGCGCGGGGCACCTACATCTTTCCCCCCGGCCCCAGCGTGCGTCTGGCCGCCGACACCATCGCCTACTGCGCGCGCGAAGTCCCGCGCTGGAACGCGATCAGCGTCAGCGGCTACCACATCCGCGACGCCGGCAGCACCGCGGCGCAGGAGATGGGCTTCGCCATCGCCAATGCCATGGCCTACATGGACGCGGTGCTGGAACGGGGCGTCGCCATCGACGACTTTGCCGGCCGCATCTCCTGGATCTTCAACACGCAGAACAATTTCTTCGAGGAGGCGGCCAAGTACCGCGCCCTGCGCCGGCTCTGGGCCACGATCCTGCGCCAGCAGTACGGTGCGCAGAAGCCGGCCAGCATGACCCTGCGCACCCACGTCCAGACGGGCGGTGCGACCCTGACCGCGCAGCAGCCGCTGAACAACATCGCCCGCGCCGCTTTCCAGGCGCTGGCCAGCGTGCTGGGCGGCATCCAGTCCATGGCGCTGAGCTGCTACGACGAGGCGCTGGCCCTCCCCACCGAGGAGGCCCAGGCCACCGCGCTGCGCACCCAGCAGATCATCGCCCACGAGATCGGCGCCAGCGAGGTGATCGACCCGCTGGCCGGCTCCTGGTACGTGGAAAGCCTGACCGACCAACTGGAGGCCGAAGCCCGCGCCTTGATCGACAAGATCGCCGAGCTGGGCGGCTCGGTCAAGGCCATCGAGAGCGGCTGGATGCAGCAGCAGATCGCCGACTCGGCCTGGCGCGCCCAGCAGGCGGTCGAATCGGGCGAGCAGGTGATCGTCGGCGTCAACGCCTACCAGACGCCGGGAGAGGAGCGGCCCGTGGGCATCTTCCGCCCCGACCCCGAAACCTATCGCACCCAGCATGCCCGGCTGGAACAGCTCAAGGCTGCACGGGACAACGCGGCTGTGCAGGCCAGCCTGGCGCGGCTGCGCCAGATGGCCCAGGCCCCGGCCGGCCCTGACAGCAACCTGATGCTCCCCATCCTGGACGCGGTGCGCGCCTACGCCACCCTGGGCGAAATCTGCGGCGTGCTGCGCCAGGAATGGGGCGAATACGAGCCGCCGACGGTGATCTGAAAGGACCTTCCCATGCTCGATCAAAGCTACATCGGCAAGAAACTCCCCACCATCCGTTATCAGGTGGACGCCAGCAAGATCCGCGAGCTGGCGCTGGCCCTGGGCGATGACAACCCCATCTACCACGACAAGGCCGCGGCGCAGGCCGCCGGCTATCCCGACATCGTCGCGCCGCTGACCTTCCCCACCCTTTTTCGCTTCTGGGGCGGCACAGCGGCCGGCGCAGAGACGCGCACCATCCTCCAACAGATGGGCGCCAACGTCCTGCGCATCCTGCACGGCGAGGAGCAGTACGAGTACTTCGGCACGCTGCACCCCGGCGACGACATCAGCGGCGAGCTGGAGATCAAGAGCATCGACCGCAAAGAAGGCTCCTCCGGCGCCATGGACATGGTCCGCACCCAAGCCACCTACCGCAAGCAGACCGGCGAAGTGGTGGCCATCGCGCGGGCGACTATGGTGGTGCGCTGGTGAGTCGTGAGTTGTGAATGGTAAACGGTGAACGGTAAACGGTGAACGGTGAACGGTGATTCGTAGCTCAAGAGACACCGCCCGCGATTCCGGGTTACGAGTTACGCATTACGCATTACCTCCCCCCCCATAACAGCAGAGCCTAACCCATGACAACACCAACCTTCGACACAATCAATGTCGGCGACGCGCTGCCCAGTCTGACCAAGGCGGCTATCACCGAGGTGCAACTGGTGCGCTACAGCGGCGCCAGCGGCGATTTCAACCCCATCCACACCGTGCATCAGGCCGGCGTGGAGAGCGGCAACAACGGCGTCATCACCCACGGCATGGTGATCATGGGCTTCGTCGGCCAGATGATCGCCAACTGGGTGCGGCCCGACCAGGTGCGCAGCTTCGGCGTGCGCTTTACCGGCATCAGCCGGCCGGGCGATGAGATCACCGTCAGCGGCAAGGTGCTGGAGAAATTCGAGGCCGACGGCGAGCAGCGGGTGCGCTGCGAGGTCGAGGCCGCCGACCAGACCGGCCACCGCAAGGTGAAAGGGGAGTTTGTGGCCGCGCTGTAGCGCGCCGCAGTGGACAGTTCACCGGCATGCCCCATGTTATGGTATCATGGGGCCATGGCCGAACACCTTGAACCAGCCCGCCAGCCCTCTGCCAGCGCATCCCCGACCGCGTCGCCCCTGGGGCGGCCGGGCTGGGATGCGCTCTTGTTGACGCTGCTGCTGCTGGCCCGCCTGCGCATCAACAGCCTGGCCGAGGCCAGCCTCTTCGAGCACTTCGAGAATGTCACCCGCCATTCGCTGCTCGGTCGCATCCTCAGCGACCAGGCCGAGGCCGCCTTTGGCCCTTGGTTTGGCGACCCCATCGCCCTGCTGCTGGCCGCGCTGAGCCTGGCCGGCCTGCTGCTTTATCTGGTGATCGACCTGGCTGCGGCCGACCGGCCCCGCCAGCAGCAGCCCCGCGCCGGCCTTCAACGGGCCAAGCTGGCCCTGGTCTGGCTGATCATCGCCTGCACCGTCCTGCTGCCCACCCTCAAGCTGGCCCTGCTGCGCCACGAGAATCTGCCCCACAGCTATAGCCACGACGGCGGGGTGCTGCAAACCGAGGCCGCGCTCGATTTCTTTCTGGCCGGCCGCAACCCCTACATCGAGGACTACCGCGCCACCCCCATGGCCGACTGGGGCCTGCCGGAGTTCCGCACCGCGCTGGATCACTACCCCTATCTGCCCTGGACCTTCGTTTTCTCCGCGCCGGTCAAGCTGGCCAGCGATGCGCTGCTGGGCTGGTATGACCAGCGTTTCGTCTACCTGCTGGTCTTTGTCGCTGCGTTGATCCTGGCCACGCGTCTGGTTCCGGCCAGCCGGCCGCGCTGGCGGCTGGGCCTGTTGATGCTGTTGGGCCTCAACCCCATCATGGGCCTGGACCTGATCTTCGGCCAAAACGACCTCTTCGTCTGGGCTTGGATCGTCCTGGCGCTCTGGCTGCTGGCCCGGGCCCAGCGCGTGACCCCATCAAACGCCGACCGTGCACCGTCCACCGGGCGCCAGGTCCAATTCTGGCTCGCGGCTCTCTTTTTCGGCCTGGCCTGCGCCAGCAAGCCCACCGCCTGGTTCATGGCACCCTTTTTCGCCCTGCTGCTGGCCTGGGATCAGATCGGCTCCTGGCGCGACATAGCGCGGGCCATCCCGACCATGCTGCGCCGCGGCTGGCCGGCCTTGGCGGCTTTCGTCCTGCTGGTCGGCCCCTATCTGCTGTGGAACGCGGACGCGCTGATCGACGACGTGTGGCGCTGGTCGGCGGGCAGCGCGGCAAGCCACTATCAGATCTGGGGATGGGGCGCCAGCAATTTCGTACTGGCCTTTGGCGGGCTGGCCAGCCGTTTCGACCAATGGCCTTTCTGGATCCCCGAAGTGATCGTGACCTTGCCGCTGCTGCTCTGGTTGGGCTGGCGGCAGGCGCGGCGCAACACCATGGCTGCGGCCTGCTGGCACTACGCCCTGCTGCTTCTGGGCTTTCTCTACGCCTCACGCTTTCTGAACGAGAACTACCTGGGCTATATCCTGGCCTTTCTCGTGCTGGGGTATTTCGTCGGCGAGGATGCGTCAGCCGCCGATCTGCCGCCAGACCCGCAGCACCTCCCCCACTGACCAGGCCTGCGCGATGCAGGCGCGCGGGGTGAAGGGCGGGTCGCCGTCGAAGACCTCGCTCAGACTGCCCACGCCATGGCTGTGCAGGTGTTGCAGCATGGGGATCAGGAATGAGCGCGCCGCGGCCCGGTCGCGATGTACCCTGAAGTGGGCGCTGATGAAGGGACCCAGCAGCCAGCCCCAAACGGTGCCCTGGTGATAGGCCGCGTCGCGGCTGTAGCGGTCGCCGCCGTAGTGGCCGATGTAGTCGGGATGGCTGGGCGCCAGGCTGCGCAGGCCGTGCGAGGTCAGCAGATGACGGGCGCAGACGTCCACCACGGCCGCGGCCTGGGCGTCGTTCAGCGGGCTGTGGTGCAGCGAGACCGCGAAGAGCTGATTGGGCCGCAGCGCCGGGTCGTCGCCATCGGGCCCATCCAACACGTCGTAGCAGTAGCCCAGTTGGTCGCTCCAATAACGCTGGAAGCCAGCCTTCGTCTGATCGGCCAGGGCGTCGTAATCGGCGGCGTCGCCGTCATGGCCCAGCCGGCGGGCGAAGCTGGCCAGGCTGCGCAGCCCGTTGTACCACAGCGCGCTGATCTCCACCGGCTTGCCGATGCGCGGGGTCACCACCCAGTCATCCAACTTGGCATCCATCCAGGTGAGCTGCACCTCCGGCGAGCCGCCGTAGAGCAGGCCGTCGGCCGGGTCCAGGTGGATATTGTAGCGCGTGCCGCGGCGGTGCCAGCCCACGATCTCCTGCAACACGGGGTAGAGCTCGGCCAGCAGGCTGTCGTCGCCGGTGGCCGCGTGGTAGGCGCGGATGGCCTCGAAATACCAGAGGGTGGCGTCGATGGTGTTGTATTCCGGCTCCTCGCCCGCGTCGGGGAAGCGGTTGGGCAACATGCCCTGGTCGACAAAGCGGGCAAAGGTCAGCAGAATCTGGCGCGCCTCCGCCGCGCGGCCCGTGTCCAGGGTCAGCCCGGGCAGCGCGATCATGGTGTCCCGGCCCCAGTCGCCGAACCAGGGATAGCCGGCGATGATCGACCTGCCCTCAGAACTGCTCTGGCCGGTCTCATCCGCACCGCTCTGGCCAGTCTCATTCGCACCACTCTGGCCGGTCTCATCCGCACCGCTCTGGCCGGTCTCATCCGCACCGCTCTGGCCGGTCTCATCCGCACCGCTCTGGCCGGTCTCATCCGCACCACTCTGGCCGGTCTCATCCGCACCGCTCTGGCCGGTCTCCGACCGAGCCAGCTCGCGCTTGACGATGAACTGATCCGCGGCCAGCACCAACTGCTCCACGGCGCCGGCCAGCCAGGCAGGCCCGCCGGCCGCTGCCTCCAGCCTCAGCCCCGGCCGCGCCTGCGCCAGCAGCTTCTGTTCGTAGGCCTGCCGCCGCGCATAGGCCGCCGCGCCGTCCAGGTCGGGTGCAGCCTCGGTGCTGGCGACGATGGTCACAGCCTCTCCCGCATGTAGGGTGAGGGTGAAATCGGCCGCGTGGCAGTAGCTCTCCAGATCCTTCTGGCCGCGGCAGCGCTCCACGGCCAGGTGGTAGCCGGCCAGCCAGCCGGGATCGGGCGCCGCGGCGGCCTGCGCCTGGGTGCTCAACAGGTAGAAGGGGGACGCGTCCAGCGCGGCCAGCCGCAGCCCCTGCGGCGTCGCTTCGATCTGGAAGGGGAAGGTGCCGGTGCGCGCCACGGTGGCGTGATGGTCGCGGTAGGTGACCAGCGCCGCGAGGTGCAGCGTCAACGGCCGGCTGGCGCGGGTCAGGGTGTATTGCACGTAGGTGGTGTTGGCCCCCGGCTCCATCCAGACCCGCTTCTCCAGCCGTGCATCGGCCAGGGCGTAGGTCCAGACGGGCGTCGTGCCCTCCAGATGGAAACGCTCCAGATAGCGATAGCCCTTGGGGGTGATCCAGGGATCGGCGGCTTTGGCCCGGTCGGCGCGCTGATCGGTGAAGAGCTCGTAGCGCCCGTTGTCATAGTCAGCGGTCTCGTCCAGCTTGGCCAGCAGCAGGGTGCGGGCGGCCGGCGGCAGGCCGGGCGCGCCCGGCGGGGCCATGGCTGCGATCAATAGGCCGTGATAGCTGCGGCTGAGCATGCCCGCCACCGTGCCCATGGCGTAGCCGCCCAGGCCGTTGGTCACCAGCCACTCGCG
>Ga0209200_1000802_pt1 | contig 34242 bp, 25 predicted proteins | sample AD_UKC033_MetaG_FD_184406 | JGI IMG/M metagenome (GOLD analysis project Ga0209200, IMG submission 184406) | Active sludge microbial communities of municipal wastewater-treating anaerobic digesters from USA - AD_UKC033_MetaG (SPAdes) (version 2) | ecosystem: Engineered > Bioreactor > Anaerobic >... | reverse complement strand
CACGGTCTCGCTGGTGAGCTGGAGGCGCGTCGCGCGCGTGCGGGTGATGGTGATCTGCTGACCGGCGCGCGTGCGGCCGGCCAGGGCCAGGAACTGCTCTACCAGGGCCGTCTCCTGTCTTTGGAAGAGCGCCGGCACGAAGAGCGCGGCGATCACGGCCAGGTCAGGCAGGCGGGAGCCGTTTTCCAGGCGGGCGATCTGCTCGCGGCTGTAGCCCACGGCGCGGCCCATCTCATCCTGAGTCAGGCGGGCGCGCTTGCGCAGCAGGCGCAGCGCCTCGGGGAAGGTGTCGGGGAGTGTAGTCAACACAGGCACAATCGTGGCAGTTCCTTGGTTGGGGACGCAGATGAACGCAGAGGAACGCGGATCAGAGCAGGCAATTCTTCCGACCTCTGATCTGCGTCGATCCGCGCAAATCAGCGTCCCATCGATTGTTTTCGACAGCGACGCGGCAGGCTGTCACAAAATGTCACCACAGGTCACGGAGCGGTCGCTATAATAACACACAGTTGAGGCGAATGAGAAGCCATGTGGACCCAACGCATTGTCCTGACCCTGACCATCGTCGAAACGACTACGATCACCATTACGCAGACAGGAGAAACCCATGAAGACCCCGCGATTGATTTCATCGATCCTTCTGACGGCCATCGTGCTGATGACCGCGGCCTGCGGCGGCGGCGCGACGGAAGCGCCGACAGCAGCGCCGACAGCAGCGCCGGCTCAGCCGGTTCAGGAAGCGCCGGCAGCGAACCAGCCGGCGGTGGAGACGCCTGACGCCGCCGCGTCGTCGGCCTGTGAAGAATACTTCGGCTTCTGCATCACCGCCCAGGCCAGCGGCGCAGTGGACGCCGTCGGCGCTGGCGGCTGGGCCAGCAGCAGCAACACCGACTGCACCGCCTTGGCCGCGCCCGGCGAGGCCCGCATCCTGGAGCTGCCCAATCTCCTGGCAGCAGGCGAGCAGCAGATCGCCGTCGCCCTGACCCGCATCGGCGCGTACACCGGGCCGGGCACGTATGAGCTGGCGGCCACGGCCACGGGCGGCGCCATGTCCGACCAATTCCCCGCGGTGCGGGTCGGCAACCGCGCCTTCACCAACGGCGACGACTCCACCGCCGCCGTCACGGTCAACGCCGACGGCTCCGGCACGCTGGAGGCCACCGGTCTGGTGGAGACGGACGCCATGCAGGGCGCCACGCCCGATCCCAGCGCCCGCGTCGACTTTGCCATGCAGTGGACGTGCCAGGGTGGGGGGTGAATGATGAATGATGAACGGTTAATGGTCAATCGTTGATGGTTTATGGTTTATCGTCCGCTCTGGCCGGTCTGTGCGAAGCCCCCAGGGTGGGCTGACCGAGCCAGCTAACCCAAACGCGCTCCTCGCTCTGGCCGGTCTCTGACCGAGCCAGTCACCCGAACTCGTTCTGGCCGGTCTCTGACCGAGCACTTGAAGCAAATGGAGACTACCTTATGATCAACCCACATCATCTCCTCCGCAGCATGATCGCCGGCGTGCTGGCTGCGCTGGCCCTGCTGAGCCCAGTCCACGCCCAGGAGATCCGGCAGCCTGAAGCGCCCGCCCATACCCGCCCGCCGCTGACCAACCCGGCCTGCGCGTCGTGGGGGCCGAACCGGGTGGACTGCTTCATCATCGGCAACGACGGCCGCATCTACCACACCTATTCCGACCAGGCCTCCAGCGGCGACCACCGCGACTTCTCGCGCTGGATCGAGGAGCCAGCGCCGCCGCCGGACGGCCTCGACCTGGGCGCGGGATTGGCGGTCACCGCCTGGGGCGTGGGCCGACTGGACATCATGGCCATCACCCCCGATGGCGACGTGGTGCACACCTACTACGACCAGAACGCCTGGCAACTGCCGGACTGGGAGTTCGTCTCCTACCCCGGCAACGTGGGCGTGACCGAGATCGGCTGCACGTCGTGGGGCGCCAACCGCATCGACTGCTTCACACGCGGCAAGAATCGGCGCATTTACCAGGTGCGCTGGGACGGCGTCAGTTGGGGCACGTTCGATATGGGACCGTTGCCCACCGGCGGCACGGCGGATAACCCATATCTGGGTGTCGGCGCGGCGGCCTATGCACCGAACGCGCTCTGGCTGCTGGTGATCGGCGTAGACGGCAACTCATACTACCGCAAGTGGGATGGCGCGAGTTGGGGCGTGTGGCGCGATGGCGGCAAGGCCTCGCCCGACAACTTGATGACCATCTCCTGCCAGGCCGGGGTGATCTACCTGATGGACTGTGTGTTTGGCGACGTGGCGGGCAACCTCTGGCATCGCTCGTACTACGCCGGCGGCGGCTATTGGCTGGACTGGCACAACCTCAACGCGGTCGGCGGCGGTCTCAACGCCTACTACGCCTCGGGCGTAGGCACCAGCAAGGTCGTGGGCGATCAAGGCGCACTGTACGCGCTGACCTACGGCGTGGACGGCCGGTTGTATCTCGGCTTCGGCCGCGGTGGCGCTTCGACCTTCGACTGGTACGGCTGGGACAGCCTGGGCCGGCCGGCTGATCAGCGTGTCTATCTGCCGGCGGTGATGCGGTAGACTGGAAGATTGGTAGATTGGTAGATTGGTAGATTGGTGCGCGTTTGGCGTGTACGTAAGCTGTGTAAGGAGAGCATACAAGATGAAACAGGTTGTAGGTTGGTTGTTGGTTGTCGGGTGTTTGGTTTTCGCGCTGGCCCCGCGGGCTGTCCATGCCGCCAATGCCGTGGTGGGCAACGGCACGCCGGCCAGTTGCACCGAAGCAGCTTTCGACGCGGCCCTGGCCACGGCCAGCAACGGCGGCGGCGTCATCACTTTCAACTGTGGCCCCAACACCGTCACCATTCCCTTCACCATCGCCAAAACCGTGCTGCTGGGCAATGTAACCATCGACGGCGGCGGGCGCATCGTGCTCAAGGCGGGCAACAACGAACGCCACTTCTTCGCCGGTTCCGGCGTCACCTTTCGCCTGAAGAACATCACTCTGCGCGAGGGCAACTCTCTGGTCAGCGGCGGCGCGCTGGAGACCTCCGACGCCACGGTGATCCTGGACAACGTGCAACTGCTGAACAACGCGTCCGCAGTGACCGGCGGCGCCATCTACTGCTACGACGGCGTTCTCACCATCAGCGGCAGCGTGCTGCAAGGCAATACGTCGGCCGAGCGCGGCGGCGCAATCTACAACGACGGCTGCACAGTGACGATTGCCAACTCCACCCTGCGCAGCAACCGCACGCTGAACAGCATCAGCCAGGGCGGCGCGATCTTCAACCAGACCGCCGGCAAGCTGACGGTCAACCAAACCCTCTTCCAGGACAACCAATCGCCCGACGGCGGCGGCCTCTTCGTGGCCAGCAACTCCACGGCCGCGCTGACCGGCGCGACTCTGCTGGCCAATCGCGGCGGCTACGGCGGCGGACTGGAGAACAGCGGCGTGGTGACCATCACCCACAGCCTGCTGGACGGCAACACCGTGACCGGCAGCGGCGGCGGGCTGTGGAACATCGATGGCTCCGTGGTGATGAAACAAACCACCGTGCGCAACAATCGCGCCTACGAAGGGGGCGGCGTCAACAGCTACGGCAACGCGGTCGAGATGACCAACGTCAACATCACCGACAACATCGCGACCGGCTCCCACGGCGGCGGCATCTATCACGGCGGCGGCACGCTCTTCGTCGCCAACGCCACCATCAGCGGCAACCGGGCCAACGACGCGGCGGGCAACGGCGGCGGCGTCTACCACAACTCCAACGACAACCTGACGCTGACCAACGTCACCCTGGTCAACAACTGGGCAGGAGGCTTTGGCGGCGGGCTCTACCACTACGCGCGCTATGCCATCCTCACCAACGTGACCATCACCGACAACGACGCAGGCCTGGCCGGCGCTGCCATCTATGAGGACTCGCCCATGACCCCCGGCAGCCCTGGCGTCATCCAGATCGCCAACAGCGTGATTGCCGGCAGCGCCAACAACTGCGACGGGGGGCTGTTCCAATCCCTGGGCCATAACATCAGCCGCGGCGCGTGTTCCTCGCTGGATCATCCCACCGACCGCGAAAACTACAGCGGCAACCTGTTGCTGGGTCCGCTGGCTTACAACGGCGGCGCGTTCGCCATGAACACCCGCCTGCCGCAGGCCGGCAGTCCGTTGATCAACGCCGCCAACGCCGCGTTTTGCACACCGCTTGACCAACGCGGCGCGGCGCGCGTGGGCGTGTGCGACATCGGCGCGGTGGAATATGGCTCGTCGCTGCGGCGTGAGGTCTATCTGCCGCTGCTGCAACGGACGCGCTGATCGCCTCCAGCCCTGTCCCAAATGTCGAGGGGAGGATGCACGAACCGGTTTGATCAGGGTTTCGGCGCAGGACAGCCGCCGTGCGCTCCGGTATCGTGAGATAACACGGCTTTTGCCTCCTCCCCAGGCTATGCTATAATCGCCGCATGTCGACTGTGACTTCCCCAACTGGCCGGCGCTCTCGCCGGTCTGTTGATTCTGAGGCGATGCAGGCGGCGGTCGGGGTTAGGCGAGGACCCTACCTGGCGGCGCTGTTGCTGCTCTCCCTTTTTGCCTGGGCGCCGCTGCTTTATCCCGGCTACCTCCAGGTACACTCCGGCTTCCTGCCCCTCTTCAACCTGGCCGACCTGGCCGCGTCTTCCCAAAAGCTGACCTGGCTGCCAACCATCGGGGCGACGCCTGGCCTGCTGCGGGGCGAAGGGCCGGCGGTCTACTGGCTGGCGCTGCTGCTGCGCCCCCTGGCCGGCGACATCGGCGCGCTCAAGGGGCTCTTTGCCCTCAGCTTCATGGCCATTGGGCTGGGCATTTTTGCCTGGGCGCGGCATGAGTTCTCGCCAGGCCTTGCCGACGTTGAGGGAGATTCGGCTCAGGTCGAAGACTCTACCGCAAATTCGCAAAGTCTGCTGGCCGCGCGCGCCGGCCTGCTGGCCGCGGCGGTTGCCATGCTCTGGCCGCCGCTGCTGGCCGCGGTCTACGTGCGCGGCGCGCTGGCCGAGACGCTTTTCATGGCCGTCTTGGCGTGGGCGCTGTGGGGCGTGTCGGGTGTCAAAGCTCACGCCACCCGCGCCAGGCATGTGGTCTCCACCGGTTTGCTGGTCATGGCGCTCTTCTGGACGCAGGCGGGGCTGGCCATCTGGGCGACGGCGCTGTTGCTGGCCTGGGCGCTCTGGCCGGGCGCACCCAGGCGCAACCGCGGGGTCGCGGCGGCCGCAGTGGCCGCCGGCGCGCTGCTGGGCGGCGGGCTCTTTGCCCTGCTGCACCGCGGACAGGGGCTGGAAGGCGCGGCGCTGGATGTGGCCGGCCACGCGGCGCGCTTCTACCAGTTCTTTTCGCCCGCCTGGGGCTTCGGCGTCAGCACATCCGGCTGGCAGGATGGCTTGCCGCTGCAACTGGGCTTCGCGGCCCTGGGCCTGGCCGCGCTGACCATCGTGCTCGGCTTCGGCAAAGCGTCTCGTTCATCCCGCGTCCCGTGGCCTGTTCTGCGTTTCGCAGCCATCGCCGCGCCGCTGCTCATCCTGTTGACCACGACGCTGGCCCGCCCGCTGTGGGAATTGGACCCGCTGGCCGCCGCCGTGACCTATCCCTGGCAGCTCTATGCGCTGGCGGGGCCGCTGCTGGCGCTGCTGGCCGGCGGAGCGTTGGCGGTGGAGCGGCGGCTGGCTGTGTTGCCGCTGTGGGCCGCGACGACGGCGCTGGTGGTGCTGAGCAGCTACCCCTACCTGGCGCCCCGTTTCACCCAGGTGACGCCGGACGCGGCCGCGCCGGCGATCTTCGGCGCCAACCAGGTGACGCTGCTCACCAGCGATGCACAGCCGGCGACGCCAGCCGCGCCGCCGGAGATCTCCCCTTCCCAGGTGATGACCGTGACCGCGGCCTGGCAGGCTTTGCAGCCCATCGACTTCGACTACAACGTCTTCGTCCACGGGCTGGATGCGGCCGGCAACCGGGTGGCGCAGTGGGATGGGCAGCCGCTGCGCGGCGATGAGCCTTACCCGATGACGGGTTGGTCGGTGGGCGAGGTCGTCCAGGGTCAGTACCGGCTGGAAGTGGATCCGGCCGCCGCGCCGGTGCGCCAGGTGCTGGTGGGGCTGTACAACTGGCAGTCGGGGGAGCGGCTGCTGATGAACGGCGATGACAGCGCGACGGTGGAGGTGGGGCCATGACGCATGGGGATGCTTCGACGCCTGCGGTCGGCGCGACAGGCGACGGCGATCGCGTACACGTGCTGTTGGTGGCGTTGCTGTGCGCGGCGGCGGCTGCGCCGCTGCTCAAGCCGGGCTATTTTTGGGGCGCGCACGACGCGCGACACGATGTCTATTTCATCTTCGAGTATCTGCGCGGCGTCCAGGGGGGCGACTGGCTGGCCCGCTGGTCGCCCGACTTCTCCTGGGGCTACGGCTACCCCTTCTTCCTGATCTACGGGCCATTCACCTCCTTTTTGGGCGCGGTCCTGGTGGGTTTTTTGAACTTCGGCTACACGCAGGCGGTGGAGGCGCTCTTTGCGGCCGCGATCATCGTCTCCGGGCTGGCCATGTACGGCTTTGTGCGCTCCTGGCTGGGCCGCAACGCCGGTCTGGTCGCGGCCGTGGCCTACGTCTTCCTGCCCTACCGCCTGGTGGAGGTCTATGTGCGCGCCAGCCTGGCCGAATATGTCGCGCTGATGTGGCTGCCGCTGATCCTCTGGTCCGTCCGCGCCGCCTTCCAGGCGACTCGCCCCGTTGACCGTGCGTCGTCGGCCGGTCGCCATGCACCGTTTCTTCCCCTGCTGGCCGCGGCCCTCTCCTACGCCGGCCTGATGATCACCAGCAACCTGGTGGCGCTGATCTTCACGCCGCTGCTGGCGCTTTACTGCCTGCTGCTGCTGCTCAACCGCATCGACGAGGAGCAGCCGCTGCGCGGGCTGTCCAGGGAGTCGTTCTTTCCCCTGGTCGCCAACGTGATCCGGGTCAGCGCTGCGTCGGCCCTTGGGCTGTTGCTGGGCCTGTTGCTGAGCGCGTTTTTCTGGATGCCGGCGCTGAGCGAGGGCGGGCTGGTCAATCAGGACCAGTGGTATGGCGGCTACTACGACCCGGAGCTGCACTTCGTCTACCCGCACCAACTGCTGGAGCCGGGCTGGGGCTTCGGCATCAGCCAGCCGGGGCCGGACGACGTGCAACAGGGCGCGTTGAGCTTTCAGTTGGGGGCAGCACCGCTGGCGCTGGCTGTCATCGCGCTGTTCGGCCTGGCTGCGATCCCAGCCGGGCGGCGGCGTGAGCTTTGGCTGCTGCTCTTGTGGCTGCTGCTGGCCATTTTCCTGATGCTGCCCATCTCGGCCTGGGCCTGGCGCAACGTCGGCTTTGTCAGCTTCGCCCAGTTCCCCTGGCGCTGGCTGATGATCGCTGCCCTGCCGCTGGCTGTGCTGGCCGGCAGCGCGGCCCTGCTGGGCGGCCGGCTGAGCCGCACCCTCTACCCGGAGGAGGAGCTTGGCCCCCCCAGCCGCGGCCTGCGTCAGCCCGGCGCGCCGGCCAACAACCGGCTCAACCTGGCCACCCTGCTGCTGGCGCTGCTGCTGATCTTGGGCAGCTATCCCTATTTGCGGGTCGAGACCATCGACCCCACGCCGCAGCAGGGGCCGGTCAGCCCGGCCGCGCTGATGCGTTTTCAGCAGAGCAGCAACGAGATGACCGGCGCGCCGCAATGGGTGGACCTCAGCCAGCGGCCCCTCTGGTCGGACATGGCCGAACTCTACGTGCAGGCCGACAACCCGCCCCTGTCGCCCGACGCCAGCGCTGCGGAGATCGACGCGGCCATCGCCCGTCAGTTGGCGGCCGTCACCAGCAAGGTGGACTACCGGCTGATGCCGCAGAACGAGACGCTGGCGGTGTGGAGCGAGGAACTGGGCGCGGCGCATGAACGTCTGTGGGTGCACGCCGGCGCGCCCGGCCAGGAGATCGTCTTCAACATCGCCTGGTTCCCTGGCTGGCGGGCCTATCTGCTGGGCGGCGAGACCGGGCCTGTGGTCGCCGAGCTGCCGCTGGCGCGCGAGGACGGGCCATTGGCCCGCATCGTCGTGCCCGTGCCGGAAGGCGAGAACTATATCCTGCTGCGCTTCGAGGACACGCCGGTGCGCATCGTGGGCAAGGCCGTTACCGCCGTGGGGCTGCTGCTGTTGCTCGCCGTTGCGTTGGCCGGGCTGGTGTTCTGGCGTTGGCGGAGATCGGAAGGAAGGCCGGTTTCCCCGAGGAGATCGGGTTTCTGAGCCATGTCCATGATCGACGAATCTGAGATCAACGCCCTCGCCATCGGGTATGGCCAGCCGCTGCAGCGCCATGTGGTGTGCGAGATCGGCGAAGAGCTGTTCGTGACCCGTTTCATGCGGGTCAGCGACCGGCGCGGCGAGGTGGCGCTGGCCATCGAGCGGCCCAACGGCGCGCTGCTGCTGCACCGCAAGGCGCACTACGCGGCCGAGCATGTTCGCCTGCCCACCGGCGGCGTCAACCTGGGCGAGCCGGTGCTGACGGCCGTGTTGCGTGAGACGAGCGAGGAGACCGGTCTGGAGGTGGCCGTGCAGCGTTTCCTGGCGGTGATCGAGTACACCTTGTGCTTCGACGCCATCCGCCTGCCCTTCGTCACCTATCTTTTTCATCTGCGCGAGACCGGCGGCCGGCTCAACGCCAACGACGGCGAGGCGGCCGCCTTCAGCGAATGCCAGCCGGCCGAGTTGCCCGCCATCGCCGCCACCCTGCGCGCAATCCCTGGCCAGCGCGGCTACTGGGGCCGCTGGCGCGCCATCGCGCACGAAGTTGCGTCCGAGTGTTTCAAGCACAGCAGCAACGCGCCGGCAGGATTACGTGAACGGTAAACGGTGAACGGTGAACGGTGAACGGTGAACGGTGAACGGTGAACGGTGAACGGTGAACGGTAAACGGTGAACGGTGAACGGTAAACGGTAAACGGTGAACGGTGAACGGTGAACGGTGAACGGTGAACGGTGAACGGTGAACGGTGAACGGTGAACGGTGAACGGTGAACGGTAACTCGTAACCCGTAACCCGGAATCCGGAGAGTCTTCCCGCCATTCCGGTTACGCATTACGCATCACGCATCACCCATCCCAAAGACACCTCCCGCCATTCCGGTTACGCATTACGCATCACGCATTACGCATCAGCCATCCCAAAGACACCTCCCGCAAATCCGGTTACGAGTTACGAGTTACGCATCCCGCATCACGCCATGACCCGCATCCGCCGCCATTTCGACCGTGAATTGATCCTGTTGTTCGTGCTGTCGGCCTTTGTGCTGGCCCCGCTGACCAGCCCGGGCTATTTCTTCGACGCGCACGACGCCGATCACTCGGTCTTCTTCCTGGTGGAGTTCGACAAGGCGATCCGCGACGGCGCGCTTTGGCCGCGCTGGGGGCCGGACCACGCCCTGGGCTATGGCTATCCGCTCTGGCTGCTCTATGCGCCGCTGGCCTATTACGTGGCCGAGGGCTTTCATCTGTTGGGCCTGGGCTTCACCGCCGCGGTCAAGGGGGCCTGGGCGTTGGGCTTGCTCTTCGGCGGCTGGGGCATGTTCCTGCTGCTGCGCCGCTGGTTTGGCCGCGGGCCGGCCGGGCGAGCGGCCGCGCTGGTGGGCGGTCTGCTCTACGTCTATGCGCCCTACCATCTGTTGAACATCACCGTGCGCGCGGCCTTTGCCGAGTTCAGCGCGCTGGCCTGGTTCCCTTGGGTGCTGCTGGCGTTCGACCGGACGGTCAGCCCCGGGGACGCCGACAGACCGTGGCGCGCCGTTGCCTTGGCGGCGCTGGCCTATGGAGGGCTGCTGCTGACGCATCCCGGCACGATCCTGTTGTTCACGCCGCTGCTGCTGGTCTGGCTGCTCTTTGCCTGGCTGCGACGCGGCCTGCTGGAGGGCTGGCCGTGGGCCGAGCTGGGGCGCTGCGCGCTGCGCGTGGCAGCAGGTGGGCTGCTGGCCGTGGGGCTGGCCGCGATCTTTTTGCTGCCCATGCTGCTGGAACAGCGCTACATCCTCCAGGAGCAGTGGGTGCAGGGCAGCTACGGCTACCGCGGCCACTTCGTCTATCTGAGCCAACTGCTGGACCCCTTCTGGGGCTACGGCTTTTCGGACGACCTGACCGGCCCCAACGATGGCTTGAGCTTTCAACTGGGCATCGTGGGCGTGGTGTTGGCGCTGACCGCGGCCGTGGTGGGCCTGCGGCGCGGGCGGCCGCAGCGGGGCGTGACCGGCTTCTTTCTCGCGGCTACGCTGGCCAGCCTGGCCATGATGCTGCCGCTGGCCCAGCCGCTCTGGGACGCCGTCGGCCCGGCCGCGCTGATCCAATTTCCCTGGCGGCTGCTGGGCATCGCCAGCCTGGGGCTGGCCATTTTGGGCGGCGCGGCCGTGGCCAGCCTGCTCTGGCCGGTCGCCGACGCGCCCAACACGACCGTCGTCCACAACACCCAGGCGCCGGGCGCGACGATTCTCGCCCTGACCGCGGTGCTGGCCAGCCTGGCCTTTACCCTGCCGCAGTACACCGATATCGAGCCCATCGACGAGAGCGCGCTGTCGATCATTCGTTTCGAGACCACCTACCCGGAGATGATCGGCCGCACGGTTTTCACCGAAGAGCCCTTCACCGACACGCCGCTGGTGGCCCAGTATCTGGCCGGCCAGCCGCTGGAGAAGGTTGTGACGCTGGCCGGCGACGCTGAGGTGAGCGACATCGACGTGCGCGGCGCATCGGTGCGCGCCCAGGTGGACGCTGCCGGCCCGGCCACCGTGCTCTTCCGCACCTACGACTTTCCTGGCTGGCGTGCTACAATAGACGGCCAACGGGTTCCCCATCGCACCCAGCCGCCCTATGGCCTGATCGCGCTGGACGTGCCGGCCGGCCAGCATCAGGTGGCCATCCGCCATGGCACGACCCCTGTGCGCACGGCGGGCGCGCTGATCTCGGCGTTGAGCCTGGCAGCGGCGGCGGTGTTGTTCTTTTGGCCGCTGCGCCGCGCCCGATCGGGCGGGACGCCCTCCCGACGGTGAGCGCAGAATCGCACAGTTAGCCAATCGCCAAACTATCGACCATGACGACCCCTCCTGAACTTTCTCCTGATCTGCGGCCGGTGCGCTATTGTCCCAACTGCGGGCAACGGGTGGCGCAGAAGGCTGAAGATTGCTTTATGTGCGGCCAGGACCTACGCGCGGGCCAGCGCCGAGAGTTTTCGCTGCCCGTGCGTGACCTGTTGATGATTCTGGTGGTGCTGGGCGTGGCCTATCTCTGGTGGACGCGCAGCGGGCAGAGCGTCGATGTGGCAGCAGAGCCGTCGCCCGCGGCCACCATCGCAGCAACGCCGCCGCGAGCTGTTCCTGCTGTCGTGCCAGCCACCCCTGCGCCGGAGCTGCCCCTGGCCACGCAGCCGCCGCTGACGACAACGCTGGCCCTGACCGTCACCCCGGCGATCACCGTCACCGCGCCGCTGACCCCCACGGCCACCCCTACGCCCATCATCTACACCGTGGTCAGCGGCGACAATGTCAACAAGATCGCCGCCCGCTACGGCATCAGCGTGCGCGATCTGATGGCCGCCAACAACATGAGCAGCGATCTGCTGCAGGTCGATGACAAGCTGATCATCCCCACAGCCGGCAGCGGCAGTGAGGTCGTCGCGTCCACGCCCACGCCTGTGGTGTATATGGTCAAGCGCGGCGACAATGTCAACCTGATCGCGGCGCGCTATGGCGTCACCGTGCGGGATCTGATGGCTATCAACGCCATGAGCAGCGACATCTTGCAGATCGGCCAGGCTCTGATCATCCCGCGCGGCGATCTGCCGCGCGGCCCCGATGGCCTGCCCATCCTCACGCCGACGCCCACCCCCAAGAGCGCGATCTATCTGGTGGTGGTGCGGGCCGGCGATACCATCGAATCTATCGCCAAACGGCTGGGCAGCTCGGTGGAGGCCATCGTCGACTTCAACGACACTATCCAAAACGCGGACACCATCATCCGGCCGGGTGAGCAGGTGATCGTGCCGGTGGGCACCATCACCGCCACCTTGACGCTGCAATCGGCCAGCGGTCCGACCTCCACCCCGGTGCCGACGCCGACGGCGACGCCGGGGCCGGCCCATGCCGCGCCGCAGTTGTTGACGCCGCTGGATGGCGCCACTGTCACCGGGGAGACGGTGCTGCTGCAATGGCTGTCGGTGGGCGCATTGGGTCCGACCGAGGTCTACGTGGTGCGGGTGACGCCCAACGGCCGGACGGGCGACGAGTTCACGGCCACTACCATCGGCGCCAGCTATCGCATCCCCAACGAGTGGCTGGTGAAGGAGAGTGAGCGGGGCAACCGCTTCACGTGGAGCGTGCAGGTGGCCCGCGATGTGCGCACCCTGGCCGGCGACGTGACCGGCCTGCTGGCGACCAGTCCCCCCAGCCGCCCCCGTTCATTTCGCTGGACCGCGCCCGCGGGTGAATGAGATTCGGTGGTGAATGGGAAGCATCGGTGAATGGAATTCACCGGCTGAAAGCACGAAGGCCCCTCAGGGCCTGGGGGAGGATTCCCAGCGGCTGAGGCCGCTTGGTGCTGTCAGCCGGGGATTTCCAATCCCTGGGCATCCCTGGCCTCCCTCACGCAACCGGCCGCGCCGCGGGCGGCACATAGACCAGGTGCAGGTCGTACTCCCCCGCCTGGCCATGGTCGCCCATGCTGACCTGCCAGACGCCGGCCGGCGGCAGGGTGTTCTGATGATCGTAGATGCGCAGCTTCTCCAGCGTGGCGTCGTCCTGTCCCAGCGCCGAGAGCAGGGCCAGGATAGGCCCGCCGTGGGTGAACAGGGCCACCGGTCCGGCCGCGGCGTTGGCAGTGATCTCCTGCCAGAGCTGCTGGACCAAAGGCAGGGCGCGGGCCAGGACGATCTCCTTGTTCTCGTGCGGCTGCCACTCGTGCAGGCCATCGGCCACCTCCAAGGGCGCGCCAGTGACGGCCGAGACGATCTGCGCCGTGTGCAGGCAACGCTCCAGCGGGCTGGTGAACAGCCGCTGCACGCCGGCGGGCTGCAAGAACGCGGCCAGCCCCTGCGCCTCCTCCAACCCCTGCGGGCTGAGCGGCGGGCCGGGCGGGACAAAATAGGGAATATCGGTGCGACTCCAGTCGGGAGTGGCGTGACGGATCAAAAAGAGTTTCGACATGCCCGAGATTATAGCGGCTTCGGCTGCCAGCGCCAAACAGGGCCTGCCGCAGGTTGCATCACCAGCCTGAACGTGCTAGAATCGCTGCGACCGATCGTTCAAGCCGCCCATCCACCTTGAGGAGACCATGCCCCGCATCACCCTCGACAGCCAATCGCTCTTCTATCGTCTCAGCGCCAACGACCTGACCGGCCGCCGGCCGCCGCTGTTGCTGCTCCACGGCGCCGGCGGCACGCACATGCACTGGCCAGCCGCCCTGCGGCGCTTGCCCGATTGGAATGTCTACGCGCTGGACCTGCCCGGCCACGGCAAGTCGGGCGGGCCAGGCCGCGACAGCATCGCCGCCTATTGCCAGGTGGTCTACCGCGTCGTGCAGGCGCTGGAACTGGAGCGGATCGTGCTGGTTGGCCACTCCATGGGCGGCGCGATCGCCCAGGAATTCGCGCTGCACTACCCCGGCCGGCTGGCGGGCCTGGTGCTGGTGGGCACAGGCGCCCGGCTGCGGGTTGCGCCGTCCATCCTGGAGGGCATCCGCAGCGATTTTCCGGCCGCCGCGCGCGCCATCACCGATGGGGTGCATGCGCCCGACGCGCCGGCCCAGCTCAAGCGCATCTACTTGCAGCGCTACATGGAAAATGACCCGCAGGTGCTGTACGACGACTTCTACGCCTGCGATCAGTTCGACCGCCGCGCCGATGTGGCCCGCATCGAGACGCCGACGCTGGTGGTGTGCGGCAGCGCCGATGCCATGACGCCGCCCAAGTTCAGCCAGTCGTTGGTGCAAAGCCTGCCTGACGCCCACCTGACGCTCATCCTCGGCGCCGGCCACATGGTCGCGCTGGAAGCGCCCGAAGGAACCACGGCCGCGGTGGAGGCGTTTCTGAAACGCCTGGCGTGAATCGGGGCCGGAGATCGCGGCTGGCCCGCGCCGCCGTCGCTTCTCACAGGCCCCAAGCCGCCCCACTCTCGCCCAAGCCAAAGCTACCCCAGCATCACCGGAGACCCCATGTCCCTCTTCTCCCCCCGCCGCTATCAGGCGCCGTTCAAACCGGTCAGACGCGAGGAATCGACGCCGATTCGCCTCTTCACCTCTCTGGAACAGGGGGTCAAGAGCGCGCTTTTCGGCTGCCGCATGTGCGGCAACTGCATCCTGCAAGAGACGGCCTTCGTCTGTCCCATGACCTGCCCCAAGGGGCTGCGCAACGGGCTGTGCGGCGGCGCGACCCCTGACCGCTGCGAGGTCGATCCCTCGCGGCCCTGCACCTGGTATGTGATCTACGACCGGGCCGAGCGGCTGGGGCGCGAGGAGCGGCTGCTGGAGATCAACGCGCCGCTGGACGGCGCGCGCGTCGGCCGCGAGACCTGGCTGGATGTGGCGCGTCTCTGGCGGGAGCAGGAGGAGCCGCTGAATCTGCTGGACCTGGTGCGGGACAGGGAGAAATTCAGCCAGCGCTGGGACGAGCTCTTCTACGCCGCGCGCCAGCCTGACTGGTGGCAAGGGGACAGCGCCTATCATCCGCCGGCCTACAGCGAGCCGCTCACCCGGCTGGAGGCCAACCTGCGCACGGGCATCTTCACCACCACGGCCGAGATCGCGCCGCCGCTGGATGCCTCCTTCGCCGTGGCCGACAGGAAGATCGCCTGGCTGCACGACTATGTCAGCGCGGCCAATTTCACCGACAGCGCCTCGGCCACGCCGCGCATGAGCAGCTTGGCGGCCAGCGTGCATGCTATGTCCAGCGGCCTGGAGCCGGTGATGCAACTGCAGGCGCGCGACCGCACCCGCGTGGCCATCGCCGCCGACGCCATCGGCGCGGCCGGGCTGGGCATTCACAATCTCCTCTGCCTGAGCGGCGACCATCACAGCGCCGGCCCAGGCCCCATGGCCAAGCCGGACCAGTTCGACCTGGATGCGGTGCAGATGCTGTGGATGCTGCGCCGCATGCGCGATGAGGGGATCTACCTGGATGGCCGCACCATGAAGAACCGGCCGCAGTGGTTCCTGGGCGCGGCCGCCTCCCCCTTCGGTGCGCCGCCTAAGTTCGAGGCGATCCGCATGCACAAGAAGATCAACGCCGGCGCCCAGTTCGTGCAGACGCAGCCGATCTTCGATCACAGCCGTTTCCTGGACTGGCTGGAGGCGCTGGATCAGCGCAATCTGCTGGACAAGGTCTATATCCTGGCCGGCGTCATCCCGCTGAAAAGCGCGCGGGCGGCGCACTTCATGGCCGAGGAGGTGGCTGGCGTCCACATCCCGCCGGAGATCATTCAGCGCATGGACGCGGCCGGGGAAGACAAGCTGGCCCAGCAGGAGACCGGCGTCGCCATCGCACTGGAGATGATCGAGAAACTCAAGGCCACCCCCGGCATCGCCGGCATGCACATCATGGCCGTCCACTGGGAAGAGATCACGCCGCGGCTGATCGAGGAGTCGGGCGTGCCGCGGCCGGTGGTGAAGCGCTGGCCGGAGCAGGGCGAGGTCTGAGCCCGCGCTGCTGAGCAGCAGGCGCAGCCGGGAGCTCCGGCATTGGCCGCCGCGCGCGTTTTTGCGTCTGACCGCGACTGTGGTATACTCTCATTCGTTCGGGCGGTTAGCTCAGTTGGTTAGAGCGCCACGTTGACATCGTGGAGGCCATAAGTTCGAGTCTTATACCGCCCACCTATCATATTTCACAACGCGTTGACCGGGACGAGTAGACGCCCAGCGAAGCGCCAGAGAGCGGCGGCCATGGCTGGAAGCCTCCGCAGCAGAGCAGCGTCGAAAACCCCCCGGGAGCGGTTGGCGGAAAGGTAAACGGTGATCCGTGAACGGTGATCGGTCTGCTGAGACCGTTCACCGGGTATCGATCACTGATTGCCAAGTAAGTCGGCCCGGCTGGCCCCGTTACAGGCTCCAACGAGATGGCGTGTGTCGGAACAGCGCACGCTGAACTTGGGTGGCACCGCGAGACTCCTCGCCCCAAAGGGCAGGAGTCTTTTTGTTTATTGTTCGGCTGTCGTCAGCGTCTGCGGCCTTTCTGATCAGCCCAAGCAGGCGGTGAATCACCCGGAGCGTGAGCCTTGCGGTATTCTTCATTCAATCGGTTGAAGGTGCGGCCCTCCAAGAGTATACCGCGTCGCATCATCAAGTACTCGGCCCAGTCGGCCTGACGTTCTTTCACACTGAAGATGAGGTGCCTGCCTGTCACCCGGCGGCCCCAAATCATTACGCCGTATCTGCGCAAGTAGCGCTCGATATCATCACCGGTCCATTCAGTGTCGTTTCGCACTTGAAAGGTCCAGGAGTTCGTGCCTAGGGCAGATCGGGTGAGCTCAGCGGCAACGCCGATACCGCCGGAGCGTTTTGCTGCACCCGCGTAATCTGCGTTGGAGAAACGGGCCAGCAGGCCCTCGATGCGGTCAATGAGGTTGAACATGTCCATGAAATCGAGCCAGAATGACATGACAGGCCTCCTTTTTGGTGAGCAACGGTCTTGGAATGAACGTAGTGTAGAACATATATTCTAATTTGTCAAACCGTCCAACGACACCGTTGGACAAGCGGGCCGCCAGGGTTCGTAGAGGAGGGCCGCACATGGAAGTGCTTTGGCAGATTTTCAATTTCATAGCCGATGTAGTTCAGACATTAATTGATGTGTTGGCCCAGTTGATTCTGGGTTTGTCAGCCTCGATGGTTGACATGACCGAAGCCGAGGCGCAAATGATCGCCACGGCGGTACTGGGTTTCGTGGTGTTCGTCTGGGTCGCTCGCCGTACCTTTTGGAGCAAAGGTTTTGGTGTTTTCAAACCAATGACCATCACGCTGCAGACCACCAAGACGCCTTGGCAGGTGTTGATGGGCGATCTCAGGTCCTGCATGATTACGGCATTGGCGATCCTGGTGCTTGTAGTGTTTGTGATGTCGGTGTTGGTTGGCGGTTAGGCCGCCTGACAGACAAATACCGCAGAATCTGTTTCATCCGTCTTTGGGCTCACATGCCGCTGAGTGCCCAAATGCCGGGTTCTTTGCATAAGAAAGGCAGTTAGTTACCATGGCCAAATCTAGCGACCTCCAAAAAGATGATCTCTATAAGCTGCGCCACAGCGCGGCGCACGTCATGGCCCAGGCGGTGTTGGAGCTGCACCCGCAGGCCAAGATCGCCATCGGCCCGCCCATCGAAAACGGCTTCTACTACGATTTCGACCTGGGCCAGGGCGACGATGGCAGGCCGCGCACCTTCACCCCCGAGGACCTGGAGGCCATCGAAAAACGCATGCGCCAGGTGATCGCCGGCCGGCATCCCTTCCAGTACCGCCAGGTCAGCGCCGACGAGGCGCGCCAGCTCTTCGCCGATCAGCCCTACAAGCTGGAGCTGATCGACGGGCTGGCCCAGGGCGGCATCGACGAGTACGGCAACGAGACCGACGAGGCGCCGGTGATCAGCACCTACAAGCATGACACCTTCGAAGACCTCTGCCGCGGGCCGCACATGCAGCATACGGGCCAGATCCCGGCCGACGCCTTCAAGCTGATGACGGTGGCCGGCGCCTACTGGCGCGGCGACGAGGCCAACCCTATGTTGCAGCGCATCTACGGCACGGCCTGGCCCAACAAGAAGGAGCTGCAAGCCTATCTCCAGATGTTGGAGGAGGCCAAGAAGCGCGACCATCGCAAGCTGGGCAAGGAGCTGGAGATCTTCATCTTCGACGACGAGATCGGCCCCGGCCTGCCCCTCTGGCTGCCCAACGGCGGCATCCTGATCGAGGAGCTGGAGACGCTGGCCAAGGAGATGGAGGAGAAGGCCGGCTATCAGCGGGTGCGCACGCCGCACCTGACCAAAGAGGCGCTCTTCCAGCGCAGCGGCCACCTGCCCTACTATGCCGAGTCCATGTATCCGCCCATGGAGCTGGAAGGGGTGCGCTACTACATGAAGCCGATGAACTGCCCCTTCCACCACAAGATCTTCGGCGCCAAGCCGCGCAGCTACCGCGACCTGCCGGTGCGGCTGGCCGAGTATGGCACCTGCTACCGCTACGAGAAGAGCGGCGAGCTGATGGGCCTGCTGCGGGTGCGCTCGATGCAGATGAACGACGCCCACATCTACTGCTCCGAGGTGCAGTTCGAGGAAGAGTTCATGGCCGTGATCGCCATGTACCGGGCCTACTTCGACCTGTTCGGCATCGACCGCTACGTGATGCGGCTGAGCACGCACAGCAAGAAGGGCCTGGGCAAGAAGTACGTGGACAACGAACGGCTGTGGCTCAAGACCGAGGAGATGGTGCGCCGGGCGATGATCAACGGCAACGTGCCCTTTGTCGAAGTGCCTGACGAGGCCGCCTTCTACGGCCCCAAGATCGACGTACAGATCTGGAGCGCGATCGGCCGCGAGTTCACGCTGGCCACCAACCAGGTGGACTTCGCCGTGCCGGAGCGTTTCGACCTGCACTTCGTCAACGCCGAGGGCCACGACGAGACGCCGCTCTGCATCCACCGCGCGCCCCTCAGCACCCATGAGCGCATGATCGGCTTCCTGATCGAGCACTACGCCGGCGCTTTCCCTGTCTGGCTGGCGCCGGAACAGGTGCGGGTGATCCCCATCACTGATGGGCATGCGGAGTACGCCAGCCATGTGGCAGCGCAGCTACGTGAAGCGGGCATTCGCGGCGCGGCCGACCTGGGCAGCGAACGCATGAATGCCAAGATCCGCAACGCCCAACTGATGAAGGTGCCCTACATGCTGGTGGTGGGCGACCAGGAGATGGCCAATCACGCCGTCTCGCTGCGCCGCCGCGACGGCAGCCGCCAAAACGACCTCCCCGTGGCCGAGTTCATCGCCGCGACGGTGGAGCGGATTCGCACGCGGTCCAGCGAGCTGTAGATCGCCCAGGACGCGTCCATCAACAAAGGTACGTGATTGATGGGCGCGTTCTGGGGAAAGCTGAACCGATCCAGCCGTTTCCCTGGCAAGAGTGAGCCTGCGTGCAGGCGGATAACCGCCGCCAGCGGCTGCAAGCAGATGCCCCATACGCCTCATGAACGTCTTCGGCTGGCTGCGCACTGCGCGTCGGCGGCCAGGGACCGTTGGCGTTGCGCAACGGCCCTGGCACTCAGGCTGCCGGTCTTCCGACGAAGCCGGTGTTGGATCGATCACGTGAGGATATCCACCCATGAGAACGGACATTGACTACGCCCATGGCCTGGATGCGGCCGACCCGCTGGCGCACTTCCGCGACCGCTTCGTCATCGCCGACCCCGATCTGATCTACCTGGACGGCAACTCGTTGGGCCGGCTGCCGCGCGTCAGCATCGAGCTGGCGGCCGACCTGGTGCAGCGACAGTGGGGCGAGCGGCTGATTCGCGGCTGGAACGAGGGCTGGTGGACGGCCTGCCAGCGCATCGGCGCCAAGATCGCGCAGCTCATCGGCGCACAGCCGGATGAAGTGATCGTCGCCGACTCGACCTCGGTCAACCTGTTCAAGTTGGCGGTGGCCGCCCTGCGCGCCCGGCCCGGCCGCCGCACCATCGTCAGCGACGACCTGAACTTCCCCTCCGACCTGTATATCCTGCAGGGCATCGCCGAGCTGCTGGGCGGCCAGCACCGCATCGACGTGATCGCGTCGCCCGACGGCATCCACGGCCCGGAGGAGGCGCTGCGGGCGCGGCTGGACGGCGACACGGCGCTGCTGACGCTGTCGCACGTGGTCTTCAAGAGCGGCTACCTCTACGACATGGCGGGCCTGACCGCGGCCGCGCACGCGGCCGGCGCGTTGACGCTGTGGGACCTCAGCCACTCGGTGGGGTCGGTTCCGGTGGACCTGAACGGCAGCGGCGCCGATCTGGCCATCGGCTGCACCTACAAGTACCTCAACGGGGGGCCGGGCGCGCCGGCCTTCCTCTACGTCCGTCGCGACCTGCAAGAGCAGCTCCTCAACCCCATCAGCGGCTGGTGGGGCCAGGCGCGGCCCTTCGACTTTGGCCTGGGCTACCGGCCGGCGGAGGGGATCCGGCGCTTTCTGACCGGCACGCAGCCGATGCTCTCCACTGCGCTGATCGAGCCGGCAGTGGATCTGCTGCTGGAGGCGGGGATGGACGCGCTGCGGGCCAAGTCGCAGCGCCAGACGGAGTACCTGGTGGGGCTGTGGGAGGCGCTGCTGGCCCCGCTGGGCTACACCCTCAACTCGCCGCGCGATCCGGCGCGGCGCGGGTCGCACATCAGCCTGGGCCACGCCGAGGCGCTGGGCATCGACCTGGCGTTGATCGAGGATCGGCTGGTGCTGCCCGACTATCGCGCCCCCGACAACATCCGGCTGGGCGTCACCCCGCTCTACACCTCGTTTGTGGACATCCACGAGGCGACCCGGCGCATGGCGGAGGTGGTGGAGCAGCGCCTCTTCGCCCGATACACCACAGCAGCGCCCGAGGTGACATGAGGCGCTGCGAGAGCGCGCCTTTCACCGCGGAGCTGGCGTCGACAACCTGCTGACGCCGCCGGGGGCGGCACAGCGATCCCCGCGGATCACTCATCGCCGGCGGGGCTGTCCGGCGCGACGAGCTGCTGCCGATGCCGGCCGCGCATCCAGTCCAGCGCACGCGGCATGGCTTCTGTGTAGAGGGGGTAGAGCTGCCGGTTGACGGGGAAATCCCAGGCGCCGATGTGGGGGGCAAACTGCGCGCCGAAGCCCTCCTTGAAGCGCCACACCCCCCACAGGCCATCGCTTTCCTCCAGCAGGTCGGGCGCGCCCCAGAGGTCATAGGTCGTGCAGCCGCGGCTGGCTGCTAGGCGCATCGCCTCCCACTGCAAGAGGTGATTGGGCATCAGGCTGCGCTGCCGTTGGCTGGATGCGCCGTAGAGATACCAGGCGGTGGCGCCGAAGCCGAAAAGGATCAGCCCCGCCACCGCGTCTCCCGCCACCTCGGCCAACAACAGGCTGGCCCAGGGCGCTTGGGCATCGACCGGCTGCATGAACGTGCGCCAGGTCAGCGCATAATAGTCGAAGGGGCGCACGATGAAGCCGTCGCGGCTGCCGGTCTCGACGTAGAGGGCATAAAAGGTGGCCAGATCGTCCGGGCCGCCCAGGCGCACCTGCACCCCGCGGCGCTCGGCCAGCCGGATGTTGTAGCGCCATTTGGGCTTCATGGCGGCCAGCAAGGCCTCCTCGCCGGCCGTCAGATCCAGCAGCGCGGTGTTGCGGAACTGAATCTGTTCGGCCGAGGGGCGCCAGCCGCGGCGGCGCAGCGTGGCCGTCACCTGCTGGCCGGTCGGGCTGTCGGGGTCCACGTCGGGATCGATCTTGACGAAGATCGCCCGGCGCTGGCGGGCCGCGGCCTCGACGCCGCCCAGGGCCAGCTCCACCGCGGCCGGGTCAGTCCAGTCCAGCGCCGGCCCTTTCGGCACGTAAGCCACGCCCCAGGGGAGCCGACTGAGGCGGCGCAGGAGGAGGCTGGCCGCGGCCGTGGGTGCGGACTGGCCGGGCGCCTGCCACGCCAGACGGTGCGCGGCCCAGCCGGTCTGCCCCTTGACCGCGCCCCATTCCCAGCTTTGCAGCAGATGCGGATCAGGCAGCGCCAGCAGCAGGCGGTTCCAGGCCGCGCGCTCGGCGACGGTCTGCGGGTTCATCGGTTTCAACTGAGCTCGTCCTCCGCGTCGTCCAGCCGCATGGCGAGGATGCGATCGAGGCGAAAGGTGCGCTGTTCGGCCTGCTCCAGGCAATAGGCGGCCAGGTAGAGCGTCCGGCCGTCGCCGGTCACATCCAGCGGCTCGACCCAGCGTTCGCTGACCTGCCCCTGTTGGTTGCGATAGCGCAGCCAGAGCCGCCGCCCGTCGCCCAGAGCGGTCTCCAGCGGCGGCGGCAGCGTCAGGCTGGGCGGCTCCGGCCAGAGCACGTTGCCCCCCTGGGCATCGAGCAGATTCCCCAGGGTCACGGAACCCTGGCGGTTGAGATCGGCCAGCATGGCTTGCAGGACGCGCAACGTCGTCCACGCGTCCCCCATGGCGCGGTGCTCCCGGTCGATGCGCACGCGCAGCGAGCGGGCCACTTCGGCCAGGTTGTTGTGGCGAAAGGCATACAGGCGGCGGGCCAGCAGCAGGGTGTCCACGGTGAAGCCCAGGCGCGGCGGCCAGCGCAGCCGTCGCCATTCGCCCGCCAGAAAGCTCAGATCGAAGGCGGCGTTGTGCGCCACCAACACCGAGCCCTCCAGCAGCGCCTGCACCCGCTCGGCCACCTGGCTGAAAAGGGGCTGGCCGTTGAGGTGGAAGTCGGTCAGGCGGTTGACGGCCGATGCGCCGGGGGAGATGGAGCGCTGCGGGTCCACCAGGCTCTCGAAGCTGTCCAGCACCTTGCTCCCGCGCAGACGCAACAGCGCGACCTCGCAGATGCGGTGTCCGCTGGCCGCGCTCAGCCCCGTGGTCTCCACGTCCAGCACGGTGAATGTCACATTGCCCAGGTAGTCGCCGGGCGAGGGGTCACTGATCATGCGCGTCTTCTGATTTGAGCTACCTCTCCAAAGCCTGCAACATCGCTTCGATTTGGCGCCTGAACGCCTGATTTCACCGCAAGCAGATCACCGATATGCCGCCAACTGCTTTGTGATGTCGTGGGCACTTGCCACCAAATCAATGCTGGGCTAGAATATAGCACAGTTAACGGCGCGGGTCAACGTGGACACCCCTCACGCTGCCCGCCTGGCTTCAGATCACAGTATCCCTCAGCAAGGAGGCTCCCATGAAGGTAGTCGCCATGATCATGGCAGGCGGTGCAGGCACCCGCCTGACCGTGCTCTCGGAGAAACGGGCCAAACCCTCAGTGCCCTTCGCCGGCAAATACCGCATCATCGACTTCACCCTCTCCAACTGCGTCAACTCCAACATCTACAACATCGCGGTGTTGACGCAATACCGGCCGCACTCGCTCAACGAGCACATCGGCATCGGCAAGCCGTGGGACCTGGACCGGGCCTCCGGCGGCGTGCGGCTGCTTCAGCCCTACCAGGTGGGGGGCGGCACGCAGGTCTGGTACCGCGGCACGGCCGACGCGGTCTTGCAGAACTTTGATTACGTGCATGAGATGCGCGCCGAGCGGGTGCTGGTGCTGGGCGGCGATCACATCTACAAGATGAACTACGACCGTATGCTTCGCTTCCACGAGGAAAACCGCGCCGACCTGACCGTGGCCGTGATGGAGGTGCCGCTCGAGGAGACCGACCGCTTCGGCATCATGTCGGTGGACGACGAGCTGCGCATCAGCGCCTTCCACGAGAAGCCCAAGGAGCGGGACAAAGGCAATCTGGCCAGCATGGGCATCTACATCTTCAACGCCGACGTGCTGGAGGAGCGCCTGAGGGCCGGCGCCGAGGAGCACCCTGACCTGGACTTCGGCAAGCATGTGATCCCCGAGATGATCCGTGACTTTCGCTCCTTCGCCTATCGTTTCGAGGGCTACTGGGTGGACGTGGGCACCATCGACAGCTACTGGGAGACCAGCATGGCCCTGCTGGATCCCAGCTCGAAGCTCAAGCTGTACGACAGCACCTGGCCGGTGCGTACCCGCAGCCAGGAGCGGCCGCCGGTCAAGCTGGGCCCGCAGGCGCGCATCCACAACAGCCTGGTGGCCAACGGCTGCATCATTCGCGGCCAGGTGGAGCGCTCGGTGCTCTCGCCGGGAGTCTACGTCTCGCCGGGCGCGGTGGTGCGCGAGTCGGTGGTGATGAACGACGCCTGGATCGGCCCCGGCGCGGTGTTGGACAAGGTGGTAGTGGACAAGGAGGTGGTGGTAGGCTCCGGCGCGCAGCTGGGCTTTGGCGGCGACTTCGATGTGGCCAACAAGCTGGGGCCGGACAAGCTGTGGATGGGCGTCAGCGTGTTTGGCAAGGGCGCCCACATCCCCTCCAACGTGCGCATCGGTCGCAACGTCCTGGTCAACGCCTCCGTCGAGGAAGAGGCCTTCAGCCCCTTCGATGGCTTCGTGCCCAGCGGTGAGACGGTGTAAAAGGAGCTTCTCATGCGTATCCTGGCAATGATTCTGGCCGGCGGCTCCAGCCCGGCCCTCAGCATTCTCACTGCGGAGCGCGCCGAGCCGTCGATCCCCTTCGGCGGCAAATACCGCATCATCGATTTCTCGCTCTCCAACCTGATCAACTCCGACATCTTCAACGTGGCGGTGTTGACCCAGTACAAGCCCCGCTCGCTCAACGATCACATCGGCAACGGCAAGCCATGGGACCTGGATCGCGCCGTGGGCGGCGTGCGCCTCTTGCAGCCCTACGTCAGCGGCGAGGGGGAGGCCGGCGCCTGGCAGCGGGGCACGGCCGACGCGGTGCGCTTCAACCTGGACTACATCGCCGAGCAACGGGTGGACACGGTGCTGATTCTGGCTGGCGACCACATCTACAAGATGGATTACCGCCCGATGTTGCGCTTCCATGAGGAGAGCAACGCCGACTGCACCATCGGCGTGCGTTCGGTCAGCCCCTACGAGGCCCACCGCTTCGGCATGGTCGGCGCAGACAGCAGCGGCCGCGTGACGCGCTTCGAGGAGAAGCCGCGGCGCACCCTCAGCCGCATGGCCTCCATGGGCATCTATGTCTTCAAAGGCTCGGCCCTGGTCGATTGGCTGACCGGTCCCGGCGCGGGCGACGTGGACTTTGGCCGCCACGTGGTGCCGGGCATGCTCAAGGCTGGCCAGGCCATGTACGCCCATGGCTTCGACGGCTATTGGATGGACGCAGGCACGGTGCAGGCGTACTGGGAGGCCAACATGGCCTTGCTGGCCGAGACCCCCGCGCTGGACCTGTATGATCCTGACTGGGTGATCCATACCCGCAGCGAGCAGTTGGCGCCTGCCTTCACCGGCGCCGCCGCGCGGGTCGAAGGTAGCCTGCTGTGCGACGGTTGTCAGGTCTTTGGCGGGGTGACGCGCTCCATCATCGGCCCCGGCGCGGTGGTGGAGGAGGGCGCCGAGGTCAGCGACTCCATCATCATGAACGGCACGGTGATCAGCGCCGGGGCCCGCGTCGAGCGTTCGATCATCGACAAGCGCGCCCAGGTGGGCGAGGGCAGCATCGTCGGCTGGGGCAACGATCCTACGCCCAACCGCGTCATGCCCAACCAACTGAACACCGGCCTGACGCTGATCGGCAAGCGGGCTCAGGTGCCGGCCGGCCTGAAGATCGGTCGCAACGTGGTCATCCGCCCGCGCGTCGTGGTATCGGCCGACGGCGGAGAGGTGGCCAGCGGCGAGACGCTTTGACGCCTGCCGCCGGTTCAACCCTGGGCTTGCGAAGTCTCAGCCATCGAACTTGACAGAAACGGGCAGGGGTGCTACCCTTGTCGCTGTAGGTTCAGTAAGTCCCTGTTTGGTCATAGGCAGCCACCAGGTGTTACCCCCGGTGGCTGTTTTTGTTGCCCAGGCGGGACCGATCTGGCCACGTAATACCCAGCAAGGCGGCAGCCAGACGCTGCCGCGTCAGAAGTAAGGAGAAGCAGACCGTGTCTACCCGTGAACAGGGAACCGTCAAGTGGTTCAACAATGCTAAGGGCTATGGCTTCATCGCCCGCGCCAACGGCGAGGACGTCTTCGTCCACCAGACCGAGATCCAGGCTGAGGGCTATCGCACGCTGAACGAAGGCCAGCAGGTCGAGTTCGATGTGGAGCAGGGCCGCAAAGGCCTCCAGGCCAGCCGCGTCGTGGCGCTTTAGTCTCGCCAGCCGTCATAAACTGACAAGGCACAGCCCAAGGATGATTTCATCCTTGGGCTGTTTTTGTTTGTCGCGACTCCATCGTCTCGCCGGTCAGCGCCGGCTGGATGGCTTGTGGGTCTGCCAGGCGCTGCGGCCGGCGTCGATGGCGGTCCGCAGCCGGCCGCGCACGGTGGGTGCATCGGCCGGGCCCATGACATCGGCGTAGGCGCGGCGGGCCAGGCGTCGCCAGGTAGAGCGGGCCGAGGCCAACTGATAGCCCGCCTCGCGCTGTGCATCCTTCCACCAGGGGGCAGGCGTCCGCTCCACCGGCGCACACCAGTGGATCGCGGTGGCTGCCCAGGTCAGGCCCGCGCCGAAGCCGGCCAGCACCAGGTTCTGCCCCGGCCGTACCCGCCCCGCCTCGATGGCCTCGCACAGGGCGATGGGGATCGAGGCGGCCGAGGTGTTGCCATAGCGCTCCAGATTGACGAAGACCTTCTGCTCGGGGATCTTCAACTGCTTGACCACCGATGACTGGATGATGCGCACGTTGGCCTGATGGGGGATCACCAGATCGACCTCGGCCAGGCTGAGGCCGGCCTTGGCCACCGCGTCGCGCGTGCCGTCGGCCATGGCCTGTACGGCAAAGCGAAAAACCGCCTTGCCATCCATCCGGAGCATGTGCATGCGGTTGGCCACCGTCTCCATGGTGGGAGGGTGGGCGCTGCCGCCGGCCGGCACCATCAACAGGTCGCTGCCGGAGCCGTCCGAGCCCAGCACGCAGCTCAGGATACCTCCCGGCTCATGGCTGGCGGCCACCAAGACCGCGCCCGCGCCGTCGCCGAAGAGAATGCAGGTGTTGCGGTCGGTCCAGTCCAGGAAGCGGGTCAGCGTCTCCGCACCCACCACCAGCACATAGTCCGCATCGCCGGAGAGCACCAGGGAGCGGGCCACCGACAGGCCGTAGACGAAGCCGGAGCAGGCCGCATTCAGGTCGAACGCGCCGGCCCGGGGCGCGCCCAGCGCGTTCTGCACCAGGCAGGCGGTGGAGGGGCAGAGGTATTCCGGCGACGTGGTGGCGCAGATGACCACGTCCAGGCTGCTGGCCGGCACATCAGCCACCCGCAACGCCTCGCGCGCGGCCTGGATCGCCAGCGTCGCCGTGGATTCCTTGGGGCTGGTGGCCATGCGGCGCTCCTGGATGCCGGTGCGGCTGCGAATCCAGTCGTCCGACGTGTCGACCAGGCGCGCCAGGTCGTCGTTGGTGACAATGCGCTCCGGCAGCGCCGTGCCCCAGCCGACGATCTGGGCGTAGCGCGGCCGGAGCATGGCCCGCTGGCGCCCGACGCCGTTCATGCCAGGCTGATGAGAGGTCGCGTTGCTCATGACGATCCTTGCAAAGCACTCATGGGATGGTTCCTTGCCGATGGCTTGAGGGGGCGGCGTCAGTCCAGCCGGCCCATCACCAGGGTGGCGTTGTGGCCGCCAAAGCCAAAGGAGTTGGAGAGGGCTACACGCACTTCAGCCCGGCGCGCGACGTTGGGCACGCAGTCCAGATCGCAGACCGGGTCGGGCGTCTCGTAGTTGATGGTGGGGGGAATGATGCCGTCCTGCATCGCCTTCAGGCAGACGATGGCCTCGACGGCGCCGGCCGCGCCCAACAGATGGCCCATCATCGACTTGGTGGAGCTGACCGGCAGCCGCAGGGCGTGGTCGCCAAAGACGCGCTTGATGGCCGCGGTCTCGCCCACGTCGCCCAGTGCGGTGCTGGTGGCGTGGGCATTGATGTAGTCTACCGTCTGCGGGGCCAGGCCGGCCTCGCGCAGCGCGGCTGCCATAGCTTCGGAGGCGCCCAGGCCATCGCCGCGCGGCGCGGTGGGATGATAGGCGTCGGCGGTCAGGCCATAGCCCAGAATCTCGCCATAGATGTGGGTGCCGCGGGCGCGGGCATGGGCCAGGCTTTCCAGCACCACCATGCCGGCCCCCTCGCCCATGACGAAGCCATCGCGGCCGGCGTCGAAGGGGCGGGACGCGCCGGCCGGGTCGTCGTTGCGCGCCGACAGCGCCCCCATGATCTCGAAGCCGGCCATGGCCAGGTCGGAGAACGCCGCCTCAGAGCTGCCCACCACCATGACCTCGGCCGCGCCGCGGCGGATCAGGGCAAAGCCTTCGCCGATGGCCGCGTTGCCGGTGGCGCAGGCCAGCACCGGCGCCAGATTCGGCCCGCGCGCGCCCAGGCTGATGGCTACCTGGCCGGAGGCGGAATTGGCCAACATGCTGGGGACAGTGAAGGGGCTGACTCGCCGCGGCCCTTTTTCACGCAACACGTCATACTGCTCGAACATGGTGATCGAGCCGCCGATGCCAGAGCCGACGATCACGCCGACCCGGCAGGGGTCTTCCTGATCCATGGTCAGGCCCGCGTCCGCGACCGCCTGGGCCGCGGCGGCCAGCGCAAAGTGGGTGTAGCGATCGCAGCGACGCGCGTCTTTGCGATCCATGTAAAGCGTCGGGTCGAAATCTCTGACTTCCGCGCCGATCTTGGTCTTGAGCTGTGACATGTCCAGGCAGGTGATCAGGCCGACGCCGCTGCGGCCGGCCAGCAGGCTGGCCCACATGGTGGCCACGTCGTTGCCCACCGGCGTCACGGCGCCCATGCCAGTGACTACCACGCGTTGCTGATCGGTTAGCATGATGGAACCTCCAAAGAAACAGCTTGCGCCAGCGGGGCGGGTTCGCCAACGCTGGCGCTGAAAATGCAAAGATAGAAACACGACCGACCTTCAAAAGATGCGCGCTGCGGGTCGCTTCCGGCTGGCTTGCTGTTTGGCCGCGCCTTGGATTTCGGGTACAATCAGCAGGTTCCCGGCAAGCTGCCTCACACAGCTCAGCATATCCAAAGCCTCAGCACACCCGATGAAAGGCCTTTTGTCATGAGAGCCATCCAGATTCATCAATTCGGCGGCCCGGAAGCGCTCGTCTACGGCGAGGCGCCGCTCCCTGAGCTTGGGCCAGGCCAGGCGCTGATCAAGATCGCGGCCGCGGGCCTGAACTTCATCGATGTCTATCACCGCACCGGGGCCTACCCCAGCCCCCTGCCCTTCACGCCGGGCATGGAGGCCGCGGGCGTGGTAGAGGCGGTCGCGCCCGATGTGGCGGTGGTCAAGCCGGGCGACCGGGTGGCCTACTGCATGGTGCGGGGCGCCTATGCCGAATACGCGGTGGTTCCGGCCGACCGGCTGACGCCGCTGCCGGCCAGCCTGACCTTCGGCACGGCCGCGGCCGTGCTGTTGCAGGGGATGACCGCGCACTATCTGACCCACAGCACCTATCCGCTGCGGCATGGCGATGTGGCGCTGGTGCATGCGGCGGCCGGCGCCACCGGCTCGCTTCTGGTGCAGATGGCCAAGCGGGCCGGCGCGGCGGTCATCGCCACCGTGGGCAGCCAGGCCAAGGCCGAGCTGGCCCGGGCCGACGGCGCGGACCGTGTGATCATCTACACGGAAGCGGACTTCGAGCAGGAGGTCAGAGAGATCACCGATGGCCGCGGCGTGGATGTGGTCTATGATTCGGTGGGGCAGGCGACCTTCGACCGGGGGCTGAACTGCCTGCGGCCGCGCGGGCTGATGGCGCTCTTTGGCCAGTCCAGCGGAGCGGTGCCCCCCATCGATTTGCAGGTGCTCAACCAGAAGGGCTCGCTCTTCGTCACCCGCCCCACGCTGGGCCACTACATCGCGACGCGCTCTGAGCTGCTCAGCCGGGCCGGCGATCTCTTTATGTGGGTGGCCAGCGGCGAGATCAAAGTGCGCATCGACCGCACCATGCCCCTCAGCCAGGCCGCCGAGGCCCATCGCCTGCTGCAAAGCCGCCAGACCGCAGGCAAGGTGCTGCTGATCCCATAATCAGGCTGGCTCGGTCGGAGACCGGCCAGAGCACAGGGTGCGGCAGGCGGCGCAGGCTGGCTCGGTCAGAGACCGGCCAGAGCGCAGGACGCGGCAGGCGGCGCCGACTGGCTCGGTCGGAGACCGGTCAGAGCGCAGGACGCGGCAGACGGCGCAGGCTGGCTCGGTCGGAGACCGGCCAGAGCGCAGGGCGCGGCAGACGCGGCAGGCGGCGCAGGCTGGCTCGGTCGGAGACCGGCCAGAGCACAGGACGCGGCAGACGGCGCAGGCTGGCTCGGTCGGAGACTGGCCAGAGCCCAGGGCGCGGCAGGCGGCGTCGGCTGGCTCGGTCAGAGACCGGCCAGAGCGCAGGGTGCGGCAGGTGCGGCAGGCGGCGCAGGCTGGCTCGGTCGGAGACCGGCCAGAGCGTTACGGGTTACGAGTTACGCATTACGCATTACGCATTACGCATCACGCCGCCACCCCCCATCCCCACACACCTCCGGGTTACGCATTACGCATTACGCATTACTTCCCATGTCCGAACTCCTAGCAGGTCTGAACGAACAACAGATTGCAGCCGTGACCGCGCCTGATGGGCCGGTGCTGGTGCTGGCCGGGCCAGGCTCCGGCAAGACGCGCGTGCTGACCCAGCGCGTCGCCTGGCTGGTGCAGCAGCGCGGCGTGCATCCCTACCGGCTGCTGGCCGTCACCTTCACCAACAAGGCGGCGCGGGAGATGCGCAGCCGCATCGAGCGCATCCTGGGGGTGGAGGCCTTCGACGGGTCGCTCTCCACCAGCCGCGGCGGCCTGCGCGGCCTGACCATCGGCACCTTTCACGCCATCTGCGCGCAGATTCTGCGGCGCGAGCGGGAGCAGACGCCCTTTGGCGGCAACTTCGTGATCTTCGACAGCGACGACCAACTGCGGGTGATCAAGGCGGTGATCAAGGAGCTGGACCTCAACGACAAGCTCTACCGGCCGCAGGCCATGCATGGCCAGATCAGCAAATGCAAGAACGAGCTGATCGCGCCGGCCGATTTTCAGGCGCGCACCTACTGGGAAGAGGTGGCCGGCCGCATCTACGTCCGCTATCAGGAGCTGCTGCGCGTCAACAACGCGTTGGATTTCGACGATCTGCTGATGGAATGCGCCCTGCTCCTACGTGACAACGCCGAGGTGCGCGGCCGTTACCAGGAGCGCTATCTGCACCTGCTGGTGGATGAGTTCCAGGACACCAACATCGCACAGTATGAGCTGGTCAGGCTGCTGCTGGGGCCGCACCACAATCTCTTCTGCGTCGCCGATGAGGACCAATCGATCTACGGCTGGCGCGGCGCCGATCCGCGCAACATCCAGCGTCTGCGCAAGGATTTTCCTGACATGCAGCAGGTGCTGCTGGAGCGCAACTACCGCTCCACGCAGACCATCCTGGACGCGGCCAACGAGGTGATCAAGTACAACCAGGGGCGCACGCCCAAGAAGCTCTTCACCGACCGGGCCGGCGGGCCGCTGGTGACCGTCTACCAGGCCTACGACGAGATCGACGAGGCCAACTACGTGGTGGACGAGATCGCACGGCTGACCGCGCAGGGTGGGGTTGAGCCGGGCGACTGTGTGGTGCTCTATCGCACCAACGCCCAATCGCGCGCCCTGGAGGATGCCTTCGTGCGCCGCAACCTGCCCTATCGCCTGGTGGGCGCGACCCGCTTCTACGAGCGCAAGGAGATCAAGGACGCCATCGCCTATCTGCGTCTGGTACACAATCCCGACGACAGCCTGAGCCTGGCGCGCATCATCAACGAGCCGCCGCGGCGCATCGGCAAGGCCAGCGAGACCGCGCTGGTGCAATGGGCGTATCAGATGGGGCTATCGCAGACCGAGGCGCTGCGGGTGCTGGCCGGCGAGCGGGGCGCGCTGGCAGCCAAGGCTGCGGCGCCCCAGGCGCTGGACGAGGCCCCCTTCGCCCACGCGGCCAAGAGCGCGCTGCTGGGCTTCTGGCGACTGCTGGCCGGCTGGGTCGCCGCCAAAGAGGAGCTGACGGTGGGCCAGTTGCTCGATCGCATCCTGGAGGAATCGGGCTACAGCCGCTATCTGCGCGACGGCACCGAGGAGGGCGAGGGGCGCTGGGAGAACCTGCAAGAGCTGCGCACCGTGGCCGCCAGCTACGCCGACCTGGCGGCCGGCGAGGGGTTGGCCGCGTTCCTGGAGGAGGTCGCGCTGGTCAGCGACAGCGACGAGCTGCCCGAGGAGCAGTCCGCGCCCACGATGATGACCCTGCACACGGCCAAGGGGCTGGAGTTCCCCGTGGTCTTCATCGCCGGCATGGAGGAGGGGGTCTTTCCGCACAGCCGCAGCCAGGAGGACCCCGACCGGCTGGCCGAGGAGCGCCGCCTGGCCTATGTGGGCATCACCCGCGCCAAGCAGCGCCTCTACCTGCTGCACGCCTTTCGCCGCACCCTCTACGGCGCCAGCGAAATGAATCCGCCCAGTCAGTATCTGAAGGACATCCCGCGCGACCTGATCAACAGCCAGGGGATGCGGACAAGCCAGGGGCGGGCCAGAAGCGCTTTCGGCGCACCCGCTGCCGCCGGCGGCTACTCAACCGGCGGACGCCAACAGGCCGACGCCCGCGCCACGGTCTGGAGTCCCTCCGGTCGCGAACGGCCTCAGCCGACCGGCGCGCCCGCGGCCCCGGCGTCGCCCGCTCGCCAGCCGCAGTTCAAGGCCGGCCAGCGGGTCAATCACGGCATTTTCGGTGAAGGGGTGGTGATCAAGACCGAGCTGGCCGACGACGACGAGTATGTCAGCGTGGCCTTCCCCGGCAAGGGCATCAAGCAACTGATTGCCAGCATGGCCAAGTTGCAGATTGTGCGCGCCTGAGCGTGATCGGCCGCGTCAGATCACCTGGCCGGCCGACGAGGCGCTGCTCAACGGGTCGGTCGCCGGGATGGTGGGCCGAGAAGCGGTCGGTGTGGGGATCAGCCATTGGCAGTTGCTCCGGGGAGACCAGCGGTCAAGCTGGCCAGCGCGGCGATCACCTCGGCCAGAGAGCGCGGATCTCTGATGACCCCATCCAGCGGGGCCACATGCTCAAAATCTGGCGCAGCGTCCGCGGGGAGCTCGTCGGGCGCAGGTTGCAGCGGCAGCAGCACCGCGTCCAGCCCCTGTCGGTCCAGCCAGCGGTTGCCCTGCACCACCAGCGGGGACGTGTTGGCGTCGCCGGCCAGCAGCCCCAGCAGATGGGTGCGCCGGGTGAGGGCTTGGACGCGGTAGACCTCGCGCATGGCGCTGAGGGTGATCTGGCCGGGGGCGGTGCCGGCGGTCTCGCCTGCGCCGGCGGGCGGATCGGGCGCGGCGAAGCTGAGCAGGGCGTGTCGATGGCGAAAGGCCAGCAGCCGGCTGAGCAGGCCGTGCGGGCCCATGGCGATGGCGATGGTGGGCCGCGTCGCCTCGGCCAGCAGGTGGAGCACCGGGGCGCAGTCGGCCAGCCGCTGCGCCATGCCCACCAGCTTGACCACATCCGCGCCGGCCAGCCACAGCCGCTCAGCCTGCGCGGCCAGGTCGGCCGGCATGGCGGCGAAGTCGTGCCGCGACAGGATCACCTGGGTGCGGCTGCGGTCCAGGTCGGCGATCTCCCCGGCCGCGTCCCATTCCAGGTCGACGTAGTCTGCGCCCAGCGCGGCGGCCTGGCGCAGCAGGTCCAGGCGCTCAGCCTCGCTGCCCTGCCAGCGGCCCCCTTCACGCGGCGGCCGGCAGGTGACGATCACCGGCAGCGGTCGGTCGGCCAGCAGCGCCGGCAGGTCGAACTCGCGCATCAGGTCCAGGCGCAGCTCGGCCAGATCGGCGCGGCCCGCGGCCTGCTGCATGGCCGCCAGGGCGGCGGCGGTGTCGGAAGCGGCGATGGCGATGGCGAGAGAGGTCATGGTGGGGTAACTCGTAACTCGTAACCCGGAGGTGTGTGGGGGTGGGGGTTGGCGGTGGGTGGCGTAATGCGTAATGCGTAATGCGTAACCCGGAGGTGTGTGGGGATGGGGGTTGGCGGTGGGAGGCGTAATGCGTGATGCGTAATGCGTAATGCGTAATGCGTAACCCGGAATGGTGGGAGAGGTTTTTTTGGATGAGGATGTGCGTGGCCCGTAGTGCGTGACCTGGTGGTGTGTGGGGGTGGGGGGTGCTTTTTTTTCGGTGAGCTAACTGTTCAGCCGGCGGGTGCGAACACGTTGATTGAGTAGGCCGCCGTATCGAAATCAACGTGTTCGCACCCGCCGGTGGGCCAAACGTTGGTTTCGACACTTGCACCTGCGCTGCGCTTCGGCGCAAGCGCAGGTGTACGCCTCACAAGGCTACTCAACCCTTGGATTGAGTAGGCCGCCGTATCGAAATCAACGTGTTCGCACCCGCCGGCGGGCCAAACGTTGGTTTCGACACTTGCACCTGCGCTGCGCTTCGGCGCAAGCGCAGGTGTACGCCTCAGAAGGCTACTCAACCCTTGGATCGAGTA
>Ga0209200_1000798_pt1 | contig 34412 bp, 30 predicted proteins | sample AD_UKC033_MetaG_FD_184406 | JGI IMG/M metagenome (GOLD analysis project Ga0209200, IMG submission 184406) | Active sludge microbial communities of municipal wastewater-treating anaerobic digesters from USA - AD_UKC033_MetaG (SPAdes) (version 2) | ecosystem: Engineered > Bioreactor > Anaerobic >... | reverse complement strand
GCGCGTACGCGCTGCGATCCTGCAGGCGACGAGACCTCGATGAGCGTGGGTTCGAGAAAGCGCGCCGTGCCTTCGATGAGTTTGTCGCCGGCGGCGGCGCGAGCCTTGCCGGCGCCGTTGCTGGCGAAGAAGTCGCGTTGTTCGCGCAGCCTCGCCCAGGTCGCGGCAAGGTCGATGGAAAGGGCCTCGACCCCGCGTGCACCGATCCCGGCCAGGGCTTTGCGTGTCGCCCACTCCGCACCGGCATGCAGTGCGACCTTCGAGGGCATGCAGCCCACCCGGGCGCAGGTAGTGCCGAGCGGGCCGCGGTCGATCATCAGGACGTCGCGCCCGGCACGACGCACCTCGCGCAGCGCATAAAGTCCGGCGCTGCCCGCGCCGATGATGGCGACATCGGTGTGGATTTCGTTGGTCATGCGATCTCCTGTTCGCGCGTGGCGTGATGCCCTGCGGCGTGCGAGGCGCGCTGCAGGGCGGGGGCGGCTTACAGCGACTTGGTGGAGAAGTACCAATCGACCGTGTTGTAACCTTCGGTGGCGCGCTTGTCGGCCGCCTCGGCGGTCTTGGGCGGGGAGACGATCACTTCCTTGCCCGGGCACCAGTTCTCGGGTGTGGCGACACCGTGCGTGTCCGAGGTCTGCAGTGCCTGCAGCAGGCGGACGAACTCGTCGATGCTGCGGCCGTTGCTCATCGGGTAATACACCATGGCGCGCATTACGCCATTGGGGTCGATGAAGAAGGTCGCGCGCACGGCCTGGGTGTCGGCAGCACCCGGATGGACCATGCCGTAGGCGCGGGCGACATCCATCTTGATGTCTTCGATGATCGGGAAGGGGATATCGACGCCGAATTTTTCCTTGATGTTGCGCGTCCAGGCCAGGTGCGAGAACAGGCTGTCGATCGACAGGCCGAGCAGTTCGCAATTCATCTCAGCGAACTTGGGCGCGGCATTGGCGAAACCGATGAACTCGGTGGTGCATACCGGCGTGAAGTCGGCGGGATGCGAGAACAGGATCAGCCACTTGCCGCGGTAGTCCTCGAGCGAACGCTCACCATGCGTGGTACGGACGCTGAATGCAGGGGCCGGTTCGTTCAGGCGGGGAAAGCTGAATTGCTGTGCGTTTTCCATGATGGTGCTCCTAGGGTGAGGGAGATGTCTTTCGACGAGGCATACATTAGAGTGTTCTAATATTTAGAGCAATCTTATTTTTTTGAATTATTTTGATAGCTAAACATAATGGCTTCCCGTGCTGGCTAGGCCTCGCTCTGTCAAGGCATGCGCAATCGGCGTGCCAACTCTGCGGAAGCAGGATTGCGCTTGAAATGTCTGCGCCAAAGCTGGAGCCTCGGGACAAGACGCCGGCTTTGGAGTGACTTCTGCTGCCTAAGATGGCGGTGATTGCTGCCATTTCTGGCGCATTTTGCCTGCTGAGTCGGATGTGGAGGTGTCGTGGCGGCGTATCACACGTTCCGACGTCTCCGCTGGAGTCCATGAGGACCTGTGTATTGATGCTGCGCAAGCCAGTCGGCCGGACGATGTGACGGCCCACAGGCGTCGGGAGACGGGAGCGCTCATTGCCGAAGGTCCGCATGCAGCCCCAATTCGCACTTGTAGACGCGCACTGGAAACGTCTGTCGAACTTGGCGACAATGCTTGGGTGGCCTCGCTGAAAGGCCCGTCCTTGCGCAGCCCGATGGCAACCGGCGATCAGTCGCACGCCCCTTGGCCAGGTCTTGCGCCCCCTGTTTCGCGGCATGCTCCAGTGGGGTCACAGTCGATGCAAATGCCATCATTGCCACGCGCATGGTTCGCGGCGGGGTTATCGGTGTTGCTGTTGATCGCTGCCGTTCCGCTTGGCGTGCATGCTGCCGTGCCGCAGGCCGCTGTTCAGCAGGTGCCGGCAGGTGTCGACTTCTCCCCGACTGGGTTGTCGGCGCGGGGAGAGGGGCAGGGCGCGGCTCCGGTCGGTACGGTCGCGAGCGAGGATAGGGGCGCGTCCCGACTCGCGCAGCGTGCGCAGCACCTGACGATCGCACTGTCCGTATTTGCTGCCTTGCTTCTTGCAGTGGTCGGGCTGCTGAGCTTCATCTTGCGGCAGCGCCGCAAGGTCGTCGAGGCACTGCGTCGTGAGATTGCCGAGCGGCGCGCGGCGGAGCGCGCACTGCAGGACAGTGAAACCAAGCTACGTACACTGATCGAGCACTTCCCGGGCACGGTCTTTCGTTGCCTTGACGACGAGAACTGGACAGCACATTTCATGAGCGGCAGGGATCAGCATATCGTCGGCTATCCGACGGCGGATTTCCTCGTTGCCGGGGGGCGGACCCTGGGCGGCTGCGTGCATCCGGAGGATATCGCCTGGGTATCCGAGCTGGTCAAGCATGCCGTCGAGGAGGCTGGGCGCTGGGAGATGGAGTACCGCATGCTGGGCGCCGATGGGCAGGTGCACTGGATGGCGGAGTACGGTGCGGTTGTTCCGCCACGCGATGGCGGGCCGCGCTATCTCGACGGTTTCGTGCTCGATATCACTCATCAGAAGCAGGCTGCGCTCGAGGTCGAACGCCAGGTGAGGGCGTTTGCGGTGCTCAACGACATCGCGTCGCGCAGTGCGCTCACGCTCGCGGAGCAACTGTCCACTGCGCTGAGTCTGGGGGCCGAGTTCTTGGGTATCGAGATCGCGGTGATCTGCGAGATCCATGACGAGCGCTGTCGAGTGACGGCGATCCATGCCTCGAGTGAGTCCGGTTTGGTCCAGGGCAGCGAGTTCGAGCTCGCGTCGAGCTACTGCGACCTGCCGGTGCGTGCGGGCTGCATCCAGGCCTTCGAGTCCGTTGGGGCCTCGGCCGCGCGCGATCACCCGAGCTACCGCATGCTTGGCTTCGAGACCTACATCGGTATCCGCCTTGAGGTGGGCGGACGGCTATATGGTTGCCTCGGTTTCGCTGCGGCTGAGGCGAGACAGACGCCTTTCAGCGCCGGTGAGAAGTACTTCGTGGAGTTGCTCGCGCGCTGGATCGGCGCCGCCATCGAGCGGGATCAGGCCGCCCAGCACATGCGCCGGCTGGCGCACATGGTGCGGCATTCCAATGACGCCATGTTCCTCGTTCGCGACGGCATCGTCATCGACTGCAACGACGCCGCGCTGGTGATGTACGAGCGGGCACGCGAGGACATCATCGGGCACTCGCCCCTGACGTTGTCGCCGCCCATGCAGCGTGGGGGCACCTCCGCCGAGTTGGCTGCGCGCTACCTGGCCGCGGCGCGTGCTGGGCAGCCGCAACGCTTCGAATGGGTTCACTCTCGCGGCGGCGGTGGCACCTTCGATGCAGAGGTGGCGCTGAGTGGGTTCGACGAAAACGGCGAGCGGCTGGTAATCGGTGTCGCGCGCGACATCAGTGTCCGCAAGCAGCGTGAACGTGAAGTGCTCGAGTTGAACGCTACGCTAGAGGGGCGAGTCGCCGATCGGACGCACGAACTCGAGGCTGCGCTCGAGCATCTGCGCCGTACCCAGGACGAGCTGCTGCAGAGCGAGAAACTGGCTTCGCTTGGCGCCCTGGTCGCAGGCGTGGCCCACGAGCTCAACACGCCAATCGGCAACGCGGTCACTGCGTCGAGTACGCTGAACGATGTCTACCGCCAGTTCAACGCACGTGTGGCGACGGGTTTCACGCGATCGGTCTTCAACGACTTCCTTGCCTGTGTGGACGAGGCGGGGCGCATCATCGAACGCAACCTCAGTCGGGCGGCCGAGCTGATCGGCAGTTTCAAGCAGCTCGCCGTGGACCAGACCAGCGATCAGCGTCGCCCATTCGATCTGCGCGAGGTCGTGCAGGAGGTGGGGCTGGCGATGAAGCCGAGTATCCGCCGTACCCCTTTCCGGCTGGTGGACGAGGTGCCCGCTGGGCTGAAGCTGGACAGTTATCCCGGGCCGCTCGGGCAGGTGCTGATCAACCTCATCAACAATGCCCTTGTCCACGCTTTCGAGGGACGTGATCGGGGTGCGATCACCCTCACGGCAGCTCCCGCTGGGGAGGATTGGCTGAGGCTGGTCGTCAGCGACGACGGCTGCGGTATTTCTGCCGCTAATCTCAAGCGCGTGTTCGATCCATTTTTCACCACTCGGATGGGGCAGGGGGGATCTGGGTTGGGCTTGCACATAACCCACCAGTTGGTGACCGGTATCTTGGGTGGGCGAGTCAGGATCGAGAGCGAGGAAGGCAAGGGCACATCAGTCACGATCGAACTCCCTTGCGGTCCAGGACGCTCGGGGCAGATCGTGGTGGAGTAGGCTGGGCGGTAGCGTAAAACGGGCGCTTCGCTATGTCGCAGTGCGTGAATCTGGTCGCCGCTGTCCGATAACGAGCAGGTTGCGTGGTGTCAGGCTGCGTTCGCAGAACCTTCCCAGGACAACGTCGAAACCACGCTCGCCCAGGCCCAGCGCGAGATCGAGTACCAGCCACAATTCCAGACCGCGCCGGAAGGCGTGGCGCACGAGTTCTAGGCGAAGTACTTCGTCACGTCGCTTCCAGCCGACATGCTCCCAGTCCGCCCATGCCGGATTCGCGGGCAGCCTTACATGCTCGCGGATCGCCAGTCTGCGGCAGAAGTCATCGAAGCTGCCGTCAAACCAGGCCGCAGGTACGGGACGGAAAGGGCGTCGCGTTTCACCCTCGACTTCAGTGCGTAGCGCGATGAAACCAAGCTTCCAGGCTTGGTCGCGCGCGAGACGAGTGCGATCGCGCTCTGGTGCGGTAACCAACTCGGTTACAGCGAGCCGTAGTGCTGAGGCGTCGAGCATCAGCGAGGCGTCGCTGCTCAGGGGTTGGTAGGGGTCTTCGCTTCCCAGGTGATAGCAACACGGAGAAATCCGGTAAGCCTCGGCACCGTCAGTATGTGCGTTGCGTACCAGGCTGCGGTGGAGTTCGCCGCATGCGTGGAGCGCGAAGACTGTGCGACCGCGCACGTGTTCGTGCCCGCTCGCGGTGAGCGCGTCGGCGCACAAGATCTCCTGGTCGACACCCTTGCGGGTGGCAAGGCTCTTGGCGTCGGCGCACAGCGCGGGGTTGAGCTCGAGCGAGACCACCGGTACCTGGTCGGTGAGTGCAACCTTGCGGCCGAGGTGGCCCTTGCCTGCGCACCACTCAAGCGCAGGGGTCACGGTGGCCGGGATGTGACGGACAAATGCTTCGACTTGCGCGCGCTTGCGTCCTGGCATGCCGTCATCCTCGCGCGCACGGGAAGCAGGTAGTGAGCGAGCGGGCAGCGCAGGGACTTCGGAGAGCTTGTTCACCATGCCTAGCGCGGGCAGGTAAGCCGCGAGCCAGTCTGCGCAGGCTTCGGGGTCGAGCCCGAAGCGTTTGACCGCCTCGTCGTCCAGCGCCTCCAGAGCGGTCGCAAGCGCGGGCCTGTGGTCCCTCCACCGGGGACTGACTGAATGAAACGGAGCTGGGCGCCAGATCTCTTCGTGTTCAGCTAGCAAGGTCTGCAGTTCAAGGAACCGGGCACGAAGGTTCATCGGTTGGCGCGCACTGTGTGTGTTCTCTGGGGGCGTTCATTCCATGACAGGTAAACGCATGATACGTCCGGTGATCCGCGGCGACGAGGTCGTCGTGCAGAGACCTCTCGAGCAGTCGGCTTGGGGCGGGCTGAGCGCTTGTGCGGAGAATCTCGATATATGTTGTGTCTTATAGAAGACTTTTGGCTTCAGAGTATTGACCCGCGCGCGATTCGATCGCATCCTTCGTTGGTTAAGCACCCTCGAAGGAGGGGCGTGGTGTCAACATCAAGTACAGAGAGCCCGAACATGACCGAACGAGTGACCTGCGAGCGTCTTCAGGTGGCCACCAGCCTGAAGCGATTCATTGAGGAAGAGGCCCTGCCGGGCAGCGGTGTGGACCCTGCCGCGTTCTGGAGCGGGTTCGATGCGCTCGTGCATGATCTGGCCCCCCGAAACGCAGCCCTGCTCGCTGAGCGCGATCGCATCCAGGCCGAGGTTGATGCCTGGCATCGTGCCAATCCAGGCCCCATCAAGGACATGGCTGCCTACAAGGCCTTCCTGGCCTCCATCGGCTACCTGCTCCCGGTCCCGGCTGATGCCAAGGTCAGCACCACCAATGTCGATGACGAGCTCGCCGTTCAGGCGGGGCCCCAGCTCGTTGTGCCGGTAATGAATGCGCGCTATGCGCTCAATGCTGCCAATGCGCGCTGGGGATCGCTCTACGACGCGCTCTACGGCACCGATGCGATTCCCCAGAAGGACGGCGCCGAACTCACCAAGGGCTACAACCCTGTGCGTGGCCAGAAGGTGATCGCCTTCGGTCGCCAGGTGCTGGACCAGGCCGCAGCGCTTGCCGGCGCCTCGCACGCCGATGTCACCGCTTACACCGTGTCCGCTGGCGAGCTGGTGGCTGCGCTGCGCAATGGCAGTACCGTCGGCCTGCAACAGCCCGAGAAGTTCATCGGCTTCCAGGGCGAGGCCGCAGCGCCGAGCGCGCTCCTGATTCGCAACAACGGCCTGCACATCGAGATCCAGATCGATCGCGACGGCGCCATCGGCAAGACCGATGCGGCTGGCGTCAATGACCTGCTGATGGAGGCCGCACTGTCGACGATCATGGACTGCGAGGACTCGGTCGCTGCAGTCGATGCCGACGACAAGATCGTTGCCTACCGCAACTGGCTTGGTCTGATGAGCGGCACGCTCGAGGACAGCTTCGAGAAGGGCGGCAAGCAGATGACCCGCCGCCTGAATGCCGACCGCGAGTACGCCGGCGCCGATGGCAAGGTGGTGAAACTGCATGGCCGTGCGCTGCTGTTCGTGCGCAACGTGGGGCACCTGATGACCAATCCTGCCATCCTGTGGGGTGAGGGCAAGGAGATTCCCGAGGGCATCATGGATGCGGTGGTGACCACGCTGATCGCCAAGCGCGACCTCGGCCGCCGCGGCAATTCGCGTAAGGGCAGCATCTACATCGTCAAGCCCAAGATGCACGGACCTGCCGAAGTCGCTTTTGCCGACGAACTCTTTACCCGTGTCGAGCAGCTGCTCGGCCTGCCGGCCCATACGGTCAAGCTCGGCATCATGGATGAGGAGCGTCGCACGAGCGTGAACCTGCGCGCCTGCATTGCCGCTGCGCCCGCGCGTGTTGCTTTCATCAACACCGGCTTCCTTGACCGCACCGGCGACGAGATGCACACCGCCATGGAAGCCGGTCCGATGATGCGCAAGGGCGACATCAAGAACAGCAAGTGGATCGCGGCCTACGAGCGCCGCAACGTGCTGATCGGTCTTGCCGCCGGCCTGCGTGGCCGCGCCCAGATTGGCAAGGGCATGTGGGCCATGCCGGACCTGATGGCGGCGATGCTGGAGCAGAAGATCGCCCACCCCAAGGCGGGCGCCAACACCGCTTGGGTGCCGTCGCCGACTGCCGCCACACTGCACGCCTTGCACTATCACCAGGTCAGCGTGGCCGCGGTGCAGCAGGAGATCGAGAAGCTCGATCTCAACGCGCAGGCCGAGGCCCTGCTCGACGATCTGCTCACCATCCCGGTGGTGGAGCAGGCGAACTGGAGCGAGGCCGAGCTGCAGCAGGAGCTCGACAACAACTGCCAGGGTATCCTGGGCTATGTGGTGCGTTGGGTGGAGCAAGGCGTCGGTTGTTCGAAAGTGCCCGACATCAACAACGTCGGGCTGATGGAGGACCGTGCCACGCTGCGCATCTCCAGCCAGCACATCGCCAACTGGTTGCGCCACGGCGTGGTCGGCGCCGAGCAGGTGGAGGCCACGCTGCAGCGCATGGCTGCGGTAGTCGATGGCCAGAATGCCGGTGATCCGCTGTATCGCCCGATGGCGCCGGATTTTGGTGCTTCCGTGGCCTACGCGGCTGCACGTGCGCTGATCTTCGAAGGCTGCGCCCAGCCCAGTGGCTACACTGAGCCGCTGCTGCATCGTTATCGCCAGCAGTTCAAGGCCCGTTTCGGCGCCTGATCTGGATCGGCAGCGGGTCGAGGCCCGCTGCGCCACCGGCTGCGGCTCGGTCGGTGGGCCAATGAAGAAAGGCGCCGGTGGGCGCCTTTCTTCATGTCCTGCAGGGCATAGCCCCTGCCCGGGGCTATCTCACCACAGCTGCCACCACGGTTTGGTGTTTGCCGGTCCGCCACGGAAATAGACGCTGTCAGGGAAGTTCGTGCGCATGACGCGCTCGGCGTCGTCGCGCAGTTGGGTCATGCCCAGCGCGTCGTAGCTCTTGACGAGCAGGAACAGGGCTTCCTCGATGGCCGGCGCCTGGGGAAAGTTCGTAACTGCCGTCTGAGCGCGGTTGATGCTGGCAACGTAGGCGCCACGGTTGTAGTAATAGCGCGCGACGTGAACTTCGTGCGAGGCGAGCGAGTTGACCAGGTACTGCATGCGCGCGCGCGAGTCGTCCGCGTAGCGGCTGTCCGGGAAGCGCTCGACGAGTTCGCGGAAGCTGTCGAACGCTTCGCGAGCGCCCTTGGGGTCGCGCTCGGAGAGATCCTGGCGCGACAGGTTGGCGAGCAGGCCAAGGTTTTCGTTGAAGTTGATCAGGCCTTTGAGGTAGTAGGCGTAATCGACGTTGGGATGGTTGGGGTGCAGCCGGATGAAGCGGTCTGCTGCTGCCAGTGCCAGCGCCTGTTCCCCCTGCTTGAAGTACGCATAGGCGACCTCGATCTGGGCCTGCTGGGCAAATCTGCCGTAGGGATAGCGTGCCTCGAGCTTCTCGAACAGGGTGACAGCCCGGTCGTAGGCGCCTTCGGACATCGAAGTCTTTGCCTCGGAATACAGCCGCTGGGCGTTCCAGCCGGTTGTTTCGTCGACCTGATCGGGCAGTAGCCCGCAGCCACCGGCCAGCAGGGCGCCAATAAGAACAGCTTTTGCCGTTAAACTTCCGAGGGTGAACCTGGCCATCGAAGACACTCGCGTGAATGAACGCGCCGATTATATCCCAGCCGACGAGCCCGACTCGCTCGAAGCGCTGACGATTCCTGATGAACTTGCAGGCCTGCGCCTGGACCAGGCGCTCGCCCGCTTGCGCCCTGAGCATTCGCGCAGTCGCTTGCAGTCATGGATGCGCGATGGCTACGTCCTGCTCGATGGCAACGCGCCTGACCCGAAGCGCAAAGTGTGGGGCGGTGAATGCGTCGAGATCGCGCCGCCGCCCGCGCCCGAACTTGGCGCCGAGCAGCCCGAGGACATCCCGCTCGACATCGTCTTCGAGGATGCGCACCTGCTCGTGATCAACAAGCCGGTCGGGTTGGTCGTGCATCCTGGCAGCGGCAACTGGAGCGGTACGCTGCTCAATGCACTGCTGCACCACGACCCGGCGCTGGCGGCAGTGCCGCGGGCGGGTATCGTGCACCGGCTCGACAAGGATACGAGCGGCTTGCTTGTCGTGGCCAGGACGCTCGCTGCGCAGACGGAGTTGGTGCGCCAGCTTCAGGCGCGAACCGTCAAGCGCCACTACTGGGCGCTGGTCAAGGGCGAACTCACGGCGGGCGCAAGCGTCGATGCGCCGATCGGGCGCCACCCCAGTCTGCGCACGCGGATGGCGGTGGTCGGCAACGGCCGCCCGGCCGTCACCCATTACCTTGTGCGAGAGCGTTTTGCGCGCTGTACCTTGGTCGAGTGCAGGTTGGAGACAGGGCGCACGCACCAGATCCGGGTCCATATGGCGCATGTTGGCCACGCCTTGGTGGGCGACGCCGTTTATGGTCAGCGTCGCACGGGCTCAGCCTTGCTCGACAGCTTTGCGCGCCAGGCGCTGCACGCCTTCAGGTTGGGTTTGCGCCATCCGCAGAGTGGTGATGACATGGCGTGGGAGTGTCCCATGCCCGCCGACTTCGCCATGCTGCTGCAGGCTTTGCGTGAGGAACTGGCGTGAGCGGGGGGCACTCGCCGACGGTTGGTCGGCCGCTGGTTCCTGGCTTGTTGTGCCCGGACTGGGCTCTGCCCAAGGGTGTCGGTGCATTGCTGACGACATGCGAGGGCGGGGTTAGTGCGGGCGACTTTGCCAGCTTCAATCTGGGTGCTCATGTAGGTGACGACCCGGCGGCGGTGGCGTCGAATCGCGCACGGTTGCGCGCCCATCTGCCCTCGGAGCCGGCCTGGCTCGATCAGGTACATGGATGCACGGTGGTCGACGCCGAGTCGGTGACGGGCCATGTTCGTGCGGATGCCGCAGTTTCAAGGACGCCGGGCCGGGTGTGCGCCGTGATGACGGCGGACTGCCTGCCGGTGCTGCTGTGCGATGACGACGCCACGGTCGTGGCAGCGGTGCATGCCGGATGGCGCGGGTTGGCGGCGGGTATCGTCGAGGCGACGGTCGCGCATATGGCGGTTGCGCCATCCAGCCTGCGTGCGTGGTTGGGGCCGGCGATCGGCCCTGGTGCCTTCGAGGTCGGTGACGATGTCCGGTGCGCGCTCGCCGACAGTGATGAGGAGGCCGCGCAGGCTTTCGTGGCGGGCGCTGCGCCTGGCAAGTGGATGGCTGACCTCTTCATGCTTGCCCGCCTGCGCCTGCGCAGGCTTGGCGTTGAGCGTGTCGATGGCGGCGGGGCGTGCACCTATTCGTCGCCACGGCAGTTCTATTCCTATCGCCGTGATGCAAGGACAGGCCGTTTTGCGTCTCTGGTCTGGCTCGATGCGCACTGATTCCGGGCTCCGGCATGGCCGGCACCCGCTTCGCATCGACCTCCAAACGGCTTGGGCTATTGATCAGGGCCCGTTTCGGCTCTATCGTTGCGGTCAAGGGCTTCGCGTTCGCGCTGGCGCCGCCGGCGGGCCGGGGTACCGAAGATCCACATGAAGAGGGCGAGTGGGGCGATGCCCCAAAAGACGAAGGTCAACACGCCAGCGACGACGGTGTCCTCGGACACGGCGACGAGGATGGCGACATAGAGCCAGGCAATCGGAATCAGGTACATGCGCCAATTGTAGCGCCGCTGCGACGCCGGATCGGGATTGCCATGCAGCACAAATCAGCACGCGATGGCCGCCGGCCGTCGCCACCAGCTTGGGGAGATGTGAATGTCGGATTCAGCGGGTAAGGGGACGCCGCCTGGCGTGCAGGCCATGTTCGAGGCGGGACAGTCCATGGCGAAGACCTTCTTCGACGCGCTGGCGCGACAGCATGCGGCAATGCAGGATTCCTCGGGCGTAGCGGCTCCCAAGCTGCCGCTGCCCGAGACGGAGACCCTTGGCGCCATCCAGAAGGCCTACGCGGAGAAGCACGCCCAGCTGTGGTCGTCGATGCTTGCGCGTAAGGACGGCGAGCCTGCGCCGGCCGTTGTTCAGCCGCCGCCGGGCGACAGACGGTTTACCGCGCCGGAGTGGAGTGAGAGTCCGGTGTTCGACTACCTGCGCCAAGCCTACCTGCTCAACGCCGAGTTGCTCACCCAGGTTGCCGAGGCCATGCCGATCGCCGACGGCCGCGCGAAGTCGCGCATTCAGTTCCTGACCCGGCAGTACATCGATGCCTTGTCGCCGAGCAACTTTGCGGCGACCAATCCCGAGTTCATCAAGACCGCGCTTGAGACGAAGGGCGAGAGCATCACGCGTGGCGTGCAGAACCTGCTCGGCGACCTCGAGAAGGGGCGCATCTCGATGACCGATGACTCGGCCTTCGAGATCGGCCGTAACCTGGCACTGACGCCGGGCTCGGTGATCTTCGAGAACGAGCTCATGCAGCTCATCCAGTACGCCCCGCTGACCGAGAAGGTGGCGCAGGCGCCGCTGTTGATCGTGCCGCCCTGCATCAACAAGTTCTACATCATGGATCTGCAGCCGGAGAACTCCCTGGTTCGATTCGCGGTAGAGCAGGGTTTCACCGTATTCCTGGTGTCTTGGCGGAACCCCCGTCCGGAGTCGGGCGGGCATTTCACTTGGGACGATTACCTGGAGAAGGGGCCGCTGGCTGCGCTGGATGTCGTGCGCGCGGTGACCCGCGTAAAGAAACCCAACGTGCTCGGTTTTTGCGTCGGCGGCACCATCCTGACCTCGGCGCTCGCGGTGGCGCGGGCGCGTGGTGAGGACCCGGTGGCGAGCCTCACTCTGATGACGACGCTGCTCGATTTTTCGGATGCGGGTGAGCTGGGCTGCCTGGTCGATGAGGCCGGCGTGGCCGCGCGCGAGGCAGCGATCGGCAAGGGCGGCGTGCTCAAGGGGCAGGAGTTGGCGAACGTGTTCTCCTTCCTGCGTGCCAACGATCTGGTCTGGCAGTACGTCGTCGGCAACTACCTCAAGGGCAACAAGCCTGCGGCCTTCGACCTGCTGTACTGGAATTCTGATTCGACCAACTTGCCCGGGCCTTTCCTGACCTGGTACTTGCGCAACATGTACCTCGAGAACAACCTGCGAGTGCCGGGCAAGCTCCGGATGCTGGGGCAGAAGGTCGATCTTGCCAAGGTGGATATGCCCGCCTACCTGCTTGCGGCACGCGAAGATCACATCGTGCCATGGAAGAGCGCCTACCTGGCGCGCAACCTGCTGGGCGGCGACACCACGTTCGTGCTCGGCGCGAGCGGGCATATCGCTGGTGCGATCAACCCGGCATCCAAGAACAAGCGCAGCTACTGGACCGCTGAAGGGCGGCCGACCGACCCTGATGAGTGGTTCGAAGGTGCGACAGAGCACAAGGGCAGTTGGTGGCTGAACTGGATCGAATGGTTGCGTCCGCATGGCGGCAAGCAGGTTGCGGCGCGAGGGCGTCTCGGCAGCACGCGCTATGAGCCGATCGAGCCGGCTCCGGGACGCTACGTGAAGGAGCGTGCCTGATCCGTCTGTCTCGACCAGATTTGCGGCGACAGCGTTGGGGCGGGCGCTGTCGTCACGATTGAAGCCCGTCCGGCACACAAGAACCCCGTCTAGGGAGAGGAGAGAACAATGTCTAGAGTTGCACTGGTAACCGGTGGTATGGGTGGTCTGGGCGAGGCGATCTGCATCAAGCTCGCGGCGCTGGGCTACAAGGTTGTGACGACGCATTCGCCGGGTAACAGCAAGGCGGCAGAGTGGCTGCAGACCATGAACAACATGGGCTACGGCTTCAAGGCCTATCCCTGCGACGTTGCCGATTTCGATTCGGCCAAGGCTTGCGTGGAGCAGGTGACTCGGGAAGTGGGGCCGGTCGATGTGCTGGTGAACAATGCCGGTATCACCCGCGACATGACGTTCAAGAAGATGACCAAGGCGGACTGGGATGCGGTGATCAGCACCAACCTCGACTCGGTTTTCAACATGACCAAGCAGGTCATGGACGGCATGGTCGAGCGCAAGTGGGGGCGCGTCATCAACGTCTCCTCGGTCAACGGTCAGAAGGGGGCGTTCGGTCAAACCAACTATTCAGCTGCCAAGGCCGGCATGCACGGCTTCACGAAGGCGCTTGCGCTCGAGGTCGCACGTAACGGCGTGACCGTGAATACCATCTCGCCGGGCTACATCGGCACCAAGATGGTGATGGCCATCCCGCAGGAGATCCTCGACTCGAAGATCCTGCCACAGATTCCCGTGTCGCGCCTTGGCAAGCCGGAAGAGATCGCCGGTCTGGTGGCCTACCTGTCGTCGGAAGAGGCGGCGTTCGTCACCGGCGCGAACATCTCGATCAACGGCGGTCAGCACATGTTCTGATTCCTGCCTGCAGGCTTGCCGAGCCGGCAGTGGAGCGCTCCTGAGGGGGCGCTTTTTTTTCGCCTCGATGCCACGTTCTATTGCGTTGCAACAAGATTTGTCAACAGTGTTTATAATGCGAACGCAAGGCAGTTGATGCGCTGCCGCAAGAAGCGCCGAATGTGATCCAGGATCCGGTCTAGCCTGGAGTGTCGGCATCTAAAATTGCTCCTGAAGGATCTCAAGATGTCCCAGAAAATCGCTCTCGTCACTGGCGCCATGGGTGGTCTTGGCACCGCGATCTGTCAATCGCTGGCCAAGGATGGCATGAAGGTTGTCGCCAACTGCCTGCCTGGCTTCGACCAGAAGGAAGGCTGGCTGGCTGCCCAACGCGACCTGGGTTTCGACTTCGTCGCGGCTGAGGGCGATGTCTCGGACTACGAGTCCTGCGCCGCCATGGTTGCCCGCATCGAGGCCGAGGTCGGCCCGATCGACGTGCTGGTCAACAACGCCGGTATCACCCGCGACAAGTTCTTCCCGAAGATGGAGAAGGGCCAGTGGGACGCGGTGATCAGCACCAACCTCAACAGCCTGTTCAACGTCACGCACCATGTGTCGGCCAAGATGGCTGAGCGTGGCTGGGGGCGCATCGTCAACATCTCCTCGGTGAACGGGGTCAAGGGCCAGGCTGGCCAGACCAACTATTCGGCAGCCAAGGCGGGTGTGCTCGGCTTCACCAAGGCGCTTGCCGCCGAGCTGGCGACCAAGGGCGTCACCGTGAATGCCGTCGCACCGGGCTACATCGGCACCGACATGGTCATGGCCATTCGCGACGACATCCGCCAAGGCATCATCGACACCGTGCCGATGAAGCGCCTCGGTCGTCCGGACGAGATTGGCGATCTGTGTGCCTACCTCGCGTCGGACAAGGCAGCCTACATCACCGGCGCCACCATCAACATCAACGGCGGCTTGCACATGTGCTGATGGCTGCATTGCAGCATGCGTGAAATCACGAAACCCCGTCGAATGGCGGGGTTTCGTTTTCGCACCGCGATATAATCGATCCCGCAACCCAGAGCGGGACGGACCGCCGTCGAGGAGATGGAGAAATGCAGGAACAGCAGCGCCTGATCAAGAAGTACCCCAATCGTCGCCTGTACGACACGCGTACGAGTTCGTACATCACGCTTTCGGACGTCAAGGAGCTCGTGCTCAACAACGAGGAGTTCCAGGTCGTCGATGCGAAGACCGGCGAGGAGCTCACGCGCAGCATCCTGCTCCAGATCATTCTCGAGGAAGAGGCGGGCGGTGCGCCCATGTTCACCAGCGACCTGCTGGCGCACATGATCCGTTTCTACGGCAACGCCATGCAAGGCATGATGGGGAAGTACCTTGAAAGCAACATCAAGGCGTTCACCGAGATGCAGGGAAAGCTTCAGGACCAGGCGCGCGCGATCTATGGCGAGAACAGCCCGGTCGGTCAGGACCTGTGGGCGCAGTTCCTCAATTTCCAGGGGCCCGCGCTGCAGAGCATGATGGGCGCCTACGTCGACCAGTCGAAGAAGATGTTCGAGCAGATGCAAAGCCAGCTCGAGAGCCAGACGCGCAACATGTTCACCGGCTTCCAGTTCCCCAATTACGTCAAATCCGGCGACGAGCGCGCCGATGCGCCCGCCGCGACCGGCAAGGGCGACGCCCACAAGTGATGCCCTGACGCGAGCGGGGCGGCTGAACCTTTCTGCCACCCCCTCGTGCCGCCCCCCGGACAGGTTTCCCCACGCATGACCACTTTCAAGACCCCGAACCTGCCGCGCGTCGGCTTCGTTTCCCTCGGCTGTCCGAAGGCGACCGTCGACTCCGAGCACATCCTCACCCGATTGCGCGCCGAGGGCTACAGCATCTCCGGCACCTATGACGACGCCGACCTGGTGGTGGTCAACACCTGTGGCTTCATCGATGCCGCGGTCGAGGAGTCGCTCGATGCCATCGGTGAGGCGCTGGCCGAGAACGGCAAGGTCATCGTCACCGGCTGCCTTGGCGCCAAAGACGATGTCGTGCTGGCGGCGCATCCCCAGGTACTCGCGGTCACCGGGCCGCATGCTACCGAAGAGGTCATGCATGCGGTGCATAAGCACCTGCCCAAGCCTCATGACCCCTTCACAGATCTGGTGCCGCCGCAGGGCATTCGCCTGACGCCGCAGCATTACGCCTACCTCAAGATCTCCGAGGGCTGTAATCACCGCTGCACCTTCTGCATCATTCCGTCCATGCGTGGCGACCTGGTCAGCAGACCTATCCACGAGGTCATGCGCGAGGCCGAGGCGCTTGCCGATGCTGGCGTGAAGGAAATCCTCGTCATCTCCCAGGACACCTCCGCCTACGGCGTCGACGTCAAGTATCGGACCGGCTTCTGGGGTGGGCGGCCACTCAAGACCCGCCTTGTGGACCTGGCGCGTGCGCTGGGCGAGCTCGGCATCTGGATCCGCATGCACTACGTGTATCCGTACCCGAGCGTCGACGAGCTGATCCCGCTGATGGCCGAGGGCAAGATCCTGCCCTACCTCGACGTACCCTTCCAGCACGCCAGCCCGCGCATCCTGAAGGCGATGAAACGGCCCGCCAATGCCGAGAACGTGCTCGAGCGCGTGCGCAAGTGGCGCAGCATCTGTCCCGAACTCACTATTCGTTCGACCTTCATCACCGGTTTCCCCGGCGAGACCGAGGAAGATTTCGAGATGCTGCTCAACTTCCTTGAGGAGGCGCAGCTTGACCGCGTGGGGGCATTTGCCTATTCGCCGGTCGAGGGGGCCGCGGCAAACGAGCTGCCGGATGCCGTCCCGCACGAGGTACGCGAGGAGCGACGGGCGCGGCTGATGGACTTCCAGGAAGATATCTCCACGCAGCGCCTTGAGGCAAAGATCGACCGCGAGATGACCGTCCTTGTGGATGAGATCGAAGAGGATGGCGCGCTGGCGCGCTCGCCAGGTGACGCACCCGAGATCGACGGCCTGGTGATCATCCCCGATGCCGAAGGGCTGGAGCCGGGCGACTTCGTGCGAGTCCGCATCACGGATTGCGATGTCCATGACCTCTACGCCGAAAGGCTCGACTGACGGCGCGGCAAACGCGTTCGTCTCAGGAGCAGGGCCTTGACTCCTCAGGGGGCGTTCGCCCTGCCGCCGCAGCGTGATGGTGGCCACGAGCCGGTCATTGGCCTGGCGCTGGGCAGTGGTGCCGCGCGCGGGTGGGCGCATCTGGGGGTGCTGCGGGCGCTGGCAGAGGAGGGTATTGCGCCGCGTGTGATCAGCGGCTGCTCGATCGGTGCGCTCGTTGGTGCAGCTGCGGCTTCGGGCGACCTCGACAAGCTCACGCGCTGGGCCGAGACACTGAAGTGGCAGGACGTCGTGTCCCTGCTCGACGTGTCGCTGCGTGGTGGCCTGATCAAGGGCCAGAAGCTGATCAGTTTCTTCGAGCGCAATTTCATCGATCGCGACTTCTCCGAGCTCGATGCTCGCTTTGCCTGCGTGGCGACCGAGTTGGGTAGTGGCCGTGAAGTCTGGCTGCACGACGGCAGCGTGTCCGCAGCCGTGAGAGCATCGATTGCGTTGCCCGGGTTGATGACGCCGGTGATGTACCAGGGTCATCTGCTTGTAGATGGCGGGCTGGTCAACCCCGTGCCGGTGTCCTTGTGCAGGGCGATGGGTGCCGATGTGGTCATTGCGGTCGATCTGGGGTCGGATATGGTCGGGCGTGCGCTGCGCCGAACGGCTGCGGCGCCCGTGCCGATCGAGGAAACCGAGGCTGGCTGGACCGAGCGCCTGCTGGCCGGCCTGGGACTCTCGCGTGACGACATTGATGCCTTGTCGGCGGCAATCCCATTCGGTAGCGACAGTTCGCCTTCACTCGCTTCAGTGATCAGCTCCAGCATCAACATCATGCAGGTCCGGATCGCTCGTAGTCGCCTTGCAGGCGATCCTGCCGACGTGCTCATCTCGCCGCGCGTCGGCCAGCTCGGCCTGATGGACTACCATCGCGCCGATGAGGCAATTGCCGAAGGCGTCGCTGCCGTCGGCCGCGTGCGTACGGTGTTGCGCGAGCTCACCGGCAGGTCAGACTGAGGAGGCGGGCATGGCATCCCTGATCGAGCTCTTGCAAGGCATTGTGGGGGCGCCGAACGTCCTTACCGCGGCCGGTGACATGGCGCCGAGCCTTGCCGACTGGCGGGGGCGTTATCACGGCACCGCTCAGGCCGTCGTCCGGCCGGCCACCACCGCAGAACTCGCTGCCGTGGTGGCCGCCTGCGCGCACGCGGGCGTGCCGATGGTGCCTCAGGGCGGCAACACCGGCCTGTGTGGCGGTGCCACGCCGCTCGCCGACGGGCGTGCGGTGGTGATCGGCATGGGGCGAATGAACCGTGTGCGCGCGCTCGATGTCGATAACGGCACGATCTGCGTCGAGGCCGGATGCACGCTTGCAAGCGTGCAGGCCGCTGCTGCCGCCGAAGATCTGCTGTTTCCGCTGTCACTGGCCTCTGAGGGTAGCTGCCAGATCGGCGGCAACCTGTCGACCAACGCTGGCGGCGTGCAGGTGTTGCGCTACGGCAATATGCGCGAGCTGGTGCTGGGGCTCGAGGTAGTGCTGCCTGACGGACGGATCTGGGACGGACTGCGTGGCCTGCGCAAGGACAACACTGGCTACGATCTCAAGCACCTGTTCGTGGGGGCGGAGGGTACGCTAGGCATCATCACCGCAGCAGTGCTCAAGCTGTTTCCGCTGCCGCGGGCTCGTGCCACCGCCTGGGTCGGTGTGCCCGATCCGCGCGCGGCCGTGCACCTGCTGAGGCTGATGCGCGACGCCTGCGGTGAGCGCGTGAGCGCGTTTGAGATCGTCGGTCGCAGCGCGCTTGAACTCGTACTCGCTCACATTCCCAGGGCACGCGCCCCATTGGCTCGGGGCCACGACTGGGGCGTGCTGCTGGAGTTGACCGACCCACAGCTCGATTCAGGGTTGGCGACCAAACTTGAGCAGGCGTTGGCGGTGGCGATGGCTCGTGGCCTGGTACTCGACGCCGTGCTTGCGACCTCCGAGGCGCAGGCGGCTGAGTTGTGGGTCTTGCGCGAGCAGATCTCCGAGGCACAGCGTCTGGAGGGAGTCAGCATCAAGCACGACATATCGGTGCCGGTCAGTCGCATACCGGAGTTTCTTGAGCGCACGAAGGCAGTGCTCGAGGCGCGCTACGCCGGTGTTCGTATCGTCGCCTTCGGCCATATCGGCGATGGCAACCTCCATTACAATCTATCGCAACCCCTGGTCGAGGCCAACGCGGCCTTCATAGCGCGCACGGCTGAGATCAATCGCATCGTGCATGACGAGGTTGCAGCCCTTGGCGGGTCGATCTCCGCCGAGCATGGGCTTGGCCAACTCAAGCGCGATGAGATCCTGCGCTACAAGTCTGAGGTCGAGCTCGACATGATGCGGGCCGTGAAGCGCGCGCTCGACCCACTGGGTTTGATGAATCCTGGCAAGGTCCTGTCGCTGCGTGCCTGAGCGAGAAAGGCGAGATGGGGGCAGGATTGAAATTGTGTGACAAGGGGGTTTACAAGGTGGGGGTTAGTTCCTATAATGCGCGCTCTTCGGTGACGGGGGTATAGCTCAGCTGGGAGAGCGCTTGCATGGCATGCAAGAGGTCAGCGGTTCGATCCCGCTTACCTCCACCACAAAGAAGAATTGGTAGTACGCAGTCCCCATCGTCTAGAGGCCTAGGACACCGCCCTTTCACGGCGATAACCGGGGTTCGAATCCCCGTGGGGACGCCAGACAAGGCGCCCAGCATTGAGCTGGGGGCAAAGCCGGCAAGGCCGGTGCAGGTTAGTGCGGAGTGGTAGTTCAGTCGGTTAGAATACCGGCCTGTCACGCCGGGGGTCGCGGGTTCGAGTCCCGTCCACTCCGCCAGTTTCAACAGAGCTTTGCTCTGATGTGCAGCGAAGGTGACAATTCGATGCACTTGCGGTGAGCTTGATCAGAAGCTATAATCGCCGACTTGTTGTGGGGGTATAGCTCAGCTGGGAGAGCGCTTGCATGGCATGCAAGAGGTCAGCGGTTCGATCCCGCTTACCTCCACCAAATAGTTTTTGCAGTAGTAGGCTTGCAGTCCCCATCGTCTAGAGGCCTAGGACACCGCCCTTTCACGGCGATAACCGGGGTTCGAATCCCCGTGGGGACGCCAACATTGCAGCTTGGTCGTCATAAAGATCAATCTGCAGCTTCGTGGAAACACGAAGTCGATCAGCGCGGAGTGGTAGTTCAGTCGGTTAGAATACCGGCCTGTCACGCCGGGGGTCGCGGGTTCGAGTCCCGTCCACTCCGCCACCAAAAAGCCCCGAGTCAGGTTTCTGACTCGGGGCTTTTTCCATTGCCCTATCTGTGCCCATCTCGCCTTTGCTTTCCCGGCTGGTGCTGGTGAGCAGAATCAGCTAAAGTTCATAACATACGCTACGGTATGGAAAAAGGGCGTGCCTGTGCGTCTGTCCGTGCGTGTCTTATAACCAGTCGGGAGAGCAAGTACGATGAGTATCACCAAGGTTGGCGTCGTTGGCGCAGGGACGATGGGCAATGGTATTGCCCAGGCCTTCGCGGTTGCAGGGATGGATGTGGTGATGATGGACGTGGCCGAGGCGCAGGTTAAGCGTGGCCTCGATACCATTGGCGCCAGTCTCGATCGCCTGGTGAAGAAGGAAAAGATGAGTGCCGAGCAGAAGGCTGCGGCAATGGCGCACATCGGCACGGCGACGGCGCTTTCCGCGTTGGCTGATTGCGACCTCGTCATCGAGGCTGCGACCGAGAACGTCAATCTCAAGCTCAAGATCTTCGCAGAGCTGGATGCGCTGACCAAACCTGAGGCCATTCTCGCCAGCAACACTTCGTCGATCTCGATCACCCGCCTTGCTGCCAGCACGCAGCGGCCGGCCCAGGTCATCGGCATGCACTTCTTCAATCCGGTGCCGATGATGGCGCTGGTAGAGCTCATCAAGGGGCTGCAGACCTCCGATGCGACTTATGAAGCCGTCGAGGCGCTTGCACAGTCGATCGGCAAGTCCCCGATCAAGGTGAAGAACAGCCCGGGTTTCGTTGTCAATCGCCTGTTGTGCCCGATGATCAACGAGGCAGTATTCGCGCTCGGCGAGGGGCTGGCGACTGCGGCAGAGATCGACGAGGCGATGAAGCTGGGCTGCAACCATCCGATCGGACCGCTCGCACTGTGTGATCTCATCGGTCTCGATGTGGAACTGGCTGTGATGCAGGTGCTGTACGAGGGCACCAAGGATCCGAAGTATCGCCCGGCGCCGTTGTTGGTCGAGATGCTCGAGGCGGGCTATCTCGGGCGCAAGAGTGGAAAGGGCTTCTTCGACTACCCCGCGAAGTGATGCGCTCGGCGCTCCGGGGCGCAAGCCCTGGAGGAGCCGGCGGCGCCCAAATGCAAACGCCACCGTGAGGTGGCGTTTGTGTTGATGCAGAGGGCAAGTGAATCAGCCTCGGCCTGAGCGCATTGCGTCGAAGAACTCGGCGTTGCCCTTGGTGGCCTTGATCTTGTCGAGCAGGAATTCCATCGCGTCGATGTCATCCATGCCGTACAGGAGCTTGCGCAGGATCCAAACCTTCTGCAGCACGTCGGCCTTGAGCAGAAGCTCCTCGCGACGGGTGCCGGAACGGTTGACGTTGATCGCTGGATAGACCCGCTTCTCCGCCATGCGGCGGTCGAGGTGGAGCTCCATGTTGCCGGTGCCCTTGAACTCCTCGTAGATCACGTCGTCCATGCGGCTGCCGGTGTCGACCAGCGTGGTGGCGATGATGGTGAGCGAGCCGCCTTCCTCGATGTTGCGCGCGGCGCCGAAGAAGCGTTTGGGCTTCTGCAGTGCGTTGGCGTCCACGCCGCCGGTCAGTACCTTGCCCGAGGCCGGTTGCACCGTGTTGTACGCGCGTGCGAGGCGGGTGAGCGAGTCGAGCAGGATCACCACGTCGTACTTGTGCTCGGTCAGGCGCTTGGCCTTCTCGATCACCATCTCGGCGACCTGGACGTGACGGGTGGCGGGCTCGTCGAAGGTGGAGGCTACGACCTCGCCCTTCACCGAGCGCAGCATCTCGGTCACTTCCTCCGGGCGCTCGTCGATCAACAGCACGATCAGCTTTACGTCCGGGTGGTTGGCCGTGATCGCATGCGCGATGTGCTGCAGCATCACCGTCTTGCCGCTCTTGGGTGGGGCCACGAGCAGGCCGCGCTGGCCCTTGCCGATCGGCGCGATCATGTCGATCACCCGGCTGGTGATGTTCTCCTCGCCACGGACCTCACGCTCGAGCTTCAGGCACTCCTGCGGGTGCAGGGGCGTGAGATTCTCGAACAGGATCTTGCTCTTGCACTCTTCCGGCGGGCGGCCGTTGATCTTGTCGAGCTTGGTGAGCGCGAAATAGCGCTCGCCGTCCTTGGGCGTGCGGATCTCACCCTCGATCGTGTCGCCGGTGCGCAGGTTGAAGCGCCGGATCTGCGATGGCGACACATAGATGTCGTCGGTCGCAGCGAGATACGAGGTGTCCGGGGAGCGCAGGAAGCCGAAGCCGTCAGGCAGCACTTCGAGTGCGCCATCGCCACAGATCGGTTCGCCCCTGCGGGCACGGTTGCGCAGCAGCGCGAATACGAGTTCCTGCTTGCGCAGTCTGTTCGCGCCCTCGACACCGGCGTCCGTTGCCATCTGCAGCAGTTCGCTGACATGCAGGGCCTTGAGTTCGGACAGGTGCAGAGCAGGCACGTCGGGATCGCGGGGCGTGGAGTTGCCTTCCTCGCCACCGTTGTCGACGTCGAACAGATCGTTGTCGTTCTGCTGATTCTGGGGGGGATTACCGTCTCGGTTACGCGAGCCACGGCGACGGGCACGCGAGGAACCGCGAGAGCGGGCCGGAGCCTGGTCCGGCTTAGATGTTGCTGTCAATGAAGGCGGTCAGTTGAGATTTGGAAAGGGCGCCCACTTTGGTCGCCTCGACGTTGCCGCCCTTGAACAGCATCAGCGTCGGGATGCCCCGGATGCCGTACTTGGCCGGCGTTTCCTGGTTCTCGTCGATGTTGAGCTTGGCGATCTTGAGCTTGCCGGCGTAGTCCTTGGCGACGTCGTCGAGGATGGGCGCGATCATCTTGCAGGGGCCGCACCATTCGGCCCAGTAATCGACCAGCACCGGGGTCTGGGACTGCAGCACTTCGGACTCGAAGTTGCCGTCAGTCACATAGTGGATATGCTCGCTCATGATTCCTCACTTAAGGGCTAGCGGGTGTTGACGAAAGCCGATGACTTCGTTGTGTTGTGATGCTTGTATGGGGCTTGCTGCTGGACGCCGCGCTCGACGATTGCCTCCCGAGCCGTTGTGCGGTAGGGGTGGGCTGGACTACGGGGCGCGGTTGGCGGAAGGGGAAGCCTTCCGGAAAGGAAGCTTGGCGAAACTTATGCGAAGGTTCGGCGGCCGTCAAGCGTGATTGATGGCTGACCAATAAACTGAGCGCCGAGGCGTGGCAAAAAAACAATGGGCTGGACTATATTCACGTCCTGCGCCTCGTCGATGGGTGGTCTGGGCGCCTGACAAACGGAGATCCTGCGATGACCTACGTCGTCACCGAAAGCTGCATTCGCTGTAAATATACCGACTGTGTGGACGTGTGTCCGGTCGATTGCTTCCGCGAGGGGCCCAACTTCCTCGTCATTGATCCCGAGGAGTGCATCGACTGTACGCTCTGCGTGGCCGAGTGCCCGGTGGAAGCGATCTATGCAGAGGACGATGTGCCTGCGGATCAGCAGCACTTCATTGCGCTGAATGCGGAGCTGTCCAGGCAGTGGAAGCCGATCGTCGAGCGCAAGGATCCCTTGCCCGATGCTGAGGACTGGGCGAAGGTCAAGGGTAAGCTCGACGAGCTTGTGCGCTGATTGCACCCATCGGCGTGCATGGCGGCTATGCGCTGCCGCATCGATGCACTAATATGGCGCAGACTTGACACTGAAACCGACGAGGTTCGGAGAACGACATGCTGGTGAGCGAGATCCTGGCGATCAAGGGCAAGGTGCTTTTCACCATTTCCCCGAAGAAGAGCATTGCAGAAGCCGTAGAGATCATGAACGAGCAGGACGTGGGCTCGCTCGTCGTGTTCTCGCGTGGCGAAATGGTGGGCATGCTGACCTTCCGTCAGGTCCTCCAGGCCGTGCAGAAGGGCGGCGCTGACTGGCAGGCTCTGTGCGTCGAGGACGTGATGTTGAGAGATCCGCTCGCTGCTTCGCCAAACATGGAGATGGACGAGCTCAGGCGCCTCATGGTCGAGCATCACCAGCGTTATCTGCCGGTCATGGAAGATCATACGCTGCTGGGTGTCGTCAGTTTTCATGATGTGGCCAAGGCGGTGCTCGAAGAGCAGAGCTTCGAGAACCGAATGCTCAAGAACTACATCAGGAATTGGCCTGAGGCCGAACAGGAGGAGCGCTGAACAGACGCTGGAGTAGCGACTCCGGCTTGTGGCGACCGTGTCGCCACGCCTCCGTGACGAATCTGTTTTCGTCCGATTGACGCCCAACCCAAAATAATCGGGCGCGATCAAGTTGGAATTGCGGGGCTGCCCTCACGGGTTGACCCGACGCCTCGGGAGGGCGGGGCCGAACGGCAATCATGCGGTTCGGCAGTTTCCAGCAACAGGAGGAGGTAGCGTGGAAAAAATCTGGCTGAAGAGCTATCCCGCGGGCGTACCGGCCGAAATTGACGTCGACCAGTTCCGCTCGCTCGGTGATCTGTTCGAGAAGAGCGTCGCGCAGTTTTCGCAGCGTGATGCCTTCTACTGCATGGGGAAGACGATCACCTATGCCGAACTCGACGCCCTGAGTGCGCGCTTCGGCGCTTTTCTTCAGGGGGAGTTGGGGCTCGCAAAGGGGGCTCGTGTCGCCCTGATGATGCCCAATGTGCTGCAGTACCCGGTAGCGCTCTATGGTGCGCTGAGAGCCGGCTACACAGTCGTCAATGTCAACCCTCTTTATACGGCGCGCGAGCTCGAGCACCAACTCAAGGATGCGGGCGTCGAGGCGATCGTGATCCTCGAGAACTTTGCCCATACGCTGCAAAGCGTCATCGGCAAGCTCTCCCTCCGTCATGTGGTCGTCACCAGTCTTGGCGAGCTGCTCGGCTTCCCGAAAGGGGCGATCGTCGACTTCGTCGTGCGCCGGATACGCAAGATGGTGCCTGCGTGGTCCTTGCCCGGCAGCGTACGCTTCTCGGACGCGTTGCAGCGCGGTGCCCGCCATGCCTTGAAGCCGGTCGATGTGGGACATGAAGACATTGCCTTCTTGCAGTACACCGGCGGTACGACCGGCATGGCCAAGGGGGCGGTGCTGACGCATCGCAACATCATTGCCAACATGCAGCAGGCGCATGCGTGGATCAGGCCGGTGGTGCGCGAGGGCCAGGAGATCATCATCACCGCGCTGCCGCTGTATCACATCTTCTCGCTTACCGCGAACTGCCTGACCTTTTTCAAGGTGGGCGCGACGAACATCCTGATCACCAATCCACGTGACATTCCGGGCTTCGTCAAGGAGCTTGCGAAGCATCGCTTCACGGCGATCACCGGCGTGAACACCTTGTTCAATGCCTTGCTGAACAACCCCGATTTTGCCAAGCTCGATTTCTCTTCGCTTCATGTGTCCCTGGGCGGAGGAATGGCGGTGCAGCAAGCGGTTGCCGAGCGCTGGAAGAAGGTGACCGGCGTGGCTTTGGTCGAGGCGTATGGGCTGACCGAGACGTCTCCGGCGGTTACTCTCAATCCGCTTGATCTCAAGGAGTTCAACCACGCGATCGGCTTGCCGATCTCGTCGACCGACATCAGTATCCGTGATGACGATGGGGTCGAGCAGCCAGTCGGGCAGCGTGGAGAGCTTTGCGTGCGTGGGCCTCAGGTCATGCGAGGTTACTGGAATCGCCCTGAAGAGACGGCGAGAGTATTCACGTCTGACGGCTATCTGCGCACGGGTGACATTGCGGTCATCGATGCAGCGGGTTTCATCACGCTGGTCGACCGCAAGAAGGACATGATCCTGGTCTCGGGCTTCAATGTGTATCCGAACGAGGTCGAGGATGTCGTTGCCAGTCATCCGGGCGTGCTCGAGGTGGCCGCTGTTGGTGTTCCCGACGAGCGCAGCGGCGAAGCAGTGAAGGTGTTCGTGGTGCGCAAGGACCCCGCGCTCACCGCCGAGGCGCTGATTGCGCATTGTCGCAAGGAGTTGACCGGCTACAAGGTGCCGCACCATGTCGAGTTCCGCGACGAACTGCCCAAGAGCAACGTGGGCAAGATCTTGCGCCGGGAGCTGCGTGGGGCTGCCTGATGGTTGCGTGCGCGTCGGGGCTGGTTGGGCTGGTTGGGCCGGCTTGATCAGTCCTCCCGCCAGGGCGCAGCGGGCTGCCAATCGAAAAAGTCTCTTGTGCAATGCGGCGATTAGTCATTAGAATCGGCCGCAGTCTGCAAAGAGACGTTCCGAGTTCAAGTCGATAATCCGTAATGACCCTGTCCGCCCGTTTCCTCGCTGTCGTCGTAGTACGCGTAGTAAGCGTAGGACAACGCGCGTCGTAACGGGACAGAACACTCCAGCAGCAAGATTCCAAACCCCCGTCGGCGCGCAAGGCCGGCGGGGGTTTTGTTTTTTTGGCTCGTCGGTCTGGCTGTCGAATCCGCAACGAAGGAGAGCAACATGATTCAACTTACCGGCGCGCAACTTATCGTGCGTCTTCTCGAGCGTCAGGGCGTGCGTACCGTCGCTGGCGTGCCAGGCGGCGCGATCCTGCCGTTCTACGACGCCTTGTCGTCCAGTGAGCTGATCCGTCACGTGCTTGCCCGCCACGAGCAGGGTGCGGGCTTCATGGCCCAGGGCATGGCGCGCGTGAGCGGCGTGCCCCAGGTGTGCATCGCCTCCAGTGGCCCGGGTGCGACCAATCTGGTCACCGCCATCGCCGACGCTTGCCTGGACTCCATCCCGATGGTGGTCATCACCGGCCAGGTGCCGCAGGCCATGATCGGCACGGATGCGTTCCAGGAAGTGGATATCTATGGCATCACGGTGCCGATCACCAAGCACAACTTCCTTGTGCGTTCGGCACAAGAGTTGCTGGAGGTCGTCCCTGATGCCTTCCGCATCGCCATGTCCGGCCGTCCCGGTCCGGTGCTGATTGATGTGCCCAAGGACGTGCAGAACCAGCTCATCAGCATCGAGGAGCTGCCTCCGCCAGCGGTGCCCGACCCCACGCCCGCGCTCGACCTCGCTGCCATCGAAGAGGCAGCGCGCATGATCAACGGTGCGCAGCGGCCGGTGCTCTATCTCGGTGGCGGCGTGGTGCACTCGGGTGCGGCGCCGCTTGCGGTCCAGCTGGCCGAGCGCGCCGGGCTGCCGACCACGATGACCTTGATGGCTCTTGGCGCAATGCCGATGGATCACCACCTGTCGATCGGCATGCTCGGCATGCATGGCGCGCGCTACACCAATTTCGTGCTCGAGGAAGCCGATGTGCTGATCTGCGTCGGCGCCCGCTTCGACGATCGCGCGATTGGCAAGGCGGCGCAGTTCTGCCCGAGGGCCAGCATCGTTCATATCGATGTCGACCGCTCCGAGCTGCACAAGATCAAGAATGCCCATGTCGCCATCCATGCCGATGTGAATGTCGCCCTGGCGGCGCTTCTGCCGCGCATCGATCCGATCATCCGGGAGGCCTGGCTGTCGAAGGTCGCAGACCTGAAGACGCGCTTCCCGATGCAACTTCCCGGCATCGAGGATCCGCGCAGCCACTACGGGCTTATCCAGGCCGTGGCCGATGCGCTCGATGACGAGGCGGTGATCGCCACCGACGTCGGCCAGCACCAGATGTGGGTTGCGCAGGCCTATCCCTTCCGTCGTCCGCGCCAGTGGCTCACCTCTGGTGGCCTGGGCACGATGGGCTTCGGCATGCCGACGGCGATCGGTGCGGCGCTTGCCGAGCCGGAGCGCACCGTGGTGTGCTTCTCGGGCGATGGCAGCTTCAAGATGAACATCCAGGAGCTCGCGACGCTGGCCGAGGAAGGCCTGAACGTCAAGATCGTGCTCATGAACAACAATGCGCTCGGCCTGGTGTACCAGCAGCAGACGCTGTTCTACGGCAAGCGCCTGTTCGCCTCGAAGTACCGCACCGAGCCCGATTTCGTGAAGATCGCTGAAGGCTTCGGCGTGCCTGCGGTGGATCTGGACAAGGCCGAAGATCCGCGTATGGCGCTTGCCGAAGCCCTGCGTGCTCCGGGTCCGTGCCTGATCCATGCGACGATCGACCGCGAACAATTTGTCTATCCCATGGTGCCGCCCGGTGCGGCCAACACCGAGATGATCGGAGGCTGATGATGATCGAACAGGTTGCCGACCCGCTGCCGCAGACGAGCTGCGCCAAGGTCGTTCTCGAAATTGATGTGAACAACCACCCCGGGGTGATGAGCCACATCTGCAATCTATTTGCGCGCAGGGCGTTCAACGTCGAGGGCATCCTGTGCATGCCGGTATCGGACGGCAAGCGCTCGCGTATCTGGCTGCTGGTGTTCGACGACCAGCGCCTGGAGCAGATGGTGCGCCAGGTCGAGAAGCTCGAAGACGTGCTGGCGGTACGCCGGCACGGCGCCGAGCACGAGGTCTTCGAGCGTCTGGAGAGCTTCTTCCACTGATCGCCCGAGCGCCGGTGCGTGGCACCGCTGCGGTCATCGGCCCGGCGGCGCAGAGGGGATGGGCTTGCGTGCTAGACTCACGCCCCATCCCCTTTTCCATGATGCAACCAGTCGCGCTGCAGCCGTGGCCTCTGCGGTCAGGTGCGGCGCTTACGAGAGGCGAATCCTTCCATGTCCGGCAACACCTTCGGCACGCTCTTCACCGTCACGTCCTTTGGCGAATCGCATGGCCCGGCCATCGGCTGCGTGGTTGACGGGTGTCCGCCGGGGCTCGCGCTCAGCGAGGCCGATATCCAGGCCGAACTCGATCGCCGCAAGCCGGGTACTTCGCGCCACGTTACCCAGCGCCGCGAGCCCGACACCGTGGAGATCCTGTCGGGTGTGTTCGAGGGCGTGACCACCGGCACGCCGATCGCGTTACTCATCCGCAACCAGGACCAGCGCAGCAAGGACTACGGCAACATCGCCGATACCTTCCGCCCCGGGCATGCGGACTATGCCTATCTGCAGAAATACGGCCTGCGCGATCACCGCGGCGGCGGACGTTCGTCGGCGCGTGAGACTGCGGTGCGCGTCGCGGCGGGCGCGATCGCGCGCAAGTGGCTGCAGGAACGCTACGGTATCGTCATCCGTGCCTGCATGACCGCGCTCGGGCCTATCGAGATTCCCTTCGTGTCCTGGGACGAGGTCGATGGCAATCCCTTCTTCGCTCCCAATGCCGCCATCGTGCCGCAACTCGAGGCCTACATGGACGAGCTGCGCAAGTCGGGCGATTCAATTGGTGCGCGCATCGATGTGGTCGCCAGCGGCGTGCCCGTGGGGTGGGGCGAGCCGGTCTACGGCCGCCTGGACGCCGACATCGCCTATGCGATGATGGGCATCAATGCCGTCAAGGGCGTCGAGATTGGTGCTGGCTTTGCCTCAGTCGCCCAGCGTGGCACCGAGCACGGTGACGAGATGACGCCCGAGGGCTTCCTGTCCAACCACGCCGGCGGCGTGCTGGGGGGCATCTCCACCGGCCAGGACGTCATCGCCAGCATCGCGATCAAGCCGACCTCGAGCATCCGCCTCGACCGCCGCTCCATTGACCGCGCCGGCAACCCGGTCATCGTCAATACGCACGGGCGCCACGATCCCTGTGTCGGTATCCGCGCCACGCCGATCGCCGAGTCGATGCTCGCGCTGGTTCTGATCGACCACGCGCTGCGCCACCGCGCGCAGTGCGGCGACGTCAGTACCGACACGCCGCGGATTGCCGCACTCGCGCCCCAGGGGCACCAGCGCCTGCCTTCGCCGCGCTGACGCGCGGCTGTTGCGGACTTCGTCGGCATGGTCCCTTACTGGCGCCTGTCCGCCTACTATTTCTTCTACTTCGCCTTCGTCGGCGCGTTCTCGCCTTACTTCACGCTCTACCTGCAGTCGGTCAGCCTGTCGGCCACGGACATCGCCATCCTGATGTCGCTGACGCAGCTGATGCGGGTGCTGGCGCCGAACCTGTGGGGCTGGCTCGCCGAAAAGCTTGGCGCACGCGTTGCCATCGTGCGCCTGTCGGCGATCGCGGCACTGGCGGGGTTCGCTGGCTTCTTCCTCACCACCGAGTTCACCGGCCTGTTCGCGGCCATGGCGCTGATGGCCTTCTTCTGGAGCGCGGCGCTGCCGCTGGTGGAGGGCCTGACCTTCTCCCACCTCGGCACGGCTGCGCACCGCTATGGCAGCATCCGTGTGTGGGGATCGGTCGGCTTCATCGCAGCCGTGCTCGGGCTCGGCTACCTGCTCGACCATCTGCCGATCGATGCCGTGCTGTGGGTGACCGCAGCCATCCTCGCCGGCATCCTCGTGTGCGCTTTGGTGGTGCCGGAGGCTGCGCGCGCTCCCGAGCCGCGCGCGGCGGCCAGCATGGGCGAGACCCTGCGCCGGCCCGAGGTGCGTGCGCTGCTCGGCGCCTGTTTCCTGATGTCCGCTGCGCACGGCGCGCTCTACGTGTTCTACTCGATCTTCCTGGTCGAGCATGGCTATGACACATCCCTGGTGGGCTGGATGTGGACGCTGGGTGTGCTTGCCGAGATTGTCGTCTTCATGCTGATGCCGCGTCTGGTGCGCTACGTCCGGCTGCGAACGATCCTGCTCTTTGCCTTTGCCTGTGCGGTGCTGCGCTTTGCGATGATCGGCTGGGGGGCGGACAGCCTCGCTCTGCTGGTACTCGCCCAGCTGTTGCACGGTGCCACCTTCGGCGCCTACCACGCGGCAGCGATCGCCGTGGTGAACCTCTGGTTCCCGGGACGGCTCCAATCGCGTGGGCAGGCCTTGTACGGCAGCATCTCCTTCGGTGCCGGCGGCATGCTCGGTGGCCTGCTGAGCGGTTACACCTGGGAAACGCTGGGTGCGGCCTGGACCTATACGATGGGCTCGGTGTTCGCGTTGGCTGGCCTGGTCTGGCTGCTGGCTGGCTGGCGGGTAGCTGCCGATGCGGACGAAGGACGAGCGGGTTGAGGAGCTTGGAACGATGAAGGGACTTGTGAGGGGCGTTTTGCCCGTGGTCATCGTGGCGACGATGACGGTTGCGTGTCAGACGGTGCAAACCACGGGCGGCGGCGCCGTGGGTGTGCAACGCTCGCAAATGATGATGGTGTCCGCCAAGGAGGTCGAGCAGGCTTCGCGGCAGCAGTACCAGCAGATGCTTGCCGAGGCGAGGCAGAAGAATGCGCTCAATCGTGATCCGGCCATGGTCCAGCGCGTGCGCACCATCGTCGCACGACTGACTGCGCAGACGGGCGTATTCCGCGCCGATGCGCCGGCGTGGCAGTGGGAGGTGAATGTGTTCTCCTCCAACGAGCTCAACGCCTGGTGCATGGCGGGCGGCAAGATGGCCATCTACACCGGTTTGATCGAGCGCTTGAGGCTGACTGATGACGAGATCGCCGCCGTGATGGGGCACGAGATCGCGCATGCGCTGCGCGAGCATTCCCGCGAGCAGGTGTCGAAATCGATGGCGACCGGGCTGGGGGTCTCAGTGGCTGGTGCCCTGCTTGGCGTCGGCCAGGTTGGGCAGGATCTGATGAGCACGGTGGCAAAAGTGACCTTCGAGCTCCCCAACTCTCGCGAGCATGAGATCGAGGCCGACCGAATCGGCGTCGAGCTTGCCGCGCGCGCGGGCTACGACCCGCGTGCCGCGGTGAGCTTGTGGAACAAGATGTCGACCCAGTCGGCTGGGGCGCCGCCGCAGTGGTTGTCGACCCACCCCTCGCACGCCAGTCGCCAGCGCGACCTGGCTGAGTACGCCGCCCGCGTCATGCCGCTGTACCAGGCTGCGCGGCGCTGAGCCCGATGGCGCTGAGTCGGGCGGCTGTTCAGTCTCGCAGCCTTTGTGAAATAATCGATATTTTTCTTGACGCGGAATCCCCGGGATGCAAGCTCAAACCTTGTACGAAAAGCTCTGGTCCAGTCACGTCGTCCATCAGGAGGCTGACGGTACGGCGCTGATCTACATCGATCGCCACCTTGTCCATGAGGTGACCAGCCCGCAGGCTTTCGAAGGCCTCAAGCTGGCCGGGCGCACGCCATGGCGGATCAGCTCGATCGTGGCCACGGCGGACCACAACACGCCGACCGACCATTGGGATCTGGGCATCCAGGATCCGGTGTCGCGCCAGCAGGTCGAGACGCTCGATGCCAACATTCGCGAGGTGGGCTCGCTTGCCTACTTCCCATTCAAGGACGAGCGCCAGGGCATCGTGCACGTGATCGGGCCCGAGAACGGCGCTACGCTGCCTGGCATGACCGTGGTGTGCGGCGACTCGCACACCTCCACGCATGGCGCTTTCGGCTGTCTGGCGCACGGCATCGGCACCTCCGAGGTCGAGCATGTCATGGCCACCCAATGCCTGCTGCAGAAGAAGTCGAAGACCATGCTGGTCAGGGTCGACGGCCAACTTGGCGCCGGTGTCACGGCCAAGGACGTGGTGCTCGCCATCATCGGCAAGATCGGCACGGCCGGTGGCACCGGCTACGCGATGGAGTTCGGCGGCAGTGCGATTCGTGCGCTGTCGATGGAAGGCCGCATGACGATCTGCAACATGGCGATCGAGGCGGGCGCGCGCGCCGGCATGGTCGGCGTGGACGAAACCACCATCGACTACCTCAAGGACCGTCCGTTCTCGCCCAAGGGCGAGGCCTGGGACAAGGCGGTCGATTACTGGCGCAGTCTGCACAGCGACGAGGGCGCGGAGTTCGACAAGGTCGTCGAGCTCAAGGCCGAGGACATCCTGCCGCAGGTGACCTGGGGTACCTCGCCCGAGATGGTCACCACAGTCGATGGCTGCGTGCCGGATCCGGCTGCGGTTGCAGACCCCGTACGCCGCGAGGGTGTCGAGCGCGCGCTCAAGTACATGGGGCTGGAGGCCAACACCCCGATCACCGAGATCAAGGTCGACCAGGTCTTCATCGGCTCTTGCACCAATTCGCGCATCGAGGATCTGCGCGAGGCCGCTGCGGTTGCCAAGGGGCGCACGAAGGCTGCCAACGTCAAGCGCGTGCTGGTGGTGCCGGGCTCCGGTCTGGTCAAGCGTCAGGCCGAAGCCGAGGGCTTGCACGAGGTCTTCCTCGCCGCTGGTTTCGAGTGGCGCGAGCCGGGCTGTTCGATGTGCCTGGCGATGAACGCCGACCGCCTCGAGCCGGGCGAGCGTTGTGCCTCGACCTCGAACCGTAACTTCGAGGGCCGCCAGGGCGCAGGCGGGCGCACCCATCTCGTGAGCCCGGCCATGGCCGCTGCCGCCGCGGTGACCGGCCACTTCACCGACGTGCGCACGCTCGCCTGAGCGCGCGCTTCCCGAGGAGCGTTTCCGATGAAGAGAACCATCGCAAGCCTCTGCGCCGCCGTGTTCGCCGTGCTTGCGCTCGGCGCCTGCAACACCGTGCAGGGCATCGGCAAGGACATCGAAAAGGGTGGCGAGGCCATCCAGAGGGCAGTCAAATAATGAAGCCGTTTACCACGCTCGACGGTCTGGTTGCGCCGCTCGACCGCGCCAACGTCGACACCGACGCGATCATCCCCAAGCAGTTCCTGAAGTCGATCAAGCGCAGCGGCTTCGGCCCCAACGCTTTCGACGAGTGGCGCTATCTCGATGTCGGCCAGCCCGGCCAGGACAACAGCAAGCGCCCGCTCAACCCCGACTTCGTGCTCAACCAGGCGCGTTACACGGGCGCGCAGATCCTGCTCACGCGCGACAATTTCGGTTGCGGCAGTTCGCGCGAGCACGCCCCCTGGGCGCTCGAGGACTATGGCTTCCGCGTCCTGATCGGGCCGAGCTTCGCGGACATCTTCTTCAACAACAGCTTCAAGAACGGCCTGCTGCCGATCAAACTCGACGCCGCCGAGGTCGACGAGCTGTTCCGCCAGTGCGAGGCCGCTGAAGGGTATCGTCTTCGTGTCGATCTGGCCGCCCAGACGATCACCCGCCCGGATGGCAAGTCGATCGCCTTCGACATCGACCCCTTCCGCAAGGAATGCCTGCTCAACGGCTGGGACGACATCGGTCTGACCCTGCGTCATGCCGACAAGATCCGCGCCTTCGAAGACAAGCGCCGTACCGAACATCCCTATTACTTTGCCTGAGCGTGCGGCTTCGAAGCTGCAGCGCTTAGTGAAACCAAGGAAAACACTTCGATGAAGATTTGCGTGCTGCCGGGTGACGGCATCGGTCCCGAGATCATGGCGCAGGCCGTGCGCGTGCTGAAGGCGCTCGATCTCAAGATGGAGATGGAAGAGGCGCTGATCGGCGGTTGCGCGGTCGATGCCACCGCAAACCCCTATCCGGAAGCCACGCAAAAGCTCGCGCGCGCGGCCGATGCGCTGCTGCTCGGCGCAGTCGGTGGTCCGAAGTGGGATACGCTGCCGCGCGACCAGCGCCCGGAGCGCGGCCTGCTGGGCATCCGCAAGGACCTCGGGCTGTTCGCCAACCTGCGCCCGGCGATTCTGTACCCCGAACTCGCCAACGCCTCCTCGCTCAAGCCCGAGATCGTTGCTGGCCTGGACATCCTGATCGTGCGCG
>Ga0209200_1000792_pt1 | contig 34577 bp, 51 predicted proteins | sample AD_UKC033_MetaG_FD_184406 | JGI IMG/M metagenome (GOLD analysis project Ga0209200, IMG submission 184406) | Active sludge microbial communities of municipal wastewater-treating anaerobic digesters from USA - AD_UKC033_MetaG (SPAdes) (version 2) | ecosystem: Engineered > Bioreactor > Anaerobic >... | reverse complement strand
TAACTGTAGTATTGGCAGGTATATAGTATGGAGAAGCAAATGTAAATGTATCTCAAACAAGATTAGTGGTACTAGCTAGAATAGTTCAAGTATCTAAATCTCTTATCATAGCTCTTAGGCTTCATCGACTAAGAGTTGATACTTTAATTACTTTTTTTACATACAAGTCATATTTTGTTGTAAATCTAAATCCAAGTCAAGAAACTCAACTTGAGTTTTGTGAGTACGTCATTGGTTGAGTGTCTGTTGTATCAGCTCCGATTGTAGGGTTTCACCAATCAGCTCCATCGTATAAAACATATTTTCTTGTAGTGGAAATTTTTGAAGAGTACCCTACCCCAAAGTAGTTAGTCCCATTGATTGTTTCGCTTCCATATGTTCCTGCAAATAATACGATATGCACTTTTTCTCCCTTAGGGATCGTTATTGTATCTGCTAATGTAACTGTCGTATCTACTAATGATGTAGTCAAACTTGCTGCTGTTACTGTTGCTGTAGCATCAGCATCAAATAATGTACCACTTGGTTCTCCTGCATTATCTGTTTCAATCCTTACTCATAAATCAACTCAAGGACTAATATATTTTCTTAATGCTAATTTCAATGTATTACTTGCTACTCCACTACCAAAAGCAATGATACTTACTCTTGTGTTTGCTGCTGTATCTCCGATAGCTTGTACTTGGTTAGCACTAGCAAAGGTTACCATATCCTCTACAAATACACTATCATTAGCATCAATGTCCTCTCCTGCTAATAGTCATTTTTCGTACAATGCTGATGGTGATGATGCATCGGTGATATTATCATCTACATATTCTTTAGTTGTTAAATCATCATCTTCAGTTGGTGTTGGTGCTTTTGGTGCTACTAAGAATGTTTTTTCTCAAGCGATAGTTTCATTACCTGTAAGATGTACCACCTCATCATCATCAGCCTTATCATCTTCTAATCTCTCTATCTCTTCTTGTATATCTTTAATTACCTCCTCGCTTATAACCATTTCTACTACTGCTCAAGCATTAAACTCAAGAGCAGTTTTTGTGTTAGTTGTTGCGTCGTCATCAATAGGTACTGCCTCGTATGCTCTCTCTCCGATTGTAAAAGTATCCCCAGTTCTACTTACTACATACATATTCTCTCTAGCAATTATTTTACCGTCAACATCTCTTTCAGTGACTTTAATAATAAAATTTTCAGTCTTAAACCTATTATATGGTCAAGTTGCTTTTAATGACATATCTGTATTAGATATAGCAACCTCTAGTTCACATATTGCATTGTTTGCACTTTGATATTTTTTGTAGGTCATTTTGTGTAGTATAATATTATAAATTCATTGTATAAAAATTATTTTTTTAGTCAAATACCAGCGACTTGTTGTCAAAATGATAAATATTCTCATAGGTGTATAACTCGCTTATCTCCAGCTTTATCGATTTTGACAATTACTTGACTTATTATATAATTCTTCGTATTCATAGTGGATATCCTGTCTCACGGCTGTAATCCGATTATAGTTGGAGTAATAGCAGTAGGGTCCATATACTGTGTATAATCAACTTCTAGCTCTTCATTGATAATCTCCACAACTCAAGATACTTGTGGTTTAATTGTTAGTTTTACTTTCATCATCTCTGTTTTATGCTGGTCAATGTACTCTCATCACTTTATATCTTGTGTAGCGAGATCCGCAATTGTATTATCACTCACAAATTTTTCTTTTGGTCCAAAGACAGTTTCAGCAGTACCATCGGTATATGATACAACAGTTCCACCATTCCTTGCAAGATATAATCTGTTTACCATATCATTCTTATTTAATTCTATATCTACAGATACTATTTCTCTTTCCAAAGCCAAATAAAGCAATCTTTGACTACTTTTAGCTTTAATTATAATAGTTCAATACTGATTTACATACCAGTGATAACCACTATTATCTAAGACCTTATTCAATGCTTGCATACAACTATCATTTTCAAATTTGATTGATACGGTTGGGGTCCCAGCTTCAATCTCAGTATTAAACATATAAGTATCTAAGTTTTGTGTGTTGGATAAAGACCCATATACTCAATTAAACCAATTTATTATCTGATTTACTATATTTTCTATTGTATCAGTCAGATCAAATACCCTATCTCCGACCATATTCTTAAATATGATATCATTCAGTGCTGTAAATACTCCAAGCAGTTCAATTTTCAGTACTGCTCCTTGTTTTGTTTCTTTGATGTTTATAGTTTCAATGATGCCTGTATAAGTTGCTCATATTCATAGTCATTTAGTTGTCACTTCTCTTATCTCTATAATATCAGAAGTTTGATAATTTGCAATATCGTCTATAACTGTAAGTTGTAGATCTCCTTGTCAGCCGTCTATTTGTTCAGAAAAAGACAAATCACTAGATATATCTCTTGGATTTATCTGTTTTTTGAAGTTTCACTCCCGATTATATAGTTTATACTCGTATTTCTTTATCATTTATAACCAAGTTTTGAAGTAAGATATATTTATTGTTCAATTTATTGTGCCAGTTGGGGTAATAACAACTTCATTACTACCTATTTCTAGTGGTGTCATAGGTCAGTAGTAAGGTATTGATACATTATTCAGTAAAACTTGTTTTTCTTTGTAGTCAAAAATAAGCACATCATTATCTTCTATTGTTTCAAGGATTGATAATGTAAATCAAGAGGTCTCGCCCAATTTTCTTATTTCTATATCAATTCAAGTTATAGCATTACCAGAAGATCATAGTGTCATTACAATCCTTGGGTAGCTTTCGTATGCTCAATGATTTGTAATAATATTTACTGTTGTACCAGTCACAGAAGTAATAAGTTTTTGCATATCTTCTACTTCAGACCAGTAGCCATCAAGTAATAATATATCCATCTGGACATCAGTTGCATAATCTTGATCCCCGATACTTCCAAATTCTAGTCATCTTAATACTGCTCTTTGTCTTCTCTTAGTATCATTATATCATTTCCATTTGATTGTTATATAGTCTTGCTGTGCAGTTTTTTTCTTAATATTATCAAAAGTCTTAATAAGATTACTATGGTTTGCCTCTTGGATAAATAATCTTAGACTTAATAGTCTAGTTGCATATCTTACCCCATATACTCATCCTCAATCATATACTCCACTCTCGTAGCTTGATACTTCTATATTATCAAGATCGTATAAGTTCATAGACTGCACGATAATCCCATAATTTCAGTCTTCGCATAAACTCATCAAGTTTATATCTCCAAATACGACAACACCGTCTATGTCTTGTGGTATATAAAGATTGTCTTGATTGAACTGCTGTGTATTGGTTTGGAAGTTTGTCATTTTATTAGTTAATTCATTTATTAAAATTGACTATTCTTTTTGCTAGATAATCTGCGTCAGCTTGATTATTTACATTTGCATTTACAACTACACTAGAATTATTGTTATTAGTTGTACTGCTACTGCCACCACCTCATCATCAAGCACTTGCCAAAGCCGACGCGGTCCTGTATGCCTGTGCCTCTACTTGTTTTAGATAAGCAATCCTTTTTTGACTTTCTATATACACATTATCAGTTATCCTTGCTTCCATCTCCTTTTTTTTCTGCTCATATTGCCTGTCAAGATCTGCCTGCTTATCAGTCAATGACTTATAGATCTCAGCTTCTTTTTCTCTTTGTGTTTCAAGTAGTAGTAGTTTTTCTTCTGCTATTTTTTTATCATTTTCTAATTGTTCCTTTTTAGCATTGTAGTCTTCTAGGATTTTTTCTGTTGCAGATAAACTATCTCTTCTTTCAGCTTCTGCAATTTGCTCAGCCGTAAGGTTTTGCGTCAGCAGTGCCTGTTCTTTTAGTAGATCGTTCAAAGTCTGTTGTGCTTTAATTTTTTTGCTTTCATCATCAGATGATAATAGGTCTTGTTGCTCTTGTATAGCGTCTCTTACCTGTAGATACCTACTTGCTAGGTCTGATACTTTCGTGGTTTCCAAATTGTCCAGCTTATCCTGTAGATCTGTTATGCTATCTTGTACTTTCTTTATTTCATCGTCAAGTTTTTTGGTCCTTTCAACACTATCGTCCATAGCTTCTTTATATACTTCTTTCGTTTTTTCGTACTCTTCTTGTAGATCCTCCAAAGATTTAATTATAGCTTCGTTTTCGTCTACTTGCTCGCTTTTTCCACCACCTCATCAGCCACCTCATCAGCCATCCCCACTATCATCCGATTTACGATTTCTATTAGCCAAAGCGATAGCTGTTGCATTTTTAGCTGTTGCGACTGCTATATTAGAGTTTGCTATTTTAGTTCATATTCAAGTAGCAGTGCCAGTCATTACCTGTACTGCATTGTAAGCATTTTGTGCGTCAGCAATCATATTGGATAACAATGCTCTTACTCTTGATACAAGATTAAAGGTGCTATTATCAATAGCTTTATAGATACCATTTATAATGGATCCCAAAATGGATCATTTCTTTTTAGTGGTATTTGCAACATTATCCCAAAGCAGAGCGTGCTGTTTAGTCACATCAAATCAAAGTTCTTTTGTTGCTTTCTTTATCTTATTACTACCATTCAGCCAATTTGATACCCATTTTCACACTTTTGTCTGAGTAAATTTATCAAATCGTACTAAAAAGGTATTCCATATACTCCTTAGATTAGCAGTGATTTGACCAAAAAACATCTTTAATACTCATAAAGCATTTTTGATTGTTGTAATAACTGCTTGTGTTTTAGCTTGTATGCCACCCCAGTCTTTGGACCAAGCAACCGCAAATAAAGCAACCGCTCCCACGACTAATCATATTGGACCAAGGATAGATCCGATACTTATCCCAAGTAATCAAGTAAGTGTTGTTATTCAAGGTAAAACAAGAGATAATGCCGTAAGCAATCCAATAAATCCAGTCAGACCAGTTCATAATAATATCAAAAAACTTGCAAGTTTTTGGTTTTCTTCTACCCAAGTAGCCATCCCATTTAGTACTGGTACTATCTTATCTACAATAGAAGTTAATAAAGGTAAAAATGCCTCTCATATTGCTACTTTGAAGTTGTCAAATCGTGCAGTGATTTTTCAAATCTTCTCGCCGTAAGTTTCAGTTGCAAATCCTGTCAGCTCAAGTTGTGCTTGTCAGTCTGATATAACTTTATTGATAAGTGCTTGTTTTTTTTCAGCATCAGTCAGCTGGTTTACTGTTTTTCACAATTTCTGTGCATAAAATTCTTGTGCCTCACTTGCCTTTGTCGTGATACCAAGATTATCCAAAATCATAACGGATCATCTACCCAATCAAGTCACTAAGTCATCAAATGCTTGTGTTGTAGATAGTCCAAATTCTTGACCTTTTTTTCTTGCAATCTCAATCAAAGTTGTAAATTCCTCTGATGATGACGCAACTCACAAAGCCATTGCCTTATTTGCAGATAGCAATAAGTTCTGATCTGATATTGCTCATCTTGTAGCATCTCTTAATGTCTTAAAAGTCTTGACGCTATCTTGACCCATTGTCTTTTGGAGATTGTCAAACGACTCTCTTAGTGCGTTTACTTTACCCGCTTGATCTGTCACATTCAAGATCCCTTGTGATAGTTGTCTTAGTGCTACTGATATTCATAAAGCCCCAAATACTCCTGTCACTTTTTCAAGTCCTCCTTGTAGCTTGCCAAGTCATTTTGTCGCTCCAGCACTTTCCTGATTTAATGTAGCCAGTCAGTCTGCGAATTCTTTTGCTCCAATTTTACCTGTTTTGAAAGAGTTTTGTAGTGTATCAGCTTGTTTTTTTAGTTTATCTAAGCTAGTAGTATCTCATCATAGCTTGACTATCTCTTGCCTAGATTGTTCTATTGCATCAGTCACTTTCTTAAACTGTAGATCCAGTCAAGATACATCCGTAGCCCCTCTTTTTGAGAAATTTTTTAATTCTGCTTGTGCAGTTGTGATTTGTTCTCTTAATCTCTCAAGATTAGAAGTAATTGTCACTTGCGCTGTAAGGTCTCCGTTTTTTTCTGCCTCTTTTAGCTGTGATCTAAGTTGTTTTTGCTCTACTTTCAATTTTGATAGATCCATGCTTAATTTTAATGCAAACTCGCTATTGAGCCTTTTATTTTCAGCTTGTACAAAAGATGACATTTGACTAAATGCTTGTTTATCTGGTTTAGGTGTTATGATAATTTCTGTAGATAATTTTTCAACCGCCATTTATTTGGATTTTTTAGAAAATAATTTTTTGTTTTCTTCCAGTCTCTTTTTTATTCACTCAGTATCTCTCAGTGCCATATTATTGACAAACTGTCATTCTTTACTGCCAGCATTATTCTCGTATATTACTCAATCCGCAAGCCATATAAACTGCTCAAGTGTATAGTTCTCTATCAGTTCAGTAAAGGATAAGTTCCAAAATTTGCAAACATTTGCATAACTATTTCTCCCAAGTACCCTTGTTGTTTTTGCTTTTGTTTTCCTTGTATCGTATTTGTCAGAGTCTTTATACAAACTTTCCATTGTACGGAATTTTGTACTCAATATTTCTGCCATTATTTTTTGGTATGGTATCAGCAACTCTAAGTGTGTAATGTATTTTGGATATATTTTTTTTAGGATCCTATCAATCCGATTATAATGGATATCTTTTTTTATTATTGACAATAATTCTATTGTTTGTTCTTCTTCCGATAAGCTGTAAAACTCGTAAAATTCTTTGATTGTCGCCTGTTCATATTGGATTGTATGCTTTATTCTATTATCAAGGATAATATCTTTGATAAATTGTTTTTTTAGCGGTATAAAATCCAATTTTCACATATAAAAAAATATATATTATAAATTACTCATAATATATATTTCTTCTTTGGTTTTTCAAATGCCTATGATACAACTTCTTGATAATCTTTATCAATTACAAAGTTTCATCAAGTTGCAACCTCAAATGACATAGTAGCCCCTGCAAAATCCTCTCTTGATAGATTATTGAAAGGTATTTCTACATCACTTGACAAAATACTTTTTACAAAGTAAAAGGCAGTTTGCTTACCAGACTTCTCACAAGTCACAAACTTAAACAGACAATAAGGCAAAGTTTTATGGGACCTTTTTGCTACCATCTTGTTATTGTCAGTGGATAAGTTTTCTCAAAGTATCAAAGTAAGATTTTCCATATCAAGTATCTCCTGTACATCAGCAGAAAATCAGTAAACTTTGTCTTGTTTTCTTGATACTTCTCCTACTCAGCAATAATCAGTCGTGATAACTCTACCGTCGCCTTGACCAATACTGATACTAAAGTTTTCAAAGTAGCCAACATCAGCAAAAGTATAACTACTCTCAATAGTAGATATAGTAGTCGCCTCGTTTGTTGTGTTTCATTCTGGGAAGGTTGCTTTGTCATAATTAGTTGCTATATACAATTTACCTGTCCCGTTCTCCCCGTAGGTTGTGTTTAATTCGTTCATAAGTGTTTAGGTATAATGATAAATATGATAATCTCCCCCAAAGATTATTGATAATAATATAAATAATCCGATTATAAATACAAATATTGATAAATTATATTGTATTGTGCCACGATAAATGGATTTTCTTTTTCAGTCCTTAGTACTCCACTTTGTTGTCATTCCTCTATGTTTAGGATCTTAAAGCCGTCAAGATCTATGCTTGTTTTGTTGAAAGTTCTTATATTATTACTAAGTAGATCCAACATCTCATACATCTCTACATCTGGTATTGTCTTATCATTACCAACAATAACAAAGTCAAATAGTGCTACTTTTGCTCGCATTCCTTTGTTGTCGCTGTTTATTTTTACCCCGTTATTTTCTAAATTTATGTATAAATATGGTCAATTCTTTGGCTCTATAACAGGTTTTCAAAAAAATATTCATCAAGTAAACATTTGATTGACAACTGTTATATTTTTTAGATATGTTATAATTTTATCTCCTTTGGCTCCTATGTTGACGATCATATTTCAGCTTTTAGTTTATTTATAAATTCTACTTTGATTTGCTCTAACGATCTCATAAATGGTTTAGCTCCTACTGCAAAATAAATATTTCCACTTCTTAAGTGCCAGTTTACTGGACTACTTCTAAATCAATGCTCTACTCTCTCGCTATACTCTCACTCGTTGTATATTTTTGATACCAATCTTTTTCAGTCTTTTGTGATCCCGCCGTTCCTTGTTTGCATTAGATATCTTCAAGTATCAACAGGGCTGTTATCTCTTATCCTATTTATCAGCTCATTTGTAAAGTAAACAAGAGTTCATATACTCCTATCCATTATGATATTGCTATACTTATCAAGATTGAAAGTGATTTTTTTAGTCATTAGTCGTGATTGATACTATAATATCATAATTATCTATTCTACCATTGTATCTATGGTGCGGTATTATGTTATCTACTTTGTAGCTTGTATCGTCAATCTCTATAATATCTCCAACTTTTACTCCGTTATGTTGTGGTTGTAGGTTTATGACATATCAATTCATATCAGCTTGTACTGCAAGATTGTTATTTCTGTAATTGGATCAATTTCTCCAAAGTGATACCTTGATATTTAGATAAATCGGTGTTTTAGCTTGTACCATACTTCATCTATCATCAGTACTTCAAAGTCTATAAATATTAGCAGTGTGATTGTAAAATTTTCTATAAGTCATATATTCTAAGATGACGGGGTATAAATCTTTTTATCCTATTTATAAACTGTACTTTTGATGGTGCAAAACCGTCGGTACTTCCGTTGCCATTTGTCCCATTTTGGACATACGATATACTTCTTGGTCCAAGTGCCTCACTTGCAATATCTTTGCCTCAATTATATAAAAAGCCAACATAATCTCCAATGATTGCTTCTAACTCTTTTGGTAGGTTATAGTCTGTTCCTGTAAGGTGGTATCAGCTTATGTACTTTACCTCAAGTTTATTCGCAATATTAACATTACTATAATCAATATCTTTAACGACAACTTCATTTGTTGCTGTGTTTATAAAGTAATTGTCTGATGTTATAGCAACTCATCATACAGATATTAAAGATATAGGATTGATATGTAGAAGTCCTATGGTATTCTTTTTTATCCTATTCTTTGATACCCGTATGGTTTTTTCTCCATACGAGATATCTCATAAAATGCTTGAAATTTCAGATAAAACACTATCTAGGATAGCATTCATCTGTATATCATCTATATTGGTATCTCATAGATATAGTTTTATATTTTCAAGCATTTTAATTGATATTTTTATTTTTTAGATTTTGCCTTTGTCTTTTTTACCGCATTTGGTGTATGCTTTGGTGCAGGAGCTTTCCTTGGAGCAGATCAGTCAAATACATCTGGATAGTATATAACCTTTGTATCTAAAAGTAATGCTCATTGTCTAAGCAGTGTAAGTTTGTCGCTTTCGCCGCAGACAACTCTATCTCACGGCTCAAAGACTTCTCTCCTACCGCCTGCCAACGATACTGCTATTTTCCTTGTGAACTCAAATCAATATAGTTTTATCATTTGGTTGTTTTTTTGTAAGTAAATTAGGATACAGCAGATATTGCTATATTATGGATAAGTACAGCAGGACTTGTCGCACGATCGTTGTTTTGCTCGTTATTAAAGCCAAGTGCTACTCATACAGATCCAGTGTATCAAGTTGTTTTCTCCTCTGCATATCTACTTTCCTCTAGTGATAATCCGTAAGTATTACCAAATAGGATAGATGGAGCGTGGATAAGTACAGCTTGATCGTAAACATTGTTTTCCTCTGTTGCAGATATAGTACCATTTGCCATAGTAAGCCCAAGTTCCTCTCTTGGTATAATCTCTACTCAATCAAGAGAAGATATCACGCCATCTTTAACAGTAGCATTTGGACCAAATTTTTCTATGGTCTCAACTTGAGTAAGTCCAAGTAAAGCAAAGTAAGTTCACTCACTTACAACAAGTTTTAGATCCTGTGGATTGAGACCCTTTATACCCATCTTAGCCCTTGCTTCTCTTATTACAGTTAGATCAAGATTACCCAAAGCATTAACAGTCGCACTATTAGCAATCGCAACTTTCCTCGCTCCGTCAAAAGCAAGTAAATCACTTTTTGCTCCGTCTGGTAGATTTGCAACAGGTCCATCAATTATATTGATGTTAGTGCTGCTTGCAGTCGCAGTATCTCCATTTAAGATCATTTGATGTGCTGAGTTCTCGTATGCAACATAGATTTCATCTAGTACATAGTTTGCCAGCTCTATTACTGACTGTCTCATAAGTTTATCAGATACATATACAGTAATTATCAACTCTTTAGAGTGGATAGTAATTGTAGGTGTAGATAATCTCTTGATTTGTGGAGCAGTCAAAGTTTTGTTTTGTGGCTGGTCTGTGTTTTCTGCTAGTACGACCATTCTTGTCCTTTTTCATTTTACAGGGAAGATTATGTCGTTAGCATCTGGAAAACCAGTAGTAGCAAAAGATAGCAATGATTTAGAGTTTTTTACTCTATCAAGTATCTCTGGTACAAGTACTGATTGCTCAACCCATTCTTTACCAAAGCCAATTGCTCAAGTATTCATTACTTCGCTAGCATTTGTCTTGATAAGTTCTTGACCAGTCATAGATAACAATTTATCTACGGTGTAGCCAGTGTCAGCCAAAACTTTATTAAAGTCAGCTTTTTTTTCAGCATCCTTGTTTATATGCGTAAGGGCAATCGCAGTGTACAATAATTCTTTTTCGTTCATTTTTGTTTATAATATATAATATAAATAGATAGATAATTTTAGACTGTTATTTTCAGTATTTACTCTTAAACTCATCCATACTCATAGACTTCATGCTATCTCATTTGACTACTGCAGGAGCATCTTTTTTTAGCTCGCTTCTCAATTTACTTTCTAGCTCGTTTACTTTCGTAGAAAGTTCGTCTCTAGTTTTGGTAAGTTCTGCGATCTGAGTTTGTGCCTCCGCAAGTTGGTCTGTCAGAGTTTTCACATTGTCTTGTAAACTGTTAGTGTCAGTCTCCACTTCTTTATTGTCCTCAGTCACTTCATCTGATTGGGGGATATCAGCTGTAGTTTCCTCAGTATCAAGTTCAGTTGTAGTTTCCTCAACTTCAGTTGTTGTTTTTTCTTCAGACATATTTTTATTATTAGTATATAAATCCTTTATTTTATCTGCCTCAATCTTCATTTCATCTCTCAAGCTATTTACTTGTGTTGCGAGTGCTTTTGCATTTGATCCGATTGATACGAGGCTATTTTCTACCATCTCTTGTTTAGTGACAATATAAGTTAGTTTATCGCTTTCGCCCATATATGCCTTCCATAGTTCGTCATAGCCGTAAGTTTCAACGACTTCTTCCTTTGTAAGGATAGATCAGTCTTCAGCCACTTCAAATCAACTTTCCAAAGATATTGCACCCGTGGATATTCATCTGACCATACCTTTTTGGACCTGTTTTGCATTTCTAGGATCCAAAGTATCTAAGTCTACCCAAAATAATCCGCAAATATCTTTGTTGTCATTTGCCCAAATCTTAGACATAAATCATATTCAACCATAATTATCACTATGTTGCCACAATATAATAGGTAAGTCTTTATAATTGTCAAATATCCAGCCGTCTTGTTTGTATTTGTATCCGTTCCTGGATTTCTGTCATTTTGGATAATTCTGAGACAAAATTCCAGTAAAATATACTATGTTATCTCCAGTAGGAGACTCTTGCTCATTCTTGAACAAAACTTTGATACGATTAGTATCTACCTCAAACTTATTGATATCAATTTTTGTAAAATTGTTATTAAAATAGTGTAGTTTTTCCATTGTGTGATATTTTGTTATTATATAAATATTATTCTGTTTGACTTTTTTTATTTTTGTTTAGTTTATCATCTTCTACTGGCTGATATTGGATTATTGCCCTCGCCTCGTTTAGATCTACAATTCATTTATCGTAAAGTTTGACTGCAATATCTGATTTATCTTTTAGTATTCTATTATTATCTTGTAGGATGACTACTTGGTAGCTTTCCTTCGGATAGAGTATTTTCATCAGATTTGTAAGTACTCCACTATATCGTGCCTCTTTGTAAGATATTGTAGTGAAGTGATTTTGTGACTGATTTGTAGAGACAGCCCTGTTGCTTGTTTCAGTAAATCATAGTACATCTGGAGTAGTGCCATATACTGCACATACCACTTGTAAAGTAAAATGTCTACCGTCCAAAAATCCTACTTCATCTATCTTATCCTGTACCTTTACAATTTCTTTTACTCACTGGAGTACTGCACTCCTGTAATGATTTTTACCGCCTTTATGATCTCAGTTTGCAAAGAGATCTTTAATCGTATCAAGTGTATCTGTGTCAGTTGTATCGTACTCATCATCAAGTATTACCATACTACTAGGAGTTTGATTGTTCCTAAAAAAAGCTAAATTACTTTCTCTTGCTTCCTTGTCAGTCTCTAGGTCTATAAATAGACTTATAAGTTTAGATGTTCCCTTGGTCTCGTCATCTACTCCGATATTGTCTCTAATATGATAAATCTCATCGTATAAAAATGCTTTTACCCCCAGTAAGTTTTGTACATATCAGATTGTCTCACCTTGTTCGTTTGATACCTTAATGATATATCTAGGGTCTAATCTCCTTATAGCAATAATATTCTTATTCTCGTCTTTTTCTAAATATATGTAAGCATTGGCTAGTACTTCAACATCTCTTACAATAGTCTCTAAGAATTGTTTTAGTGTAAGATTTTCATCGTATGCTTTGATATATTTTTCTAGTAATGATATATCTTGTTGTGTGATTGCTTTATCTTTAATCTTATTTATCTCAATCCCATTTGCTCCTATATCACTGCTTATCTTGTTTATAACCGCATTGACAAAAGGATTTATCTTGTAGAATTCATATAAAACATTATCTGATACTTGGTAGCTTATATTGAAAGCTCAATTAAAGTACTTCATAACCGCCTTTGGTTTTTTTGGCTCGGGATTGTTCTTTTTTGTAAATAATCGCTCAAACATTTTTGTATTATTGATAATTGATTAAATAGTAATTATATTATTAGAAAATACAAATTTACAACTCATACTCACACTTATCTGGAAACATATTATCTAAATATCTGATAAGATTATCGTGAGAGCCGTTGCTTGATACAAACTCTTGACCTGTGCTAAATCTGATAGGTCTATTACCACATCAATATACATTGGTACTGCCGTAATACTTACAGTCAGATATAATTGTAGTATTTCTATAATCCCAAGAGTTCACGAGTACTCATTCAATATCGTAGTAATTGCAATAATTACTTCTTCTAAGTGTTTCAACTCAAAAGACATTGACAAACATTTGTATTTTAGCTTTATTATATTTTATAGGTGTGTGTGCCTCAAAGCTATCTCATTTTGGATAACGGTTATACATTTCTAAGATCTCCCTTGTGTAGGAGTTCATAATATTTTTTTGCTTGAAGTAGTTTAGATGGTCTTCAAGAGATCATACCTTGTAGTATGGTATGTCTTTTACTTCTTTGATTATGTAGATGTCATCATTCATAAAGATGAAGTCATCTGATATAGTACTTACCATACTAGCTTGATATAGCTTGTTAGATGTGATAATGTGTCAGTAAGGACTGTACATATTGTAGTCAATATGCTTTACTTTTGTTTTGTTTACTCGTGGTGGTAGGTATCCAATAATATAAACATTTCAATGCGGATAATTTGCAAGAGAGCGAAGAGAGTACTTAAACTCTATATTATCCTGTACGGAATTTATTAAAGGATAAACAATGTCTAGTTTTTTGTCCATTTGAGTTTATCTTTGTTAATGATATAATTTCATCTGGCGGTACCCCAATGGTGTAATGAGTATATTTTATCGTTTCAATCGTATCTTCTCCCATCGTAGTGTACTGGTATGAATTGTCGCATTGGTAATCTTACACAATCAGTTCATCTACCCCTTTGATTTCGTTTTTGCATCAGCCTATTTCAAGTAGTGGCGGCGGGTGTGCTGTAATCTGTGATACTGTTTATCATATCCAATAATTGCATTGCTCAATCATATCAAGGTATAGAGGCAAATAAAGGCATACTTGCAAGACGAGCATTATTATTCTTACTCCCAAATTGTCGTGATGTATCAATCTGATATGCTTTTACTTCTTTATCAAGTAAATCATCTATCGGGTTAATACACTCCCAATCTGCTCCAATCACAAATCATCATTCCTCGTATAATATTTGGTATCTCATACAGTCTGCAACTCCATTCCGCTTTCTTTTTCTCTTGTAATGATTTATAGCATTTTTGCAAATCCGGTCGTGATTTTCCAGTTCTTCATTTCATCGGATCTTGAAGTCCCAATCTTTATGGTGGTCTATCCGTGTTTGGATCCATTGCATTGGGGGTTGTAGTGGCCCTACTCGTATCAAGTGCATTTTTTTTGGTATCATTTTATTTTATTTCTTGGATAAATAGTTTTTTCTTTTTCTTTATGTAGTTGTCCATTGCTCAGCTTATTCCATCAACGAAGTCATCATTGATTTTGTTTTCTTCTCCGTTTGGAAATGCAAGTAGTTGTATTTCTGCCTCGTCTATTTGCTTATGTCTACTTGGTAGGTAGATCCTATTAGCAATAAAGTGGGGTATATGTGGCTCAAAGTGTGTCACTTTATCGTGTGGATAGTTCAGTTCCTCTATTGGTAAAGATATGTTGTACTCTTCCTTGGCAAGTTTTTTGATCCAGTATCCAAATCATTGGTTGGCTTTTTCATCGTATGTTAGCTTTTTTATCTTGCTTGCATATTTGGAGTAAAGTACGATTGTTTTTCTTGCTTGTGTTTCCACGTCTAATTTTTCTAGGATAAAGTCAATAAGGTAGAAGTTATGATCTCTTTTATTTTCTCCGATAATCAGCCCGCAAAAATAGTCGCTTGTTGTTTTTCCAGTGTGTGTAGTATCGCAGTGCATATATAGCGTATCAAAGTCATCTAAGTTAATGTACTCGTAGTATCTTAGCCGTTCCTCTTTTATAATTCAGTTTGTGTATGCTTGCTTTGGTATTAGTAGATAGTTTTGTCCAAATGCAATCGTTCATTCATCTGCTCTTATTTTCTCTACGACTTCTTCACTTATCCAGTCTCGTTGGATCTTGTCATCTCTTATAAGTTCTTGTTTATAAATAAGCCGTCATTTGCTATTTTTGTATTCTGACTTGAAAGCAGGTAAGATCCCTTGTTCAGATATTGTATTTCATAGTAGTATGATTTGATTATTGCCAGTCTTAGATAATGCTCCAAGTGTTTCATTCTTTATTTTATCCAAATTCTTATCAATGGTCTTTATGGATCTGACGCTATCCGTTGTATCTATATCATCAAAGACAATTGTATCTGGTCTTTTTAGTTTAGATAATGCTCATCTAAGTTTTTGTTGTAGTGACAATGCTCTGACTTTTACTCCATTGATTGTGTCAAAATTTCCTACTGATTTCTGTTGCAAACTTTCACGGTCTCATCAGATAAGTAAAACTTGCTTGCCGTAGTCTGCCTCAAGTGTTGGATATAAGAGCTTATCAAGTATATTAGTTGTGTTGCTCGTAGAGGCAGTATTGTCGTATGATTGTCGTACGAGGTATTTAGTAAATCAGTAAACAATCCTATAAGTTTGGTATGCAATTATTAGACTTGTTTTTATGGATCATCTAAATGCTTCAATTATTATATTCTTTTTGGTAAACAGTCACTCTATCCAGTCATAATGGAAGTCAGCTAGGACTGCAACAAAATCATCTCTAAAATAATAAAACCGCCAAAGTAAAAATATATCAGCGGTATTTTGATTAAAAAATGCAATTCTTTCGGACGATGATAAATTTTCTATCATTTCGATAGCTTTCATAAATACATCGTCTGACATTTTTAGCATACTAGTCTTTTTTATAGTCTTCTAAATTTATATATTCAAAATTATTTAGTTTATCATATACTTTGGTATCGATTATATACTTTACAATCTTACGGCTGTAATCTTTGGTTTTTCGTGTTTTATGACTGTGACAGTCTCTACATAGTAATATCAAATTGTATGGATCTTTCAATCTATTATCTACATTATTTTTTCATCATCTACCATCAATATGATCTATGTCTATCGCTCTTGTAATCCTTTTTTTTACAAAGTAGCAGTACTCGCAAAAAAGATTATTGCTTGGTTGTAGGTTTCTAGCACGCATTGCAATGTTTTTATAGTCCATTATATTTTATATTTTATATAAATGTCACTAGCGTAATTTTTTAATCCTAGTAAGAAAAAAACACGTACTTTTTAACGGAGATGACTGGAATTTGACATTTTACTTTTTACTTTTTTTTCTTTTACTATTATCAATTAAAATATTTAGTTTTTCTACTGCACTTGTTATTTGTGGTGAACTAGTTTTTAGATCTCACTTGATAGGTGCATACGATATATGTCTGTTCAATCGGTCTATAAGCATTCTAGGATTTCTCATTATTCAATCTACATACTTGAAACTTATAACATCTTTTACTTTATGTAAATGAACATTGTCTTTATTATATAATTCTTTTAATTCTTCAATCGTAAGATTTTGCAGTTGCATTATCTGGTCCATAATCCTTTTTGCTTCTCTCTTCCTGTCCCATCCAGCTTTCTTTTGCTCTGGTGTAGGTTGGTTAGTAGCAGAAAATGGCTTTGCTGGATCTCATCTTTTCAATCAAGCTGTACGGGAATTGACGGTGGTTGGTTTTTTTTTGTCTTTCATAATATAATATTAAAATTTAATTATTTTATTTTATATCATCTTTCTTTTAATTCCTTTTCTAGTGCTTCCTTTGCTTCTCCATATATTTCTTGAGTTCTCCAGTTGTCATATTTTGGTACTCCAAAACAAGAGCCATGATCTTCTGAGCTTGACGCTTCCTCTCTCGCCCTGCTTTTTTTTGTTCAGGAGTAGGTTGTTCCTTTTCAAATCATCATCTTCTGAGATTTGCTCTTGGATCTTTCTTCGGAGTTTTTGACAGAGTTTTTGACATTTATAAATTATAAATAAATAATTTTTCATTTGGTTGGTTGTTGTGTGATTGACTTCATCATTGCAAACAGCTCTTTTGACTAAATTCATATATAACTCTAAAATCTTTAGGAGCTGTATATTCACTTACAAAAACTTTATTTGTTTTACTCAACTCTCTTACATAGTCCCAAAACTCTTTATGATTAAATCATCATTCAGCATAAGTAGCTGTATTGTTATATGGTGGATCACAATATACTATTGCATCCTTTGGTATTGCTACTTCATTATAACTTCACTTTATAATTTGCTTAATATTTTGCTTATTTTGAAGTCTTTGAAGTCTTTGAAGTCTTTGAAGTCTTTGAAGTCTTTCTAAGTTCTGTAATCTTTGCATTCAGCCTAGTTTTTTTCATAATGCTTTTCAAACCTTACTTAATGCTATTCTTCTTTTTCAAATACTATCTTGTTTCAATATTCAATCAATATATTTTTGAGGAATAAGTTTTTTGATTAAATCATTTATTTCTTTTCTTACAACTAAGTCATCAGCTCCTTTTTTAATTTCTTCTATATCTCTTCAATATAAGTATCATTTTTGATTATTTCAGAAGCTCCATATACATTGAATATATCAAACATACCAGTCTTCATATTTATCAGGATTTTTAATAACATCTTCAAACTTTTCTCTACTTACCCAGTCATAAACTTCATCAGGTAATCATTCTAAAGTTTTTTCTAATAAAGACATTACATATTTATTCTTGTCATTATTTATTGTTTGCCATCATTTTTGTATAAATATTTCACTAATAGCAAATCATCAAGTAAATAAATCAACAAGTAAATCTTCTTTTCTATCTTTAGTAAAAGCATTTATTACATTATAAATATGCATTGCACTTTTTGCTTTGCTTCACATATAGGGAATTGAGGACATAATTATTTAATTATTAAATAAATTTGTAAGTATATCATCAAGCAGTTTTCCTTTGTCATTTACAAACTTTCCATACACTTCAACTATGTAAATTATTATCTAATGAAGCACTTTGTGCAGAATTATATATTTGTAATAAATTTCATTTTAAATCATATTTTCAAATACTTTTTCAATTCTTTCATAACACATCTACACAATGTTTTCTATTTTCACTTTGAGTATTCCATTCAAGATTATTAATACAATTATTTTCTTTATTTCAATCTTTATGATTTATCTCAGATTTATTTTCTAAGTTTTTTATAAAAGCTATTGCGACTAATCTATGGATATAATATTTCTGTCTTTTTTTATTATTTGATAATTCAATTTGTTTATATCAATCTCTTGTAATTTGTTGTTTTAGTAATTTAATTATTCACAATCTTTTATAATTAAGACTTTTTAAATTACCGAAATTAGATACTTGATAAAGTCATTCATATCATAAAATATCTTTCCATATTTCTGTTTCCATATTTTTTATAATTAAAAACAGTATTGAATAGGCTAGTCGTCAAACGGAACCTACTCAATACTGTCTATAATTAGACGACTATTTAATCCGTTTGACATAAGTATTTTACTTATTTTTTAAAATAAATCAAGTTTAAATACTAAATTTGTCTCAACAATGAGGACACTCTACTTCTCTTGTTCTGTCTGAATTGCTTCTATCTTCGTTACTTTCTATATTATCAAAGTCAATATCTGTTATGTCTTTTTTTTCATCAAACAAAGCACTCAAATCAGGTATATCCAACTCATCCAATTCAAACTTTAGATTTTCAAAATCCCACTCGCTCAATTCTGTCAATTTGTTATCTCTGATCCTGAAATCTCTTTTTTGTTCTTCTGATAATCAAGATACTTGTAGTACTTCAGCTTCTGATACTTGTAACTTATCGAGTGCCAGTTTTCTTCAGTGTCCTGCAAGGATTACATTGTTCTCATCTATGATGATAGGTGCTATGTAAGTATTAGCTTGGATACTTTTAACTATTTCATCTACATTCTCTCAATGCTTTTTATTGTTTTTTTCATATCATTTAAGATCAGATACTTTTATTTTTATATAATCTCTTTTGATCATGATATAATTATTATCTAATAAATACTGCTCATTGTCTATTCTTTAGCTTTGCATTGAAACACATATCTAATAGCTCATCTTCATCTTCTATCTGTTTGCTTCGTCTTTTGTATCTGCTTTCAAAAGTGTTTCGTTTGGGTTTTGGTCATACTCTGTTTTCTCGGACATCTCTTATACTTCATTTCTTGGGTCATACTTTGTATACTCTATATCAGTGGCTTTGGATCTCTTTGATCATATCAGTAATACTCATTAGTGATAAGTATAGTATATTGCAAGAGAAGTTTTGAAAGATTATCTTTCTGACACGGTTAGTGTTTAGAATATATTTGTTTTTTGTTTTTTCTGTATTCCATTATGGTAGCTCTATTGTAAAATCAAGCACAGTCTTGTATTTTTCTATTACCTTCTCTTTATATTTGAGAGCATTCTCTGCACTGTTTAGAGTTTGTGTCATCTCTCTATCTCTTTCGATGTAGAGGTTTCTGCTATCATAGAGATCTCTCAGCTCCTCCTCGTATTACTCAAACACGTAGTAATTTTTTAAGTGATGTCAGACCGATTAGTCATCTTTTTCTCCACTGGTATATGGAGACTTCACTTATACCGACTTTTTTTGCAAATTCTACTTGGGTCAAAAGATGGCTCCTACAATATTGTATTATTGCGTCATCCAGAATTTTAGTATAGGGTACTGATTTAGTTATATTTGTCATTTTATTTGTTATATAATAATCTTTTTTTATTATTTTTCAAGTTTTTTTTACTGTTTTCGTGGTGTTATTGTTTGGATTGTATATGCCCTATCGTTGATATGATTGTAATATCAATTTAGATCTTGTTTATCTCCAATATATCAATTATCATATAATAGGTCCATTACCTCACTTTCTAGTCATCTAGTTAGTCATTTCCTATATAGTCCATATAATCAAATATTGACTATCATATTATTTTCTATCTGATATACCATAAAACAGGTTTTACCTCTTTTAGTATCTCATTGTACTGCAACAAAATGTTTCATATTTATTTTATAAGGTTATAAATGTAATCAATACAGTCTTCTAGGATTTTTTCTGTTGCAGATAAACTATCTCTTCTTTCATATTATATATAACATTTTCTTTATATATCCAAGACTTTCTGCCACTACAAGAGATCACTTTGCATTTCTTTTTTATATGATCCAATACATCTCATATAAATACTTCCAGAAAAATAAAATCTCCTGCATGTTCATTTCCTACATTTCTATCTTGTCAGATTACTTCGTAGATTTTGTTTATTTTTTCTTTAGTGGTCATAGGTTATTATAATATATGTAAATAATCTGATTATTTTACTCTTATAAATTTCCTCTCGGATTGTGTAGAGTTATTATTAGTAGTTATTCTCTTATAATGTCCAGTAAGTAGTGATTTTATCCTGTATCATTTTTTATAATTATATTCTACTACTTCTCGTTTTTGTATCATACAATGCTCTAGGAGGTCTTTTTCTACATCTTGTGGTATTGTGATAATCTCTCAAACTGATAGCTTTCTTACTTTTTCTCTATAAATTTTATCTATAAATCCACCATTTGTTTGTCTATATTTTCTATGTTGGATATTTCTACAATCTCTACATTTTGCAGTATATTTAGTTCTTGCTTTATGTGTTCTATTTTTATGATAATCTGACCATTTTTTATATATTCAACATCAAGTGCAAACTCTTCACTCTGTATCGGATTGTGTAGATAAAGGTTTTATATTTTTATCTGTGATAGCATTTTCCTTTGTGTATCAGTACTTATTTACTCTATGTAGAAAAGTAGTGTATTTTGCTTTTGGAGCTGGTTGTGATTTATAGTATTCTCGTAGGTCTAAGTATTTTATATTATTCATATTATCTTCATATTTATATAAATTATCATCTACAATGTTCACATATAGTAGGTCAGTTAGTGTTATATTTTAGTTCATCTATATGATAGGATTGACTACAGCTATCACAGGTAGTCATATTGTCGGATCATCTTGATACATATTTTGACTTACTTATGTAGTCATCTATCCATTGCTTACATTTATCCATTGTTTCGTTGTAGTCCTCTCCAATTTCAAATCAAGGAGAGATAATAGTAGTATCTGGTGGTAGATAATCTTTTGCATAAAGTCTTCAAAAGTCTCTAACAATATAAAATCATCTATAAAGTCATTGGTTTACTCACATTGTTTTATTATTTTATAAATAATCCACAGTATAGGAGTTGCACCTATATATACTGGTCTGTGTAAGGAAGAGAGCTTATTTGCTCCCTGTTAATATTACTACTTCTAGTGATACCTCTACTGGTAATGCTAGAGTTCAAGCTAGTGTTCAAGCTTCAATAAGTTTTTCCACTGCTTTGTCTACATCTGTTTTTCTCTCAAGTCAGAGTTTATCTTCAAGACAATCTGCTACATCATCGTAAGCAGTGTGCGATATTGATCTGATACTTCTATTACACTCGGTAGTGTGTATTCAATTTTGGTCTTGATGTAGAATTGTAGCAACTGGCTCATTGTACCAGTTATAAATTCATAATCATACTCGGATAATCGTAAGTATTACGATAATGTCAATTAGTGTTTTTTTCATTTCTTTTTTTTTGTAAATAAATTAACATAGTGGGTGTGCATACCGATTACATCGTTTGTTTTTCTTTTTTGCATCAAGTCGCACTCAAATTCAATAATCTATTTGTTTACATGGGTCTTCGAACTCACTAGAATTTATAAAAGCCTTATGATAGGGATAGTGAAGCTGGAAGAGTCAGTGATCGTTTGTCTTGCTTACTGCCTTTGGGTCTCGTTTACTCTCGTTGTATATCGTACTCATCATATTATCACATCATCGCCATCAGTCCTTGGATCATACTCTATCCATACACTCTGACCAAGCATAGTCTTTTATGTTTGGTTTTGCTGGTGCTGGTGGTATTGATATGATCCTTTTTTTTGATGGTATTTCTATAATCCTACTATGACTTGTAAGTGGTAGCAGTAATAAAAATATAGCAATAAAGATTTTTAGTCCTTGCATTTGTTTTGGATTTAGTATCATCTTTTATTTTGTAAATAAATTATTGATTGGTTTTTTTACTCTTGGCTTGTGTGTAAATATATCATCAGCAATTTTAGAGTTATAGTATCTTTTTAGTCCTGCAAGTGCTATCAAATATGCGTCGCACTCGTGATCATTTTTTGGTAGCTTTCGTTGCTTACTTTCAAATACATTATTTACCAAAGCAACAAGATGTTCTTTTTTGGATTTTCATACGATTGATTTGATGTGCATAACATTCAGTTCGTGTATTGTGTTCACTCATATATCATATAACATTTTCTTTATATATCCAAGACTTTCTGCCACTACAAGAGATCACTTTGCATTTCTAAACACAACTGGATACTCTACAAATACAATCGTACTTTCATCCAAATAATCCTTTATAATCACTTCTAGTTCTTGGATCATCTTTATTATTCTTGGATCCTTGGTAAGAGTAGATTTTCACTTAAATGATGTAAGTAGGATTGGTTTTGGATCATTCTCGTTAATAATACATAGTCATATATTACTAGATGATGGATCTATTCAGATTATTTTCATATATTTTCTTTTAGCTTATTGATGTGATTATTTTGTTTAGATGTGACAAATCTACAGTTTTCTTTACAATAATTTCAATTATTATCTATCCTATCTATTTGACAATTCTTTCTATCTTTACCAAATTTGTTTATATGATCTATATTCTAAATAATCTATATTTGATCTTGTAGATCAAAGGTATTTTAGGAGTATTCCCCTCCTATCTAAAAGGTAGATCCTCATCTACATTATACTTGTCTTCCTTTCACTCAAATTTATCCGCAATCTTTACAAAATCTCCATTGATTTTCTTTACTCCGTTTGGATCATACTCATCCTCATATATAAAGTGAGTATTGCCGTACTGGTCTACTTTCTTTCTTTTTCCTATTTCTATATTGATATAACCGCTACTTGTCATTGGCAATCTTAGTAGATCTGGTAAATACAATCATAGCTTGATAACGGATCAGCCATTATCAAATACTTTTTCCTTTCAGTTTCCTTTGATGTAATTTTTCATCGCTATTATATTTTATTTATGTAAATGATGTTTTAGTGTGTGTAATAAATCAATATCCTTGTCTTCTTGTTGTGACGCTGACTTATAAAGTCGCTCTAAGTAAGATATATTTTCCTTTGCTACTGTATCAAATGTAAGTCACTTATACTTTCCAAAGTTTATCTCTTTTAGTAAGATAGGATCTTGTGTGATTTTCAGCAGTTGCTCTATGTCAGACATTAGATAATTTGCTAGCTTATAATATACTTCTTTTAGTACTATTGCATCGTCAATTGCGCTATGTGGGTTTATTTTTCTCCAAAACTCACATCACAATTTATATCTAAGATATTGTAAATTAAAACTTTCAAAATTATCTATCCCCATAGAGTGGATATATTTTGCAATTTTTAGTGTATCAATGTACCTCCCTACTTCTAGTCACTCATTCTTGAGCATACGGATATCAAATTGGGCATTGTGTGCTACAATTATATAGTCCTTTCAGATAAGCTTTCTTAGTCTCCTGGTTGCGTGTGATTTATTAAATTCTGACTTTGTCGCCACCATCTCATTTGTTATATGGTGTACTGACATTGCAGTATAAGGTATTTCTATTTGCGGATTTATCAAGCTATTTTCTCTGATCCTTTTTTCTCCGATATAAGCAAGCTGGATTATTTTTGCATTTTCATCCGTTCAAGTAGTTTCGGTATCCAAAAATATTATATTATTCATATTCCTTTAATTTTATTAAAATAATATTTCTTAGTACATATCTTATTTTTTCTTTTGTATCTTCGTCAAGCATTACATTAAATTGTAATTTCATCCTGTCTGCCCATTACTTGATAAATATGTTCTCGTGTTGTACCATAGTCATCTACTAAGAATTGTAAGTCTTCAATGGATCCATAATCACACTCGTGGTTGTTATACTCATAACGGATGATATTATCTATCCCCATTACTTCAATTCTTTTTTTTATTTGTTCCTTGTGATGTTCTGCAAATAATCTCATTGTTTCCAAAGCTGTATCTTTTGGTAGAAAAAGTCATATTCAACAATGTATGTAATCTACTCACTCCTTTTTGTATCAATTAAATTGGTCAATGCTAAAGGCAAAGAAACCTCAATGATCTGCAAAATTAAATACCTTCATACTATAACTCTTAGCATAATTTTTATTCATAGCATATTTTTTATTGGATAAATACTTTTATAGAGATGTCATCATTACAAACAACTCAAGGTACTTCTTGTCCTGTGTTATCTTTTTCTGACATATAAGACTTAAAGTCTTTGGCTGATAAACTATGTTTATATAGCTTATCATATACCTTTTTTTGCTTGCAGTACTTCACGAATTCAGCCTCATCTTCAAGATTAAATGATCTTGTGTAAGAGAAAGTAACTTTACCACTATCAACCTCAATGGTCCCGTTAGTGTTGTTTTCCCTCCCTTGTGCAATTACTTCGGATCTCAATTGTTCGTACTCATTCATTGCGGTTGCCTCTGCGTCGTTCAATGCCTTGTACTCTTTGTTATTTAGTAGTTCCTCTTGTAGCTTTTTTCTTGCTACAGTGATTGCCTCTGCATTTGCTTTGGCTCTCACTAGTTTTTCAATAATTTCTTGCATAGCTTTTGTAAATAAGATAAATTAGTTAAAATTCATACTATAAACTTCATAAGCGAGTTCCATTGCCTCATATATATCTCATAGATATTGTCAGTCTTCCATTATTGACTGTAAAATACTCTGATATAATGTGCTAGATCTGCTCAATAATAATAATTTTCCCATCATAATTTTATTAAATAAGATGTAAATAACCGCATAACTCATAAAATGCACCTGTCTCATCTACTTCTTCATCGTTTTCCTCCATCTCCTCTATTGCGGATCTCACACATTCATCTATGTACTCCCTCTCTAGTTCGTGGAGGTCGTAAAACTTGATAATCTCATTAGTGATGTTAGTCATACCTGCGTCATTAAAAATCTTTTTTAATCTTTCCATAGCATTAAATATTGATATAAATATAGTGATTATCAAGATGGATTTATACAGTCCGTCGTATTATTCCCTTGTTGATTGTTATATTATAATTTTTTTTTATTCAATTTCAAGTCTTTTTTTATTTTTTTTTATTTTTGTTTTTTCTTGATTTTAATAAGGTTTTGTTTATAGTTAGTCCAGTGCCGAGTTCAATGTACACTCGTCTGGTGCAAGTCCAGTTTGGTTATAAAGAGCTACTTAGGTAGCTTTTTTTTGTTTATGATTAAAAAAATTGGTCGTGGATAACCTCCTATCATCTCCCATAAAAGTAATCACATCAGTATTATAAAGTAATCTGCTCATAATTCTACTGCTCATCTTTTTTGTCAATTCATCTTTATTTAGGTTTGTTGTGTATAGTGTGATAAGTCCTCTATTCATTCTCTCATCCAAAATAAAAGTAAGGTCTCTTATGTACGCATCAGATACATCACTTACCCCTAGATCATCGTATAGTAATACTCTACATCTTATCATCATCTCAAGTGGATAAAATGTATAGCTGGTTGTATACTCGTGTGGTGGTCTAAGTACAAGTGTATTGGACTTCACCATTTGCTTAAATCTTGCGTCAGATACTTCATAAGTAATCATCTTGTCGTTAGGATCCTTGCTTTTATGTAGGTCAAGTAATTGTCTTGCTTGATATGTCTTGCCTACTCCAGTAGGTCAGCATATAAGCAAATTTCTATCAAATTGGTAGTTATTGAAGTCGTAAGTCATCTTTTTATAGGTTAGATAGTGAACTACATCGACACTAAAGATGTCGATGCTTCCTACACTGAACCTCTAACGAGTATTCATATCTTGTAGGCGTGACTTCCTCACATACCGTGAGTAGCTTTTTACATCTTGTAGTGATGTTTGCAACATAGATATATAGTTCTAAAATTCATCTATGTTTTGTATGCAAGCTAAAGACCTAGGGGATTTCCGCCACCTTTGTTAAAATTTCCAATTATTCCTATCCTGTTCTTGTGGTTTTTCGTAAGGTTTGTATTGTTTTCTTGGCTCATATAAGGTTTTTCGTCAGCTTTCTATTGATAATTCTATACATTCAATGGTAGTATCGTATCAGTAAGTATCTATGTATCTGACAATCTTTTTTACAAAAAGCTCTATTGCATAATCAGTCATCGGGTTTTTTATTTTTTTTCTATAATGTATAAATCTTAATATATATTCTTCTATAGTATCATATATATTATTATTTAATATATTATATTTATTTATTAGATTATTAACAATATCTATTTTACTATTTCTATTTTGCTTTGTTTGGGGCTTATCCGTGGTCGGTGTTCCCAGTGACGGGTTTTCCGTGTCAGGAACTTCATCGGTCAAATCAGGGTTTTCGTGATTTGGACTATCATAAAGTATATATTCAATCTCCCAATGTCATTGCTTATTTTGATATTTTCTTCTTACAAGATATCCAAGAGCTTCTAATTCTCTTATTCCAGTCGCAGTACTCTCACTTCAGTCCTTTGCGTCTTCTGCAATACGATCAACAGCAAAATCCCAATCTTCTGGTTTACTCTGTATGTATCCATACAGTCATTTTCACTTCCAAGATAGATTGGGATCATTCAACACTTTTACGGGCGTCACTCAATAACGATTTTTGATGGTTAGTTTCATTTGTTATTTTAGGAGTAAATTATTTTTAATATATTTTTTTTTATAACTTTTTTCAAGTGATTTTTTGTGCTATGAAAAGCATATTGTCTCCGTTGCGATTTTGATTATTTTTATGTTTTTTTCTCTCTTGTGGGTTTTGCCCTATGATTGATTTTTTATGCTCGTATTTTGATTTTTGTTCACGACTGCTCTATGTGTTTGCAAGCCCTCATAGTTTCATATCAAATTTAATCTGATTTATAACTGTCGTCATATCTTCCAAAAGTATCTTCATATTATTATCCATGCCAGTAAGATAGTTAGTTATGTACTCTGCAGATAATGCTCATAAGTGTAGCTGGCTACTCAACATCTCCCCAAAGTTGTCGCTATCTGCAACAGTAAGAAGTTTTTTTATATTGGTATCCATGTTTTTGCTAAATTGTCTTATCGCAATAGAAGTAGCGGATCTTGTTGCTCTACGATTAACAGTCCATCATAGTGTAAGAGTTTTATAGTAGGCGACTGGTTTTGCCAGTTTCATTTTTAGGTCTACTACTTTACTTCTTGCTTTTACAATAAGCATTGGATCGGTAGTGATAGCCCAATCATCACTTTCTTTTATTTTGGATCGCCACTCTACGATCGTGTTATACTTCTTATCTATCTCTTTTAGTTCATCAGTTGGAAGATCCTCAGTAAAGTTTAGTATGTCTACAGTAGTATTGATAACATCAAATACCTTTTTGATTTTTTCTTCGTCAAATTTTAATATATCTATAAAAATCAGATTGGTTGTGTCATCAATCCTTTTATTTATGAGTTTTTTTCTTTTATCCATTTTTATTGTTAGAAAGTAAAGTCTTTACATATAGACTGATAAGGACTACCATATCAACATTGACTTGGTCGCTCCTTGTTATTCTCTATCTCTTTGATTACTGCCTGTATTTTTTCATACTGGCTCTCTGGAGTGCGAATTAAAAACTGCTGTAAGTTCTGTCAAGTAGATAAAGACAATAAAAGGAAATTGATATCTCAAGCAATAACATTCTTGATATGATTATAGATTGCAAACTGTGTATTAGTCATTATAGAATTATATGACCGTTTAGTGCTACTTGTTTTTATTTCCATAAGTCAGACTATCTTTACATCTCCAGCATATCCCTTTTTACTTTTTACCTTTTGTGTTTGGTTATTATGGTCAACGAAGTATCGTAAGATATTATCTCAATCTATCTTCACTGCAACTGGTTTTCAATATTTACTTTTTTTTTCAAAAATTACTCCGTCAAAAAATCAAAATATTGGTAATGGATTATCTCACTGATAATAAAATTCTACTTCTGTAGATATAGTCTTATTTCTTATAAATTTCTTCATATCTCTTATATGAGTGAGATAAGATGAGTACTTATCTCCAAGGTCTTGCTTACTATATGTCACTCCCAATCAGTCTATCATACTCTCAATAGTATGGTGGACTTTATTGCCGTAGTCGTAAAGCCAGTCATTGTCATCAGTTTCTGGAGTATTCAATATATACTTCAGATAATAACATCTTTTGCAAGTTTGATATAATCTGATCCTTGACGCAGAAGTGTATAAAGAGTGCGGATTGTTTTTTTTTATGGTATAGTATTGATTACTTCTCATTCTATTGGATTATCGGATAAATCTTTGAGATATTTTTTTCTCATTACTCGTTGCTTTGTCAAATCAGCTTGTTGTGTTTTGCTTATTTGTTTTTTAATTTTTCTTATATCATCTGATATCTTGTCTAGTTCACTGCTGGATTGTGCCTCTTTTATTGACTTGATTATCTGCTGTACTTCCTCACTGTTTTCGGTTAGAAAGTCTTCTCAGTTCTGATTATTCCTAGCCATACCCATAGAGTCAGCCTCCTCAGATCCATACAATCAAGTGATACCAAATTGTTTTTTAAGTGCATGGACCTCTGCAACTTTTTTTATCATCTGTGCGGTGTGCGATGCTCGTACATAAGATCACTTATTATAGGTTTTTATATCTGCCCATTCAATAACAGGCATACAATCTTTTTTGTAAGCTATTGCGTATGCTCATATAATAGGTCCACGATCCTTTCAATTCATCTGATGGACTATTTTTTGGTTTGCGATGTCCATCTCAAACTTATCATTCTCGCATACTTCACTACTATTCAATCAAGCAAATCAAGGATCTCTATGTGCAAGAGATAAAAAACCATCTCTACCTGTAAACATTACCATATTACCCGCGTTGTCCTTGTATCCCCATATCTCGCCTCTCTCTACTGATAGCTGATATTGCTTTGCTTTGGATAAAAATAAGACAAATTCCTCCTTATTCATACCTGTACCATAAGTTTTCAAAATTGTGTCTAACTGTAGCTGTCAGTAGCCATACTCTTTTAGCAGATAATTTTGTTCTTTTTTTTCAAATTCAATCATTTTTTATTTTAATAATAAATAAATAAACAAAAAAAGCAGACTAGCCAATAACTAGCCCTGCAATGTAATTGACAATTACAATGTAAGCAATACTATATATAATAGTATCTACTAGACATCATAATACCTTGTCACTGTTATACCATCTTGCGAACAAAATCGCACTAAATAGTAATCAGATAATCATATTCCACATATAACATAGTAGCATAGTTAGATCATTCATAGCATATTTTGTAATCAAGATAAATTATCATCATTATATTTTTTTTTAATCTTTTTTCAAGTGTTTTTTTATTTTATTTTTATTATCAACAAAAAAACAGCCCATTGTGAGAAGCCGTCTCTTTGTGTTTACTCCGTGAAGTGACTTATTGATAAATAATTTATATAATAAATCAAGTTATTTTTTTCTAAATATATGCAAAATAGGTCTATCACTCCATCTATAATATCTCATCATAATAGCATTGTTGCCTTGTCCATCTCCATTTCCCCAAGTATTCTTGTGATACTCTCAGTCATTCTGTGATAGCATAAAGTATCCATTGCTATCTGCTCTATGTACGATACCAATATGTCCATATTTTCATAATTCTTGTATTAGATGATCTCATTGTTTTAGGTCTACTCAAGGTCAAGCATTGTATCTATGATAATATCTAGGATCATAAGTACCACCTATCTTATAAGTTGCCTTGTTTGCAGATCCATTAAATGATCCCAAAGATATATTATCTACAAACCTTGCATATAGTTTTACCAAAGCTACACATTGGTATCATAGTGCTTTAGTTTCGTAGTATCTATTTGTAATCTCATTCTTTACAAAGGTTATATGGTCCATTATATTTTATATGTTGTAATTGCTTGTATAGCTTGTAATCTTCTAGATGTATCATTAGAAGTAATTGCACTATTAGAAAATATATTCTGTATAATTATATTTGTCATCTCATAAGGTACTGGAAGGGTATCACTGCTTGACGCTTGATAAGTTTTATAGGGACTACTATTTGATCTAATACATATTTTATACATAACATCTTTTTCAAGAAATACATTATCAAAAAAAGCCTCGTCGCTATCCCCGAATGTAGACTGTCATAGTAAAGTAAGTCAGTCGTAAGAATACACATAACAGTTATTTGTAGTTGTTCCTGGTGGTCTTGTCACAGAGTATAATCATATAGCATATTTAGGTTTCACAACAAATCATCTATAATGATTATTTGATGTCGCAAGAGATAGGGTTTGTCCGTGAGTATCTACAACAAGATCTGGTCAATCACTCCATATTTCCGTGCTACCATAAAAAACTTTCTTGATGTCATTTGTTCAAAATTTGATTTTTTTTATGTCAGTAGTTCAGAATTTCATTAGATTATTTTTCCATCTGTTAGATAATATATTGTATCACTATCTTTTGTCAGTAAAGCCGTATAATCATCTTGTGTCATTACTACCATATTAGATACCTTGTGTTCTTGTTCGCTTTGTGGTATAGAAGTAGTATAATTTTGCAATGCAAGATCAATACTTTCTTTTGTGTAATATAAGTTGTCGTGATTATGTGAAGATGGCGGATAAGTACTTGGCTTATTAGATATTGTACTTCGGTCTGGAGTAGTATCAGATACAAGCGTCCAGTCGTTTGCCGATGTTGGATCATCTCACGATAGTATCCGTTTAGTGCCGTCGTCTGTCTGTATTGCGTAATCTCATCTTTGGACTTGCGACGTAGAAAGCAGTAGTCTTTCTGCCTGACTAGCAACTACTACTGTTTCGGTTGTTGCAATCACTGGTATATGCGACGGATCTATTTTTCCATTGCTATCTAGTCCAGCGTATCCATCAGCTTGATTGCGTCATAGTAGACTTTGTTTGCCTGATTGCAGTTCTGCTATCAGTTGATCTATTATTTCTATCGCTTTTTGGACATTCGTTGCATTAACAAGTCATCATATCAAAGCATTATAAATGATAGACGTAGCGACGTGCGTATGCGGGCTTGGTACGCTTGGGGCATAATTTGGAAAATCAATATTGATTTCCTTTTTCTCCAAAGTGATATTTATTTGGTATGCGTAGGTCATTATGATCTTTTAGTTATATCTTGGATAATAGTAAGTACTCCATTTTGGGATGAAAGTATGTCTCAATTTGCAAATTTTAGCTGGATCTCCCGATAATAACTTCATATCTGCTGGTCAGTGTCTTCTGATGTAAGTGATATGATTGTAAGTCATTGTGTAGGGTCAGTGTGAGTGGATACATCTTTTTTTATGATTGCCTCATCATCATTACTCTCTCATCATACAGTTTTTTTTACAGTAAAATAAAGAGTGCAACCTGTTATATCTACTGGCTGTCAGTTGCTGTCATTTATTGTTATTGGTATTGGAAGACTATCTCATCTTTTTATTTTCATATTTTTATTTAGTAATAATAAAAAATTCTTTATCAACTCTTTGTTTTAATTTTTCAAATTGGTTTGGTTTTATAAGATATTTATTGTGTTTACGATTTCCAAATATATCTACAATATAATACTCGTCATTCTCTATAATAAGACAACATTGATGTCATAATCATCTAGGTCAGTCCACTCGTGCCGTATCGTTCAATATCCCGTCAGCAGTCACATCTGACTTGAAAGCATTATTACCATTCATAGATATAATAGTCCGCCATCATTTCCTCAAGTTCCTATTTGTCTGTCAATTCCATCGTCATTCTCTTGGTATCATTGTATATGTAGTAGTGCCGTATGTCTCATCTAAGTAATTTAATATCTTTGGTATGTCGTTAGATTGTAGTGGTCTATTATCCATTTTCCATATTCCACCTTTACTGTATTTCCTATTTATTGCCTTATATACTAAATCAATCTGTGGATACGATAAGACTATATTGTGAGTATTACTCCACGCCGTGACAGTTGCAAAGATCATACAACCGTTTTGGTATTTTATATCTGTATTAGCGTCGTATTGGATCATTTTTTTTTAGTAAAATATTATCTTTATAGTAGTATCTGTCGTCAGTCTCTTGTAATATCTTCATAATATCATTTTGGAACTCAATAGTTAGTGCAGTAGCATTGATATTGCATAATAATCTGATAAGCTGTTCTCTTGGAGTATCATTGTCAAATATGGTGTGTAAAGCATTATGCTTATTCCATTTCATCATTTTTATGTTGTCGTAATCATCGGATCATCATTGCGATCTTGGTAGGATGTGATGTCTAGTCATCTGATTAGTCTTATGCCCCATATTTATCATAAATATTACATATATAAATGATACTACTCATCTATGAGTACTATTGTTTGATTTTGAATTGATTGAGTAGGTGTTCAAATCTCGCCATAGTTTCAGTATTTTTTGCTAGAGCTTCCGTGACTTGACTTACAGTTTGCTCAAATTTAGTTGTATTCTCTTGTATAATAGCGTCTTTTTTTTCAAGTTGTTTCATAAAATACCATACCATAAGTCATAGTGCTACGACTGTTGGTCATTGTGTGTAAGCATATTGCAACATTTCTGATTGTTCCATTTTTTTTATTTTAATAATAAATTATTTATTTCTTCTGACCTCCTTGCTATTTCTTCTATTATGATTTGTCTTTGGTCCATTGCCTCTGGTCAGTTATGCCCAGTCTCAATCTCCTCGTCAATTCTAAGTAGGATTGTTTGGAGTGTTATGTCGTCAAAGTGTTTTATTGTTTCTTTGTTCATTTTTTTTATGATTTATCGATTTAGTTATATTGAATAAGCTTTGATAAATAAGTTTGTTTCACTACTGTAAGTTATCTTATACTGCCGACCAGACAACTCATATTTGATATGATTATAAATAAATTATTTTCTTTCTACTCCTTTCATTTCTAATATCTTGCTTTCAAGTTGTTGTGTATCCTCTCATAACTCCTCTAATGCTTGTCTTCTTAGTATAATCTTCTCCATTTCTGTTATTTTCTCCTCTCTAAGTTGTTCTTCTGTTGGTTCAGGTATCGGTTCAGGTTCAGGTTGTGGTATCTCTACAAGCTCCTTTGTTTCAATATCAAATCTATGTGTCTTTGCTTGTAGCTTGTTGCCGTCCTCTTGTGATAGCTCTATAACCTCTGCTCATTTACGAGAGAGGTCGTTTCCTGTTATTACTTGTCCGTTTAGGATAGATATTTTCATAGTTATTGGTTATGGATAAATTATAATGGGTATTGATTTGGTCATATTGATATACTAGCATTTCATAAAACAGTTATACTTCAGCTTCAAGGTGAAGAAGCTTCTGCATGTGAACGATAGTACATTCATTTTTTTAATAAAACATTTCTATTGTGAGAACTTCAAGTTGGAGCTTCATATAAAGTAGACCAAGAACTACCGTCTGAAGATATTTCTAATCTAACATTACTTCAAGTAGCTGACGCCTGTAATGTTATCGTAACAAACTCATCCCTTATTGGTCTATATGCTGATGTAGTTGTATTTCATCAGTTTCAAACCGAAACATTTATTGAAGTGAAATTTGTATTGAATTTGGGTGGAACTTCTCATCATATATTAAGTATAGTATCTGATATAGAACGACCTACCCAATATTCATTTGTTCAAGGTGTAGAACTTATCGCTCAAGGAGTATCTGCCAAATAATAATCAGCTAATGGTGTCAATCCACTAAAGTTATCATGCAGTCCTAGTGTCGTAGCTATAGCGTTCTGCCCTGCCATCTTACTCTCTGTCAATACTCTAGGTAAATCAGTAGGTAGTTTGTAACTGTATGTAGCGTCTGTTAGTGATAGGAGTTTTGGTGTGAATAAATCACTTGTAATATACATCATTTCTTCAGCAGGTCGGTCTATGGTGTAAGTTACAACAGACATAACATTTCAAGCGTAATTACTATTTGTTCAGTTTTGGCTTCACCGCAAAGAGGAAGAGTCTATATTTACTCAACTAAACCCAAAGAAGTTTGAATTATATTTTCTAGTATAAGTACTTCAACTATTATCAATCTCAACTCTAACTGTAGTATTGGCAGGTATATAGTATGGAGAAGCAAATGTAAATGTATCTCAAACAAGATTAGTGGTACTAGCTAGAATAGTTCAAGTATCTAAATCTCTTATCATAGCTCTTAGGCTTCATCAACTAAGA
>Ga0209200_1000784_pt1 | contig 34803 bp, 30 predicted proteins | sample AD_UKC033_MetaG_FD_184406 | JGI IMG/M metagenome (GOLD analysis project Ga0209200, IMG submission 184406) | Active sludge microbial communities of municipal wastewater-treating anaerobic digesters from USA - AD_UKC033_MetaG (SPAdes) (version 2) | ecosystem: Engineered > Bioreactor > Anaerobic >... | reverse complement strand
TCAAGGCCGGGATCGAATGGGCGTCGGCACGCGCCATCACCTTGGAAGCGGCCAGCTTCCCGGGCCGCGTGCAGGGGCGCATCCTGCCGTCCGGCATTGCCGGCAAGGAGAGCCGGGTCTATCGCAAACCTTTGGGGGTGGTGGGCATCATCAGCCCCTGGAACTTCCCCTTGCACCTGACCCAGCGTTCGCTTGCGCCGGCGCTGGCGGTTGGCAACGCCGTGGTGGTCAAGCCGGCAAGCGACACCCCGGTAACGGGCGGCCTGCTGCTCGCCCGCATCTTCGAGGAGGCCGGTCTGCCGCCCGGCGTGCTGAGCGTGGTGGTGGGCGCCGGCTCGGAAATCGGCGATGCCTTCGTCGAACACCCGGTGCCAGCGCTGATCTCGTTCACGGGCTCGACCGAGGTGGGGCGTGGCATCGGCCGCATTGCCAGTGGTGGACAGCACCTCAAGCACGTAGCCCTGGAGCTGGGCGGAAATGGACCCTTCGTGGTGCTGGCCGACGCCGACCTGGAGCAGGCCGCGCATGCCGCCGCCGTCGGCAAGTTCCTGCACATCGGCCAGATCTGCATGGCGATCAACCGCATCATCGTCGAGCAGCCCGTGTACGAGCGCTTCATCGAACTGTTCGTGGATCGCGTCTCCAGATTGCCTGTCGGTGACCCATCGCTGCCGGATACCGTCATCGGTCCCGTCATCAGCGCCAAGCAGTTGGAGGGGTTGCAGAAGAAGATTGCGCAGGCCAAGGCCGATGGTGCCCGTGTCCTGCTGGAAGCGCCTGCCGAAGGCCAGGTCCTGCCGCCGCACGTATTCGCCGACGTCCGGCCGGATGCCGAGCTTTTCCGCAACGAAGTCTTCGGCCCGCTGGTCGGCATCAGCGCCGCACGGGACGAGGCGCACGCGCTCGAACTGGCCAATGCCACCGAGTACGGCCTGTCCAGCGCGGTGTTCACCGGCGACCTCGAGCGCGGCGCATGGTTCGCGCAACGCCTCCGTGCAGGCATGACCCATGTCAACGACATCCCCGTCAACGACGAAGCGAACGCGCCCTTCGGGGGCGAGAAAAACTCCGGCATCGGCCGCTTCAACGGTGACTGGGCGATCGAGGAGTTCACCACTGACCACTGGATCAGCGTGCAGCGTGTACCGCGCGCCTATCCGTTCTGACGGCGGCGAGCATGTCGGGCGACCACCTGTTGACCGACGCGCACCTGAAACAGAGCGGCCTCGGCTGGGTGATCATCGTCCACTGGCGGTCGATCGCGAACGCCGATGTGTCGATGAAGAGTTTCGCCAGTGCTCCGGCGGCGGCCAGATTCATGGCGAGCATCGTGCGGACTCGATGGTCATGACCCGCTAGGCAAACAGTGAGGACGCGCAGTGATGGATACGATCGGACGTCGCGATTTCATGAGATCAATGATCGCAATGGGAGCGGCCGTTTCACCGGCAGGCCGGGCCTTGGCGCATGCGCTCGACGCACGGTCGCCAGCGGACGTGATCACGGTTCGCGATGGCCGGATCGCCGGCACGCGGGAGGCGAACGGCACCCGCGTCTGGCGTGGCATCCCCTATGCCCGGCCGCCGGTGGGTCCGCTGCGCGGGCGCACGCCGCAGCCTGCCGTGGCCTGGTCCGGCATCCGCGACGCGACCGCGTTCGGCAGCGAGGCGATCCAGCAATCGCTCGTGCCAGGCACCGGGGCGATGAAGGGGTCGGAGGATTGTCTCTACCTCAACGTCTGGGCGCCGGAGCGACCAGCGTCCACGCCGCGCCCGGTGATCGTCTGGATCCACGGCGGCGGCTTCGTATTCGGCTCTGGCTCGGAAGAGAGCTATCACGGCGACGGCTATGCCGAGCGTGGCGATGTCGTATTCGTCACCTTCAACTACCGGCTGAACGGCTTCGGCTATCTCCAGACCTCGCGTGACCAGGCTTCCGCCAACTTGGGTCTGCTCGACCAGATTGCCGCGTTGCGCTGGGTCCGCGACAACATCGCCGCGTTCGGTGGCGATCCGGGCAACGTCACGGTCATGGGCGAGTCCGCCGGCGGCATGTCGATCGGCTGCCTGCTCGGCGTACCCGCGTCACGCGGGCTGTTCCACCGCGCGATCATCCAGAGTGGCGGCGCGCGTCCCGTCTTCCTGCCCGACGAACCGCGGCAGGTGATGGCGCTGGCGCTGGGCGAAGCGGGCCTGGCTCCCGGCGACGACGAGAAGCTGCTGGCGCTTCCGGCGTCCGAGCTCCACCGTATCTTCAACGCCCTGGCCGCCGCGTCTAACACGGCGCTGCTGGGTGGCGAGGCGTTCCACCCTGCGGTCGATGGCATCGTCCTTCCGCAGCATCCGCTGCTGGCGCTGGCGCCGGTGCCGACGATGATCGGCCATTGCGAGAACGAAGGCGTGACCTTCGCCAAGGTCACGACTCTTATTGAGGGGCTACCCAAGAAGGTCCGCTCGCTGGTGGGCGCGGCACGCTGGGAGACCTTGACGGCCGCCTACGCCAGCACACCGCGTCCGCAGCGCGATCCGACGGTGGACCTGTTCAGCGACATGTTCACCGGCATCCCCTCGCTGCGTCTGGCCGATGGTCTCGTCGCGCTCGGTGCGCCGGTCTGGAGCTATCGCTTCGACTATCCGAAAGCGTCGCTGCTCGGCGCCGCGCACGCCAGCGACATCGCCTTCACCTTCGGCCAGCCGAAAGGCGCGCCGTTTCCCGTGGACTGGACTGCAGAGGCCAGGGCCGTGTCCGACCGGATGCGCGACAGCTTCATCGCGTTCGCCAGGACGGGCTCGCCCCAAACCGATGCGCTGCCGCAGTGGCCGCGGCACGACCGCGCCGGGCTGGACTATCTGCGCTTCGACGTGAAGCCATCCATCGCCCGTGACTTCATCGGCGCCAAGCGACGATCCGCCTGGAAGCCCGTGCCGGTCGATGCCGTGTGAGGAACTGCAACGAACCTCTGGAAGCATGGATCAGAAGCGGAAGCGCAAGTTTTCTGGAATGGAAGGCCATGTACCGCATCTGCGGTACATGGCCCGCCTGCGCTAACTCACGCCTGCAGCGCCTGTGCCACGAGGGTGGACAGGGGCGTGGTCGGTCGGCCCAGCAGCTTCGAGAGCTGACGCCCGTCATCGAACAAGCCACCTTGCGACGCGCCGACATCCCAGGAGGCCAGCCCCTCCGCCAGGCCTTCGGGCAGGCCGGCACCTTTGAGTGCAGCGGCATACTCTGCTTCGGGCAGGTTGACATAAGGGATGGCGCGGCCCGTCTGCTTTGAAATCTCCGCAGCAAGCTCTGCCAGCGTATAGGCAGCGTCACCGGCCAACTCATACACCTTGCCGGCATGGCCGCCGCTGGTCAGCACCACGGCGGCGGCCTCGGCATAGTCGGCGCGGGGGGCAGAGGCAATGCGTCCTTGCCCGGCGCTGCCGTAGAAAGCGCCATTGGCCAGCGCCGCCGGTACCGAAGCGGTGTAGTTCTCGGTGTACCAGCCGTTGCGCAGCAGCGTATGGGGAATGCCCGATGCCTTGAGCGCGGCTTCGGTCTCGTTATGCTCCGCTGCCAGGTTCAAGGGCGAGGTGTCGGCATGCAGCAGGCTGGTGTAGACGATCTGCCTGACCCCGGCCTGCTTCGCCGCGGTGATGACGTTGGCGTGCTGAGCTGCACGCTGACCCACTTCACTACTGGAGATCAGCAGCAGCGTATCGATGCCGGCCAGCGCCGGTTCAAGTTGCTCGGGCTTGCTGTAGTCGAAGGCGCGGGTGCTCACCCCCAGATCCGCCGCCTTGGCCGGGTTGCGTACCAGCGCGACGATGTCATCAGTGGGGATTCTGTTTTTCAGCTGGGCAATGACGTGGTGGCCCAGTTGGCCGGTGGCACCGGTGATGGCGATTTTCATGATGGTTTCCTTTCGATTGACGGGTGGAGTGTCAAAGTCTAGGATCGTTACTTACTTTTGAGAAGTACGCACATAAAGGTAAGCATGAAAACACCTCTGTCACAATCCCCGGCACCAAGCGCCGTCGCCACTGAATCCCCCTTACTGGAGCAAATGCAGCGCGGCCAGCTGCTGGCCGCCGCCTGTCCCTCGCGCGAGGTGCTCAAGCACATGACCAGCCGCTGGGGCGTGCTGGTGCTCCTAGTGCTGGAAACGCGCATGCACCGCTTCAGCGAGCTGCGCCGCACCATCGGCGGCGTCAGCGAACGCATGCTGGCGCAGACCCTGCAATGGCTGGAGAGCGATGGCCTGGTCGATCGCATCGCCCATGACGTGGTGCCGCCACATGTGGAGTACCGCCTGACCCCGCTGGGGCGGGAGGCCGCCGAGAAGGTACGCGGCCTGGCGGACTGGATCGAAACCAGCCTGCCGCGGATTCTTCAGGCACAGGACGAGCGACGCAAGGAGGCGGCTGGTCACATTCTCCAAGCCGACAGGAAATAAACGGACGCCAACTTGGGATGCGAATGGATCGAATAAGCTGCTCGATTGTGGATCTGCAGGCATTGCCGCCCAAACCGTGCACGGGGCCAGATCGGAACTTGCGCGCCATGTAAAAACCCACAACCAGCAGACGGAAATCGGCGTGGAATCGCGTATGCCAGCCTCTGCATGGACGGGTTGCCTGAGTTCCGTTTTGTCGTCGAAATCTTGCATTGAACGAGTAAACGGAACATACTTCGATCCATGCTCGCCGACACCCACACCCAGCGCGTCCTCGATCTGGCCAGCCAGAAGGGTCTGCTGCGCGCCAGCGATCTGAACGCCATCGAAGCGCCCCGGGTCGTTCTGACGCGCCTGACCACCGCTGGCCTACTGGACAGGGTCGGGCGCGGCCTGTACCGCCTGCCCAGCCATCCGGGCTCGGAGAATGAAAGCCTGGCGGCCATCGCCACCAAAGTACCGCAGGCCGTGTTCTGCCTGCTCACGGCGCTGCAATTCCACGAGCTGACCACACAACTGCCGCGCCAGATCTGGATCGCCATGCCGCGCGGCAGCCACGTGCCCCGGATCGACTATCCGCCGGTCAAGATGGTTCAGATGACCGGTGACGTCTACACGGCGGGCGTCGAGGAGCACCTGCGCGATGGGGTGAAGCTGCGGGTGTACGGCGCGGCCAAGACGGTCGTGGACTGCTTCAAGCACCGCAACAAAATCGGCCTGAACGTGGCGCTGGAGGCGCTGAAGGACGTTCGCGCCAAGCGCAAGGCAACGGCGGACGACCTGTGGCGCTACGCGAAGATCTGCCGCGTGGCCAACGTGATGCGCCCCTACCTGGAGGCCGTCGAATGAGCAACGTCGCGGCTTCCGTGCGCGCCCGCCTGCTCAACATCGCCAAAGCGCAGGGCGTGGACTTCAATCAGGTGCTGGTGCGTTTCGCGCTGGAGCGCATCCTCTATCGCCTCTGCCAATCCGAGCACGCGGATCGTTTCCTGCTCAAGGGCGCGCTGTTGTTCACACTGTGGTACGACATGCCGCACCGGGCCACGCGCGATGCCGACCTGCTGGGCTTCGGCGCAAGCGATCTGGAATCCGTGGCCCAGACCTTCCGCGACATCGCCAGCGTTGCCGTGGACGACGGCATCGTGCTCGACCCAGCCTCGGTCGTCGCCGAGGAAATTCGCAAGGACGCCGGATACGCCGGGGCGCGCATCCTCATCGGCGGCGAGCTGGCCAAGGCGCGATGCAAGACGCAGATCGACGTCGGCTTCGGCGATGCGGTCACACCGGCTCCGGTGGACTCGATCTATCCGGTGTTGCTGGATGACCTGCCTGCCCCTCGCCTGCGCACCTATCCCGTCTACACCGTCATCGCGGAAAAGCTCCACGCCATCGCGCTTCTGGGCATGACCAACAGTCGGATGAAGGATTACCTCGACCTGTCTGTGCTGCTGGAGCGCGAATCCCTGGACATCGATCTGCTGGCACAAGCGGTGAAGGCCAATTTCGAGCGGCGCGGCATGCCCGTACCCGCCGCACTGCCGATCGGCATGACCGACGAATTCGCTCACGACACATCACGGCAGGCACTGTGGCAGGCATTCCTCAAGAAGAACGAACTTGCCCCCGAACCCCTGGCTGCCATCGTGGTTCGACTGCGGGCGGCCTTGGAACCGGCGTTGCACCAGGCTGCTCGGTAACGGCTGCTCCATAGGCGCAACGAGCACGCGCCCAACGCCACAGTCGGTCGCGGCTTCCATGCGGATTTTGCATGGAGACCCCGACGATGACCCAACACTGCGCCTGCTGCGGCAGACCGTTCGAACCCCGCCCGCAAGTTCCCGATCAAGCCTACTGTTCAGCGCCCGACTGCCAGCGTGCCCGCAAGCGCCAGTGGCAACGGGCCAAGCACCAGTCCGATCCCGACTACCGGATCAACCAGCGCGCCGCTCAGCAGGCGTGGTCACAACGCAATCAGGACTACTGGCGCAACTACCGCGAAGACCGGCCCGAGTACGTGCAGCGCAATCGTGAGCAACAGCGACTGCGTGATGCCAACGGGGCAGATGTCGATCTTGCAAAGATGCACGTGTGCGACACCAATTTGCGGGTTGTCGCCAGCAAGGAGCAGGTCAACGTCATGGGCACCATCGGATTGTTGTGCGCCATGATCGAAAACCAGTTGCTGACGGTCGACGACGCCTTCAAGGCACTCGACAGAATGAAGTTGGGCAAGCGACGGCTGCCATGGCCAGAAGCCGAAAAAGTGTTGAACGCGCTGCGCTGATCAGGTGTCGCCATCGGCAGCTAACTACTACAGGCCACTGGCTCTAGGCCAATGACCGTTGCAACACGTTCCATGCGGTAGTCCAGTCGATTCGCTCCTGCTCCAAGCGAACATTTTGTCCCCAGCGCTGCTGCTTGAGATCCCGATAAAGTTGCTGCTCATCCTTGGTCAGGAGCGTCAGTTCCGCTGCTGAATGCTGCGCCGCCTCGTCCACCCACAGTGCCTTGTGTCGAAGCAAGGTTTCTTCGTCCATGAGCACGGATTGCAACTCTGGAATGTATGAACGGGCGCGATGCAGAATGGCAAATCCATGGGTATCCAAGTCACCCCAGTAGATGCACCTCGCACGGGCAAGCCAAGGTAGCCGGGCCAACACCTCGACGTTATAGCCAAGCCGCATGAATACGACAGCGCCCGGCATGTCGGACATTGCCAGTCCCGTTTGAAGGTTCTCGACAATGAACACATGCGAGACAGGCCAACTGATACCTGCGAGGTCGTCAACCGGCGCAGTGATGTCACCCACGCCGCCGACATGAGCTCGCAACGACTGATCCAGCACCCTCATGCGCACAAGGAGTGGTAGAGCCTTCAGGCCACACCGCTGGTAAAAATCCAGGTCGCTGGATGAGTCCTCCTGTATTGCGGCCACCAGATCCGTCAGCAGCCCTTTGCGCCCATCAAGCCATTTGCTGTCCAGTCCTGATACCGGCAGCTGGCGGGGATACAGGTTGGAGTTCGGATGGCTCGCAATCCAATCCAGCATCTCTGTCAGCCTTTGATAGTCGGCATCGCCGTAGTCTGCGAGGACATCAAAATATCGCGGCAACTGTTGCGCCAGTACCGGCCAGCGGGCAATGAGCGCCCGGTAACGAGACTGGGCGCGCTCCCACCGTGCGGATTCACCAATCCACATGGCAACGTCTTCGGGACCGCGCAACGCTAGTTTCTCCGGCAGTCGCTGGACACCAAGCGCCTTCCACCGCCGGTCACACCAGGATAGTGTGCCGACCCCTTGCCAGCCTTGCCATGCGCTCACCCAAGCACGAACACCATCGACTTGTCTCAGCGCAGCCTGTTCCGTCGGTGCACCGAGCGCAACCTCCAGCGGCCACAGGCTTTCGCCCGCATCACCGATCAACCACTCGCGGTGCTTGCTCTGAAAGCGACGGACAAGGGTCTGCCGGACATCTTCAGGAAGCTTCAACGCTAGCCTCCTCTCGTGCGTGCTCTGGGAGCTTCAACCGCTGACGGTCACCGTCGTACTCGATCAGCAGGACGCCTGAGACGCGCCGGTCGCTGATATCCACGAAGCAGGCACCACCGATGAATGGTTCAAGGGTCATGACGGACTTCAGCGGTGTCGCGACCACCATCTGGAATCCGAAATTGGTAAAGATGTTCATCGCCAAAGCGGTGAACTCGTTGTCGGCCTTATCGAAGGCTTCATCCAGCACGACGGGCGCGTACATCGGCACGCCGTGGTCGTTCCCGCCCAGCTGATACCGCAATGCAGCGGCCAAGCACGTGGTGGCCAGCTTCTGTCGTTGACCGCCAGACTTGCCTGCTCCGCTGCGGTAGATCTCGACCTCGACACCGCTTTCATCGATTTCCCGCCCGATGAACTCAACATGCTGTCGAACGTCGAGCACGGTCTCACGCCAACGCTTCTGCTCGGGGTCCTGACTGGCGAGTCGATCAACAAGTCGGCGTAGGGCAAGGAACCGTGCCTCAGCAAACTCGCGGTCCTCCGTCCACGCATGGCTCAGCGCCTGCTGGATCTCCTGCTTGAATTCCTTGACGTCGACAAGCTGCCGGTCGCTGGCATCGATGTGTAGATAGGTGCGTTGATTGGCGCTTTGGTTAAACGGCACCTGGCCAAGGCTATCGTTGACCAGATCCATTCGCTCAAGGATGGCTTTACGCGCATCGTTCAGGTAAGTGGAAAGTGCTGCCAGATTCTGGTGGCTTTGGTTTTGAAGCAGCTCGAAGAACCGCTGCTCATAGGCAGGCAAACCATCCGTTTCCAGCCGAACCAGTTTGGTGAAGAAGTCTGGCGCGCTGGCGAGGCTCGTGTCCATGTCGCCAGCGTCCATGGGCCACTGACGTTTGAAATCGGCGAAGCGCGCTTCTATTTCCTTCTCGCAGGCACCAATCCCACGGTTGACCTCTTCGATCTCCGCATTGAGTGCGCGTTCTACAGAGGTTGTCACCTTGTCGAGGTTGTCGAGCCGGACGGCATCTGACTGCTTGGCGAAGCGCTCCTCGAGTCCCGAAACCTGGTGGGGCGTCAAAGGAACGATAGAAGCGTCCTGCAGAAGCGATTCCAGTTTCTGCGTACTGGTCTTGATCTGATCAAGAATCGAGTCGTGCGCACGCGTGGCCTGCCGAAGATCCTTATCAGCATCATCGACGATTTTCTTTTGCTTCTCGATCTGCTCACTGAGCTGCAGTAGGGTGGTGTTGCCCTCGCGAGCTTCGCGGATCTGCCGCTCAATGGTGGAAATGCGATCCAGCAATGGGAGCAAATCGATTTCCTGCCACTGGAGATTCACCAGGGTTTGGCACTGCATCGCTCGGGTCGCACGATTCTTGTCTTGGTCGGAGAGCTTTTCGATCTCTCCGCCGAGGCGCGCAATCGCGTCAGCCTGCTCTTGCGCCTGAGCTTGAAAGAGCCCGAGCTTTTCGCGGTTATCGAATCCGAGCACCCAGTTTCTGCGGTCGCCGACACTTCTGCGGTCGTCTTTCTCATGCCGGGTTTTGCTGTGCTTGACCTGGCCTTCACGGGTGATGGCGCGATCTGCGCTCCTGAACGACTGAATGGAATCGACGCACGCGTAATCGAAGCGTTGCCGCAGTTCGGCCTGGAGCCAATCAGCGTAGGCCCCCTCTTTGACGTTCAGCTTGAGTACGAGCGAGTTAGCACCGATAGGCTTGGCCTGCCACGTCTCCTGACGGCCAGTCCGGTAATACACCAAGCGCTGCCCAAGGTGGGTGGTATTGATGTGATTGGCCAATGCCGAATACTGGCGCTCGTCTACCAGGAGTGAGAGCGCAAACCCGTGCAGTACGCGCTCTATGGCCCCCTGCCATTCGGCCTCGTCAGGCTTCACCTCGACGAGTTCGCCAACAAAGGGAAGTGCCGACTCCGATATCCCGATGGCGGTGGCGATATTTCGGCGCATTTCCAGCATGTCGGCTGGAATGTTCGATGGCTGACGCTGGAGTGCCTGCACCTCTTTCAGTGCTTGCGAAAACGCGGTCTCAGCATCCTTCTTTTCTCTGTCCAGGCGGAACTGCTCGGCGCGGCTATCGTTGCTGCGCTGCTCCCAGTTTTCGACCTCCTGCCGCGCGTTGCCCAACAGTTCCGCGAAGGCTTGAGGCGAATCCGGGAGATTCCAGCCCAGCTTCTTGCACGCCTCTTCAGCCTGACCACGTTTGCGCAGGCGATCCGTGCGCTGGCCCTCCAGCCCCGATTTCTCGGCTTCCCATTGTTCGATCTGATCACCGCCTGCTACACGGTGCTGTCGCTCCAGATCGCGCAAGATTGCGGCGTGGTTATCCAAGGTGCTTTGACGTCGCCCCACTTCACCTTCTGAGCCGTTGGCTTGCACCTCCAGGGCTGCCACATGCTCCTTGAGAAGCTCAATGCGTCGGGTTTCCCGGTAGCCGTCAACGCCCAACCGAAGCTCCTCCAGTCCATTACGTTGCAGCATCAACGAGTCCCTACGCTGATGCTGCTCCCGTGCTGGCGCGAGCGTTTGAACCTGCTCGCGGGCCGTGACGACCGCCTGGTGGGCAGCATTGAGTTCGCCAAATTCACTAACCAAGCGATCCGCTACCTCGAAGGTCTCGGGCTTGTCGAGCATGAAGTCGCGCAGGAAGGTATTGAGGTCACCGAGGTTCTTGGCCGACTGGGTTTTGTGCAGCAAACGCAGCGCCATTTCGCTCTCGATGCCGAGCAGACGGCAGAACCGTTCGCAATAGGGGCGGAATTCGTCGCGAGCGAATGCCTCCGGGAAGGACTGCTTGAGCTTTCGGATGTCGAAGTTTGACTGACCAAAGTCCTCCAGCTCGCGCAGGTCAAAGGCCCGCTCCATGACAAGGTAGTGGCGTTTGACGTCGGCGCTACCGTTTGCATTACCGCGCAGCCAGAACACCTGAACCAACACCACAGACTGGCCCAAGGCATTCTGGTAGGTCAGCGCCAAGGCTGACCAGGTCGTCCCCGCGCGCAGGTAGCGGGTCGCGATCTCGCCTGACTCCCCATCCTTCTGTTCAGCCCACGCACCACGTATGTAGGTAACGAGGTTCCGGTCACGACCGCTGCGGTCCGCCTCGCGCGCTGCAGCGTTGAAATCGATCCAGCGAGGTGGCGTCAGCAACGCCGAAAATGCATCGAGCAGCGTCGACTTCCCAGCGCCGGATCGACCCACAAACAAAAAGCCTCGCTCGCTGATCGGCACATCGTGCAAGCCGGAGAAAGTGCCCCAGTTGTAAACCTGCAGGCGAGTCATCCGGAACTGCTCGCGGGCAAACAAGGAGGCGGTTTGGGGTTCCGAAATCATTGGTCGACCTCCTCATCAGCGTCGGTCTGAGTCAGTTGCGCTGGCGTCTCTCCGGCGGCCATGCGCTGATACAGGTGCGTCAGCGCTTGTATTTCCTCGGCTGAGAACAGGAGTTTCAGCGTCGGCGAAATCTCGAAGCGATCCTCGCTCGAGCGAATTTTCTGCAGGATGCTGTGCTTCTTGATCTTCTCGATGGAGGCGTGAACCCGTTTCACGAACCCTGCACGGTCGGTGTTTGCGGCGCGCTCATAAAGGGAGAGAAACTCCGTGATCTCGTCTGTCGAAACCACGGCGCGGTCACCGTGAGAATCGGCTTGGGTCAATCGCTGGCGTAGGTGGAGCAGCAGAATGGAGTCAATGAACGTCAGCTGGGCGCGACGCAGCAGGAGGGGCACTTCGAGGTCACCGGTATCTGCCTGGCGCGTGAAAGCCACTTGTACATCCCGGTCGATAACCAGTTCGAGAAACAGTTCGGCAAGACGCCGACGGATCACTGCTTCGTCTCGTACCAAGATAGGCCAGAGTTTTGGATGCCGACGTCCGTCGAGCGATGGCCCTGCCAGTAGCTGCACCAGGGCGCGCCGAGTATCCAGTGCCAACTCACCGCTGTCACCCAGGAACAGGGTGTTGGCAGGTGCCTGAGCAGCATCTTGTACCTGTGCTTCGGCTGGCATTGCCGCTTCGTCGTTCTCAGACCAGTTCATCGGCCCGCTCCCTCAAAAAGAAGATCTTTGGAATTCGGGCGCTACGACGCTCGTCGTCGCCTCCAACCCAGCCTACGGTTTCACTGTGGTCGGCCTTGAACCCATGCCGACTGCCCAACGCAAGCAGGCCGACGACACTGCCCAACCCCTGTGCAGCAGGGAACTGCTCCAGTACGTCGGCAATGGATGCCTGGGAGCGTTGCTCCAAGACAGCCAGCACGTTGGCCTTGAGTGTTCGGAAGTCGATCTCGGACTGAGCGACCAGTTCGCTCACAGACTCCAAATCGATGGGCGGCGCGTCCCCTTCTGCCATCTGCCCGGGCAATGCTTGCAGGGACGGGTCGTGCAGCACCCATTGGGACAAGGATCGCAGTCGACTGCTCGTGAGCTCCAATGTGTACTGGAGCGTTTCAGTGGCCCTGACTTCATCTTTCAGGCTCAGTGCTGCACGCTGAGCGTCTTTCAGCAGGTGATTGAGTCGCCGTTGCTCGAGGTATTCACGACTCTGGACGAAGTGCTTCAGGCTGCGCGCGAAGGTCTGGAGCACCTCGTGAACCATGCCGCCCTGCTCAAGAAGGGTGCGCGTCAGCCGCAGAAGGAATCGACGCTCCTTGGCATCGAGTTGCCCCACGAACTCCCGTGACATGACGCTATCAAGCGCCTGATCAAGCGTGGCCGCCTGCTCCGGGTCCGTAAGCAATCGCCAGAAAGCGGAGAAAGTCCTGCCTGCGTCGCTCTCTGAAATCAGGTCGATTCCGGCGAATAGCGAATCCAGCACATCCCCACGATTGCCATCGTTGTCCATGATGCGTTCACGGAGATCGCGATTCAATTGGTCGAACTGATCGCGGACACGACGGAAATCACCGGCCAGATCGTCGGCCAGCGTGATGATCTCCCGCGTGCGCTCGAGCGCCGTTGTATGGGGTAGCACGCGCATCTGCCCCTTCTGGATGGCGTCAATCTCCTTGTCGATGCGGGCTTGCTCGGCCATGAGCCGGTCGATGCGTCGGAACTTGTCGGTGTCGGTGTCCTCGGCAAGTCGGGCCAAGGCCTCGATAACGAGGGTCAGGCGGCTTTCGGTCGCGGCTGAGTGCGGCTGTGCCAGTCCAGATACGAACCGAATGGCTTCGACGGCCGCCGTGGAGAGTTCATATTCTTCTTCTGAAGCCCCAGCCGGGAAGCGCCGTTCCAAGTAGCCATCGGCGAGCCAGCTGGCGACATAAGCCTGTGCCGTTTGGGGAAAGTCTTCGCCTTGGGCGCGCAGCTCTTCCAGATCCCTTGCGATGCGTTCGTGAAAAATGGAGGCAGGGAGGCTTCGCTCGCCCTCATACAGATGAGATTGAAGCAGGCCAATGACGGTGGGCCCGGTAGTTGAGGCAAGCAGACGCCACAGCGGCTGCGCCCGCATGCGCCGGTAGGTCGCGATGGCTTTGTCTGCTTTCACTCCCATGCTCCAAAGTGTGGGCATCGCCCGTCATGTGGTAATCACAATGCACCACATACAAGAATCAAAAGCATTGCATTGCCACATTCTAGAGCAGCTTATATACTTCACGCAATAATCCGCACAAGCATTCGTTAACCCGATAGAGCACTCAGGAATGCCCAAAGACCAACTTGCAGAACTGACCCAGCCTCAGCGCGACCGGCTCGCGTTCATCGAGCTTCGTGTGCGCTTCGTGGGGGAGATCCGTCGGCAGGACTTGGTTGCGCGGTTTGGCATCCAGTCCGCAGCGGCAACCCGGGATTTGGCGCTCTATAAGGAGTTGTCTCCAGGCAACATCGACTATGACCCCAAAGGCAAGGCCTACGTCCTAGGGCCGGACTTCCGGCCCGTGTTCGACTACCCCCCGGAGCGGGTGTTGTCGTGGCTAACGCAAGGCTTTGGTGACGGCGAGCCGATGCGGCTCAAGGCATGGGTGGTCAGCGAGAGTCCATCACGACTTACGCACCCGGATCTGGATGTGTTGGCGAGCGTGACTCGTGCAATCCATCAGGAATGCGCACTGGCAGTCGACTATCACTCAATCTCAAGCGGCAAGTCCGGGCGAGAAATTGTGCCTTTCGCGTTGATTGATAACGGCCTGCGTTGGCATGTACGCGCCTTCGACCGGAAGTCGCAGGAGTTCCGGGATTTCGTCATAACCCGAATCAAGAATCCTGTCGTCCTCAAGGGGCAACCGGTTTTACCCCATGAAAGAAGCGACCAAGACATCCAGTGGACCCGGATCGTCGAGTTAGAGCTGGTTCCGCATCCAGATCAGCCCCGTCCAGAGATCACTCAAATGGATTACGCGATGACGGGCGGGTCGATACGGATGCGTGTTCGCGCCGCTGTGGCTGGCTACATGCTACTTCGCTGGAGTGTTGACTGCTCGTCCGATCACAGCCTCAGAGAGGAGCAGTATCGACTATGGCTCAGTGATCCACTGGCTTTGTACGGGGTGGAAAACGCAAAGCTGGCTCCTGGCTACCAAGCGCCGACCAGCTCAAAGAATCGATAGGGAAAGAAAAGCACAATGGCCAAGACACTTGAAGCCCACGACAAGCTGATCCGCGAGATTTTCGAGGGCAGCTACCAATTCGAGATTCCGGACTACCAGCGCCCCTACGCTTGGACGACCGAGCAGGCGGGCGAGCTGTTCGACGATCTGATCTCGGCGATGCAGGACGCCCGTGTCTCCGGTGCGACCAGCCAATACTTCCTCGGCAGCATCGTTCTGATCAAAAACGACCGGGAGCCGAAATCATCGGTGGTCGATGGCCAGCAGCGCCTGTCCACACTGACGATGCTGTTCGCGGTGCTGCGCGAGGCCATGCCGCACGCCGCCGACGACATCACCGATTTCCTTTACAAGAAGGGCAAAGTCAGCCTCGGCGAGAAAAACGAATACCGGCTGACCGCCCGCGAGGAAGATGCCGACTTCTTCCGCACCAATATTCAGGAGCCAGGTGGCATCGCGCAGTTGGTCACCAGCACCGACAAGTTGGAGGACAGTCGCCTGCGTTACCGCGAAAACGCCACGCTGCTGCTTACCAAGGCCAAGGCGCTGCCGCCCGCCGACCTGATCGCGCTGTGGCAGTTCCTCGCCAACGACTGCTCGCTGGTCGTCATCTCCACGCCCGATCTCGAGGCCGCGTACCGCATCTTCTCCGTGCTCAACAACCGGGGGCTCGACCTCGCGCCTATCGACATCATCAAGGCACAGGTGCTCGGCCTGATCCGCACCACGGCAGGCGACGTCAAGAGCCGCGCCTACGCCAAGGAGTGGAGCCGCATCGAAAGCGCACTGGGCCGCGATGCCTTCGGCGATCTGTTCGGCCACATCCGCACCATCTACGCCAAGCAGAAGCAGCGGGCCACGCTGGTCAAGGAATTCCAGGAGCACGTCACCGAGTACAAAGCCCCCATCGACCTCGTCGACAAGGTCATCAAGCCTTACGCCGAGGTGTGGGACTTCGTGCGCGATGCCGACTTCGAAGCCACCGAGCACGCCGAGACGATCAACGAGCACCTGTCTTGGCTCAACCGCGTGGACTTCAAGGACTGGGTGCCCCCGGCACTGGTCTATTTCAAGCGCTTCCGGCAGCAGCCAAAGCGGCTTGCCGACTTTTTCCAGTCACTGGAACGCCTGACCTATTTCCTGCTGGTCACCAAGGTGGGCATCAACGAGCGCATCGAAACCTACGCTGCGCTTACCAAGGAAATCGAACTGGAGACCTTCAAGGGAGATCTGGCCACGCTCACCACGCTGGCCCTGACAGACGCGCAAAAGCGTAAGTTCGTCGCGGCACTCGATGGCGACGTTTACGACGATCTGCCCAAGGCCAGGATGGCGCTGGTTTTGCGCCTTGAGTCCTTGGTGCGCGCCCCCGGAGTGCAGCTTCAAGATGCCGTGTCGCTCGAGCACGTCCTGCCGCAAACACCGCCCGACGGTTCGGACTGGATCAAGTGGTTCCCGGATGAAGACGAGCGCGATGGCTGGACGCACCGTTTGGCCAATCTGGTTCCGCTGGATAGGAACAAAAACTCGTCTGCCAGCAACTACGACTTTGCCAAGAAGAAGGACGCCTACTTCAGGGGCAAGGGCAAGGCGTCGCCCTTCGTGCTGACGCAGGAAGTCAGATCGGAAAACGAGTGGACACCCACGCTTCTGGCAGAGCGCCAGCAACGCCTCGTGGGCGTCCTCAAAGACCATTGGAATCTCGCCGTCGCCACAGGCGCTGCGGCGAGTTGAGGAACGTATCGATGCAGAAGAAACAACAACAAGACCAAAGCCAGATCAAGTGGATCTCCGACTTCATCTGGAACATTGCCGACGACCGCCTGCGCGATGTCTACGTGCGCGGCAAGTACCGCGACGTGATCCTGCCCTTCACCGTGCTGCGACGGCTCGATGCCGTACTCGAAGCCACCAAGGACGCAGTGCTCGAGCGCAAGAAGTTTCTAGACACCCACAAGGTGATGGATCAGGACGGCGCGCTGCGCATGGCGGCAGGCCAGGCCTTTTACAACACCTCCGAATTCACCCTGGCCAAGCTCAAAGCCAGCGCGGCTGGGCAGCGGCTGCGCGATGACTTCATTGCCTATCTGGATGGCTTCTCGCCCAACGTGCAGGAGATTCTCACCAAGTTCAATTTCCGCAACCAAATCCACAAGCTGGTGGATTCCCACGTCCTCGGCTACCTGATCGACGACTTCCTCGACCCCGAGGTCAATCTCGCGCCGCTGCCTGTCAAGGATGCCGACGGCCGCATCAAGCTGCCCGCGCTGGACAACCACGGTATGGGCACGGTGTTCGAGGAGTTGATCCGCCGCTTCAACGAAGACAACAACGAAGAGGCTGGCGAACACTTCACCCCGCGCGACGTGGTGCAGCTCATGGCCAAGCTGCTGTTCCTGCCGGTGGCCGAGCGCATCGAGTCCAGCACCTATTCGCTCTACGACGGCGCCTGCGGCACCGGCGGCATGCTCACCGTGGCCGAGGAAGCACTGCACGAACTGGCCGAGCAGCACGGCAAGGAAGTGTCGATCCACCTGTTCGGTCAGGAGATCAGCGACGAAACCTACGCCATCTGCAAGGCCGACCTGCTCTTGAAGGGCGAAGGCGCGGAAGCCGAGAACATCGTCGGTGGCGCGGACAAATCCACCCTGTCCGCCGACCAGTTCCGTTCGCGCGAATTCGACTTCATGATCTCCAACCCGCCCTACGGCAAGAGTTGGAAGACCGATCTGGAGCGCATGGGCGGCAAGAAGGAATTCAACGACCCGCGCTTCATCGTCAGCCACGCGGGCAACAACGAGTTCAAGCTCCTCACCCGTTCCAGCGACGGGCAGCTCATGTTCCAGGTGAACAAGCTGCAAAAGATGAAGCACAACACCCCGCTGGGCAGCCGCATCGCGCTGGTGCATAACGGCTCGGCACTGTTCACCGGCGACGCCGGCCAGGGCGAGAGCAACATCCGTCGTTGGGTGCTGGAGAACGACTGGCTGGAAGCCATCATCGCCCTGCCGCTCAACATCTTCTACAACACCGGCATCGCCACCTACATCTGGGTGCTGGCCAACAAGAAGGCCGAAGCGCGCAAAGGCCGCGTGCAGTTGATCGACGCATCCCAATGGTTCCTGCCGCTGCGCCGCAACCTCGGCAAGAAGAACTGCGAGCTGGGCGAGGCCGACATTGCCCGCATCCTCGACCTGTATCTGGGCACGGCGCAGGAAACCGCCCAAGAAACTGAAAACAGCAAATGGTTCGACACCCAGGACTTCGGCTACTGGAAGATCACCGTCGAGCGCCCGCTGCGCCTGAAAAGCCAGCTCTCCGATGAACGCATCGAGCCCCTGCGCTTTGCCACCGGCGACGAGGCGCTGCGCGCCGAGATCTACGCCGCCCACGGCGAGGCGCTGTACAGCGAGTTTGCCAAGCGCAAACCGGTCATCGAGGCGTGGCTGAAAGGCGAGGACGAAAGCGAAGACGACGACAGCGAAGACAGCGACAGCGGCGATGACGGCGAAGCCTCCACCGCCCGCAAGGCCGTGCCCGCCAAGCGCCGCAAAAAGCTGCTCGACGCCTCGACCTGGCAGCGCGACAAATGGCTGATGGAGGTGGCGAAGCGGGCGCAGCAGGCACTGGGCAGCGCCGTGTTCGACGACCACAATGAGTTCCGCACCCGCTTCGATGCGGCGCTCAAGGCGCAGGGCGACAAGCTCGGTGCGCCGGAGAAAAAGGCCATCTACAAGGCCGTGAGCTGGCGTGATGAAGCCGCACCGCCGGTCATTGCCCGCGCTAGCCGCCTCAAGGCGGGCGAACACTTCGAGCCCGGCTTCGATGGTGCCTACCTGGAAACCGTGGGCAAGGATCGCTTCATGGTCGAGTACGAGCCCGACAGCGAACTGCGCGATACCGAGCAGGTGCCATTGAAGGAACCGGGCGGCATCGACGCCTTTTTTGAGCGCGAAGTGCTGCCGCACGCGCCGGACGCCTGGATCGCCACGGACAAGACCCAGATCGGCTACGAAATCTCGTTTGCCCGCTACTTCTACAAGCCCGCACCGCTGCGCACGCTGGCGGAAATCCGCGCCGACATCCTCGCGCTGGAACAGCAGAGCGAAGGCTTGCTGCACAAGATCGTGGGGGGTGCGTGATGCAGCAGTTTTCGCGATTTTCAGAGTATTGCAGCACGGATTTGTCGTGGCTGCCTTTGATGCCGGGTCATTGGCAAAGAGTCCGCCTGAAGCAGGTCGCAATAATTCAGGCTGGTGTCACCCTTGGAAAGGTGTATGACTCGATCCTTGAGACCCGGCATTACCTACGCGTGGCAAACGTGCAGAGCGGTTTTCTGGACCTTAAACACGTAAAAACAATTGATGTTCCACGCAGCGAGGCTTTGAAGTGTGAGCTTCAACCGAATGATGTGGTGATAACCGAAGGTGGTGATATCGACAAATTGGGGCGTGGTGCAATTTGGCAAGGGCAAATTGATGGCTGCATTCACCAAAACCATATTTTTGCAGTCAGGCCAAATATTGAAGCACTTACACCGCAGTTTCTCGCATATCTTCTAGAAAGCCCTCATGGCCGCACGTATTTTCGGATTACAGCCAAGCAAACCACAAATCTTGCAGCAACAAATCGCAGCACGCTCGGGCGTTTTCCGCTATTTCTGCCCCCTCGCCCGGAGCAAGACCAGATCGTCGCCTACCTGCGCGCGCAGGACGCGCACATCGCCCGCTTCATCAAGGCCAAGCGCGAACTCATCAAGCTGCTCACCGAACAGAAGCTGCGCATCATCGACCACGCCGTTACGCGCGGCCTCGATGCCTCGGTGGCGATGAAGCCGTCCGGCATCGAATGGCTGGGCGAGGTGCCGGAGCATTGGGAGGTTTCTAGGCTTGGCGCTTGCATCTGGACTAATCGTGCAGGTGTTTGGGGGGCAGACCCCTCGGACAAAAACCTGTCCGATCAATTGGTCTGTGTTCGTGTTGCAGATTTCGATATGGAGAAACTTGCAGTCGGGACAAGCAAGCTGACTATACGCGCAGTAAGTCAAAGCGAACGTAGCGGCCGACTCTTATGCTCTGGCGACATCCTTCTTGAAAAATCTGGCGGCGGAGAGAAAACACCAGTTGGTCGCGTCGTCGCATTCACATTGGACAAGGTATCGGTTTGTTCAAATTTCTTGGCTCGACTGGTTCCGAATACCAAAATTGTCCGTTCTGGGTTTCTTCTCACTGTAATGAATCACCTTCATGCAAGGCGTATCGTCATTCCGTATGTCAAGCAGACCACGGGTATTCAGAACCTAGATTCAAACGCGTACTTCAAGCTCGGCATCGCTTTGCCGAGCTTGAATGAGCAGGATGAAATTCTTTCAGCACTCAAAGAGCATTGCAAACCAATCGATGAGGCCATCGAGCGTGCTAATGAAGAAATCAAGCTGATCCGCGAATACCGCGACCGCCTGATTGCCGATGTGGTCACGGGGCAAGTGGACGTGCGTGGCTGGCAGCCCGGCCCGGACGATGCCGTCAGCGACGACGATCTGGCCGCGCTGGGCGACGATGAAGCCGAACCCGTCGAGGAGGATGCCGATGGCGAAGGAAACTGAACATGCCTTGGCCTCCACTGCATTGCTGACCGAACTGCGCGGCCTGATCGAATCTGCCCGCCAGCACGTCGCACAGACCGCCAATGCCACGCTGACCATGCTGTATTGGCATGTCGGCCAGTGCATCCAGCGCGAAGTGCTTCAATTCGAGCGTGCGGAGTACGGCGAGGAGATTTTGCCGACGCTGTCGGCAAAATTGGTGCGCGACTACGGCCAAGGATTCAGCGCCCGAAATCTGGCACGCATGGTGCGGTTCGCCGAAGCGTTTCCCGACGAAAACATGGTTGCGACGCTGTCGCAGCAGTTGAGCTGGAGCCACTTCATTGAAATCCTTCCGCTCAAGCAGCCGCTGGAGCGTGAGTATTACGCCGAGCTGTGCCGGGTGGAACGCTGGAGTGTGCGCACCCTGCGCGAACGCATCGCCAGCCAGTTGTATCTGCGCACCGCCGTCGCCAAGCAACCCGAAGCCGTGGTGAAGGCAGAAGTCGGCCACTTGCGCGCGGGCGGGCAGATGACGCCCGACCTCGTTTTCCGCGATCCATACATGCTGGACTTTCTGCGCCTGCCGCACGACTACAGCGAGCGCGATCTGGAAGACGCCATCCTGCGCGAAATGGAGCGCTTCCTGCTGGAACTGGGCGTGGGCTTTACCTTCGTGGCGCGGCAAAAGCGTATCAGCGTTGGCGCGGACGACTTCTATCTCGACCTGTTGTTCTACCACCGCCATCTGAAACGGCTGGTGGCGGTGGAACTGAAGCTGGAAAAGTTCCAGCCCGCGCACAAGGGGCAGATGGAGCTATACCTGCGCTGGCTGGACAAGCACGACCGCGCGGCGGGCGAGGAGCCGCCCATTGGTTTGATCCTGTGCGCCAGCAAGGATGCCGAACAGGTCGAACTGCTGGACATGGATTCCGCCAATATCCGCGTGGCCGAGTATCTGGCCCACATACCGGACATGAAGGTCTTGCAGGCGCAGCTGCATCGCGCCGTGGCGCTGGCGCGAGAACGGGCTGCGACGGTTGATCCCCACAAGCAGCTGCCCACACTGGAGGATGCCGATGGCGAAGAAAGCTGACCCCAAAATTGTGTCGACACCGTCGACACAATCCGCCACCCAGCAAGCTGCGGGACAAATGGCCGCTCTACCCACCACCGGGCAAGGCGAGTTTCTGCTCTACCAGACCGAGGACGCCCAGACCCGCGTGCAGGTGCGCTTTGAGGCGGGCGACGTGTGGCTGACCCAGCAGCAGTTGGCCGATCTCTACCAAAGCTCGCCACAGAACATCACCCAGCACATCCGCGCCATCTACCAGACCGGGGAATTGCAGGAGGCGGCAACTTGTAAGCCGTACTTACAAGTTCGGCAGGAGCGGGGTCGGCAGGTCAGCCGCAGCCTCAAGCACTACAACCTGGAGGTGGCGCTGGCCATCGGCTACCGGGCGAAGTCGCACCGGGGCACCCAGTTCCGCCGCTGGGCCACGGAGCAGCTCAAGACCTATTTGCGCAAAGGCGTGCTGCTGGACGATGAGCGCTTCAAACGGGGTGACGATGCCGAGTATTTCGAGGAGCTGCTGGCGCGCATCCGCGACATTCGCTCGTCGGAAAAGGTGTTCTGGCGCAAGGTGCTGGACATCTACGCCACCAGCCTGGACTACGACCCACACACCGAAACCTCGCAGCAGTTCTTTGCCACGGTGCAGAACAAGATGCACTGGGCGGCGCACGGCCACACAGCGGCTGAATTGATCGTGCAGCGCGTGGATGCACAAGCACCGAACATGGGCCTGACCAGTTGGGCCGCTGCCAGCAAGGGCGGGCCGGTGCGCAAGGCCGACGTGGGTATCGCCAAGAACTGCCTCAATGCCGAAGAACTGGACACGCTCAACCGTATCGTCACGGCCTATATCGAGGTGGCGGAATTGCAGGCACAGGCGCATCAGCCCATGACCATGCGCGATTGGGCTGCCGAGCTGGATAACTTTCTGCGCCTGACCCGCAAGGACATCCTGACCCACGCTGGCAAGGTGCCGGCCAAGTCGGCACTGGCCAAGGCCGAAGCGGCCTTTGCCGAGTATCAGGCGCGGGTGCGCAACCTGCCGTCACAGGTAGAAAAGGACTTCGAGGCGGCCATCGCGCAGCCGGTGAAGCAGTTGGAGAAAGGCCGAAAAGCCTTGCCAAAGTCGAAAAAGAGAGGTGACGCATGACTCGCCCTACCGACACCAGCGAGAAAGCGCTGGAACAATTGATCGTGCGCCATCTGGCAGGCATCAGTGAACACCCGCCTGTTCCAGTGAACACGGTGCAGCAGCCGCAGGCCGTGTTCGCGCCCGGAGGTTATGTGCTGGGCCGGGCGAGCGACTACAACCGTGACGTGGCGCTGGATGTGGTGCAGCTGCTGGCCTTCTTGCAGGCCACCCAGCCCAGGGCGGTGGAGACACTGGAGCTGGCGGTGGACGGCATCAAGCGCACCCAGTTTCTGCACCGACTGCAAGGGGAAATCACCAAGCGCGGCGTGGTGGACGTGCTGCGCAAGGGCGTAAGCCACGGGCCGGTACACGTCGATCTCTACAAGCTGCTGCCCACGCCGGGCAACGCTGCCGCAGCGGATGCCTTCGGCAAGAACATCTTCAGCGTCACCCGGCAGCTGCGCTACAGCAACAGTACTGGCAACGACGGCGGCAACGAACTGGACTTGGCGATCTTCATCAACGGTCTGCCGGTGCTGACTTTCGAGTTGAAGAACTCGCTGACCAAGCAGACGGTGGCCGATGCCATCGTCCAGTACCAGACCACGCGCAGCCCGCAGGAGCTACTGTTCCAGTTGGGTCGCTGCGTGGCGCACATGGCGGTGGATGACGCGGAGGTCGCGTTCTGCACTGAGTTGAAGGGCAAGGCCTCGTGGTTCCTGCCATTCAACCAGGGCTGGAACAGCGGCGCGGGCAATCCGCCCAACCCGAATGGCCTGAAGACCGACTACCTGTGGAAGCAGGTGCTGAGCCGCGAATCGCTGGCCAACATCATTGAAAGCTACGCGCAGGTGGTGGAAGAGGAAGAAGCGGATGCCAGCGGCAAGAAACGCAAGAAGCGCAAGCAGATCTTCCCGCGCTTCCATCAGTTGCGCACGGTGCGCGCCCTGCTACGCCGCGCCCATGCCGACGGGGTGGGCAAGCGCTATCTGATCCAGCATTCGGCAGGCAGCGGCAAGAGCAACACCATTGCCTGGCTGGCGCACCAGTTGGTGGAGTTGCGGCGAAAAGACGATCCGATGACAGCGCAGTTCGACTCCATCATCGTCATCACCGACCGCCGCGCGCTGGACACACAGATTGCCCGCACCATCAAAGGTTACGACCACGTGGCGGCAATCTTCGGCCACTCCGACAACGCGCAGGAGCTGCGTGGCTTCCTGCAACGGGGCAAGAAGATCATCGTCACCACGGTGCAGAAATTCCCGTTCATCCTCGATGAGCTGGGCGACCTCTCCGGCAAGCGCTTCGCGCTGTTGATCGACGAGGCGCATTCCAGCCAAGGCGGCAAGACCACGGCGCGGATGCACGAAGCCCTCGGCGGCAAAGCCGCCGATCCTGAGTCCAACGGCAAGGTGGCCGAGGAGGAGTTCGAGGAGGACAGCACGCAGGATGCGGTGAACGCGGAAATCGAGAAGCGCATCGCCTCGCGCAAGCTGCTGGCCAACGCCAGCTACTTCGCCTTCACTGCCACGCCCAAGAACAAGACGCTGGAGTTGTTCGGCGAGAAGACGCTCATCGGTGACAAGGTGCAGTTCCGCTCGCCCGAAGAACTGACCTACACCACCAAGCAGGCCATCCAGGAGAAGTTCATCCTCGACGTAGTGGAGAACTACACCCCGTACGATAGCTTCTACCAAGTGGCCAAGACGGTGGCTCATGATCCGGAATTCGACAAGGTGAAGGCGCTGAAGAAGATTCGCCATTACGTCGAATCGCACGACAAGGCCATCCGCCGCAAGGCCGAGATCATGGTCGATCACTTCATCGCACAGGTCGCGGGCAAGCAAAAGATCGGCGGCAAGGCGCGGGCGATGATCGTGTGCAACGGCATCGCGCGGGCCATCGACTACTGGCGCGAGGTGTCGGACTACCTCACGCAGATCAAGAGCCCGTACAAGGCCATCGTGGCGTACTCGGGCGACTTCGAGATCGGCGGCCAGAAAAAGACCGAGGCCGATCTCAACGGCTTCCCGAGCAAGGATATTCCGGCCAATCTCAAGCAAGACCCGTATCGCTTCCTGATCGTTGCGAACAAGTTCGTCACCGGCTTCGATGAGCCCTTGCTGCACACGATGTACGTGGACAAGCCGTTGGCGGGCGTGCTGGCGGTGCAGACCCTGTCACGCCTGAACCGCGCGCATCCGCAGAAGCACGACACTTTCGTGCTCGACTTCGCCGACAACTTTGATGCGGTGAAGGCGGCGTTCCAGGACTACTACCGCGCCACCATCCAGACCGGCGAAACCGACGCCAACAAACTGCACGACCTGAAGGCCGAACTCGACGGGCAGCAGGTGTACAGCTGGCAGCAGGTAGAAGACTTGGTGGCGCTGTACTTGAGCGGCGCAGACCGGGACAAACTCGACCCCATCCTCGATGCGTGTGTGGCCGAATACACCGACAAGCTCGGCGAGGACGATCAGGTCAAGTTCAAGGGCAAAGCCAAGGCTTTCGTGCGCAGCTACGGCTTTCTTGCCGCGATCCTGAGCTACGGCCATCCGACATGGGAGAAGCTGTCGATCTTCCTGAACTTCCTCATCCCGAAGCTGCCCGCGCCCAAGGAGGAAGACCTCTCCAAGGGGGTGCTGGAGACCATCGACATGGACAGCTACCGGGTGGAGGCCAAGGCGGCGCTGAAGCTGGCGATGGCCGACACCGACGCCACCGTCGAGTCCGTGCCACCGGGAGGCGGTGGCGGCAAGGGCGAGGCAGACATCGACAAACTCTCCGCGATCATCAAGACCTTCAACGACCTGTTCGGCAACATCGAGTGGAAGGACGAGGACAAGATCCGCAAGGTCATTGCGGAGGAGATCCCGGCGCGGGTGGCGCAGGACAAGGCCTACCAGAACGCGCAGGCGAACTCCGACAAACAAAACGCCAAGCTGGAGCACGACAAGGCACTCAACCGCGTGGTGCTGGAGTTGCTGTCCGACCACACCGAGCTGTTCAAGCAATTCAGCGATAACCCCAATTTCAAGCGCTGGCTGACGGACACGGTGTTCGATGCGACCTATCAGCCGGGCGCGGTTCCGCCGAAGGCACCATCACAGACCGGGGCGCGTGCGTGATGACACGGGAGAAATGTGAATGAAGTCAAATCTCGCCAACGCCGTCATCGGCTACCTGAAGGATCGGCCAGAGGAGAAATACAGGGCGCGGCAGATTACCAGGTTGTCCCGCCGTGCAGGCCGCGACTGTAAGCGTCGATGGCACGCATGCGGCCTTCCGCCTCAGCGCGAAATCTGCCTTTGCTGTTCTGCGGGATAGCGAGCGCCTACGATCTCGATCTTTGCTACCGCGTCCTCGATTTCGCCAATTTCAACGGGTGACAATTTGAGGTCAGCTGCTCTCAGGTTTTCTTCCAGGTGCGCCAGTTTGGTCGTGCCCGGAATGGGAACGATGAAAGGCCCTTTGGCCAGCAGCCAGGCCAGCGCGACTTGCGCGGAGGTCGCTCCCCGGGTGCGGCCAAAGCGATTGAGCACTTCCACAATCGCCAGATTGGCCCGCATCGCTTCCGGTGTGAACCGGGGCAGGGTGTTGCGATTGTCATTTCCGGAATCGAACCGGGTGTATTCATTGAGGTCGCCTCCGAGAAAGCCTCGGTTCACTGGGCTGTAAGGAACAAAACCAATTCCCAACTCCTGGCACACGGGCAGAACTGCCTGCTCGGGTTCCCGCCACATCAGATGGTATTCGCTTTGAATCGCCGTGAGAGGCTGCACGGCATGGGCGCGGCGGATGGTGCCCGGCCCGACCTCGCACATGCCGAACCGCTTCACTTTACCTTCCGCGATGAGTTCCTTGACCGTGCCCGCGACATCCTCGATCGGCACCTGCGGATCAAGACGATGCTGATAGAGCAACTCGATGACTTCGATCCTCAGCCGTCGGAGGGAACCTTCGACCGCCTTGCGAATACTCTCCGGGCGCGAGTCCAGGCCGACGTTTTTGTTCCCCGCGTGTTTGAAACCAAACTTGGTGGTGATCATGACCTGGTTGCGAAACGGGGCCAGCGCTTCGCCCGCGAGTTCTTCGTTGATGAACGGACCATAGGTCTCGGCCGTATCGAAGAGCGTGACGCCACGCTCCACCGCCTGACGGGCGAGCCTGATCATCGCCTCCCGGTTGGGATGCGCGCCGCGATGGTAGTTCATGCCCATGGTCCCGAAGCCAAGCGCCGACACTTCCATCGTGCTTTGGCCCGAGCCAAGCGTGCGGCTCTGGCTGAGCAATCGGGAAGCAGCGCCAGCCGGTTGCGCGGGGGCAGACTCTTTGGCCGACGGATTTCCGAGGGCCGGTGCAACATACATGGCGGCACTCATCGTAGCTGCTGCTGCAAGGAAGTCGCGACGGTTGATGGCATGGCTGTGGCAGACGTTACTCTGTGGATTCATTCGTTTCATGTTGGCTTCCATTTTTTCCCGGGTGATCTGTACTTTTGGCAATTCCTCCTATGGTGGACCCGCCGTCCACCGCAATGGACTGACCGACTACAAAGCCGGCGCAGTCGCTGTGCAGCCGCAGCACGGCATCGGCGATTTTGTCGACCGCCCTGCGAGAACAACGTCTGCGGGATGCTTCGGCGCCCAGCGTACGGCCGCCGATGCTGCTGGTCATGTGGCAAATGACTCGTGGTTTCATTGCGTGTTCTCCATGGTGCCGATGAGATTCACTGCTTGTCGACGTCGGTCGGGCAGTTGTCGGCGGTGAAGGTCTCGGGATCGCCGTCGGCGTGGATCAGTGCCACGCCTTCGGGCGTGGAAAGCTTGGTGGCATAGCTGAAGCTCATGCCCATGCAGCCCAGGCCCAGGGCAGAGACTTCGAGATTTCCAAGTTTGCGGGTTTGCATGTTGCAACTGCTGTGTATGTTCATGGCCTGACCATGACCTTGATGGCTTCGCGCGCATCCATGGCGCGGTAGCCATCGGGTACGCCATCAAGCGTCACGCTGCGGTCGAACACCAGGCCGGGCTGGATGCGACCTTCAAGCACATCGGGTAGCAGTTCGTCGATGTAGGCGCGCACCGGCGCGGGGCCACCGCCCACCAGCACATTCCGGTAGAACATCGGCTGGGCATCGGGGATGACGCCGTAATGCGGCACGCCGACGCGGCCCACCGCGCCACCGGCACGCACGATGCCCATGGATGTCGCCATGGCCTGTTCGGTGCCCACGCATTCGAGCACCGAGTGCACGCCCTGGCCTGCGGTCAATTCACGGATGCGCTCCACTGCCTCCTCGCCACGTTCACTGACCACGTCGGTGGCACCGAACTGGCGCGCCAGCGCGATGCGGTCCGGATGACGGCCCATGAGGATGATCTGCTCGGCGCCCAGGCGCTTGGCAGCGATCACGCCGCACAGGCCCACAGCACCATCGCCGATTACCGCCGCCTTCTTGCCCTTGCCGACGCGGGACACCACCGCCGCATGGTGGCCGGTGCCCATCACGTCCGAGAGCGTGAGCAGGGACGCCATCAGCTCGTGGTCTTCACCCACGGGCAATGGGTAGAGCGTGCCATCGGCTTGCGGAATGCGCAGCGCCTCGGCCTGGGCGCCACCGACCTCGGCGTTGCCGAAGAAGCCGCCGTGGCTGCAGGCGGTGTGCAGCCCTTCATGGCAGAAGTCGCAACTGCCGTCAGACCAGGCAAAGGGCATGATGACCACATCACCGACTTTGATCCTGCGCACCTCCGGGCCGATGGCCTCGACCATGCCAATGGCCTCGTGGCCCATGTTCTGGCCGCGTCCATCGGCCTGCTTGAGCCGGTAGGGCCACAGATCGCTGCCGCAGATGCAGGCGCGGGTCACGCGAATCACCGCATCGGTGGGTTGCTGGATGCGGGCGTCGGGGATGTGCTCGATCCGCACGTCGCCGGCCTGGTACATGATGGTTGCGCGCACGGTGCTTACTCCTGTTGACCGATCAGTTGACGAAGCTGATCGGCCTGGGTGCGGTTGACCGCCGCCTCGATCAGTTCGGCGACCTGTGCCAGCTGCGCGTTGGTGATGCCGGTGTTCCTGCCCATGCCGACATGCGCCTTGAGCTGCGGCTCGACACCGCTCATGGATGCCAGTGCGGCGATGGTGACCAGTTCTCTCTGCTGGTGCGTCAACACCGGGTTGTCGAAGATGTCGGCAAACAGGTGCTCCTTCAGGAAGCGGTCGATCTCCGGGCTGAACTCGCCGAAGCCGGACGCGGGTTTGGCTTGCGCCACCTTGGTGAGTCGCTCCAGTGTCGCGCGGCCTCGCTCATAGCGGTCGCCACCCTCAATGGGCTGGTAGGTCTGGCCGATGGCGTCTCTGATGCCTTGCCGGCTGCGGGCATCGAGCACCGTCCTGAGTGTGTTGATGCCATTGAGGCTGCGCGGAAAGCCGCAATAGGCGTAAAGCTGTTCCAGCGCGGCCTTGATCTGGTTGACGGTGAGCCCCGCATCCAGCCCGGCGCGCAGCGCACCATCCAGCGCTGGTAGCTCGCCTGTGGCGGTGTGCGCGAAGATTTGCACCAAAGCGGTTTCCTGGACCGTCAAGGCAGCAGATGAGGTTTGTGCATTCACGAGACTGGCTCCCTGAAGGAAAAATCCGAGGGCGATGCCGAGCACGGCGACTGTCCAGCGTCTTGTGTTCATGGCTGCCCCCGGTACTGCGCGTCGGTCACATGCTCCTGCCAGACCACGTTCTTGCCATCGCGCACGCCGGTGATGACCAGGTGCGTCATGGCTGCATCGGGCGTGGCACCGTGCCAGTGTTCAAGGCCCGGCGGGCACCACACGGTGTCGCCAACGTTGGCTCGGATCACCTTGCCGTCGCGGGTGCCGGTCAGAGCCATACCGCTGGTGACGATCAGGTGCTGCCCCGCAGGATGCAGGTGCCAGGCGCTGCGCGCGCCCGGCCGGAAGGTGACGTAGGCGCCCGAGTAGTGGGCGCTGTCATTGGCCGGGAACAGGCGATCCACCCGGACTTCGCCGGTAAAATGTTCGGGCGCCCCTTTCTGCGCGTTCTGCGGCGCGGCCGGGTACAGCACCTGCGCTGCCTTGTCTGGCGCGTCGGCCGGCGTTGAATCGGCCTGCACTACGGCCGCGAACAGCGCAGTCAGAATCGCCACCAGTGCTTGTCTGCTCATGAGAGATCTCCTCTGTCTTGTCGGGCCGGTTACACACCCGCTTTGCGTCTTTCGACAATGGCCTTAAAGGCCGGCACATCGAACAGCTCCGGGTCGGGACCGCCGCGCAGGTTGCGGTCCAGCGCATCCATGGCGGACATGTCCTCGGCGCCCAGCTCGAAGTTGAAGATGTCGATGTTGGCCAGCAGGCGCTCGTAGTGCTGGGACTTCGGGATCACGATGAGGCCATGCTGGATATGCCAGCGCAGCACGATCTGCGCGGCGCTCTTGCGGTGCTTCTGGGCCAGTCCCACCACGACAGGATCTTCCAGCAGGCGCAGCGGTTTTGTGGGGTCTTTGGGCAGGGTGGTGAACACGCCGCCAATGGGCGACCAGCTTTGGGTCTTGATGCCGTGCTGCGCATGGGCTGCGCGCAGGGCTTGCTGCGGAAAATACGGATGCAGTTCCACCTGGTTGAGCACCGGCACGATATCGGTGTTGTCCAGCAGCCGCCTCAGGTGCTCCGGCTGGAAGTTGCTCACGCCAATGGCGCGAATGCGTTTGTCGGCGTGGAGCTTTTCCAGCGCCTTCCAGGCGGCGAGCGTGTTATCGAAGTCGGTCGGTACCGGCCAGTGCAGCAGATACAGGTCCAGGTAATCCAATCCCAGCGCATTCATGCTTTTGTCAAAAGCACGCAGCGCCTGGTCATGGCCAAAATCTTCGATCCACAGCTTGGTGGTGACGAACAGCTCCGAACGCGGCACGCCGCTGCGAACGATGCCTTCGCCCACTTCCTTTTCGTTGCCATAGTTCTTGGCCGTATCGATCAGGCGGTAGCCATTGCGCAGGGCGAAGTCGATGACATCGGCGGTCTGGATGGTCGGCAGGGCAAAGCAGCCCACGCCGAACACCGGCATCTCGACGCCGTTGTTCAGCTTGACCATGGGGCTTTTGCCGGCGCTGGACGCTGGGCGGCTTGCCGCTGCAGATGGGGCACCAGCGCTGCTCCCGGTCGCGAAAACGCTGCCAGGCACAGCTACAGCGGCGGCGCTGGCGGCAAGTCCTGAAATGAAAGTGCGCCGGCTGCTGCTGGCGAGCTTCGGGCGGGGTGTCTTGCGATCATTCATGGCTATCTCCTTGGAGGATTGGCAGTCTCAGCGTCCTTCGGCCGAAGCCCGAAGGTGGTTGTGAGCCGTCATGGTTTACGGATGCAAATCTAGTCCTCGTGCCCCGGCTAGCGCTTGCACGATTCTTGAAGTCGTTTGGCAAATTCTCCAAGGCGACAGAAAATCAATGGACTCCGACTTGATCGGCGAACTAGCATCCCCGCATGAGCATGAAGGAGAGCGTCATGCACGACTGGAACCAAAGACGGCTGGAAGCCGGCCGGGCGGAGCTGGCCGAGCGCATCGCCCGCGCGCAGCCAAACGAAGGCCAGGTGGAAGTGCGGCCGGGCCTGTACCTGAACCGCATTTCTTCACCTCACTATGCCGTGCACGGTGTGCTTGAACCGTCCTGCTGTGTGGTGGCCGAGGGCAGCAAGGAGGTGATGCTGGGGGAGGAATCCTTCGTGTATGACGCCGCCCACTACCTGATTGCCACCATGGGCGTGCCGGCCTTTGCCCGTATCGTTCACGCCACCCCGGAGCAGCCCTATCTGAGCATGCGTTTTTTGCTCGACCCGGCCGTGGTGACCGCGGTCATCCTCGAATCCGGGATCATTCGGCAGAAAGCCGAGAAGGCCAGCGATGCCAAGGCCGTGGATGTCAGCGCGCTCAGCGTGGACATGCTGGATGCCGCGCTGCGCCTGGTGCGCGCCGCCGAGTCAGCCGAGGAGTATCGCATCATGGCGCCGCTGATCCTGCGCGAGCTCATCTATCGCCTGCTGACCGGTGCCCAAGCCGTACGCCTGAATCAGTTGGCACGTTTCGGTGGTCAGGATCACCGCATGGTGCAGGCGGTGAAGCTGCTGTCGGACCATTACACCGAACCGCTGCGCGTCGAGGCGCTCGCTGACCAGCTGGGAATGAGCGTGTCCGGCTTTCATGCCCATTTCAAGGCCGCCACCAACATGTCGCCCGTGCAGTTCCAAAAACAGCTGCGCCTGCAGGAAGCGCAGCGCCTGATGCTCAGTGAGGATTTCGACGCCGGGCAGGCGGCCTATCGCGTCGGCTATGAAGACCAGTCGCATTTCAGTCGCGACTACAAGCGCCAGTACGGGGAACCACCCGCGCGGGACATCGCACGGCTGCGGGAGTTGGCCGCTGCGGGGATGGCTGCCCTAACTCGTTGAGCCATATGACAGGGCCGGTAGCGGAGTGGAGCGGGGCAGCCCGATGTCCCGCAAGATCCCGTCATCGCCCGCTACGTTGCGGTTGCCCCGCGCCGCGCCAATTCCAGGATTCCGGGAGTGCCCATGCAGCGCAGTGATTCCGTTCTCATCATCCTGAGCCTGGCCCTTGCGACCATGATGTCGGCGTCTGCCCAAGAGGCACGGCGCTCGCCCGCTCCGCGGGCCGTTGCGCCCGTGGAGGCGTCGATTCGCGTCACCACGGTTGCCACTGGCCTCGAACATCCCTGGGGCCTCGCCTTCCTGCCCGATGGGCGCATGCTGGTGACGGAGCGGACCGGCCGACTGCGGCTCGTGGCGCCGAACGGGCAGGTCTCGCCGCCGATCCGTGGAATTCCGCGGGTCTTCGCATCCGGCCAGGGTGGATTGCTCGACGTCGTTCTGGCTCCGAAATTCGAATCCAACCGCCTTGTCTACTTTTCCTATGCCGAACCGGGCGAGAACGGTACCGCCGGCACCGCCGCGGCGCGCGGGCGGCTGAATGAAACGGCCACCGCGCTGGAGGGCGTCGCGGTCATCTGGCGCCAGCGGCCGAAGGTCGGAGGGTCGAACCACTTCGGCGGGCGGCTGGTGTTCGCCCCAGATGGCACACTGTTCATCACTACCGGAGAACGATACAAGTTCCAGCCCGCGCAGGACCTCGCGAGCGGCCTGGGCAAGATCGTGCGCATCAATCCAGACGGTTCGATACCGCGTGACAACCCCTTCGTCGATCGGGCAAATACGCAACCCGAGGTCTGGTCCTACGGCCACCGCAATGTCCAGGGTGCGGCCATCCACCCGGAGACCGGTGTGCTGTGGACGAACGAGTTCGGCCCGTTTGGCGGCGACGAGCTCAACATCTCCAAGGCTGGGCGCAACTACGGCTGGCCACTGGTGAGCTGGGGCAGGAACTACGATGGCACGGCCATCCCGCACCCGCCGACCAGGCCCGAGCTGGCGGATGCGATTTACTACTGGGTCCCGGTCATCTCGCCTTCCGGAATGATCTTCTACACCGGTGAGGCATTCCCGGATTGGCGTGGGGATCTCCTCATCGGCGGACTTTCGTCGCAGGCACTGGTGCGCCTGACGCTCGACGGACAGCGCGTAACGGACGAGCGGCGCATCGATATGGGTGCGCGCATACGCGACGTGAACCAGGGCCAAGACGGATTTCTCTATCTGCTCACCGACGATCCCGACGGGGCCATCCTCAGGCTGGAACCGGCGGATGGATCGTATCGACGTGCCGGGCGCATGGATGGATAGCGAGCGAGGCCGGAACGATGCGAATCCGCCATGGCGCCGCCTCAGGCCCGAACCCGGCCGGTCCGCGGCATGGCCGATACCACCGTGGCGAGATCCTGGCCTGTGCCTACGGGAGCGCATCGGCCGGCCCCGTGGCGGTCCAGCTCTGCAGCGGCTTTGTCAAACGAAAACGCCCAACCGATGGAGGTTGGGCGTTGAATGGTGGTGATGAGGCGACGCCACGCGGCCTATCACGGCTGCAATGAGTTCCGATGAGCACCGTGGCAAGCGTACCACCCAGTACCAGGACGAACGTCGACCACCGCATCTTTCGGCGTCCATCAGGCCGATGCCTTCAGGTTCTTGCCGAAAAACCCGGCGATCGCATCGAACGGGATCTTGTCCAGACGGTCGTACAGGTCGACGTGGCTGGCGTCCTTGATGATCATCAGCTCCTTGGGCTGTGCGGCGGCCGCATAGGCCGTTTCGCTGAAGTAGCGCGAGTGGGCGTTCTCGCCGTGAATGAACAGGATGGGCCGCGGCGAAATCTCCGCGATATGCGTCATCAGCGGTGCGTTCATGAACGACAGGCCGCTGGTCACCGTCCACGAACCGTTCGAGTTGATCGCACGCGGGTGGAAGCCGCGCTGCTTCGACTTGTAGTAGTCCGCGTAGTCCACCATGAACTGCGGCTCGCCGCCCTTGAGCACGTTGAACATCGGCAGCATTTCCGGGGCGCCTATTTCCGCGTCCTTCCAGCGCTGCTGACCGAGTTGTTCGAGGGTTTGTGCACGCTGCGCCGGGGTGACGGTGTCGTTGTAGCCCTTGGACATGACGCGCGACATGTCGTACATGGTGCTGGCCACCACGGCCTTGATGCGCTTGTCCACCGCCACCGCGTTCAGCGCGATGCCACCCCAGCCGCAGATGCCGATGACGCCGATGCGCTCGCGGTCGACGACCGGCTGCAAGCCGAGGAAGTCCACCGCGGCGCTGACATCCTCGGTGTTGATGTCGGGCGATGCGACGTGGCGGGGCTCACCACCGCTCTCACCGGTGAAGGATGGATCGAACGCAACCGTGACGTAGCCGCGTTCGGCCATCGTCTGCGCATAGAATCCGGAGGACTGCTCCTTCACCGCGCCGAACGGGCCGCACACAGCCAGCGCTGCCAACTTGCGCCCGGTGGCGCCATTCGGCACGTAGAGGTCGGCGGCCAGCGTGATGCCATAGCGATTCCTGAACGTCACCTTGCGGTGATCGACCTTGGCACTCTTGGGAAAAGTCTTGTCCCAACTTTGGGTCAGTTGCATGGCACGGTTTCCGGTTGATGCAGCGGCGAAGTTCGCAACTGCCGACCGAGGGGCGACGAGCGCCGCGGCCACGGCAGCGGCGGAACCTTGAAGAAAACGCTTGCGAGACAGGGATGTGCTCATGGGGGCAGCTCCAGAAGATTCAACGTCTTGCGCCCCGGGCGGCTGGCCGCGAAGCGCCTCTTGATGCATGCCGCGCATTCTTCCCTCCCGCCCCGCCGACCGGTAGAACGTTTCTGCAGTGTTCTTGCCTGATCCTCCAGCACGCCGGACTCCAACGCCGGATTCGGATACCCTTCATCGCCTGCGTTCACAAGGCAGGCAGTGTCCCACCAAGTGGTGTAAGAGCTGAAGTGCCTGGTGTTGCCCGGTAGGCCCCGCATGCGGGGCCTACCGGGCGGGCGCGATCGGGTGGTCATCGAAGGACTCCGGTAAGGTTTGGGTAGC
>Ga0209200_1000773_pt1 | contig 35075 bp, 34 predicted proteins | sample AD_UKC033_MetaG_FD_184406 | JGI IMG/M metagenome (GOLD analysis project Ga0209200, IMG submission 184406) | Active sludge microbial communities of municipal wastewater-treating anaerobic digesters from USA - AD_UKC033_MetaG (SPAdes) (version 2) | ecosystem: Engineered > Bioreactor > Anaerobic >... | reverse complement strand
TTGGTGGGCCAGGCGTAAACTTCTGCACCGATTTCGGTGGTGAACGCATCAAAGATCAGGTTCTCCACAAAGGGATTGAACATGGCGTTTCCTCCATCCGTCCTCCTGAAATGCATGTCGCCGAAATTGGGGACAAAATGGCCGATCTTCACCCTGAAATTATCGGTGAACCACTGGGGATTCCCGAACATCGGGAGTTTATCGATTTGGACATATCCGCCTTTTACCCAGAACTCGGAATGGTGGCGGGAAGACATGTAGTTTTCAAGCCTGACCATGATCCCGTCTTCGATCTGGAAATCAAAATTGAGGTTGGCCATGGCGAGGTTGAATCCGCGGAGCAGGGCAGAAGTTGAATCTTCAGCTTTTACTACGCCATACAGGTAATTGGCGCTTTTGGTAGGGGTGTTGGAGTGTTTGAGGTGCTGGTAATCCTGGGTAAATGAACCACCGATCCGCAATTTGAAGCCCTCATAGGCCGGTTGATCGCTGGATTTGACCGGTTCAAAAATGTTTATACCTTCCTTATTCCAGGGGCGGGAATACTGGATGTCGGACTGACTGAACAGGCTTGTACTGATTAGGAGCAGGGCAAGCAGCAGTAATGTGGATGAATTTTTCATATGGTAAGTTATTTTATGTTTGAATAATAGATTTTTCATTTTACGAGTTTGACTTCATATTCAATGGTGATCTCATCGCCGGTGGTCATGGTGCCGAGCAGGGCGGTCGGGGGTTTGATGCCGAAGTCGGTCATTTTCATTTTTTTACTGCCCGATATGCTGAACTCCCCATTGCCGAGGGATTTGACCGTACTGGTCAGGTCGATCGCCTTGGTGCTGCACGCGATGGTCAGAGAACCTTTTGAATTGAGGTTCCCGCTGCCATCCGGGCTGGGAGCGGACAATAAAAAACTGATGTTGGCACATTCCTCGGATTTCAGGGCATCATAAGTCTTGTTGTCCATGATCTTCCCTTTCGGACTTTTGATGCTTTTAACGGGTATGTCAAACCGGGCTTGATTCAGGCTTTTCAGTTGTTCTCCGTCAACAGTCAGAGTAGCGGTGCCACTCAACTGGCCTACCGTGGACTCCCATTTGTGTACATTCGAGGTACCTTTTATAATCACTTTGGTAAGCGATATGCGGTAACTCTCCTGGCTGCAAACAAAAACCGGGAGGAGGAGAATTAGTAGGAGATTCGTGATTTTCTGGATTTTCATTTTTTAAATTTACCATAAAGGAAATATCATTTTGAAAAACCGATTTTGACCTGGGTCACGCAGAAGGATAATCTTGGGCAGGACTTTGGAATACCATGAATTCATTCGAGTAGTTTGGATCTAAACCATTGATCATCAGCACCAAACGAATTAACGGGAAAAAATTTCTTTTTGAGGCATCGGGCAATCTATGATCGTCGTCAGGATAATCGATGACCTTGATTGGGTTGCGAGGGGGCTAATTGGTCGGTTTTCGGAGCGGGCGACTAGTTTGCCGGGGTATTTTAACGGGAGCGGCCGGGATTTGGGGGGCCCTCCCTGGGGTTCCGTCCCACCGGTTTCCGGTATAAATAAATATTGTACAAGTCGGGATTAAATCGTATTTTTGCCGACCGTTTTCGGCTTCGTAGCTCAACTGGATAGAGCATCTGACTACGGATCAGAAGGTTGAAGGTTCGAATCCTTCCGAAGTCACTGAAGGAAATAATTAAGAATCAATAGTTAATAATTAATAAATAAATCAACTATGTCTAGAACCTGCGACCTCACCGGCAAAAGACCCAGAAAGGGCAATCATGTGTCGCATTCCAACCGCAAAACCAAGAGGCATTTTTATCCCAACCTTCAGGATAAGCGGTTTTGGGTACCGGAACTGAATAAGTGGATTTCGCTCCGTGTTTCGGTTTCCGCATTGCGCACGATCGACAAGGTCGGGATCTACCAGTTTATTAAAAGTCAAAAAGCAAAAGGTCTGGCACAGGGTGTGCGGATCTGATCCTTTAAAAACAGACAATTATGGCAAAGAAAAGCAAAGGCAACCGTCAGCAGATCATCCTGGAATGCACGGAGCATAAAAACAGCGGGCTTCCGGGCACTTCCCGGTACATCACCCAAAAAAACAAGAAAAACACTCCTGACCGGCTTGAAATTAAAAAATACAATCCGATCATGAAGAAGTATACCATTCACAAAGAAATTAAATAACCATGGCTAAAGTCAGTAAAAACGCAAAAGTGGCACAGCGTGCCGCCAATGCAGGGTCGGGTAAAGACTTTGTCAAAGTCATCAAGAGCGTAAAGGATCCGGTCACCGGAAAATATTCGTTCAAGGAAATGATCGTGCACAAAGACAAAGTGAAAGAGTTTTTTGCCAACAAATAAATTCTTCACCTGATTAAAGAAAAGAGAGGCTTTTGGTAAACAGGAGCCTTTTTTTATTTCTTATCCATCCATCATGAGTTTTTTCAACAAGTTTTTCACGCGGGAGAAAAAGGAGGACCTCAACCAGGGCCTGGAAAAAACCAAAACCTCCTTTTTTACCAAACTAACCAAGGCCATCGCCGGCAAGGACAAGGTCGATGAGGAAGTCCTGGATGAACTGGAAAATGTACTGATCACCTCGGACGTCGGACTGCCGACCACCGTCAAGATCATCGAACGGATCGAAGCCCGGGTCGCCCGGGACAAATTTCTCAATACCGCCGAACTCAACGGTATCCTCCGCGACGAAATCGTAAACCTCCTGAGCGAAAACAACACCGTTGACCTGGAAGACTATGACCTTCCAGCCCAGCCCCGTCCCCAGGTGATGCTGGTGGTGGGCGTCAACGGCGTAGGCAAAACGACGACCATTGGAAAAATCGCTTTCCAGCATACGATCCGCGATAAAAAAGTAGTCCTGGGGGCGGGCGATACCTTCCGTGCCGCAGCAGTCGATCAACTCAAAATCTGGTCGGAACGGGCCGGCTGCCTCTTTTTTAGCAAGGGCATGAATGTGGACCCGGCCGCCGTGGCCTACGAAACGGTTGATTTTGCCCTCAGCCATCAGTGCGACCTGGCGATCATCGACACCGCCGGCCGCCTCCATACCAAACTCAACCTGATGAACGAGCTCGGCAAGATCAAACGCTCCATATCCAAAAGACTGGAAGGGGCGCCCCACGAAGTCCTGCTGGTCCTCGATGCCACCACAGGCCAAAACGCCATCGAACAGGCTAAACATTTTTCGGAAGCCACCGACGTCACCGCCATCGCCCTCACCAAACTCGACGGTACCGCCAAGGGAGGCATTGTACTCGCCATTTCCGACCAGTTCAAGATCCCCATTAAATATATCGGAGTCGGGGAAGGCCTGGATAAACTCCAGATCTTCAATAAGAAGGCCTTTGTGGATTCGTTGTTCGAGTAAGGAGTGGCGAGAAGCGAGATAGGAAAGTGACAAAATTAAATTTAAAAGTAATTTACAAAACTCACCAACCCTTTTTTAAGATACTTTTTTTTATGACTAATCTAGACTTGAATTGAATTATATTTAAAAACCTTGAAACTCATTCCTGATCGGACAACAATAAAGTATAATCCTTTAGCCAAATTAAATTCTCTTAAATTAATATTTCTATAAAAGTATTTTTCAGCGAATAATTTTCCATCAATGGTATAAACATATATAGTTGATTTATTATCATCCTGTGTAGAAATAATATCTCCATAAATATCTGCTTTTAGACTTCCTTTTTGCAAATATTTTAATGGTACAGTTTTTTGATTACTGACTATCAATTGACCATTTCCTTTTATTGAATGGTCAATTAAAATGTAATAATCATCATTTTCTATTGTATTTAAGACCATGTAAATATTTTTGTTGAAGACATTTATTTCAGAACAGGTTTTTTCCTTTAAACATGAAATATTGCCACTTAAAATTGCGACTTGCGATGGAGCGTTTGAAGTTACTCTGAATGAATAAGATTTTCCGTTACCTTTAAAATAATAAAAATAAGGATAATCCAAATTTTTACTCGAGAGCCAACAAGATGGCAAAGGGAGATTGGATAAATAATGGGATGTCAGATCTGTTTTAAAATTAAAGATAAAGGAATCTTTTTCTGGTAGCAATATATTCTGAGAATATATCGGAGCATCATAAATTCTATTTGAATTATTGCAAGAATAATTATATAAATTTTTATGATATAATCCAATGGCGCCATGATGTCCGAATGTAATAATTCTGTCAAAACTATAATAATTATGATTAGCGGTACATCCTCCATCAATTGACAGTCCATCACCCATCCAGAAAGTATTTGTATCTAATACTGCAAATATCCCAGGAGATGTTTCTTGTGCCATGAGATATTTATTGAATATTAACTTATCAAATTGTTCTCCTCTATAAAGGCCATTAGAAACATATATGAATAATTGATTGTTAGAAAATGTCAAAAAATGAATATTTGATCTAAAATTTGGGTATTTAATTAATGTGTTGTAAGGCTCCTCTTTCGAATAATATAGCTCATTTTGTGAAGCTATTATTAATGTGTTTGAAATATAACATATGCCGACCAATCTATCTACCGTGCTTGAAAATATTTTATTCTTATATTTTTCTAATTTATCATCCTTAAAAATTAGTATTGATCTATCCAATCCTATAAAGAATTTATTTTCATTGTGAAAATATATACTCCTAATGCTTTCAGAAATTAGTGTATTTGAATATACTAAGCTCCAATTTAAGCCACCATCCGTAGTTTTTATAATAAAAAATCCATTAAAATAATTTGCTATGACATAACCAGTTTTAGCATTTATAAAATAAATTCTTGAAGTTGAAAATATTTCAAATGGTAACTTATAAATATTTGTTGAAGATGAATTTTGGTATTGATAAATGGAATTATTACTTAGAATAAATCCAAAATCTGGTTGTGTAAATGAGATATCAATAATATTTATTTTATCGTCACTAAGAAATAGTTTCCAACATGGAAATGTATGATTAGTGCTAAATGGATTTCCAATAAAAGAATAACATGATGGATATTTTGTATTGCATGAGTTTCCTTGCGAAAATACAGGTCCAATGGCGGAAATTGACATGTACAGAATAAACGAATTTAAAAATTTTAAACTAGAAGTGAATTTCATTTCATATTGATTTATATTAAAATATATAAAAAATGTTAGAAATTAAATTATTTAATTTATGACTTAACTGAGATAATATATAATCGTCAATCATTAAGTTGTAGTTAATAATTTATAGGTTTTTATAAAGAAATTTAAAAGTACAGGAACTGAAATTATCATATAATATTCCGTAATAGATTCCTTCGGATAAATTTGGTATAGTTAAAGTAATGAGATTCTGATTGGACCATAGATTTGCATTTAGAATAGTTTTTCCAAGGCCATCAATAATCTTTATAAAGTATTTATTAGTACTGTTGACATTTATTTTTAAATTTAAAATAGAATTTGTTGGATTTGGATAAATTAAATTTATTTTAAGTTTTGAAGAATTTAAAGTTTGACAAAAGTATGAGTTTAATGTATCTAATGCTCTGGCAATATTGAGGCGGCCTCCGCTCACGGTCTTGCCGGAGAGGTCACTGTTTTTGTCTACCGAAGCCAGGAGGGCTCTTTTCACCAGGCGGGCTGCGTCGGCAGGATTGGCCTTCTGATAATCGGCCCATTCCCGGCAGGGATAACTGTACAAAAGGCCTACCGCCCCTGACACGACGGGGGTGGCCGCCGACGTGCCGGAAAATGAAATATAGGCATTGATATTGGCCGATTGGGTCGAATAGATGCCTTCCCCGGGGGCACCCAAATCAATATGGTTGAGCCCGAATCCGGCGTTATAGATCCGCCTGTTGTCTTTCCCGGTATTGGTCACGGCGATCAGGAAATCACTGGGACAGGTGGAGGGCATATCCCCTTCCTCATCCACATCAGCATATTTATTGGTCGTGGCTCCGCAATTGACAATGCCTTCCAGGCCCATCTTATCGTACATGCCGCACCAGATGGGGTAATCCGCGGCTTTGGCAAAGGAAATGCCTCCGCTGTAATTGATGGCCACAACAAAAGCCCCTTCCTTGCCTCCCGAACGGTTATACCGGATCCTTTGGTCAAGCATGTAATTGAACATCTCGATCAGTTCCCCGATATTATTGGTGCCAAAAGTGGCGATCATCAGTTTGTTGTTCCACATCATGCCGGTGACCCCTTTGCTGTTGTTGGATTCGGCCCCGATCAGGCCGGCGACGCTGGTGCCGTGGTTGGAAAGCCCGTCGTTGATATTGTCCGCGGGATGTTTTTCATTTTTATACTTCAGGCTCAGGCCGTAAACATCATCTACATAACCGTTGTTGTCGTCGTCCTTGCCGTTGCCGGGAATTTCCGCGTGGTTTTGCCAGATCCGGTTTTTGAGATCTTCGTGGGAGGTGAGGAAGCCGTGGTCGATGACCCCGATGACGATGGTATCGTTGTTGAAATTAAGGCCGCCCTTGGTGACATCCCAGGCTTTGGAAGCCGAGATATTGTCCAGGTGCCATTGTTGGTTGATCAGGGGATCATTGGGGGTCGACCGGGTCTCGAGGGCCAGGTTTAACTCGGCAAATCGGACGGCCGGATTGGCCAGGAGGTCTTTTTTGTTTAATGGAGCACCTGCCTTCAGCGTATAGATATTAAAATGAGGGGCGATGTTTTGGGTTTTGATGTCCTGCCTGGATCTCAGGGGGGATTTGGACCAGCCGGAATGAAGGTCGGAATCGGATTTTCCATCCCATAACTGGATGATCCAATCCTGCTGTGCACGGACCTGGAAGCAGGCCAACCCAAGGAATAGAAGGAGGGTACTGCGGTATTTATTCATGGGCGATTTTTAGAATAACGAAAATCCGCTTTTCAAGGATACAAAGATAGGATGAATTTTGGAGGCCGTACGATTCCATGATGTAAACCGCAGGGGGCGCGGTGTTCGCAGGGGAGGCGCAAAGGCAATCATTCACCTGTATCCTCTGCGGATCCTCTGCGTTCACATCGGCTCTGCGGTTAATAGTAACTGTTATTTAACCGCGAAGGGCGCTAAGAGCGCGAAGATTTCGCAGAGTTGGGAGTTCTTTCTTTGCGGATTTTCTTAGCGGCCATAGCGGCCTTTGCGGTTAAAATTTTGCTTTTTCCTGCAATAGGCAAATCACCCGATCTTTGTCAGGATTTGGGTTTCTTAAAATCTTTTTCCCCAACTTTAAGCGCGACCTTCAGGTGATTTTCGACAGGCGGGATCGGGCAATTGTATCCATCGCTGTAAGCGCACCAGGGATTGTAGACCCGGTTGAGGTCCAGGATAAGCCGTCCGTCTTGGATGGCGGTGGCCTGGAGGTCCAGGTAGCGGCCTCCCGCATAGGTTTTTTTGCCCGTCGTGAGATCTTTGAGCGGGATAAATAAATGGTTCTGGTAGAGGGGAGATACCAAATGCAGGTTTTTATATGCAGTGAGCCTGAGCTTTTTACCTTTCCACTGAAAATGCAGGACGGCATGACGCCTGAATGTTTTTTCCTGCCCGCTGTACGTGGGCATTTGAAAAGAGGGCTGGTCCTGCAGCAGTTCCACTTCGCAAAATACCTTGTTGGATTCTCTCACCGGGTAATAGCCGAGGTAAACGCTGTCGCCGGGTTTTACCGTCGTCCTCGGATCGGAAAAAAGGCCGGCCCAGTTCTTGGATCGGTATAGTCTGATTTCTTCCTTGTAGGAAAGGATTTGGCCGTACATCGGCAAAAAAAGCAGGATTAGGAGGACCGCAAAAATCCCTCTCATTGGGCTGGCTGATTTACCAAAATCAGGCGGTCCCCACGCAGGGCCATCCGGCTCACGGATTCCAGGCCGAAGTATTTCAGATCGGCGATTTCAACCCAGTTTTTTTCCGTTTCCGGGTGCATGAAATACAGTTTGGAACCCTTGCACATGAAAAAATGACCTTCGGCGGAGAGGGCAAAATCTTCACAGCCCGGCAAGGTCTCGCTGAGGATCACCGATTTTTGCATCAATGGATCGTATTCCTTGATGTACCAGTACGATTCCGAAATTTTATGTACATAAACCAGATGGCCGGCGGCGTTGCGGGTCATGCAGCGGCCGACGTCGGAGGTAAACAGAAGGGGATCTTTCGACTCCAGGTTGACCAGGGCCATTTGGTGGGGTTTACCGACCAGGAAGAGCGCCACGTTCTGGGTATCGAGCCAGGCATGATAGCCGACGTTTTTAATGTCCGGCAAGGGGCTGATGGCTTTGCCTTTTGGCTTCCGTTCATAACGGTAAAGCCTTTGAAGACCCGTGGCCTGGTCATCCACCCGCACACACGAGATGTATTTTCCATCCGGGGTGAGGGTAGGGGAATATTCGCTGAGGCTCGTCCGGGTCAGGGGCTGGAGGGTGTTCAGGCCCAGGTTCAGTTTGAAGATATCGGTTTGCCCGGCTCCTTTCTCCTGGACGGTGATCAGGATTTCGTAATCGTTGATAAAATAAGGTTGATTGTTGTATCCTCCTTCATTAAAAGCGCTGAGGTACCGGGGTGAATGCACCACAAATTTTCCCGTTTCTCCCTTTTGAATCCGGAATTCATACAATTGGGTCGCGGGGACCTGGGCTTCCAGCCGGCTGAGCAGGAAGGCAAATAAAAGCGGCCACCGGCGGATAAACATTATTTTTTATTGGCTGAAGTGAACAATCTGTTCCAGTTTATTCCATTGGCAAGTTTACCGTTTTTTGTCGAAAACCAGATAAACAGGGGTTTGCCCACGATATGATCGGCGGGTACATAACCCCAGGCCCGGGAATCTTCGGAATTGTGCCGGTTATCGCCCATGGCCCAGTAATAGTCCTGCTCAAAGGTATAGCTGGACGCTTCCGCACCGTTGATGTAGATCTTGCCGTCCCTCACTTCGAGTTTGTTTTTTTCATAAACGCTGATGACCCGGTCGTACAGGGGAAGGTTTTCCAGGGTCAAAGAGGTGGTGGTGCCGGCTTTGGGGATATAAATGGGCCCATAGTCGTCCATGGTCCAGCCCAGGGACAGAGGGGTATCATAGGGGAAAAGCGGCCTGGCTTCCTGGGGTACCGGCTGGATGATGATCGAGGAATCCATGGCCTGGATTTTGGCCCTTTGGGTGCTGTCGAGGAAATAGACGCCCATCTGAGGCATGGCTTCCGAAAGGTTGATGCCCAGTTCATCCAGTTTTCTTTGGTTGAGCTGGTTGCCGGGCGACAAGACCCGGTACATAAACTGCATATGTTCCGGGTTGTAGGCCGGCTGGTTGTTGATATACAGTTGGCGGTTTATAATTTTCAGGCTGTCCCCGGGCAAGGCGACACAGCGCTTGATATAATGGTCTTTTTTATCGACGGGCCGGGTGACCAGTTTTGCGTTTCGTACCGCCTGGCGCACATAAGGTTCCCTGCGGTACTGGTCGGCGGTGAAAGCCCGGTCCGGGGCCAGGTAAACGCTATCCCCAACCGGCCAGTTGAACACGAAGGGCTCATATCTTTTGACTTCCTGCAATTTAGGCAGCCGTTTGTATTTAAAACTCGGTTGCTTCAGGTAAGATTCGGTGTCCAGGAAAGGGATGCGGTTGTGCAGGAGGGGGACCATAACAAAGGTCATGGGGAGGCGGATCCCGTAATGCGCCTTGCTCACGAAGAGGAAATCGCCCACCTTAAGGCTGCCTTCCATGGACGAGGTGGGGATCATATAGGCTTCGATCAGGAACATCCGGATGAAGGCGGCGGCAAAAACGGCGAAGATGATGGATTCGGCCCATTCGCGGAGCGCGCCTTTTTTATACGGATTGGAGGCCTGGAGTTTGTTTACGGTTTTTTGGTCTTTTTTGTCCTGTGCTTCCTTGAGTTTAGCATAAAATTCGTGCTCCTTCATGAGGATGGGACCCTGGTATTTTTCATTTTTAGCCAAACCCAGGTAGAGGGAATAAAACGGGGCGAAGACTACGGCCAGCACGCTCTGGAAAAAGGAATGTTTTCCGAAGGATCTTGCCAGGTCGATGATCAGGGCGGCGAAAATGAAAATATTGACGATGGGGAAAAGCATCCACCAGGCATGTGATTTTTTACGTCCCACCAGGGCCGACATTTCCGCCAGGTTGAGCCCGGGGACCAGGCCTTTCCAGGCTTCCACTCCCGCCTTGGGGAATACGAAGTACATGCCTACACTGTATATGATAAAACCTATAAGCAGGAATAAAAACATAAGGACCTTGTTTTGTAAGAGAGGGCAAATATAAGGCTTATGTCCCGCGTAGCCTAAGGCATTAGACGAAGGACGGGCGGGCTTCGATCAGGATAGAGCAAGAAGCAGAATTTAAAGAAGCCCGGAAGGCCCGGCCGGAACAACAGGTCAGGATTCATGCCGTTTATTTAGAATAAAATGGAAAACTTTTTCAGAAACAGAATTTGGACGGCCCGCTGAGGTGAAATGCTTACTTTACAGCCTGTTTACCTAAACCTGAATTTCAAAGTGGTTCTCGTAGTCGATCTGGACGGTACCTATTTGAAGAATGATTTTTTTGCAGAACGGTTTTACAAGAGGCTGATCGAGAATCCTTTCTTCGTGGTCTATCACTTGTTCACGGGGGGAATCCTTCAATTAAAGAACCTATTGCTGGATAAGGGGAGGGCAGAGTATCCATTGGATCCTTTGATTAATTCTGAAGTGGAAAAGTTCATTCTGGCCAATCGCAGGAATTACGAACGGGTGGTCCTCGTTTCTGCAAGCCCTGATTTTTTTGTAAAGCAAGTGCTGTCGGAAAATGAAATCTTCGATGCGGTTCATGGGAGTGTGGAGGAAAACTTAAAAGGGGAAAAAAAGCTGGAATTTATCAGAAATCGTTTCGGGGAGGATTTTCATTACATCGGGAACCACGGGGTGGATATTCCAATACTCCGGGCGGCAAAAAAAGGATTCATCGTAAAGGAAAACCGCATCCATGAGTACCCTTAGATTTTCGATACTCCGCTTGCTGCGGCCCTTGCACTGGGTGAAAAACGGCCTGATTTTTCTTCCTATGCTTTTAGCCGGATCGATTACGCGGGTTCCTGTTTTGGTGGATGCGGTGATTGGTTTTCTCTCTTTTTCCCTCATGGCTTCGGCCGGATATATTCTCAATGACATAGTCGATGTGGATCGCGATCGCCGGCACCCGTACAAGTCCAATCGCCCGCTTGCCGCCGCCTCCCTTTCCACCGGGAGGGCCCTGGGGGTCGCCGTTTTGTTGCTCCTGCTTTCCGTATCCCTTTCCTGGCCCCTTGGAATGCGGGCCGTGGGGTGGTTGATGGTTTATTTTACACTGAATTGGCTTTACTCCGCGTATTTAAAGCCGGTCCGCTTTTTCGATATCGTTATTTTAAGTTCCTTTTACCTGATCCGTTTATTCTACGGGTCGGCCATCGGCGATGCGGAACTGACGGGATGGTTTGTGGTGGCCAGCCTGTTTTCGTTCATCTCCCTTTCCGCAAACAAGCGGTACCTCGAATGTGCGATCAGCAAACACGGAACCCTTGCGGGCAGGGGATATTCAAAGGATGACGCTCCGATGCTTCAGACCTTGTCCGTCGCTTTTGCTTTGGGCACCCTGGTCTTGTTGAACCTGCACGCCTTTTTTGTTTTAAGCATCCGCGAACCCGTCGTGATAGCGCTGATCAATTTATTCGCCGCCGGGATGATGTTTTCCTATTTCGGAAATAACAAAAGCAAGTCGGATGATCCGGTGGCCCGCATTTTGAGCAACCCTTTTTTACTGGCCATGGCCCTGATGTTGATGTCGATCTATGTTTTTGAATTGATGCAGCAGCGATGAAAACAGAACGTATCAACCTGTTCAACTGGGGCGGGTATCCCCATCACAACTGCAGGATCTATCACCCCGAAACGGTGGAGGAAATACAGGAACTCGTCAGAAGCAAACACAGCTTCATCGCCCGGGGTAACGGGCGCTGTTACGGCGACTCCGCCTTATCCAACCGGGTGATTTCAACCCTTGCTTTAAATCGAATTCTTGATTTTGACCCCATCTCCGGTTTAATAGTTTGTGAAGCAGGGGTGCTGCTCGATACCGTCTTGAAAAAGATCGTGCCGGCAGGTTTTTTTCTTCCGGTATCTCCCGGAACTAAGTTCATATCCATCGGTGGGGCTTTTGCGTCCGATGTCCATGGAAAGAATCAGCAGGTGGACGGAGTATTCAGCGACCATGTATCCTATATTAAATTGGTTGAGCCGGGCGGGGAATTGGTTCACCTTACCCCTTCCGATGATTTGTTCCGGCAGACGGCCGGGGGCATGGGGCTGACCGGCATCATTGTGGAGGTAGCGCTTCGCCTGAGGCGCATAGAATCTCAGATGATCAGCCAGCGTTCTATAAAAGCGAAAAATCTGGCGGAAGTGTTTGATCTGTTTGAACAGAATTCCGGTTCCACCTATTCCGTAGCGTGGATCGATGGTATGGCGCGGGGGTATAAATTGGGCCGTTCGATCTTGTTGCTCGGGGAACATGCCGCTCAGACGGATGTTGCAAACCTTAAAACAAGGGAGCTTCACGTTAATTCTAAACTAAACCTTCCCTTTTATTTCCCATCCTGGGTACTAAACCCTTTATTCCTAAAGGTTTTTAACTGGGCTTATTTCACCCGGCCGGGGTCTTCCGGTAATGGGATCATTCATTACGATTCATTTTTTTATCCGTTGGATAAGATTCGGCATTGGAACCGGATCTATGGGAAAAAGGGATTTGTCCAGTACCAGTTTGTATTGCCTGGGGCTGTTGCTTATGAAGGAATAAAACATGTTTTGGAAGTCTTGTCCATTAACCAACTTTGGCCTTATTTGGCGGTCCTGAAACGATTCGGAACCTCTCATGAAGGCCGATATTTACATTTTCCGATGGAAGGATACACCATGTCCCTGGACCTGAAGATCAGCCAAAGGCTTTGGGCGGTTCTGAACCAACTGGACGAGGTGGTCAGTTCGCTCGGCGGTAAGACTTATCTGGCAAAGGACGCGAGATTGGGCGGTAAAAATTTCAGAAAACAATATCCGGTGATGCCTTCGATACCCCCGAATCCTGTTTTTATCTCGCATCAGCAGGTTCGATTTCAGCAAATGAAAAAACACGTTTTCCTGATTCTTGGCGCCAACAGCGACATAGCAAAACAAACGGCGCTGCTCTATCTCAAAAAATATCCGGAGGGATATTTGATTTTAGCCTCGAGGGATGTACAAGGACTTCGCGCATTTATTGAGGAATCCGGGATCGGGGGCTGCAGCGAAGCCGTGCCGCTGGACGTCGAGAATTTTGCCGGCCACGCTTTATTTTATTCGGCCCTGAGCGCCAAACCCAATTGGGTGATGTATGCCGCAGGGGTGCTCTATACCAACGACGAGTGTATGGGCGATGCCCCAAAAAGTGCGAGAAATACGAGTGTGAATTTTTCCGCGCCGGTAAATTTGTTGAATATCGCAGTGGATGATAACAACCCGGGACTTCAACGGATTATTGGAATGAGTTCCATTGCCGGCCTGAGGGGGCGGAAGTCAAATTTTCAATATGGAAGTGCAAAGGCTGGATTTCATCAGTATCTCTTCGGCTTGCGTCAGGACCTGAAAGACAGGGGAGTGGTGGTACAAGCCATTACCCCCGGCAGGGTGAATACAAAAATGACTGCACATCTGCCCGTTCACAAGAGGGCAAACACCCCGGAAGAAGTTGCTTCGGCAATTCTGCAGAACACCACAACCTTTGAGGTATATCCGAACCTGTTCTGGCGATTGATTGGAATGGTCGTGAAATACGCCCCGGAGGTTCTGATCCGGAAACTTTAGAAAGGGCTGATTTGAAACCAATGGTTAATTTAGCAAATGTGCAATTTTCGACCAAAGACCTATTCCGCCTCCGGGGCAATGATGTGGTTGCCCTTATTGCTGCTGTCGTCACCGGCCTTTCTCCAAAGCCAGGAGTACACGAAAATCCTGCTGAATGAATTTAATCCGAAATCCATTTACAAGATCCCGGTAAGCCGGGTGGAGAAAGCCCGTTACCCAGCCATAGATTTTCATTCCCACGATTATCCGAAGTCGGACCAGGAGGTGGATGCCTGGGTAAAAACCATGGATGCCTGCAATATCGTCAAGTCCATCGTATTGTCCTATACGACCGGCCCCGCTTTTGATGCGGTAATCAAAAAGTACAGCAGGTACCCGGACCGCTTCGAAGTCTGGTGCGGCTTTGACTATACCGGAATGAACGAACCGGGATGGTCGGAGCGGGCCATCAGGGAACTCGAACGATGCCATGCCCTTGGCGCCCGGGGTGTCGGTGAACTGGGTGACAAAGGCCTGGGTGAATATTATTCCAAACCCACTCCGGGCATCGGCATGCACGTGGACGATCCCCGGCTGCGGCCCCTACTCAAACGGTGCGGGGAACTGAACATGCCGGTGAGCATCCACGTTGCGGAAGATGCCTGGATGTATGAGCCGGCGGACGCCTCCAACGACGGCCTGATGAATGCGGCCAAATGGCATGTGGATATGAATGTCCCGGGCAAACTGGGACACGATGCCCTGATCCAGACTCTTGAAAATGCAGTGCGGGACCATCCGGGCACCCTCTTTATCGCCTGCCACCTGGCCAACTCCTGCGCCGACCTGGGCCGCATTGCCGGCATGCTTGACCGGTACCCAAACCTCTACACGGAGATGGCCGCCCGATTCGGGGAAATCGCGCCCATCCCCAGACAGACCAAGGCATTTATGGAAAAATACAGCCGCCGGATCCTTTATGGCACCGATATGGGAACCTCTGAAAACATGTACCGGACGACCTTCCGGATCCTGGAGACCGCGGATGAACATTTTTATGAAAAGGACCGGTTTAATTATCACTGGCCGCTGCATGGACTGGATCTTTCGGATAAAACTCTGAAGAGGATCTATGCACTCAACGGGAAAAGAATCTTAAAAAGAAGGTAATGCCACTTCTTTTCGCTGTGGGACCTGTACTTCATTTTTAATTTATAACCGCAGAGTGCGCGAAGATCGCAGAGGGGGTGCAGAGGGATGCATAAAGACGGTCTGGTTTTTAGTGTACTTCGTGTCGTGGCGGGACCTTTGCTTCAGTTAATTTATAACCGCAGAGGGCGCGAAGATCGCAGAGGGGGCGCAGAGAGAAATTAAAGACGGGGCTCCTGCCGGCAGGCTTTACCCTTATCTCATAAAAACTATATTCCTCTTATCCGCCACCCAGGTAATTTCTGTTACCCGGAGATTCCTTTCACCATTGCTATTCCGCTGGCGCAACGGCCTGTTTGGCCCGGAGGTTCAGGATATCCCGGTCAAACAAATACAGGCCGCCTTTATCATCGCCCACCAGGGTCAGTTTGTCATTCAGATTGCGGGCGACCCGTTCTTCCTCCATTTGTTCATTGACGTACCATTGGAGGAAATTATGGGTGGCATAATCTTTTTCGGCCAGGGACAGATGGACCAGTTCGTTGATGCTGCTGCTCACTTTGAGTTCGTGTTGCAGGAATTCATCGAACACATGTTTGATGGATTTAAAGGATACCATGGGCTGTTCGATCGCGGGCACCAGGGCCTGGCCGCCCCGCTCATTGATGTAGCGGATCAGCTTGAGCATATGCATCCTTTCTTCATCGGACTGCTGGTAGAAAAAATTGGTGATGCCTTCGAGGCCGGGCTGGATCTCCGCCCAGGCGGCCATTGCCAGGTAGGCCTGGGACGATTCCGCTTCCATGCAGACCTGTTTGTTCAGGGCGTCCTGGATTGATTTGGTGACCATGTTCTAAAAATTTTGAGGAAAGATAGGGAAATTAGGAGACAGGATGGATCTCCCTCACTCCTCACTCCTCAACCCTCAACCCTCAATCCTATTATTATAACTCCATTCATATATTAAGCCTACTTTTGCGCCTTCCATCTTAAATCAATCAGTCCAGCAAGCCATAATGCCAAAAGTTACCTTCAATACCCAGCATAAATCATTCTACAGCAGCCTTCAAAAAAAAGTCGAAACCTACTTTAAGGAAAGGAGGATCAAAAAGACCGGGGACCAGCGCCTTTTCTTCAAGGCCTTCCTCCTGATTTTTTCAGCGGGACTGGTTTATGTTTTGTTATTGACGGTCCGGCTTCATCCCGTGGCCGGGCTTCTTTTATGCGGGTTGATGGGTTTCCTGCTCGCGACCATAGGCTTTAATGTCATGCACGATGCCAATCACGGAAGTTTTTCGGATAAACGATGGATCAACGAGGCGCTGTCCCTGACGGCAAACCTGATGGGGGTCAATGCCTGGTTGTGGAGACAAAAACACAACCTCATTCACCATACGTTTACCAACCTGGACGGGGTGGATGAGGACCTTGCCACCACGAGCCTGCTGCGCATGGGCCCTTACCAGAAAAAATACAAGGTTCACCGGTACCAGGCTTTTTATTGTATCCCGGTCTACGGACTGACTTCCCTGATGTGGACTTTTTTTTCAGATTTTAAAAAGTACTTCACCCGTAAAATCCAGGTTACCGCATTGTCGGAAATGTCGTACGGGGAGCATATCATTTTCTGGTCCAGCAAAATCCTTTATGCTTTCTTGTTTATCGGGCTGCCGGTCTATCTCCTGGGATTCCTGCCTTTTCTGGCCGGATTTTTAGTGATGCATCTGGTGCTGGGCATCACCCTCGCGGTCGTTTTCCAACTGGCCCATGTGGTCGAAGCCACCCATTTTGAAGACGCCCATAAGGAGGACCTGCATATCGGACAAGAATGGGCAGTCCACCAGGTAAGGACCACCGCCGATTTTGCCACAGGCAACCCGGTGATTTCCTGGTTGACGGGAGGCCTGAACTTCCAGGTCGAACATCATCTCTTCCCCCGCATCAGTCATATCCACTACCCCGTGATCCAGAGGATGGTCAAAGAAACCTGTGCCGACTTCGGGATCCGGTACAACGGCTATCCCACCATGTGGGCGGCCTTCCGTTCCCATCTCCGGCTAATGAAGCAGTTGGGGATTCAGTAGAAGATGGGAGCCGGGAGTTGGAAGCTGGAAGCTGGAACCTGGAAGCTGGGGAGGGTCTACTAAACCCCCGGAACTGCCAGGCCAAAACGCCCTAACTTCTAACTTCTAACTTCTAGTCTCGAGCTTCGAGCTTCGAGCTTGGAAACTGGAAGCTAGGGGAGGGTCTACTAAACCTCACGGAACTGCCAGGCCAAAACGCCCTATCTTCTAGCTTCGAGCTTCTATCTTGGAAGCTGGGAGCTGGGAGCTGGAAGCTAGGGGAGGGTCTACTAAACCTCACGGAACTGCCAAGCTACAATGCCCTGGCTTCTAACTTCTAACTTCGAGCTTCTACTTGGAAGCTGGGAGCTGGGAGCTAGGGGAGGGTCTACTAAACCTCCCGGAACTGCCAGGCCAAAACGCCCTATCTTCTAGCTTCGAGCTTCGAGCTTCGAGCATGGAAGCTGGAAGCTAGGGGAGGGGCTTCTAATCCTCCGAGACTGCCAGGCCAAAACGCCCTAACTTCTAACTTCTAGCTTCTAGCTTCTAGCTTCTAACTTCTAACTTGGAAGCTGATCCTCACCCCTCAATCCTCAATCCTCAATCCTCAATCCTCAATCCTCAATCCTCCTCTATCTGCCTCTTGAAAAACTGCCAGGCTTCCCAGTGCACATCGATGTCACCGGGGTAATCGTGGCGGCCGCCAATAACTTTGAGAAGGACCACCTCCGGTTTGCCCTTTTCTTTAAACGTATATCTTTCGATGGTCTTTTCGTCCTCCGGATCGGCGTCCGGCAGGGTGGTCTTTAGGGGGTCCCCCCGGTATCCGGCCAGTCCGGCCCAATATCGGAAGGAAGCCTCTGTCGATCTGACCATTCCCATCCTGAAATTCGCAGACTGCATCATTCCACCCGCGTAAGGATTGGTAGGATCGTGGGTGCCATTGACAATCATTACGGGGATGGCTTTACCGGCTTCCAGGCAATCCATATTACCGGCATCCGGCAGGTTGGCAATGATGGCCGTGATCGCCCGGAAATGGCCGGGCAGGGTCATCGCCAGTTTATAACACATATGGCCGCCTCCCGAAGTCCCTACAGCAAAGACCTTCCGGTCGTGGATGCCATACCTGACTTTAAAATAGGCGATCATGGCGCTGAAAAATCCTTCTTCATCAATATTTTCCTTATTGGCCAGGGAGCTGGCCTCTTTCCTGCATTCGTTCCAGTAATTTTTATATCCATCCGGGTATACCAGGACGGCGTTTTCCGTTTTCATTTCTTCGATAAAGTTCAGGGTGCGTTCCATCAGGGCGCGGCCATTGCCCCCGGAACCATGCAGGACAAATACCAGGCTTGCACCGGAAACATTGGCCGAAGGTTGAATAAAATGAAACGACCGGAAATGGGGCCCTATCCGGATGGAATCGGAGAGGACCTGGCCAAAGGAAGAAGGCCCGATGGCCAGCAACCAGAATAAAGGAAAGATTATTTTCATTTTACTATGGTGTGAAAGGCAAACAAGACCGGTTTACAGGGTTTATTTTCCTCCGCTTTCGGCGGCTTCTTTTTTGGCATCGGCGATCATTTTTTCATTGGCATAAATCAGGAATTCGACCCTCCTGTTTTGGGCCCGCCCATCCTCCGTGTCGTTGGAATATTTAGGGGCGCTTTCTCCAAAGCCTTTCAGAGCGAGACGGGCAGGCAAAACCCCATGCTCGGATAAATGCGCTGAAACGGAAGAGGCGCGCCGGATGGACAGGGACTGGTTGTATTTGGCGCCTCCTTTAGAGTCCGTATGCCCCTGGATCTCGATGTTCGTATCCGGGTATTTTTTAAGGATCCCCACGAGCTGGTTCATCGTTTTAAGGGATTCGGGGCTTAGATCGGAACGGTCAAAACCAAACAGGATTTTATTGTTGAATTCCACTACAATGCCTTCTCCCACCCGGACCACTTTGGCATCCGGGATCTCTTCTTTGATTTCTTCCGCCTGCTTGTCCATCTTGCGCCCGATGATGGCGCCGGCCACGCCCCCGACGGCAGCGCCAATAATGGCACCCAGCACGGTATTGCCGGCAAGTTTTCCGACTACTGCGCCGGCCGCGGCGCCACCGGCCGTGCCGATCACGGCTCCTTTTTGCGATTTACTCATGGATTTGCACCCGGACACCAATAAAGGAAGAATCAGGATCCAGATCAGGAAGTATGGGCGGTTCATAATCTTTTGATTTTTAATTTCAAAATTGATTTACTCTCCGGACCAATGTTGGTCTACTTATATCGAGGAAGTCATTCCCTTCTCAATCTACGGCATTCCGGCTTATTTTCGAAACCGGAATCATCATCTCCTGATCCGGTCGGGCTGGATGCCTGAGCCTAAGGCCGTGACCCGGTCTGCCCAAACGGTTAAACCGTCCGTTTACCCCGGATCATCCTCCACAAGACGGTAATCAGTGCCAGGACCAGCAGGATATGAATGAGGCTGCCGGCGCGGAACCCGATGAACCCGATCAGCCAGCCCATGACGAGGATTGCCGCGAGGAGGAAATGCAGGTTTCCCATGGAATTGTGATTTTAATTTTACAAAACAAAGATCCACCTGACTTTGTGATTGGATTTATACAATATTGGAAAAAGATTACAGGATTTCAATCTTCAGGTCGTCCCTGTACTTAACCGCCTGGATACCGGGAAATTAAAAGGACCGGTATGACCCCATTCCCCTGAAAACGGTCACGTTTCAATAAATATTGCCTCCGGATCTGACCCGAACGGGGGCGGCTTGATGAAATAATGGGCAAGCTTCATATTAGGACCGGCCATGTTGTCGTTATTGGATAGAGCTGGCTGTGAAAAAGTACAGGGGTTGGTCCAATAAATGCATGAAGCATGAACCTGTATCTGAAATTTGAAGTCAATAGCCTCTTTCAAAAAGTCCTGGAAAACGAGTTGAAGGGCCTGCCGGTTTCATATACCGTGCCGGGACCGGGTGAGTTGACCTTCCATGAACTTGTTCCGGATGAGGTCCTGGAGGCTATACGAGCCCGTTTGGACCAATACGGGATTGAAATACTGGAAAACCCCAAGGCGGTGTTGATTCAGAAAATCAAGGATGCCATTATTGAACTGGTGTACCGCGAAGATTCACTGGCCAGATGTAAAGTGTCCGTGTATTTGTCTGAGCGGCTTCGGTTTGGATATGGGTATTTGTCCAAACTGTTTTCTGAATCCACCTTCACATCCATTGAAAATTATCTTATTCTTCAAAAAACGGAAAGGGCGAAACATCTCATTGCCTCCCAGGCCCTGACCTTCACGGAAATTGCCTGGAAACTCAACTACAGCAGCGTGGCCCATTTCAGCACCCAATTTAAAAATACCACCGGGCTGACCCCGACCGCTTTTCAAAGGATTATAAATAAAAAAAGGGCGGTCGCCGCCCCTGGGCAGAACGGCGTACAGTTGTCGGAACATCCGGTTGATAATGCCTTTTAATCCCCTCTTATGCAAAACCTACCGATTTCCGTATTGCTTGCGGATGATGACGAAGACGACCGGATCCTGTTTCAGGAAGCCCTGAATGAAATTAAATTTAAAACTGAAGTCCGGACCGTGGGCGACGGCAGGTCTTTGATGGAATACCTGAACCGGCCGGAAGTGAAGCTTCCCCAGGTTATTTTCCTCGATCTCAACATGCCGTTGAAATCGGGTATGGAATGCCTGCATGAACTAAAAAGCTCCGCCCGATTCGGCAACATTGCGGTTGCCATTTATTCAACCTCCGCTTCGGAGGAGGATATCGAGGAAACCTTTGTAAGAGGCGCAAACGTCTATATCCGGAAACCGGATGACTTCAATGAGTTGAAAAGGATCCTGGAAAAAGTGATCACCATCAACTGGCAATACCATACCTCAGGATTAAACCGCGAAAATTTTTTACTTAGTTTTTAACGGTATTAGGGTGTTTCAGGACCTCCGCTCGGTGTTTACCTCCTCCTTTTTTCTTAACATCATTTTTGTTTCCACACTCTTTCTGCTCATATTTATTTCCGGCATTTCTTACCGGTATACCACGGCCCTGACCGATTCCTCCCGGTTGGTGGTTCAATCCCGCAAAACGGCGACCGAACTGGGTCATCTATCCTCCTTGCTGGAAGAGGCACAGAGCAGACATGCCGCCTTTATCCTCACCGGGGACACCTCGCTGATCCGGCCGTACCTGCATGCCGGGGTTAAAACAGGGCCTGTGCTTCAGTCGCTGAAATTGCTGGCGGGAGACAATTCGCAACAGATCCAACACCTCGATACCCTGTCCCGGTTGATCGGGCATTGCCTTGACCTGATGGCCAGAACATTGGAGTGGAATACCGGGCTGGCTGCTGACCAGGCCCGGTTTAAAGAAAGCCTTATGCTGGGCGTGAAGGAAATGGAACGGATCCGGGTAAAAATCAAGGATATGCTTGATTTTGACTCCATGCACCTGAAAGTTCACCAGGATATTTACGGACGTGAAATTTCCCTGTCGCCCTTGTATATCCTGTTTGTAATGCTCTTCTCCATGCTGGTTTTTATCTTCGCTTATTTCCGGATCAATAAAGACCTCAAGCTGGAAAAGGCGAACAATGAAAAACTATTGCTGGCCAATGAATCTATGAATCATGCCGAAGAAATCGGTGAATTCAGCAGCTGGCAGTGGCACTTGCAAACCAATGCTTTTGATTTTTCGGACAATCAATACCGCCTGCTCGGGTACCGGCCTTTTGAATTTGAACCCAACCTGGATAAATTCCTGGAATTTGTCCATCCGGAAGACAGGCATAAACTCAAGGCGGCAAGAAGGGAGATGTTCAGCGGGCCGCAAAATCCCTTGTCCGTTGACTTCAGGATTTACCGGAAAGACGGGTCGCTCCGTTATTTCAGGTCCATCGCCAAATTATTTACCGACGGGGACCGCAGGCCGGTGGTGATCGGAATACACTGGGATATCACGCACCAGCATTTAAACCGCCTGGCCCTGGAAGAACGGAACCTGGAACTGGAGCAAAGCAATAAAGAACTGGCCACCTTCAATCATATTGCCAGCCACGATTTGCAAGAGCCCCTGCGCATCATTCAAACCTATGTCTCCCGCATCATCGACTCAGAGCAAGCCCGGATTTCGGAAACCAGCCAGGGTTATTTCAGCCGGATCCTTGCCGCATTGTCCAGGATGCGGGCCCTGATCAATGACCTCCTGCTTTATTCCAGGACCACCAAAACAGAGAAAGTATTTCAACTTTCCGATCTGAACCAGATTTTTGAGAATGCCCGGCAGGAGTTGGCCCAGGTCCTGGAAGATAAACAGGCTGAGCTTAGCTCAGACCCATTGCCGGAAGCGAAGGTCATACCCTTTCAAATCCAGCAAATGTTTGTCAACCTGATAGGCAATTCGTTAAAATTCTCGAGGTTGGGAGTAAAGCCAAGGATCCATCTGTCCTGTTCTGAGGTCCCTTCGGATCCTTACCGGGAGCACCATACGGGGCCGGTGAAAAAATTTTACAAACTGACCCTGACGGACAATGGAATGGGATTTGAGCAACAGTATGCCCGGAAAATTTTCGATTTATTTCACCGCCTCCACGGGAGAGACGAATTTACGGGATCGGGCATCGGCCTTTCGATCTGTAAAAAAATAGCGGAAAACCATGGAGGGGAAATCACCGCAGAGGGCCGCCCGGGCGAGGGAGCTGCCTTCACCATCCTGCTGCCTCACTGAAATAGATTTAAAATTTTGATAATATAAGTTTAACAGGCATCTGTTGAATTGTGTAATGTTTTTATTGAATCCTGTAAAAGCCCGGAGCTTTCTTGAAAATATATTTGTTGGGATCATTCATTTTTAAATTCTAAAAGCTTCATCATGAAAAATCCATCTCATCAGCAGGCCCGTGCAAACCAGCCTCCCTCGGTTTTACCCCTGGCCATTCCTGCTCATTCGACCATTGCCGAAGGCACAAGTGCCCATGGCACAAGGACCCAAGGTCCCAAAGCCCATGGCCTTTATAAACTGTACCGGAGCCAGCTTTTTGACATGTACTGGGCTGAAAAGGCCTTGCTAAAACAATTTCCCAAAATGATCCGTCACGCGCATGCCCATAAACTGGCGGAGACCCTCTATATTCTCCTGGACAGCACGAGGAAACACATCAACCGCCTGGAAGCTTTGTTTTCTTCCAGCAACCTCAGGCCTGTTGAAAACAGGTGTAAAGCCATGGACGGGCTGATCAAAGAAACAACGGAAGTCATTCAATCGACGGAAGTGGGTTACGTCGGGGACGCGGGGATCCTGTCCTCCGGCCAAAAAATGGAACATTATGGCATGGCCGGATACCAGGTCCTCCAGGCCCTTGCCGAAACCCTGGGCGAAGCCAGGGCTGCAGCCATGCTGAAATATACTTTAGAAGAAAAGAAGCAGGCCGCTGAAGTGTTGGCGGGCCTGGCCATGGATTACCTGGTGGAAAACGAATTTACAGGAACCGGGGATGCCGGGGATCGTTACGACTTGCATCCCTGAAATTTTTCGTAAAGGACATGGTCAGGAAAAACTCAAACATGGAAAACCAGGAGATCATCAAAGCCATCAGAACACTGATCCAGGTAAATGATGACCGGATCCAGGGTTATGAATCGGCTATGAAGGAATCGAAGGAGGCGGATTTAAAATCCAATTTTTTCAGGTTTATTCAAAGCAGCCGCAGGAGCAAAACCCAGTTGGTCCGTGTACTTATACAATCCGGGGCTTCTCCTGTCCGGGAATCCAGGCAGAATGGGCTATTTTATGGCATGCTGATGAATTTGAAAGCGGCGGTAAGGGGGAGGGACCGCTTGTCCATTTTCCGCTGTTGGGAAAAAGTGGAAGACCTGGTCGCGGAAATGTATGAACGGATCCTTCAAAACGAAGGTTTCGATTGGCCCCCGGATTATGCCGGAATCATCGGATCCCAGAGGTCAGTCCTCGAAGCAGACCGGAATAAAGTCAAGGTTTTCCGGGAAATCCTGACAGAAGAAAATTAAATCATGTGGTCTGACAGGACCGATGGGAACACCCGACCTCATTTCATTTTTTAATCCTTAAAACTCTTTCTTATGAACTCAATGAAATCCGTTTTGATCGCACTCGCCGGGGTTGCCCTCGGTGCAGTGGCAGGTACACTCCTGGCCCCTGCCCGGGGCTTCGTGACCCAGCGAAAACTTGCTAAAAAAGGCGGGGAGTATGCCGAAGACCTGGAGTCGAAATTCAACGAAATGATCGACCAGTTCACACAAAAATTCCGGACCCTGAAAAATGATCTGGTCCGGAAATCGGAAAATGGGAAATCCGAACCCGAAGACAGCCTGGTTCAGAGCGGTAGCCTTTCGGGAAGGAACAAGTTCCAGTGATGCGGTTTCTGAGGGTTGAACTGAAGGGATAGACCAGGTTATGCGTTCTCCATAAACAGAGAGATAGTAGGTTATGTATTTCTAATCCTGCCGGGGTATCCGTTCCTAAAGCGTATACTCCGGCTTTTTATTAATTATTTGTCAATGAATTAATAACGTAAGCCGGTGGACCCGGCCGGGAAAAATAGGATCCGGGCAAGGATCGTTACCTAAAACAAAGCATTTACACCAGCGCCTATGAACATTTCTCTGAAATGGCCATTTTATGCGAAGATTTCCCTTTTGCTAATTGGAATCTATGTCTTCATCTCTATTTTGTCCGCCATCCAGGATATCGTACTGCCCGTGATCTATGGTTTGTTGCTGGCTGTTTTAATCGGTCCGCTCGTAAATAAACTGGAAGCCAGGGGCATGCCTCGCTCCCTAGCTATTTTCAGCATACTGATTCTATTTGTGGCGGGATTTATATTCCTTTTGGTCCTGCTTTCATCACAGGCCAGCCTGTTGAGTGAGGCCTTTCCGGTGTTGAGCGCAAAATTTGATGAGCTGGTACAGCAGGGAGTGGCCTGGGGTTCTGATTTTTTTAATATCCGCGCGTCGAAAATCAACCAGTGGGTGAAATCCATCCGCGGGGATATTTATGAAAGCAGCAGCGCGGTTGTCGGGGCCACGCTGACTACCGCGGGAGGGGTCCTGGCCACGCTTTTTCTGACGCCGGTCTATGTTTTTATGCTGCTCTATTATAAAAGCCATCTTATTGAATTCATTTACCGGCTCATGGGAAGGCATCATGACCAAAAGATCCGGGAAATCCTCTCCGAGACCAAAACGGTTATCCAGGGTTATCTGCACGGATTATTGGCTGAATTCTGGATCATTGCCGTACTGAATTCTGCGGGGCTGCTGATCCTGGGGATGGACTATGCCATCCTGCTGGGAATCGGCGGCGCCTTATTAAATGTAATCCCTTACCTGGGGGGGCTGATCGCGGTGGTGATTTATATAGTGGTGGCCCTGGTCCTCAAAACCCCGGTGTATGCGCTCTATGTGTTTATCCTCTATGTAGTGGTCCAGCTGATTGACAACAATTATATCGTTCCGAAAATTGTTGGATCCAAAGTGAAGTTAAACGCCCTGGTATGCCTCCTCTCCGTGCTTGCAGGCTCAGCGCTCTGGGGTATACCCGGCATGTTTTTATCCATACCCCTGATCGCCATTATTAAACTGGTGCTTGACCGGATCCCGGGATTAAGCCCCTGGGGCTTCTTACTGGGTGAAACCCGGGCGGGAGGCGGCATCAGGAAAAGGACTGCGGCCAGGCCAACCGGACCGGTACCGGAAGGGAGCTTGGAGGTCAGGCTTTAAAGGGTTTGTATTCCTGTCCCGCGGAGGCTGCTTTTCCCCGGCTTAATCTCTGTGTTTAATCTGGTAAAAAACGCCGAGTTGGAATCCCCGGTTATAGGATTTGAAATTTTCTGATTTATTGATGTTGGTGAGGCCGAATTGGTAACGGGCATCGATGCCAAATCCGGTGGGAGGATGGATATAACCCAAACCAACCAGCAAGCCGGCATCCAGGGATTCCAAATTTTCTTTTATATCGGTACTGAGATTATTGACTTTGGATTTTGCCCCGACTAATAATCCAAGCTGGGGGCCGGCCTCGAACCGGAAACCATTGTCAAACATATACTGGAAAAGCACGGGTAAATTCAGGTAATCCAGTTCAGTCTTTAATCCCACATTCTGGCCGGAGCTTTTTGCTCCCTGCACTGAGTAAAGGAGTTCCGGCTGTAGTGCTATTGATCTGTCCAGGTGGATATGGCCCAGAATACCCAGGTGAAAACCGGCCAGTGGGTCGGAGTTTGTATTGGTTTCGTTGTGGATGGTAAAAACGTTAAGGCCTGCCTTGATGCCAAAGTTTACATGCTGGGCAGATAGGTTTCCCGCCGTCAACAGCGTGGTCACGATGAGAAATGCATTGATTTTCATAGAGGTTTGGATTTTAATTTTAACAAAATTCCGGCCTCCGGCTGGGCAATCCGTTATAGAATTAAATCAAAAACTTACATTTTTATGAAATAAGGGTGGCGAAATTTCCTCATTCCCGGGTAATAAGGGCAAAGGGCATGTTAGAATTAAAGCAGACGGCATGCCCGGATTTTCCTCTTTAAGTGATGTTTAGATATGCCAAATTTTATAAATTTGGCATATCTCGGTTCCGAATATTTCTGTCTTTGGATTTCTTTGCCGGAATTAACTTTAGAAGATGAACTGGATATCTGTGTTTTTTGGACTGATTGCTTTGGTTTTGATCATTTATTTAGTCATCCGGAATCAAAAGGACAGAAAAGAATTTGAAAAAATATTGAATACGGACTATAAAAAGACCAAAGATGAGGAAGATGAAATGGATGATGAATAGATATGCCAAATTTTTAAAATTTGGCATATCTGCAACTACTCTTTCTCCTCCTTATCCAGCCTTTCCACGGTGATCGTGCAATCCCCGATCAGGGCGGCCATAGCGCCAATGGCGGCCAATACCGGCGCAAAGAGGGTGCCCACGACCCCCAGGGTCAGGGGGAAACTGATGATTTCCTCCCCGTCTTTCTTATGGATGCTTATTTTCCGGATATTTCCTTCCTGGATCAGTTCTTTCACTTTTTTTAATAGGTTTTCACCATGAACTTCGAAGGATTCTTTAGTATGCTTATCCATTTTAATAAAATTTATTGGGTTTAAAATTACCTTGCTTTCCAAACCTGGACCCCTGATTCCGGTCAGGCGGCCTGGTGATGCCGATCAAAGGAACGAATATGCGGTATATTCTTCATAACCTGTCCGGTTTGCCTATTGAAAAACCAGGACCGAGAAAGGCAGGCAGACCCTATAACTCCTCAATCCCATATAAAAATCCCTTCATTCCTTCTGCACCGGTAATTCTTTCACCACCGGGTTTGTGTCTTCTGTTTTGACATATTTAAAAAAGAATATTTTCAGGATATCGGCCGTCAACGTATAGGCCAGCATGATGATCAGCAGGGCGATGACTTGCTGTACATGAGCCAGAGAAAGGCCGAGGGCAGGGGCAAAAGGGGAGACCGGCAACCAAATGGTCAGGATAAAAGCCAGGCTGCCAAAGGCCAGAAGCAGGTTTCCGGGCTTGCTTCGGATAAACGATTTTTTGGTTCGTATAACAAAAATGATGATAAGTTCGGTAAGTACCGATTCCAAAAACCATCCGGTCTGAAATGCCGGTCCGGTGAGTTTAAAATAATAATAGAGGGTATAAAAAGTAATGAAATCAAAGACGGAACTGTGGATTCCAAAGACGACCATAAATTTCCGGATCAGTTTCATGTCCCATTTCCGCGGTGCAACGAGTTCGGCCTTATCCACTTCATCGGATGCGATGGTCAGGAAGGGCAGATCTGAAATCGAATTGGTCAGCAGGATTTGTTTGGGAAGCATGGGGAGGAAGGGTAAAAGAAGCGATGCCGTGGCTACACTCAGCATGTTGCCGAAGGTAGCGCCAGTGGTAATAAAAATATATTTCATCGAATTGGCAAAAGATGTACGCCCTTCAACGATTCCATCGGAAAGGACCGAAAGGTCTTTTTCGAGGAGTACAAAATCAGCCGCTTCCTTGGCCACGTCCACTGCATTGTTCGTGGAAATGCCAGTGTCCGCAGCATGTATGGCCGCCACATCATTGATCCCGTCTCCGAGGTAGGCTACGGCTAAATGGGATTTCTGAAGGGATTTAACGATAAGTTCCTTCTGGTAAGGTTCGATTTCAGCAAATACGAAGGTCGATCTGGCTTTTACCGTCAGGGCTTCTGGGGATAGGGTATGCATTTGATCTCCGGTGATGATGGCATTATCCGGAAGGCCAAGTTTATTAGCGATATAAGCTGCTGCATGTCGGTTATCACCGGTGATGATCTTGATGCCTACATTTAACTTTTTAAGTTTTTGAATGGACTCCAGGCTGCCGGCTTTCAATGGATCCTCCAGGATTATAAAACCTGAAAAAATCATCTCGTTCTCGTCCTCGCGGCGCATTTTTTCTCTATGCAGCGTTTTAATGCAAATTCCCAATACCCTGAACCCCTTCAGGGAATATTCCTTAAATAATGCATTGATGTTTTGCCGGCTTACTTCGTCCAGGTCTTTGATCTCAGCTCCGCTTTGGACGAAGCGGCAAACTTCGAGAATGCTGCTTACCGCGCCTTTGGTGATAATCAGATTGCCATTGGGGTGTTTCACACAAACGCTGAGACGTTTACGTATAAAGTCATAAGGGACTTCATTGGATTTTGAATATGGTTTAAAATCAAGAGCCAGGCTCCGAAGTGCTTCATCCACGGGGTTCTGATAACCTGCCTGGAGACCGGCATTCAAACCTGCAAACAGCCGGACCCTGGGATCAGGTTTCCCTTCGTGATCAACTATATCATGGACCTGTACTGAACCTTCTGTAACGGTCCCCGTCTTGTCCATACACAGGATCTGGACTTCTCCAAAATTGAATATCGAAGAAAGTTTTTTTACAATCACCTTTTTTTTCATCATCCGTTTGGCCCCCACGGACATTGCAAAAGTCAGGATGGCCGGTAACAATTCGGGGGCCATGCCAACAGCAAGTGCCAGGGCAAAAAGGATGGAATCAAAAACGGGTTTGTCAAAAATTAAATTGGTGGTGAGGATGACCAGGGAAAGCAGGACGGTTATGCGCAAAATGAAATATCCGAAATTCCGGATTCCTTTTTCGAAGGCCGTTTCGGTAATTCTGCTCAGGCTCTGGGACAACTGGCCCAATAAGGTGTTTTCACCAGTATGGATGACCAGGGCACGGGCCGTACCGCTGATCACATTGGTTCCTTTCCAGAGGCAATTTGTTTTTTCGTGTAAAGGTTTATTTTCATCAAGCTGTCCCACCTCTTTTTCCGCAGGGAAAGATTCGCCGGTCAGGGTCGCTTCGTTGACATGTAATTCTGAATTTTCTATGATGCGGCAATCTGCCGGGATCACGTCGCCTGCATTTAAAATCAGGACGTCTCCAGGTACCACTTCCTGCGTGGGAACCTGGACCACTTTTCCTTCGCGCAGAAGATCGTGCTTCATTTCGATCAGGCTTCGTAATTTTTCCAGTGCTCTTCCAGCACTGAGCTCCTGGAAAAAACCCAGTAACCCGGAAGCCAGCAGGATAAATAAAATGAGAATGGTGTCGGATGCCTCGCCGATCCAAGCAGAAAGGATGACGGCCAGGAGAAGGAGTAAAACCAGGGGATTAAAAAATTGACGGAACAAAAGACGGATTTCCCTTCTCGCCCTGGATTCGGTTTTTAAGCGCTGTTGTTGAAGCCGGATTCTCACCCCGGCCTGGACTAAGGACAGGCCATTCCTTGAAGTATCCAATATCCGGTACAATTCTTCAAGGGGAATTTGGGAGAATGGTTTGTTCTTGTCCATTTATACAAGTAGCTCCAGAACCATCTAAAGTACCCAATTTCAGTAAGGGGGGGGTATCAAAAGATTCAATGGGGAAAGTTGAAAGCCATCCCGCATCAGGAGGTCTTCGGGAGCGGGGGGGAGCATCATTGCATGAGATAAACTTAGGAAAGAATGGGGAGTCCCGTTCCGGGCCAAGCCAAAAAGGCTCCGCAATGACAGGTCATTATTTAATCGTCAGAAGGATGACCAGTCCCAAGAGTATAAGAGGAGTATGAACCATGAGCGGCGGCTCAAAAACCGGAAACCGCAAGAAATACAATGCCGCCCCGGCAAAACCAAACCAAATGCACGTACTGGTAACCCAGGGTGGCAATAGGTCCAGGTCTTTTGCCGCAAGGCCCATGGCCCCAATGGCCAGGTAGGCCAATACCATATAGATGGCAAATAGAAGATTTGTCCAATCCATCCAGGTTTTGAATGAGGGTTCCAGGATGGTGCTTGTACTCAACTTATCTGCTGCCCAGACGGTAACCGTAAGCCGGAAAGCGATATTCATAATCCAGAATAAACTGCCAAAAAGGAAGCCTGTGAATGCAAGCTGGGAATACACACCGGCCCCTGCCCGGGTCATGGCATGAGTGAGCAGCTGGACGCCAAAGAGGGTAAGTAGGACCCCAACGGTAAATGCACCATGTATAAAATACCAGTTGGGTTTGTGTCCATGTATGATCGAGAGATATTCACGAACATCCTTCGTCATCCAATGTTTGTAAGGAGGAGAAAAAGCGCCAATCCAGAAGATCAAGCCCCCGGCCAGCAACAAAATACCGGCCCAACGCATTTCAGGAATATTGAGAGTCATTCTGAATCATTTAAAGTCAGGATATTGAATTTAGTACGTTTAAAATGCTTGTACAACAAACGATATGCACAAATTTTGATTAACTTGTTTATTGGCCACAATCCGGGCCATGCGGGCGATATCCCTGGCCTCAGGTCAGGGCACGGTACAAAGTGATCACAAGGATAAAAACCACCAACGAAGTGTAGATCCGCTTGGTATTCCTGGCCAGCCAGTTGGGCAGGTAAATATCGAAATTGTCCATGCCGGAGTCCGAATACTTCCTGGCGACCAGGGTCAGGGGACAATAAAATTTAAACAGGACCAGGGTCAGGCCTTCCAGAAACACCAGGCCAAAGCCGATCCAGAGCCATCGGTCGAGTTTATCCGTAAGGGCTGCGTAAAGCATATAAAAAATAACCACATTGAAAAAAAGCCAGATCGCGGTGTGGATGATTTTGACCAGGATAAGTTTGGACCGGGTGTTCATGGTGAACCAGTTTTATTAGCAGATGCCCTTCAGGCGATTTACAAATAACTTAACCACCATTTTTCCTTATGCACGGATTTATAATCATTGTACCATTTGCATAAAGGATACAGAAACAAGACGATCCCCAGCCAGACCAGGTAGACCCAGGGCAGGCTAAGGCCTTCCCCGGGAACCAGGAAATAAAAAGGAAAATTCCGGATCTGGTCATCGGCCTCAGCCAGGCTATGTCCCCGGGCAAGGAAAAGGACGGCGCTCACCAGGTGGGCCAGGAAAAAATGGGCGATATAATAGAACAGGGCCACCCGGCCAAAGACCTGGACGGTCCTGGTGAAGCCATTTCTCAGGCTTTCAAGCCAGGCAAGCATCAACAGGGAGGGTCCTATGGTCATACATATAAAAAGCAGCGAGGGAGGGTATTTATGGGTGTTGAGGAAGGACAGCAGGGTATAGAATAAATTCTTTTGCGGACTCCAGGGGAAAGGATTGCCATAAATGTTCAGATAGCGGAGGACGATGAACAAAAAAATGGCAGCCAACCCAAACCGGGTCAGCATTTTTTTTCTTTTTTCCGCCGGATAATCCGGGGAATACCAGGAGCCCATAACGTATCCCAGCATCATCAGCCCGGTCCAGGCCACAAAAGGGTAGATGATCACCAGGGTATGGTTGCCCCAAAGCGGGTAGAGGGCGAAGTTGCCGGTATGCAGCAGGTCCCACGCGAAACCGGGGTCAAACCCCTCTGCCCGCTCCAGTCTGTCCAGAAGGTTATGTCCGAAAACAATGACCAGGCCCAGGGCCAGGATGAGTTTGAAAGGCAGGTGTATGAACAGGCCGAGGAGGACCATACTGATGCCGATGGTCCAGATCACCTGAAGGAAAAAATAATTGTAGTTTGGATTAAAGGAAATGACCAGGGACATAATGAAGAGGTCTACGGCGATCAGCCACAGCCCTCTTTTGATAATAAAAACGCTGAGTTCTTTTTTGGTCTTGCGGAAACTTTGCAGGTAAATGGATACGCCGGAGAGGAATACAAAGACCGGCGCGCAGAAATGGGTGATCCATCGTGTAAAATACAAGACCGGGGTGGTGGTGGCCAGGTTGAGAGGATCGTCCGTAAACGCACCGATGTGGATGAAATCGCGGACATGGTCCAGGGCCATGATGATCATAACGATGCCGCGGAGGACGTCCACGGATTCAATCCGCCGGATGACGGGTATGGAAGGGGAAGGCATATTGGGGTTTTGTCCGGACTCCCCACCTTAATCCGGTGAGCTCCGGAGCTATGAATTTAGTAAATACCCATCAGAAATGCCAATGTCCGGAAATGGTGTAAAACGACCGAGGGAACCCATACCGCCTGCACCGGATTCCAGCGGTTGGGGTCAGTCGTCCAAATCTTCTTCCTTTTCCTTAAAATCTGAGAGGGGGTCGGAAAAATCGAACCGGGTCTGGTGCAGTTCTTTGGTCAGGAGGTTAAACGCCGAGAGACCATGCAGGACCAGTTCCTTATAGACCGGCTTGTCGCTGTCGGGGATGGGCAGGGTCTTCACGAGCCTTTCAAGCCCTGATACCTGGTTCAGGGATGCTTCGTATTCCTCCTGGGAGGCGTCCACCGCGAGTTTCAGGGTATGCTCGCCGGCAAACCAGGCCTTGATCACGCCGAAAGGATCCCTTTCATTTTTTTTCTGTTTTTCCGGATGCGGAAAATTTTTGAGGAATTCCGATTTGATGGCCTTGTTGAGCAGTTCAAAGGCCACTTTATAGGGGCCGATCTGTTCCCCTTCATAGACCAGTTCCACTTTGCCCGTGATCGCAGGCATCACCCCGACAAAATCGGATAACCTGGCCGTACCGCTTTTTTCATTGTTGATCAGCATCCGGCGTTCGACCGCGCTGACCAGGTTCTCATAGGCGCTGATGCCGAGGCGGGCGGAAACCCCGCTGTTGGTATCCACCAGTTCGCTGGTACGGGCTTCAAAGGAGATTTGTTCCAGCAGGACTTTGAGGAGGGGAGGGATGAAGATATTTTTTTGCTCCGGTTTTACCCGCGCCTCCTGGGCCGTGATGGTCATGGCCGTGCCGATATCGGTGGGATAGTGGGTAAGGATCTGGCTGTCGATGCGGTCTTTGAGCGGGGTGATGATGCTTCCCCGGTTGGTGTAGTCCTCCGGATTGGCTGTAAACAGGAATAGTACGTCCAGGGGAAGCCGGACTTTAAAGCCGCGGATCTGGAGATCGCCTTCCTGCAGGATATTAAAAAGGGATACCTGGATCCTGGGCTGGAGATCGGGCAATTCATTGATCACAAAAATGGAACGGTTGGCCCGGGGGATCAGGCCATAATGGATCACCCGTTCATCGGCATAAGGGAGTTTGAGGCTGGCTGCTTTGATCGGGTCCACGTCCCCGATAAGGTCGGCGATGCTCACGTCCGGGGTGGCCAGTTTCTCCACATAACGCTGGTCGCGGTGTACCCATTCGATGGTGGTCTGGTCGCCCATAGTCCTAACCTCCTCCCTTCCGTATGGCGATAAGGGAGCAAACGGATTATCATTGATCTCACTACCTGCAATGACCGGGATGTATTCATCCAGCAGCCGCACCAAAAGGCGGGCCAGCCTGGTTTTGGCCTGGCCGCGCAAACCAAGCAGCAGGATGTGGTGGCGGGACAGGATAGCCCTTTGAAGGTCCGGGATCACCGTGTCGTCAAAGCCGTGAATGCCCTCAAAAATATTGATCTTGTTCTTAAGGGCGTGCACCAGGTTGTCGCGCATTTCATCCTTGATGGGTTTGGGGATATAACCGGATCGTTTGAGTTCTCCGAGGGTCAGGATATCTTTAAGATTGCTCATCTTCTTTTTTTCTTGCTTTTTTTATAATCCATGAAAATAAATTCACCCAGGGTGTCGAGGGTGCTGTAAAAGGCTTTGCCGTTGTTGGCCCGGGTGAACGCATCGACAAAACTGGCGAGATAGGAATCCCGGGCGACCATAAAGGTGGTGATGGGGATATTGAGTTTGCGGCAGGTGAGGGCCAGGGCCAGGGTGCGGTTGACGATCTTGCGGTCGAGCCCGTAGGCATTTTTATAATATTTTTTACCCACCTTGATGCAGGTAGGTTTGCCGTCCGTGATCATCATGATCTGTTTGTTGGGATTTTTCCTGCGGCGCAGGATGGCCATAGCCAGTTCGAGCCCGGCCACCGTATTGGTATGGTAAGGGCCCACCTGCAGGTAGGGCAGGTCCTTCATGGCGATCTCTTTGGCGTCGTCTCCAAAGGTGATGATGTCCAGGGTGTCTTTGGGGTAGCGCGTGGTGATCAGTTCCGCGAGGGCCATCGCCACTTTTTTGGCCGGGGTGATGCGGTCTTCCCCATAGAGGATCATGGAATGGGAGATGTCAATCATCAGAACGGTGCTGGTCTGGCTTTGAAAATAGGTTTCATAGACTTCCAGGTCGTCTTCCCTCAGGACCAGGTCTTCGATCCCGTGCTGGATCTGTGCGTTTTTGAGCGATTCGGTGAGGGCGATCTGGTCGAGGCGGTCGCCGAATTCATAAGGCCTGATTTCGGAAGTGGTTTCATCCCCCAGGCCGGTGCGCGTGGAAGTATGCTGGCCTTTCCGGCTTTTTTTGAGCTGGTCGAAGATGTCATCGAGGGCTTGCCGTCGGAGGGCGATTTCCAATTTGCTGCTGGGCATGGGATTAATGATGCCTTCCCGGTTTTCGTTGATATAACCCTTGTCGATGAGGTCGCGGATAAAATCGGC
>Ga0209200_1000770_pt1 | contig 35121 bp, 22 predicted proteins | sample AD_UKC033_MetaG_FD_184406 | JGI IMG/M metagenome (GOLD analysis project Ga0209200, IMG submission 184406) | Active sludge microbial communities of municipal wastewater-treating anaerobic digesters from USA - AD_UKC033_MetaG (SPAdes) (version 2) | ecosystem: Engineered > Bioreactor > Anaerobic >... | reverse complement strand
GAGAGCATTACGTATATCTGGAAAGAAGACGACATTGAACCTGTACTGCACGGATTACCTGAGGGCATTGTTAACCTGGGCTGCAATCCGGTTGATCTTCCGGAGTGTGACACCTACACGGTGACCGTCACGGACAACTGTGATCCAGTCGTATCGTTGACCTGCACGGAGGGTGGCATCACGGGTGAATGCAACAAACAGCAGATCTTTACCTATACAGCACTCGATGAGTGCGGCAATCTTGCCTCAGGCACGATAACCTATATCTGGAAAGACGACGAGGTACCACCTGTAATTACGAACCTGCCGGTGCCTCCCACCGAGCTGATCTGCGACCTGGATCCTTCGTGCGATGACTTTGAAGTGACGGCCACGGATAACTGCGACGGTGCGGTGACGGTCGTCTGCTCGTCAGGCGACATCACGGGCGAATGCGTCGTTAGCCAGCCCTTCTATTTTTACGCTGTGGATGAATGCGGCAATGGAGTCACCGAGACGGTAACCTTTACCTGGAGGGACGACCATATTGCCCCTGTGATCAGCGGGGTGCCCACATCCGACATCATCCTTGGCTGCAACCCGACGGCCTACCTGCCGATCACGTGCGCCAATCATCCGTTCATCGGTTGGGTGACCGCTGTGGATGATTGTGACGGCATCGTGGGGGTGAACTGCCAGGTGGGCACAGCCACGGAAACGGGTGACTGCGAATGGATGCAGACCATCACGTTCTCGGCAACAGACTGCTGCCTGAATATTGCCTCCAAAACGGCCACCTACCGCTGGAAGAGCGATCCATACCCACCTGAGTTCATAGGATTACCGGAAGGCGGTGACCTGGGCTGCAACCCGGTGGAAAGTGACATCCCGGTGTGCACAGACTTTAATGTGACGGCCGAGGATAACTGCGGCGATTGCGCCTGCATCGTTGAGTGCGAGGAAGGCGAAATCGTCAGCGATGGCTGCGACCGGTCCAAGACCTTTACCTTCACGGTTGAGGATGCCTGCCTGAACCAAAACATAGCCTATGTGACCTACACGTGGAGGGAAGACCTGACAGCACCAGTGCTGAGCGGTGTACCGGACGACGAAGACCTGGGAAGCTGTCCGGAAGATGTTCTGGATTGCGATGACCTGGTTGTCACCGCCGAAGACGGGTGTGACGGCGATGTTCCGGTAACCTGCACGTCGGAAACGATGCAGGATGGTTACAGCTATACCAGAATAGTGACCTTCACGGCTGTTGACCTGTGTGGTAACGGGGTCACTGAAACCGTTGTGTATACCTGGCAGGGATCAGGTCAATCGGCGCCGGTTATCTCCGGAGTGCCGGAAGATGCCAACCTGGGCTGCAATCCTGCACTATTGCCCTATTGCGGTGAGATTGAGGGTGTCCCTTACTTCACTGTCTGGGCGATTGACGCTCAGGGTGATCCGGTGAGTGTGACCTGCTTTGCGGGTGAGATCACCGGAGACAACTGCCTGAAGAGCCAGACCTTCTGGTTTGAAGCCTATGACAACTGTAACAACGTGGGTACCGAGAGCGTCACCTACACCTGGACAGAAGACCTGCTGGCTCCTGAATGGATCAACGTACCTGTTGACCGGTTCCTGGGCTGCAATGTGGAACCTCCTACGTGCGATGATTTTGTGTTCACTGCCACCGACAACTGCGACGGAGTGATCACAGCTACCTGCCAGGCAGGCATCCCCAGCGGCGAATGCGACTGGAGCCAGGAGTTCACCTACACGGCAGCGGACGGTTGCGGCAACGCGATCTCCAGGACCGTGACCTACACCTGGAAGATCGATTATGTAGCTCCGGTACTGAGCAACCTGCCTGCGGGCGGCAACCTGGGCTGCAACCCGCCGTCGCTGCCCGAGTGCGATGACTTCAATGTGATCGCCAGCGACAACTGCGACGGATCGGATATCGTTTACTGTGAAAAGATCGGTCCGACAGGCGACTGCATCAGGACGCTGGCGTTTGTGTTCACGGCGACCGACCTGTGCGGCAACGAAGTGTCGGCGACAGTGACCTATACTTATAAGCTTGACATTACGCCACCGGTACTGTTCAATGTACCCGAAGGCGGTGAACTGGGATGCGATCCGCAAGAGCTGCCGACGTGTGCTCCGCTGAACATCCCCGATGGCGTATACGCTGTTGATGGGTGCGACGGCTCCATCTGCGAAGTGGAATGCACCCCGGGCGAGATCCTGGGCGATGGCTGTGCCAAGAGCCAGACCTTTACCTATGCGGCTGTGGATGCGTGCGGCAACTGGGCCATCGAGGAAGTGACCTATACCTGGATGGAAGATCCTGAAGTTGCACCGGTGATCTATACGGAAGCCCTCAGCGGCGATCTGGGATGCAATCCGGTGATCGAAGCGCCGGTGTTTACGGGCATTGACGGGTGCGGCGGTGCCTTCACCCCGACGGTGAGCACCAGTGGTCCGGCAAACCAGGGGTGTGCCTGGGCGCAGACCTGGACGGCGTCCTTTACGGATGTATGCGGCAATGTGGCCGTACCGGTTGAGATCACCTACACCTGGACGGTAGACACCGAACTGCCGGTGATCTCCACGGTCTTTGAAAGCGGTGATCTGGGATGCAATCCGCAGATTATGGCGCCGCTCTTCACCGGAGCAGATAACTGCGATGGTGTCTTCACGCCGATTGTGACCACTGCAGGTCCGACCATCGTTACGGGATGTGATTACACCCAGACGTGGGCAGCCAACTATACGGATGCCTGCGGCAACGATGCACTGGAGATGACCATCACCTACACCTGGACACAGGATACCGAAGATCCTACGATCACCTGTCCGGCGGATGTGGAAGTCTATGCAGATGACGGCGAAGTATTTGCCACGGGTGTTGACCTGGGCACGCCGGTAACCGGTGACAACTGCGGTGTGGCCACGGTGACCAATAATGCACTGGAGTCCTATCCAGTCGGCGAGACCACCGTTACCTGGACGGTCATTGACAACTGCGGTAACGAGGCCACGTGTGAGCAGACCGTCACGATACTGCCACAGGCGCTGCGTCAGCTGGAAGTTGCGGTGTACCTGCAGGGACCCTACGCGGGAGCCGGCATGATGAATACGGATATCAACGACCGTGTGCCACTGAGCCAGCCTTACACCGGAGCACCGTGGAACTACGCGGGGACGGAAACCGTTCCCTCACTAGGTTCGGCTGTTGTGGACTGGATGCTGGTTGAATTGCGCACCGACGCAACGACGATGGCTTACCAGAAAGCGGGCCTGCTGTACAACGACGGCACGCTGAAGGTCAGCTTCGACGGCCTGGTTACCGATGATACACCTTATTATGTGGTGCTGTATGCCCGTAACCATATGCCGGTGATGTCACAGAACATGATAACGATTCCTGCGGCAGGCACCGGGCTGGATATGACCCAGCTGGCGAATGCCTATGGGGACAATTCGCTGATCTTACTGGAGAGCGCTGGCAGCAGGGACGGAGACATCTACGGTATGATCGCCGGGGAAGTCATCGCCGATGGCCAGCTGCGCTACAGCGGTGCGACCAACGACCGTGGCCCAATCCTGGCCAAGATCCTTGCCCTGGGTGGTGCGAACATCAACTCGGTCATCAACGGCAGCGAAGGAGCACCGTATGTGAATAACTACTGGTATGAAGACGTCACCATGAACGACCAGCTCAAGTACAACGGAGCGGGCAACGACAGGGGTTACATCCTGGCCAACATTACCACCCTTCTTGGCTCACCGCTTCTGACGGGCATCTATTATTCGGAGGTTCCGGGTTACTATGGCCCGCTGAAGAGCCTGATGTCCAATGAAGGTCCGGTGGATATCTACCTGGCCGGAAGCCACCAGGGCGTCCGCGTAGTGGTGACCACCAGCGAGCTCATCGAGACCGGCGTGGTGGACAACATCCAGTTCACGCTGGCCTGGAATGCGGATGATACGGATGTTGAGGCCATGCTGAGTGAGTTTGCCAGCGACTACGGTTTGCAGCCCCAGGGCGAACCCGTAACGATCAACGGCATCGCCTACCAGGTGTATGCTTCGGCAACAGCCACGTACCTGCCTTCGATGTGGAATGAAGGTGAAGAACAGACGGTGCTGAGCTTTGAAACGGAACAGGGAATCCAGTTGGCCGACAGGCTTTGGATCGCCGATAATGGGTTCACCAGCCAGAACAACGGGATGTACTACATCTCGGTCTGGGGCACGGATGTCACCGGCCAGATCACTTCTGTGGCCGTTTCGATCAATGAACCTGACCAGGCTATGGTGATCAAAACCTACCCCAACCCGGTCAGCGATGGAAAACTCCACATCCAGGTATCGGGCAGTTCGCAGGAGCGCAACCTGGATATCCGGATTATGGATGCCAGGGGCGATCTGGTGATGAACCAGCCCTGGACCGTGAGCGGCACGGTAACGCGGGTGATTGATCTGTCGACACTTCCACCGGGAGCCTATATGCTGACCATCAGCGGCGACCAGGTGAATTATCACAAGAAGGTCATCCTTCTGACCCTTTATTAACCTTTCCTGCCTTCCCGGGGTGGTGCATCCAATGTTTTCAGGATACACCACCCCACAGGGGAAAGGCAATCTACGAAGTTCTTACTGCCAGGCTTTGTTCAGCTTGTTTCCTCCACAATGCCTTTCACTTTTTTCCTGCCATAAAACGTGGAACAAGATTTAAGCGTATGGCCTTGTTGATTTCCCGGTGGTTTTTTTTATAACTTTGCTCACTTTGCCGGCCTAACTGACTTGTATGATCAAAAAAGTACTTGTAGCCAACAGAGGTGAGATTGCAGTCAGGATCATGAGGTCGTGCCGCGAGATGGATATCCGGTCAGTGGCTGTTTTTTCGGAAGCCGACCGTAAATCCATGCACGTACGGTACGCAGATGAAGCCTATTTCATTGGCCCCTCACCTTCTTCCGAGAGTTACCTGAATATTGACAAGATCATTGCCGTTGCAAAACGTTCCCAGGTGGATGCGATCCATCCGGGGTATGGATTTTTATCTGAAAATGCTTCATTTGCAGAACGATGTGAAAAGGAGGGGATCATTTTTATCGGACCCTCTGCCTATTCCATGTCGACGATGGGGGATAAGCTTACGGCGCGGAAAACAATGATGGACAGCGGGGTGCCTGTCGTGCCAGGCACATCGGAAGTGCTCAAAAGTGTCGAAGATGCCAAACGCATCGCTCAGCAGATTGGCCTTCCCATCATGATCAAAGCTTCTGCCGGGGGAGGAGGGAAAGGTATGCGGCTTGTTCATTTTGAAAGTGACATTATCCAGGCATTTCGCGCTGCAAAGTCGGAAGCCAAATCGGCCTTCGGCGATGATACAGTTTATATCGAAAAGTATATCAACAATCCCCATCACATCGAATTCCAGATACTGGCCGACACGTTCGGCAATACCATTCATTTATTTGAAAGAGAGTGTTCCGTCCAGCGACGTCATCAGAAAGTGGTTGAAGAAACTCCGTCCCCCCTGATGAATCCTCAGCTAAGGGAAGAAATGGGCCGTAAGGCAGTGGCAGCTGCCAGAGCCGTCAACTACCAGGGTGCGGGAACGATCGAATTCATTGTGGATGACAACCTGAACTATTACTTCCTGGAGATGAATACACGTCTGCAGGTGGAGCATCCGATCACCGAACGCGTCGTTGGGGTCGACCTTGTGAAACAACAGATCAAAATAGCCAATGGTGAACCCCTGGCCCTTCAGCAGGATCAGCTTCGCCAGAACGGCCACGCCATTGAATGCCGTATTTATGCCGAAGATCCCGACAATAACTTTCTGCCCAGTCCGGGCAGGATCCAGCATATGACCGAACCACTGGGACTGGGAATACGCCACGATGGATATGTTTATGAGGGATATGAGATCCCTCACTATTACGATCCGCTTATATCCAAGCTGATCGTCTGGGGAGTGGATCGCGCGGAAGCCATCAAGCGAATGCGAAGAGCACTCCTTGCCTATAAAATTACGGGGATCAAAACCACCATCAAGTTTCTGCAGCGGATCATGGAGTGCCCCGATTTTCAGAATGGTAAATACACTACGCACTTTATCGAAGACCATAAAAAAGAGCTGCTGGAAATTGAACGCTGTGATCAGCAGTGTGAAGATGTGGCCATTATCACGGCATTTATGGATTATTTGACAAAACTTAATAAAGCAAGCCTGAATCCTCCGTCTGCCCGGACCCAGAGCAACTGGAAAATGGCAGGAAGACGACAGGGCATTCAGCGATTCTAACCGGTAACCCTACATCCTATGTCCTATGAAGTCAATCTGGGTAAACGTGTAGCAACTGTCGAGCTCATCTATCAGGAAGGAAATCAGATCAAAATTGCCGTGGATGACCGTATCTATGAGCTCGACCTGGTCATGGTCGAGGAAGGGATCTATTCCATCCTGCTGAATAACCAGTCCTACAACCTTGAGCTGATCCAGAATGGCACCAGAAGGAGGTACACCGTGAATACGTATCTTCGTTCCTACAATGTTGAGATTGTGGATGCGGAAACCAAGTATCTTCGCAGCCGTGAGCGAAGTCAGTTCGGAGAGGCTGAGAACCGTATTTTCTCACCCATGCCGGGCAAAGTGGTCAGCATTCCGGTGAAAATCGGCTTTCGCGTAAAACAGGGTCAAACCCTGGTCATCGTTTCGGCCATGAAGATGGAAAGTGAGTTTAAAGCCAAAAAAGATGGCGTTGTGAAAGATATACTGGTGAAGGAGGGGGCAACGGTTGACGGGAACCAGACACTGATACTGCTTGAATAGCTTGCAGCTTTAATCCAAAACAGAACCCTATGTCATCACACGAAGAAAAATTCAAACAGCTGGAGATCAGAAATATCCTGGCTGAGCAGGGTGGGGGCAAGGAGCGGATTGACCGGCAGCATCAGGCCGGCCGGAAAACAGCCAGGGAAAGGATCACCGATCTGCTTGATCCCGGTACGTTTGTCGAAATGGACAAATTTGTCACGCACAGGGCGACAGACTTCGGGATGGATAAGAACAGGATCCTTGGTGATGGTTTGGTGTCGGGTCATGGTAAAATAGATGGAAGGCTGGTTTTTGTCTTTGCGCAGGACTTTACGGTTTTTGGAGGCACGCTGAGCCGCGCCAATGCCGATAAGATCGTAAAGGTCGTGCAGCATGCCATGAAAGTGGGCGCCCCTGTCATCGGGCTGAACGACTCAGGAGGTGCCCGGATCCAGGAAGGGGTGGAAAGCCTGGGAGGATACGCCGACATTTTCTACCTCAATGTGATGGGATCGGGAGTGATCCCGCAGATCTCCGCAATCCTCGGCCCCTGTGCCGGAGGAGCTGTCTATTCTCCCGCCATGACCGATTTTATCTTTATGGTGAAGGATTCCAGCTATATGTTCGTTACCGGACCGGATGTGATCAAAGCCGTTACACACGAGGAGGTGACCAAGGATGAACTGGGCGGAGCCATGACGCATAATACCAAAAGCGGGGTGGCCCATTTTGTGGCGGAGAACGATGAACAGTGCATGATGATGATCCGCGAACTGATGACGTTCCTTCCCTCCAATAACCTGGAGGATCCTCCGATGAAACCCTGCACCGACGATATCCACCGTGAGGATGAACGGTTGCAAAAGTTCATCCCCGTTGATGCCAAAACCCCCTACGACATGAAGGAGATCATCAAGACCGTGGTGGATGATTATCACTTTTTTGAGGTCATGCCGTATTACGCACAGAATATGATCGTTGGATTTGCCCGCCTGGGAGGTCGTCCCGTTGGCATCGTGGCCAACCAGCCCGAAAATCTGGCCGGTGTCCTGGATATCAACTCGGCTGTCAAAGGCGCACGCTTTGTAAGGTTTTGCGATGCCTTCAACATCCCGCTGATCACCTTCGTGGATGTCCCTGGCTTCCTGCCGGGCACGGCACAGGAATTTGGCGGCATCATCAAACACGGCTCCAAACTTCTTTATGCCTTCTGCGAGGCTACGGTTCCCAAGATCACCGTCATCACCCGGAAAGCATACGGTGGAGCCTACGATGTTATGTCGAGCAAACATATCGGCGCAGATGTGAATTTTGCCTACCCCATGGCCGAGATCGCCGTGATGGGACCCGAGGGAGCCGTGAACATCATCTTCCGCGACCGCCTCTCGGATGAAGATAAAGCCGCCGCTGTGGAGGATTACAAGAAAACTTTCGCAAGTCCTTACAAAGCTGCTGAACTGGGTTACATCGATGAGATCATCCTGCCAAAACAGACACGCTTCAAACTGATCCAGGCCCTGGAAATGACGCAGAACAAGAGCAAGACCAATCCACTGAAAAAGCATGGAAACATACCGTTGTAAGAAATGAGAGAGGAGAGAGGAGAGAGGAGAAATGAGAGATATTTCATTATTTATTTCTCATCTCTCCTTTCTCCTTTCTCCTCTCTCCTCTCAAAAAAGGTCATATGCGTAACATCGGATCCTATATCGGCAAATCATTACTTTATCTCCTGATTCTCGCACTGGGGTTCCTGATCCTCAACTACCTGACCTGCCCGGTCTTTGAATTTTCCGAACCAGCTCCCTTCTCAGGCAATAAGCTGTATAATCCCTACCAGAACCTCGATTCAGTGGTATGGAGAAAAGGTAATTTTCAGGTACAGTCAAAAGCCTGGGGCGGGATAACGGATGGCCGTAAGAATTCAAATGAACTGATCTTCGATGTATACAGACAGCTTGGATATGATATCATTGCCATTTCTGACTATCAGAAGATCAATACCTGGGGCTCTGACCAGCCGGGATATGTCCCGGTCTATGAGCATGGTTTCGGCATTGAAAAGAACCATCATGTGCTGATCGGTGCGCATAAGGTCATCTGGAATGATTATCCGCTTTTTCAGAACCTTCATCATAAGCAACAAATCCTTAACCGGTTGAGAGCTTCCAGTGATCTGGTATATGTTGCCCATCCGGAATTCACCAGGGATTATCCGGCGGAAGAGATGAAATGGCTGTCGAATTATGATGGCATTGAGGTGCTCAACGGCTTCAGGAAATCAATCGAACACTGGGACACAGCCCTTTCGGCCGGACGTTATGTGACCATTCTGGCCAATGATGATGCCCACGATGTGTCCAATCCTGATGAGATCGGGCAATTCTGCACGTTCATCCACTCACCCGGCAATACCTCCGGTGAGATCATCCCTTCCTTGAAAAGGGGACGATCCTACGGAGCGGAGATTCCCCGCCCCCTGGGAGAATCCATGGAACAAAAAGCCCGGCGGCACCGGCATCTGCCCCGGTTGGAAAAGGCAAGGCTTGCAGGGGACACACTCGTTGTTGAAATGGATTCAGCTGCGGCTGAATTCAGGTTCATTGGCCAGGGCGGAACGGTCCGTTCAAGGCAGGTGGGAGCGAAACAGGCTACGTATGTTATTTCTCCGGAAGACACGTATATTCGCACCGAGATCGCTTACCCCGACGGCACAACGCTTTACCTGAACCCCGTGGCACGCTATAAGGAAACAGTCCCGTCCAACCCCCCCGCATTCAGGATCAATCAGCAAAAAACCTGGCTCCTCCGCGGCCTGACCTTCACCGGCCTGATCCTATTGTGGATTTTTTACCGACGTAAAAAATAAATCGATGACAACATATCTACCGACATGTCATCGCTACGCGATGATAACGGTATTTTTTATCTCTCCTTTCTCCTTTCTCCTCTCTCCTTTCTCCTATCAAACCATTTTCCGGGGATCAACCCACTCTCTGAACTGCTCTTCCGTCACCAGTCCCAGCTCCAGGGCTGCTTCCCGAAGCGTTTTGTTTTCAGTGTGCGCTTTCTTGGCAATCCTGGCCGAGTTGTCGTACCCGATGTGGGGATTCAATGCCGTGACCAGCATCAATGAGTTTTCAAGGTTTTTCTGGATGTTGGGTAAATTGGGTTGAATATCGGCAACACAGTGATCGGTGAACGAAACACACGCATCTCCCAGCAAGCGTGCCGAGTGGAGGAGATTGGAGATCATGACGGGTTTGAATACGTTCAGCTGGAAATGCCCGTTCATTCCTCCGATATTGATGGCAACGTCATTTCCAATTACCTGTGCGCACACCATGGTGAGCGCTTCCGGCTGGGTGGGATTTACTTTTCCGGGCATGATCGAGGATCCGGGTTCATTGGCCGGAAGGATGATCTCACTGTATCCGCACCGGGGGCCCGACGAAAGCAGGCGGATGTTGCTGGCAATATGCATCAGGCTTACAGCAAGGGTTTTCAGTGCTCCGGAGGTTTCCACCATCGCATCGTGAGCTGAAAGCGCCTCGAATTTGTTGGGGGCGGTGATGAAGGGATGCCCGGATAGTTCTGCGATCTTTCGGGCAACAAGCTCAGAATAACCCTTTGGGGTATTGATGCCGGTTCCCACAGCCGTTCCTCCCAGGGCCAGTTCCTGGAGATGGGACAGGGTGTTTTTCAGGGCCTTCAGTCCGTGATCCAGCTGGGAAGCATAACCCGAAAATTCCTGTCCCAGCGTCAGGGGAGTGGCGTCCATCAGGTGCGTGCGGCCTGTTTTTACGATATTTTTGAATTCTTTCGCTTTACCGGCCAGGGCGTCGCGCAGCTTTTCCACTCCCGGAATGGTCGTTTCCACCACCATTTTGTACCCGGCAATGTGCATGGCCGTAGGAAAGGTATCATTGGATGACTGTGATTTATTGACGTCATCATTGGGATGGATGAAGCGCTGTCCTTCTCCAAGCACCCCGCCTTTTAATACGTGGGCCCTGTTGGCCACCACTTCGTTCACGTTCATGTTGGATTGGGTACCTGACCCCGTCTGCCAGATCACCAGCGGAAAGTGGTCATCGAGCTTACCCTCATGGATCTCATCGCATACCTGGCAGATCAGGTCCTTCTTTTCAGCAGGCAGGACGCCAAGGTCAAAATTGGCCAGTGCAGCTGCCTTTTTCAGAATGGCAAAGGCCTTGATGATTTCTATGGGCATCGTGCCCGTTCCAATTTTAAAGTTGTCCTTTGACCGTTGTGTCTGTGCACCCCAGTACCGATCGGCAGGAACCTCAACCGTTCCCATCGTGTCTTTTTCAATGCGTGTCTTCATGATAAATCCTGATTCAATTGTTAAACTGTTAAATTGTCAAATTGTCAAATTGTCAAATTGTCAAATTGTTCTATTGTTCAATTGTGCTTCTGCCTTTTGCTGACCGCCGACCCGCCGACCTGCCGACCCGTCGACCCGCCTCAGAACTCCATCAGGTACGCTTTGATGAATCCGTCGATTTCACCGTCCATCACGGCCTGCACGTTGCCTGTTTCATGCCCGGTACGCAGGTCCTTCACCATTTTATAAGGCTGCATCACATAACTCCGGATCTGTGAGCCCCATTCGATTCTTTTCTTGGACCCTTCAATTTTAGCCTGCTCCTCTTTCTTTTTCCGGAGTTCGATCTCATAGAGCTGCGACCTGAGCATTTGGATGGCCTTGTCTTTATTTTGCAGTTGTGACCTGGTTTCCTGGCATTCGATGATGATGCCGCTTTTATGCCTTAACCTGACAGCGGTCTCCACTTTGTTTACGTTCTGTCCGCCCGGGCCGCTGGAACGAAAAAAATCCCAGGTGATGTCGGCGGGATTGATCTCGATATGAATGTTCTCATCCACCACCGGGTAGGCGTACACCGAGGCAAACGAAGTGTGACGGCGGCTGTTGGAATCAAAAGGGGAGATCCGGACAAGACGGTGTACACCATTCTCGCCCTTGAGGTAACCATAAGCAAATTCACCGTCAAATTCAAGTGAAACCGACTTGATCCCGGCAGTGTCGCCTTCCTGGTAGTCCAGTTCCCTGATCTTGTAATTATGCCGCTCACCCCACCGGATATACATCCGCATCAGCATCTGGGCCCAGTCCTGGCTTTCCGTACCACCGGCGCCAGGGTTGATCGTGACAATGGCGCTGAGCCGGTCCTCTTCCCCGCTCAGCATTTTCATGAACTCCATGTCCTCGATGTGCTTGAGGGCAAGTTCATACCGGCGGTCCAGATCGCTCTCAGTGGTTTCTCCACCTTCAAAAAATTCAAAAATCACCAGCAGGTCGTCAAAATGACTCCGGGTTGTGTTAAAATTCCCCGTCCAGACTTTTTTATCCCGGATGGATTTCAGCACTCCTTCTGCTTTTTTGGGATCGTCCCAGAAACCGGGCTCTTGGGTCAGTTTTTCTTCTTCTTCGATCTGGCTTTTTTTGACATCAATGTCAAAGGTACCTCCTCAAGGCCTCCAGCCTTTTCTCCAGATCCCTGATCTGTTCAATCGAAACCATAATTCCAACTTTCTACTTAAAAATTATTTCTCCTCTCTCCTCTCTCCTCTCTCCTTTCTCCTCTCTCCTTTCTCCTCTCTCCTCTCTCCTCTCAAAATATTTCTCTCACCACTCCCCACACCAGCTCACCCTCAAATCCTTTTCCCATTGCAAAGGTAGCCAATTTCTTCCTGGCAACCTCCCGATCTGTTTCGTGCAATGAATTTAATCGTTGAAGAAGGATCTTTTTCAGCATGGAAACATAATCATCCCTGTCGATCGCTTCCAGTCCCCCCTTAATGGACCCTTCAGGGATATGAAGCCGCATCATCTCCAGGGCGATTTTGATCTTCCCCCATTTATTGATCCGGAACTTACCCAGGGCAAACTCCCTTGCAAACCGGTCTTCATCAATGAAATTCTCATTCATCAATTGTTGCAGGATGTCTTCTGACTGAGATGCGGTTGCACCCCAGAACAATAGCTTCTGTTTCACCTGTTGGCGGCATTTTTCATCCCGGGCACAGCAGGACTGAGCTTTTTGCAAAAGCTCTCTGTATTTCTTATCTGCATCCTGATTCATAGGATCAAGCTTTGGGAACATTCAATGAACCTGCAGGGTAATCCGTTGCAGGAGGGCTGAGTGATTGGCTGATGGGCGAAAACGTATTCCGGAATGCCTGCTATTGGACTTCCTCGAAAAGTTTCATCTCGTCCAGAAAATTCATTACCTGCTTCACCGACTGGGCGGATTCAGCAAGCAGTGCTTTCTCCTCCTTGTTCAGTTCGATTTCAATGATGCGATCCACGCCATATTTCCCCAGCATAACGGGAACGCCCATATAAATATCTTTCAATCCGTATTCACCCTGGAGGTAGGCACAGCAGGGGAATATCCTCTTTTGGTCGTCCACGATGGCCTCCACCATCTGGGCTGCGGCAGCGCCGGGGGCATACCAGGCAGAGGTGCCGAGAAGTTCCACAACCTCGCCGCCGCCCTTTCTTGTCCTTTCAACGATCCTGTCGATGGAGTCCCTGTCGAGCAACTGCTGTATTGGAATCCCGTTCACGGAAGTATACCGCGGCAGGGGTACCATATGGTCACCGTGGCCACCCAGCGATAGGGACAGGATATCTCTTGGTGAAACATTCAGTGCTTCTGCGACGAATGCCCTGTAACGGCCTGTGTCAAGAATGCCGGCCATTCCGAACACCCTCTGTGGAGGCTTGTTGGCTGCAAGGTAGGCGCAATAGGTCATCACATCCAGGGGATTCGAAACCACGATGATGATCGCCTCCGGTGAGTATTTAACGGCTTTTTCCGTCACTTCCTTGACAATGACCGCATTGGTCTTGATGAGCTCATCGCGCGACATTCCTGTCTTCCGCGGAAGACCTGATGTGATGACCACCACCCCGGAACCTTTCGTCCGGATGTAATCATTGGTCACTCCTACCACACGTGTATTAAAGTTACTGATGGAAGATGTCTGCCAGATATCCAGGGCTTTCCCTTCCGCCATTCCCTTTTTTATATCCACCATGACCACCTCCCTGGCGAGATCCTTGTGCGCAATTACATTTGCAACCGTGGCACCTACATTACCGGCACCGATGATGCTGATTTTATCCATAAAGAAAGAGATTAAGGTTTGAAAATACGGCTATTCAGGGCAAAAACCCGCGTGATCCAATGAATGAACAAATATAGGTAAATTCATGTGATCATTGGCAGTTTTTCTGACCTTTTTCGGTGCGTTCGACACATTGTGCATCAACAACGGCAACGGTCACCATATTGACAATCTCCGATACCGACGTCCCCATTTGCAGAATATGGACCGACTTTCTGAGCCCGTTCAGGATGGGCCCGATCACTTCAAATTTCCCGATTTCCTGCATCAGTTTATAGGCAATGTTCCCGGCAGTCAGGTACGGGAAGATGAGTATGTTGGCAGGTCCGCTGACCAGCTTTGAAAATGGGAAGTCCTCCTTCAGGATTTCGTTGTTCAATGCATAATTGGCCTGCATTTCACCATCCACGATCAGATCGGGGTAATCCCTGTGGAGGATTTCAATCGCTTCCCGCTGCATGGTCGGGACCCTTCCGGTGTTGGAACCGAAATTGGAATACGAAACAAAAGCTACTCTTGGTGTTATGTTGAATTGCTGCACAGCATAGACCGTCTGCAGCGTGATCTCGATCAGCTGCTCCTTGGTCGGATTTTTATTCACCGTACAATCTGCGAAGAAGTAGGGTTGTTCTTTGGCATTGATGATATACATTCCCGAAACCAGGTCGGCTCCCTGTTTTTTCCCGATGATGTCGAGTACAGGGTTCAGGGTGTCGGGGTAGTTGCGGGTCAGGCCCGAGATCATGGCGTCGGCGTAGCCGTGTTCGACCAGCATGGGAGCGAAATAATTGCGGTGATGCATGATCTCCCGGGCAACGCTCAGGGTTACGCCCCTGCGCTGCATCTTCCGGAAATAATTTTCCGCAAACATCTCCAGGCGTTCTTTTTCCTCCGGGGCCTTGGGATTGATGATCTCCACATCGGGAAGCTCCAGGGCATTCTCTTCGATGATTTTTTCAATGACCTGGCGGTCACCCAGAAGGATCGGATGGGCCAGTTCTTCAGATACCACGATCTCAGCTGCTTTCAGGAGCTTATAGTTCTCCGCTTCGGCGAAAACCACCCGTTTGGGGTCTTTTTTTGCTTTGCCCTTGATATGCCTTATCACGGGATTGGCAAACCCCAGCCGTTTGCCCAGTTCATCAAGATAGGCATCCCAATCGGTGACCGGCTGACGAGCAACTCCGCTTTCCATGGCCGCTCTTGCAACAGCGGGTGCGACGCGCATGATCAGCCGCGGATCCAGCGCCTTGGGTATGATATAATCCTTTCCAAAGCTCAGATTGTGGGCATGGTAGGCAAGGTTCACCTCCTCGGGGACGGGCTCTTTGGCCAGCTCGGCAAGCGCCCTTGCAGCAGCCAGTTTCATCTCGTCGTTGATCTTGGTGGCCCTGACATCCATGGCTCCCCTGAAAATGAAGGGGAATCCCAGCACATTGTTCACCTGGTTCGGGTAATCGGAACGGCCTGTGGCCATGATGATATCATCCCGCGTTGAACAGGCTTCGTCATACAGGATCTCCGGTACCGGATTGGCCAGGGCAAAAACGATCGGATGGGGGGCCATCTTTTGAAGGTACTCTTTCTTAAGAACCCCGGCAACGGATAATCCCAGGAACATGTCCGCTCCGACCAGCGCCTCTTCAAGTGAATGAATGTTCCGGTCAGTGGTGAATTGCTGTTTGATCTTGTTCAGGTCCTTGCGGTCCTTGTGCAGAACACCCTTGCTGTCGAACATGACGATGTTCTCTCTTCTGATCCCCAGTTTGATATAAAGACGTGTACAGGAAATGGCGGCAGCCCCCGCACCGTTGATGACGATTTTCACATCGGCAATATTCCTGCCTGTGATCTCAATGGCATTCAACAGCCCGGCAGAGGTGATGATGGCCGTGCCATGCTGGTCATCGTGCATCACAGGTATGTCAAGTGCTTCCTTGATACGGTCCTCGATCTCGAAACATTCCGGTGCTTTTACGTCTTCCAGGTTGATGCCGCCAAAGGTCGGAGCAATCAGGATCACTGTTTCCACAAACTTGTCAATGTCTTTCGTGTCGATCTCGATGTCAAAAACATCGATGTCAGCGAATACCTTGAAAAGGAGCCCTTTCCCTTCCATGACCGGTTTGCCTGCATCGGCCCCGATATCCCCAAGTCCCAGCACAGCGGTCCCGTTCGAAATAACGGCCACCAGGTTGCCTTTGGCCGTATATTTATAGATGTCATCCGGATTTTTCTGTATCTCCAAACAGGGTTCAGCTACACCGGGGGTGTACGCCAACGACAGATCACGCTGGGTCGAGTAGGGTTTTGTCGGTATCACCTCCAGCTTTCCCGGCCTTCCAAGCATATGATATGACAGAGCATCTTTGCGAATTTTCGGATCCATAAATTGAAATTTTATTGTTAATAAATTAACACAAAACTACGAAACAATTCCATTGAACCTGAACAGTCCCTATTATTTTTTATCGAGGAATTGACGCGAAAGGAAAGGCAGGGTGCCGATTGCTTCCTGTTTTGATTTTAATGAAAAATTGTATTTTTGCACCCTGTTTTCGCCAAAGTCTTGAACCTGAAGCTATGTATGCCTATATTGAAGGTAAATTAGTGGAAACCTCTCCGGCGCACGCTGTGCTGGAAAGCAACGGAATAGGTTATTTCCTGAACATTTCACTTCAGACCTATTCCAGCATTAAGGAGGAGACGCAGTGCCGGCTGTACACGCACCTTGTGGTGCGCGAAGATGCCCTGCTGCTGTTTGGTTTCCACGATCCGGAAGAACGCCGTCTGTTCAGGGAACTAATCACCGTTTCAGGGATCGGTGCCAATACGGCCCGGCTCATCCTTTCCTCCCTGACAACCGCTGAACTGACCGATGCCATTGTGGGTAATCGTGTTGCACTTCTGCAGTCCATTAAGGGAATTGGATCCAAAACCGCCCAGCGGATCGTGCTCGACCTGAAAGATAAGCTTTCCAGAGGTGAGCCATCCAGAGAAATAATGGATTTCCGATACAATACCAACAGGGATGCTGCGTTATCAGGTTTAACCATGTTGGGTTTTAATAAAAAATTGGCTGACAAGACATTGGATAAAATTTTACAAGACCCGCAACTCAATCTTGGTAAGCCTGGAAGCCTGTCGGTCGAAGAATTGATCCGGCAGGCCCTCAAATTGTTGTAAGATCAGTTTTTCAGTTTATGATTAAATGATTTCGTGTTTTCGTGCGGCTCGATAGATACGTGAAATATATCATCTCCCTGGGTATTCTGTTGCTTGGTTCATCTGTTCTATCAGCCGGTGGGGTACGGCTATGGCCCTCCTCCCCGTATCTGTTGCGACCCGACAGCATCCCGTCCGACGACACAACCGGTGCCGGCTTGCCTTATCCCTTTCAGGATCAGACAGGTTATCCCGGAATCGAACCCGACTATGAAAATCCGCTTTACCTGAAGCCACCCTCCTCCATCACCACCAATGTTGAATACGATTACGATAACAACCAGTACCTCATCCAGCGTAAGATCGGCACCTTGAATTACCGGACACCCGTACCGATGAGCGCACAGGAATACCGGGAATTTGATTTGCGGCAGTCGCTGGAAAGCTACTGGAATGAACGGTCCATGGCCACCCAATCCACCCGGCGGTCGGGCCTGATCCCGCAGATCCACCTGGGAGGGGAGGTGTTCGACCGTATCTTCGGGAGCAATACCATTGATATCCGGCCTCAGGGTTCAGCCGAGCTTATTTTCGGGGTCCTGTCGAACCGGCGTGAAGATCCTGCACTCAGCGTCAGGCAGCGTCGTACGACCAACTTCGATTTTGACGAAAAGATCCAGCTGAATGTCGTTGCGAAGATCGGTGACAAAATCGAGTTCAATACAAACTATAATACAGAGGCTTCCTTTGATTTTGAGAATAAACTCAAGCTTCGTTATGAAGGGAAAGAAGATGAGATCCTTCAGCTGATCGAAGCCGGAGATGTCACCCTGCCCCTGAACAGCACCCTGATCACGGGCAGCCAGAGCCTTTTTGGACTGAAGACGCAGCTGAGGTTTGGACGTGCTACGGTAACTGCAGTCTATTCGGAGCAAAAAAGCGAGATGACCAGCGTGACGGTCGAAGGGGGTGCACAGACCACACCCTACAACGTCACTGCAGATGAGTACGAAGAGAACAGGCATTTCTTCCTTGCAGAGTATTTCCGTGATCATTATGAAGAAGGGCTGGCCAGCCTCCCGGTGATCACTTCCAGTATCAATATCACCAAGCTGGAGGTCTGGGTCACCAATGTCGGCGCAGCTGTTGAGGAGAACAGGAACATTGTTGCATTTTCAGACCTCGGGGAGACGACCCCTTTCAACAGCTCGGTGGTGCCGGGCAACATTCCCGGAGGCTATCCGTCCAATGCCTCCAACAATCTCCTTTCGATGCTGGATTCCAATTCTGTGAGGAATATCAATGTTGTCAGCGACTACCTGAACCTGCACCCGGCCGGATTCGTATCCGGCATTGATTATGAAAAGGTAGAAAGCGCCCGTAAGCTCAAATCCAACGAGTATAATTTCAACGGCAAGCTGGGATTCATCTCCCTCAATACCACGATCAATCCTGATCAGGTGCTGGCTGTTGCGTTCCAGTATACCGTCATCGGACTTGACAGCGTCGTCTATCAGGTCGGGGAATTCTCCGACCAGGGAATCAGCCCTCCCGGCTGCCTGATGGTGAAAATGTTGAAAAGTACGGCAGTCAATACAAAACATCCCATGTGGGACCTGATGATGAAGAACGTATACGCGATCGGGGCTTACCAGGTCAATACGGAAGATTTCGTTTTAAATATCCTTTATTCAGGAAATGAGAGCAGTGTGCCAACCGGTTACCTGACGGAAGGTCCTGAAAATATCAAGGGTGTTCCCCTCATTCAGGTCCTGAACCTGGATAATCTTGATCCTAAAAGCAATCCGCCCAACGACGGTATGTTTGACTTCATTGATTACGCTGCCACCCAGGGGGGTACGATCCAGTCATCCAACGGCCGGATCTACTTTACGGTACTGGAACCTTTCGGAAGTTATCTCCGACGGCAATTCGGTGACCAGACCGAACTGGCGGATAAGTACGCCTACGACTCGCTGTATCGTTTGACAAAGTACAATGCACAGCAATATCCCGAAAAGAACAAATTCAGCCTGGATGGTGTCTACAAATCCTCATCCGGTTCTGAAATTTCACTGAATGCCCTGAATGTGCCCCAGGGATCCGTTACGGTCACCGCCGGCGGGATCCCCCTGACTGAAAATGTTGACTATACGGTGGATTACACCCTGGGCCGCGTCAGGATCATCAACGAGGGTATCCTGAACTCCGGAACCCCGATCAACATCTCGATGGAATCCAATAAAATGTTCAACATTCAGACGCAGCGGCTGGTAGGAGCCCACGTGGATTATCTTGTCAACGAAAACCTCAACCTGGGAGGGACGATCCTGAACCTTCGTGAACGTCCCCTCACACAAAAGACCAATTATGGCGATGATCCCATTTCCAATACCCTCTGGGGACTGGATATGAATTACGAAACGGAATGGCCATTACTGACCGCACTGGTCGACAAGTTGCCCCTGTTCTCGACAAAAGCACCTTCCCGCGTTGCGTTTGAAGGTGAGTTTGCACAATTCCTGCCCGGACATTCCAGAGCCATCGGAGAATCGGGTACTTCCTATATCGACGATTTTGAAGGCGCCAAGTCAACCATCGACATGAAAAATTACATTACGTGGTTTTTGGCAAGCACACCGCAGGATCCGGTCAACTTCCCCGAAGGCATCCTGAACAATAATCTCCAGTATGGATTTAACAGGTCAAAACTGGCCTGGTACATTATTGATCCGCTTTTTTACCAGGAGTCCGGTACATTGAAACCACCCAACATAACCAAAGACGAACTGTCGAACCATTATGTAAGGTATGTGCCTGAGCGTGAGGTTTTTCCCAACGTCGATCCTCCCAACAACCAGCCCGTGAACCTGGCCGTTTTCAACCTGGCCTATTATCCTTCCCAACGGGGCCCTTATAACTACGACGTGGAACCTACCGGTTTCTCTGCCGGGATCAATGAAAATGGATTGCTGAATGACCCTGCCTCCCGATGGGCAGGCATCATGCGAAAGATTGAAACAACCGACTTCGAGTCCACCAATGTTGAATACATCGAATTCTGGATGATGGATCCATTCGCGGAAGGTTCTACCAACAGCGGTAAAGGAGGTAAACTGGTCTTTCACCTGGGGGATATTTCGGAGGATCTGCTGAAGGACTCCAGGAAAAGTTACGAGAATGGACTGCCTGTCGATGAGGAAGTCGTGAATGTTGATACGACCGTCTGGGGCAGGGTTCCCCGCCTGCAGGCCCTGGTCAATTCATTCGATAACAACATCGCCTCCCGGCCTTATCAGGATGTCGGATATGATGGCCTTCCGACAGAGGATGAACGGTTTTTCTTTGAAGACAGTTACCTCAACAGGATCCTGAACCGCTTCGGATCAACGAATGTTCCAGCCTACCGAAACGCCTACGACGATCCTTCTGCAGATAACTATCATTATTTCAGGGGAGCTGATTTCGACGACGATCCCCTCTATGCAAGCATCCTTGAAAGGTACAAGAACTTCAGCCACCCGGATGGAAACTCACCCAGCGATGATCAGAACCTGGAGGCCTACCCGACATCCGCCACACAGCTGCCCAATGTGGAAGACATTAACAACGACAATACACTGAATGAAACCGAAAGGTATTACGAATATGTTGTTGATATTGATTCAGGCTCGTTTGAGATCGGTAAGAATTATATTACCGACCGTCGCCATGTGACTAACATCAAGCTGGAAAATGGAAAAACAGGGGAGATTACCTGGTATCAGTTCAAGATCCCCGTGACAAGCCCTGAACGCGTGATCGGCAACATCCAGGATTTCCAGTCCATCCGCTTCATGCGCATGCTGCTGGATGGCTTTGATGAGGATGTTGTTTTGCGTTTTGCAACGCTTGAACTGGTCAGAGGTGAATGGCGCAGGTATAAATACAATCTCCTTTTCCCGGGAGAATACATTCCGGATGACATTCAAAATCAGACCTCTTTTGATATTTCAACGGTCAGTTACGAAGAAAATGGCGACAGGGATCCCATCCCGTACGTGATTCCTCCCGGAATAGAAAGGGAAATAAACCTGGCAACAACCAATCTTCAGCAGTTGAATGAGCAGGCCATGGTACTGGATGTCTGCAATCTCATCGATGGGGATGCCAAAGCGGCCTATAAGACAACGGCCTTTGACATCAGGCAGTACAAGCGGTTGCAAATGTTCATCCATGCCGAGGATTCAGATCCCAATCAAACCATGATAGACGGGGATCTGACCCTCTTCATCCGGCTGGGCGCCGACTTTACGGAAAATTATTATGAATACGAGATCCCGTTGAAACTTACACCTTGGTTTACGACCAACCCTGATCTGATCTGGCCTGAGGAGAACCGTCTTAACCTCGAATTGGAAAAACTGGTCGATGCCAAAATCCAGCGGAATGACGCCATCGAAAACGGTCAGCTGATTTCGACGGCGCAGGCTTTTGTTACCTGGGACGGCGAAAGAAAAATTACCGTCCTGGGTACGCCCAGCATCAGTGATGTGAAGGCTATGATGATTGGCATCCGAAATCCCAAAAAGACGAGCTTGACCGACGACGATGACGGATTGCCCAAGTGCGCGGAGATCTGGATCAACGAACTTCGCCTGACGGATTTTGATGATAAGGCCGGGTGGGCTGCCACCGGACGACTGAGCGCCAACCTGGCTGATCTTGGGAACATCATGGTCAGTGGCTTGCACAGTACCCCTGGATTCGGAAGCATTGAGAAAAAAGTGAACCAGCGGAAAAAAGAAACCACAAGCCAGCTGGATGTCGCCACAAACATTGACCTCGGAAAATTCATCCCTGAAAAGGTCGGAATGCGGATCCCCATGCACTTCGACTATTCACAGGTAACATCCAATCCCCAGTACAATCCGCTCGACCCGGATATCCTCTACAAAGAAGAAATCAAAAATATGAACAACGCTGAGAAGGACTCCCTGAAGGTTCGCTCTCAGACATTCACCAAACGGAAAAACCTCAATTTTGTCAACGTCAGAAAAGAAAGGGTCGGACTCAGGAACAGGGTCAATATCTGGGATATTGAAAATTTTAACTTCACCTATTCTTTTCAGGAAATTTACAACCGGAGCCCGGATATTGATTATGACCAGCTGAAACGTCACAGGGGAGGATTTGGGTACACCTATTCCATTGAACCGAAGAACATTTCTCCCTTCTCGAAAATCAAATCCAAATACCTGGCCCTTATACGGGACTTCAATTTCTACCTGACGCCCAGGCTGTTCAGCTTCCGCACAGAGATGGACCGCCAGTACAGTGAGCGTAAACTCCGTAACAAGAGCACTGCACTCATCATTATCGAGCCAACGTATCTGAAGGATTGGGACTGGATCCGGTCGTTGGACTTGAAATGGGACCTCACCCGGTCACTGAGGTTCGACTACTCGTCAACCACCAACGCGTTCATCTACGAGCCTCCTGGACGCATTGACAAGGAGTCTCCTGCCTGGCCCGGCTACAAGGAGCAGATCTGGGATGAAATCGGGAAATTGGGTTCCACCAACGTATTCACGCATCTTTACAACGTGAATTACAATGTACCCATTGGCAAATTGCCTCTTTTGGACTGGATTACGCTGATGCTTCGCTACAGCGGAACGTACCGTTGGACTGCCTCGGCAAAGTCGGTGCAGTCAACGCTCGGAAATTCAATAGCCAACTCCTCCGACTTTCAGCTGAACCCTTCCATACGACTGACCACCCTTTACAACAAGGTCGGGTTCCTCAAGAAAATCAATCAATCGTCACAGCAACCGCAACGGCAGCAAAAAAAACCCTCCGCGCAGGAAAATAAGGATAAACAGCAGGAAGACACATCCGACACCACCAAGACCAAACCGCATGTCAACTATTTTAAGGTGATCGGGGAAGGTTTTTTAAGATTGCTGATGAGCGTAAGGGATGTGAACCTGACATATGGGCTGGATAATGGCACCACGTTCCCGGGATTCATACCTGAACCCAACCTGCTCGGGGTCAATGTCCAGAAAATGGCACCCGGATTTGGGTTCGTCTTTGGCGGCCAGAAAGACATACGGGCAACAGCCGTGTCAGAACAATGGATTACCAGCAGCCCGTTGTTGAACCTTCCTTACATGACCAAGAAATCCACCGACCTGACCTACCGCGTCAATATGGAACCATTCCGCGATTTCAGGTTTGAAGTCACGGGTGACTGGAGGGAGACATTTTCTCACGAGGAATATTTCAAAGCAGATACGTTTGGGATTTTTAATTCTTTTGCGCAGGTCGACCGGGGGAGTTTCAGCATGACGTACTGGATGCTGAAGACTGCCTTCGTTAAGGATGAGAAGAACAATGTATCCCCTGTTTTTGAGAATTTTCTCGATAACAGGGATGAGGTCGCCTTCCGCCTGGCCAGGGAAAATCCCAACTGGAACGGTAATGTTGTTGATTCAACCGGATTCCCGCAGGGTTATGGACCTTCTTCCCAGGCAGTCCTGACACCGGCTTTCCTGGCAGCTTATGCCGACATACCTGTCGATCGTGTCTTTTTGGATGCCTTTCCTGCATTCCCTTATCCGAACTGGAGACTGACCTACAATGGACTGAACCGTATCGATGCGCTTAAAAGTGTATTCAGAAATGCCAGTATAAGCCATACGTACAGGTCCGTTTACAGCATCACCACCTTTGTAACCAACCTTGACTATCGTGAGAACGGTGAACATCCGGGGCACCCTTCAGCGCTCGACGCCTCCGGAAATTACATATCCGAATACCGGATTGAGCAAATTTCGATCAACGAACAGTTTTCACCCTTGATCACCCTTGATCTGACGTGGATGAACAATCTGCTGACCCGTGTCGAAATGCGTAAATCCAGGAATCTGTCACTCAGCTTTGTCAATAATCAGCTCACCGAGGTGACCAGCAATGAATTCATTGTCGGACTGGGCTACCGGATCATGGACGTTGAATTTATGATCTCCTCCCTTGGCGGAGGAGGCAAAAAGACCCGCCTCAAGAGCGACCTCAATCTCAAGGTGGATTTTTCACTCAAGTCGAATAAGACCATCCTGAGGAGGATCGATGAAGTATATAACCTGATATCGACCGGACAGAAGATTTTTTCCATCAACACATCAGCTGATTACAATATCAACCAGCAACTGGCGATTCGCTTTTATTTCGATATGACCATCAATAATCCCTATACATCGAATCAGTTCAGGAACTCCACCACCCGTGGCGGCATCAGCCTGCGCTTCACCCTCGCACAATAAAACTTTGTGCCTCTGTGCCTTTGTGCCTTTGTGCCTTTGTGCCTCTGTGCCTCTGTGCCTCTGTGCCTTTGTGCCTCTGTGCCTTTGTGCCTCTGTGCCTCTGTGCCTTTGTGCCTAAAAAAAAATATTCCCCCCTCATCACCTCATCAACCAACAATTTTCCTAATTTTGACATTCTAACTTCTAAATTTTTGAATTTATATGAAAGTACCTGATAATCTGCTATTTACTGAAGACCATGAATGGTTGAGAGTAGAAAATGAATTTGGATACATCGGTGTCACTGATTTCGCCCAGAGTGAGCTCGGTGACGTTGTATTCCTTGAAGTGGAAACAGTCGGCGAATCATTGTCAAAGGGGGAAACGTTCGGTACCATTGAGGCCGTCAAAACCGTATCGGATATCTTTATGCCGGTATCGGGCGAAATTGTCGAATTCAATGAATCCCTTGCAGATCAACCGGAACTGGTCAATAAGGATCCTTACGGTGATGGCTGGATCGTAAAAATAAGGATCAGTGACGTTTCTGAACTGGACGAACTGCTGAATGCGGAAGGGTACAGGCAGGTCATCGGTGCCTGATGAATGGCCTGTAGTTGACGCTTGAACTGATTCATTCAGGCATACTATTTGATGCATTTTTATTCATAAAATAATTTGTAAATTTCCTGTAAAAGACCTATCTTGGCAGGTTGAATTCAAAAAACGATTAAAACGAAACACCATGGATCCACGTAAAACTGAAAAATCCGACCTTGAAAGTAAACGGACGCTCTTCACACAGATTGGTTTAATCGTTGTTTTGGCCATCGTTCTGCTTGCATTTGAATGGAAGCAATACGAACGTGCAAAATTGGAACTGGGTGCAAGGGATAACATTGAAGTCATCGAAGAGGTGATCATTCAAACCGAACAGGAAATGGCCAAACCACCGGCTCCCACCCCCCCGCCTCAGACAACCATCCTTGAAATCGTTGATGATGACGTCACCATTGAGGATGACATCATGATCGATGCTGAATCGGATGAGAACACACAGATGGAAGAATATGTGGCGCCACCGCCTTCAGCTGTTGAGGCAGATGAAGAAGAAATCGAAGAGGCTGAGATCTTTACTGTTGTTGAAGAATCTCCTTCCTTTCCCGGAGGTGAGGAAGCCCGCATCCGGTTCCTGCAGGAAAATATCGAATATCCGCAGATGGCCAGGGAAAGTGGCATCCAGGGCACGGTTTATATGACATTCGTCGTTGAGCCATCCGGATCAGTGAGCGCTGTACGGGTGCTGAGAGGTATTGGGGGAGGTTGTGATGAAGAAGCCATCCGCGTGATCCAGAAAATGCCCAGGTGGAATCCCGGAAAACAGCGCGGGAAGCCCGTCAGGGTCCAGTTCACGATGCCCATCAAGTTTACGCTCCAGGGATAAACAATCATCCTCAACTTTTAAGGCGCCTGACCCGTTGCATTGAATGGGTCAGGCGTCTTCATTTCTGAGATGCGCGTAAAGTGCAATGCCTTTCTGTCTTCCGATGACTTGCTGGATTTCTTCCAGGGAAGCCTTACGGATACCCCGCACGGACTTGAAGGTTCTGAGCAGTTTTTGTGCATAGGTTTTCCCAATTCCGGGAATGGAGGTAAGTTCAGTCTTAATGGTGCCCTTTTCCCTGCGCTTGCGGTGATGGGTGATGCCAAACCGGTGCGCTTCATTTCTCAACTGCTGGATCAACTTCAGGCTCTCCGACTTCTTATCCAGGTAAAGGGGGAGGGGATCCCCGGGATAATAGATCTCCTCCAGCTTTTTGGCAATGCCGATGATTGCAATTTTGTTCCTGATCCCAAGCTCTTCCAGGCTCGACGAGGCGGCGTGGACCTGTCCTTTACCTCCGTCAATGATGATCAGCTGGGGCAAGTCACCTTTTTCTTCCAGTACCCTGCTGTAACGCCGGGATATGATCTCTTTCATCGTAGCATAATCATCAGGTCCTTCAACCTCTTTTATGTTGAAATGCCTGTACTCTTTTTTATCCGGTTTTCCATTTCTGAAAACCACCATGGCTGCAACCGGATATTTCCCCTGGATATTCGAATTGTCAAAACATTCAATGCGCACGGGCATTTCTTTCAGGCGCAGGTCCTTCATCAGGGTGGTCAGGATCCGGTTCGAATGACGCTCAGGATCCACCAGTTCACGCTGTTTTTCTTTCTCTGCCTGTAGATACCTGGCATTTCGCTCAGATAAATCAAGCAGCTTTTTTTTATCACCCCTCCGGGGAACCGTCAGGATGACATCCGGGTACGCCAGATCCAGGGCAACCGGAATGATCATTTCGGGTGCATCGCTGCTGAAACGCTGCCGGAAATCAGCGATGGCCAGTTCAAGCAATTCCTCATCCGGCTCGTCCATTTTTTTCCGTATCTCGATGGTGTGGGCCTGGACAATGGCACCGTTCACTACCTTGAGGTAATTTACATACCCGTAACGTTCATCGGATACGATCGAAAACACATCCGCATGGTGAATATTCGGATTGACGACCAATGACTTACTCTGATAGCGTTCCAGCAGGATGAGCTTCTCCTTGACCATCTGCGCCTTCTCAAATTCAAGACCGGCAGCGTAATCCTTCATCAAACCCTGCAGCTGTTCAATCACCGTATGAATGTTCCCTTTGATGATCTCCTGGATGGATGCGACCGATGCCCTATAGTCCTCATCAGACTGCAATCCTTCACAGGGACCCTTGCAATTGCCGATGTGGTATTCGAGACATACCTTGAATTTTTTGCGCCTGATATTCGCCGGTGACAGATGGAGCGAACAATTGCGCAGGGGATAGAGCACACGGATAAGTTCCAGCAATGTCTTCATCATCCTGACGGAGCCATAGGGCCCGAAATAACGGGATCCGTCGTGCACCACGGTACGTGTCGGGAATACCCTCGGAAAGGGTTCATTTTTGACACAGATCCACGGGAATGTTTTATCATCCTTCCATTGAACATTGTACCGGGGCTGGTATTTCTTGATCAGGTTGTTCTCCAGCAGGATGGCATCCAGCTCTGTATCCACTACCATGTGTTGTATGTCGGCAATGTTGCTGACCAGCACCCTTACCTTTCCGCTGAGGGAGGTGTCTTTGTTGAAATAGGAGGATACGCGTTTTTTGAGATTTTTTGCTTTTCCAATATAAATAATTTTACCGTCTTTGTCAAGATATTGATAGATCCCGGGTCTTTCCGGCATTGTCCGGATCAGCGGCTCCAGATGGTCCATCCCCTTCCTCATTTCTCCTCTCTCCTTTCTCCTCTCTCCTCCCTCCTCTCTCCTCCCTCCTCTCTCCTCTCTCCTTTCTCCTCTCTCCTCTCTCCTCTCTCCTCTCTCCTCTCTTTGAACGCATCCCATCCCTGAGCCCTCAGCGGCACCTGGGTCCCTGACCGGGTTATGAGATTCATACCGCTGGCCTGATGGGTCATATGACCGATCACCGTGATTTCCTGATCATCCTTTAATGTGTCGTAGTCGTGTATGTCAATGGTAAAGAGCAGTTCATAATCTTCCCCGCCGTTCAGGGCGCAGATGGTGGGATCAATGCCCATTTCCTGTGCCATCGCAAGCGTTGCAGGATCAACGGGAATCTTTTCCTCATAGATCGCGCAGCCGGTTTCTGAATCCGTACAGATATGCAAAACCTCGGAGGCAAGCCCGTCCGAAATATCGATCATTGCGGTGGGTTTTACCTTCAATGCCTTGAGTTTCCTGACGATGTCCACTCTGGCCTCGGGCTTCAGCTGCCGCTGAAGAATATAATCGTTACCCCCGAGATCAGGCTGGATGGAAGGATCGGCGTTAAAGACCTTCTTCTCCCTTTCGAGCAATAAAAGCCCCATGTATGCAGCCCCCAGGTCACCGCTCACACAGATCAGGTCATTTTCCCTGGCCGTATCCCTGTAGGTAATGTCGCTCTCCTCTGCCTCACCCAGGACCGTGAGCGACATCATCAGGCCTGTCACGCTTGAGGAGGTATCCCCTCCGATGAGGTCAACCTGATAACGGTCACACGCCAGTTGAATGCCGGAGTAGATTTCCTCAATGGCCTCCAGCGAAAACCGGTTCGAAACGGCTATGCTGACGGTCAGATGAGCGGGCAGGGAATTCATGGCCGCGATATCCGAAAAATTGACGATGGCTGCCTTATATCCCAGATGTTTCAATGGGGTGAAGGTCAGATCAAAATGGACTCCCTCAAGAAGCAGATCCGTAGAGACCAGGATCTTTTTGCCCTGGTAATCCAGTACAGCCGCATCATCGCCCACTCCTTTGATCGTAGCGGGCTGCCGGTGTCTGATGTTGCGGGTCAGATGATCGATCAGACCAAATTCACCCAGTTCGGATAGTTCTGTTCGTTTCTTTCTGTTGTCGAACATAAGATCAATTATTTTCAAAACCGGTACAAAGATAGGGGATTACGGGATCGTACCGATCTATGTCAAAAAGCTGCAAGCGCTGAACATTCCCCTGACCTTGTTGTTTTATAATGTGGGCTTTAAATAAGATGACGCAATAATTCGTAATTTTGCCGGTCAACTGAATTTTATTCCGAAACAGACAGGAATGGATACCGATCAAAATAATTTTCTTGATCACATCACCCAGGGTGAGTACAAATACGGTTTTGTGACCGACATTGAAACGGAAACGGCACCAAAGGGATTGAATGAAGACACCATTCGTTTTATTTCGGCCAAAAAAGGCGAACCCGAATTTCTGCTGGATTTTCGTTTGACGGCTTACCGGGAGTGGCTCAAGATGAAGGAGCCCCGCTGGGCGCATCTCCACTACCCCGGGATTGATTACCAGGATATTCATTATTATGCTGCACCCAGGAAAAAGCCTGAATTAAGCAGCCTCGACGAAGTGGATCCGGAACTGGTGAAGACCTTTGAAAAATTAGGGATCTCGCTGGAAGAGCAGAAGCGGCTGACCGGCGTTGCCGTGGATGCCGTTTTTGACAGTGTCTCAGTGAAAACGACCTTTTCCGATACGCTCGAGAAACTGGGTATCATCTTCTGCTCCTTCAGTGAAGCGGTTCAAAAACATCCGGATCTGGTCAGGCAATATATGGGATCGGTCGTTCCTTTAAACGATAATTATTTCGCCGCATTGAATTCCGCGGTATTCAGCGATGGTTCTTTTTGTTACATACCCAAAGGTGTGCGATGCCCCATCGAATTGTCCACCTATTTCAGGATCAATGCCGCCAAGTATGGTCAGTTTGAACGAACTCTGCTGATTGCCGATGAAGGGAGTTATGTAAGCTACATGGAGGGATGCACGGCGCCCATGCGCGATGAGAACCAGCTTCACGCCGCCGTGGTGGAGATCGTGGCGATGAAAGATGCGGAAGTGAAATACTCCACCGTTCAAAACTGGTACCCGGGCGACAAAGAGGGGAAAGGGGGCATCTACAATTTTGTCACCAAGAGGGGCATGTGTAAGGGAAGCCACTCCAGGATATCGTGGACGCAGGTTGAAACCGGATCTGCCATCACCTGGAAATATCCCAGCGTTATCCTGCTGGGAGATCATTCAACCGGAGAATTCTATTCGGTAGCCGTCACCAATCATTATCAACAGGCAGATACCGGCACCAAGATGATCCATATTGGTTCAAATACGCGAAGCACGATCATTTCCAAGGGAATTTCGGCCGGCAGGAGCAACAACAGCTATCGCGGACTGGTCAAGATCATCAAAAGAGCTCAAAACGCCAGGAACTACAGCCAGTGCGACTCACTTTTGCTGGGCGACCAATGCGGAGCCCACACCTTCCCTTACATCAATGTGGAAAATAAATCTTCGATCGTTGAACACGAAGCAACGACATCAAAAATTTCTGATGATCAGTTGTTTTACTGCCAGCAGAGGGGGATCGGCACCGAAAATGCCGTGGGGCTGATCGTCAACGGTTATGCAAAAGAAGTGCTGAAACATCTCCCCCTTGAATTTGCCGTCGAAGCACAAAAACTCCTTTCCATCAGTCTAGAAGGGAGTGTCGGATAATACGAACAACCATTTTTCAATCTGTCAAGTTATGCTGATTATAAAGGATCTGAGCGTATCCATCAATGAAAAGGAGATCATTAACGGGCTGAACCTTGAGGTAAAGGCCGGGGAGGTCCATGCCATCATGGGCCCGAATGGTACGGGCAAAAGCACACTTGCCTGGGCAATTGCAGGGAACGAGGCCTACACCGTAACTGCAGGGTCGATGACGTACAAGGGACGCAATCTGCGGGAACTTTCTCCTGAGGAAAGGGCCTCGGAAGGTATCTTTCTGGGCTTTCAGTACCCGGTCGAAATCCCTGGCGTGAGCATGACGAATTTCATCCGGACTGCCATCAATGAGCAACGGAAATACAGGGGGCTTAATCCGATGCCGGCTCAGGAATTTCTCGCCAAAATGGAAGAGAACAAGAAGCTGGTGGGCATTGATTCCAAGCTGACCAACCGGTCGGTGAATGAAGGATTTTCAGGAGGAGAGAAGAAGAAAAACGAGATCTTTCAGATGGCCATGCTTGAGCCAACCCTGGCGATCCTGGATGAAACCGATTCAGGCCTTGACATCGATGCACTGAAAGTTGTCGCCAGCGGCGTGAACAAGTTGCGCTCCGGCGACAATGCCATTGTTGTGATCACACATTATCAGCGGTTGCTGGATTATATTGTGCCCGATTTCGTGCACGTTCTCTACAAGGGAAAAATCGTCAAGTCAGGAGGGAAAGAACTTGCCCTTGAATTGGAGGAAAAAGGCTACACCTGGCTGAAAAATTAATGGATATCCTGTAAATGGAACAGACAGTAACGACCATCACATTGAAAGAGCAACTGGCTGAGCGGTTCCAGCGGTATTTCAAGGCCATTTCACGGAATGACACTCCCTTACTGACCCGTATCCGGGAGGAAGCCTTCCGGAATTTCATGGAATGGGGCTTCCCGGGTGATCAGCTGGAGCGCTGGCGGAATACGGACCTGCAAAAAACGCTTTCCGAGGAATATGATCAGCATTTTGATCCGCCTGCCGAAAACAGGGATGCTTCAAGTATGCTGCGCTGCGACATTCCGCAGTTTGACACCTTTCTGACGGCCCTGTACAACGGCTGGTATGCCTCCGAAAACGGCGCCTGGACCCGGCGACCCGATGGTGTCGTCATTGGCAGCCTGGTGCAGGCCTTGAAACACGTTCCCCGGCTGGTGGAGGAAAGCTATGCCCGCCTCAACCGCGTGGCAACCACTGGACTTGACGCCTTAAATACGGCCTTTGCGCAGGACGGGATCTTTATTTACGTACCGGATGACGTTCAGGTTACAAAGGCTATCCAGATGGTCAACATGATTGACCATCCCCGGAATCTTTTCCTTCAAAACCGCAACCTGATCATCCTGGGCAGTAACAGCCGGCTGACCCTTGTCCATTGCGATGATTCACTGAACCAGCAGAAAAGCTTTACCAACACGGTAACGGATGTCTTCCTGAATGATGGGGCCGGTCTGGAGCATTACAAGCTTCAAAACATCAACAACAACTCAACCGTAATCAATTCAACCCTGTTTCATCAGAAAAAGAACAGCCGGCTGTCGGCCCACGGAACTGTTCTGAACGGAGGTCTTATCCGCAATGACATTTATGTTGACCTTGACGGGGAAAACTGTGAGTCGAACGTCGCTGGCCTTTACCTGGTTGATAAAAACCAACACGTGGACAATCAGGTCCTGGTGAACCATTTAAAACCAGGGAGCACCAGCAATGAACTCTTCAAGGGCATCATCGACGACCAGGCCAGGGCTGTGTTCAACGGTCATGTACACGTTCACCGCGACGCTCAGAAGACCACGGCTTACCAGAGCAATAAGAATCTGTTACTGACCGACAAGGCAACCGTCAATACCAAACCCTTCCTGGAGATCTATGCTGACGATGTCAAATGCAGTCACGGGGCCACCGTGGGTCAGCTTGATCCGGATGCACTGTTTTATATCCGGTCAAGAGGCATATCGTACGACAATGCACGTTTATTATTGATGTATGCTTTTGCGGCGGAGGTGATCAATAAAATAACGATCGAACCGCTTCGTTTAAGGATCGATGATCTTGTCAAAAAACGCCTTCGCGGTGAACTGTCCATCTGCGACCAGTGCGTGCTGAATTGCAGAACCAGGGAAAATACCGTTTCTTTCGATATCGATATGAGTAAAATATGATCCACTGCTAAAAACTGGCTGTTTTGCAATTCAATGTCGAAAAAATAAGAGCTGATTTTCCAATCCTTCGCCAGCGTGTTTTCAACAAACCGCTGGTTTATCTTGATAATGCGGCCACAACGCAGAAACCGATGGTTGTCATCGATGCCATCACGGATTATTACCTGACCATCAACAGCAACATTCACCGCGGGGTCCACTTTCTCAGCCAGCAGGCAACGGCTTCTTTTGAAGAAACCCGCGGACTGGTCAAAGAGTTCATTCACGCCCGCCACGCACACGAAGTGATCTTCACAAAAGGTACGACCGAATCGATCAACCTGATAGCCAGTAGTTTTGGGAAGGCTTTTGTCGGGCCGGGCGATGAAATCGTCATCAGCGCCATGGAGCACCATGCCAATATCCTTCCCTGGCAACTGATGTGTGAGGAAAAAGGTGCCATTCTGCGGGTGATTCCGTTTGATCCAACGGGTGAGCTGCTTCAGGAATCCTACCGGAACCTGCTGAATGAGAAGACCAGGCTGGTGGCGCTTACGCACGTTTCAAACGTGTTGGGTACGATCAACCCGGTGAAGGAAATGATCAGGATTGCCCACGATCAGAACATTCCTGTCCTGATGGACGGTGCCCAGGCAGTGCCTCATCTTCAGGTGAATGTGTGCGACCTGGATTGCGATTTTTATTGTTTTTCAGCCCATAAAATGTACGGTCCGATGGGCGTCGGCATCCTATACGGAAAAGAGGAGTGGCTGGAGAAATTACCTCCTTACCAGAGCGGGGGAGAGATGATCAGCAATGTGACCTTCGAAAAATCTTCCTTTGGGGAACTTCCGTATAAATTTGAAGCCGGAACGCCAAATGTTGCTGACATCCTTGGTTTTAAAGCCACACTGATCTACCTCGATCAGATCGGATACAAACAGGTTGTTGCTTATGAGAACGACCTGATGGCTTATGCTCTGAAAAGGCTGAAGACTATCCCTGAAATTAAAGTGATTGGTGAAAGTGCGAACCGGGCAGGAGTCATCTCCTTCCTGGCAGGAAACATCCATCCGTATGATGCAGGCTCGGTGCTTGATAAGCTTGGATTTGCCGTAAGAACCGGACACCACTGTGCACAGCCTGTGATGGACATATACGGCATTCCCGGTACGATAAGGATATCGTTCGGATTTTACAACAGGAAGGACGAAATAGACGCTTTGACTGTAGCCCTAAGCAAAGTCATTGAAATGTTTCGGTGAAACGATGGGTTGGAATCAAGTAATGTACCCTACCCCTGCACGGGGGAGGGGTGCAGGGGATAAATTCCCCTGGGCTTGCCCGGGGGTAAATCCTGACAATGAAAGTACACGTATGACCATTCAGGAAATAGAAGCACAGATTGTAGGTGAGTTCAGCCAGTTTGATGACTGGCTCGACCGGTATAATTACCTGATCGAGATGGGAAAGTTGATGCCGCTGATCGATCCCGGGTTGAAAACAGATCACTATCTGATCAGTGGATGCCAGTCGCGTGTATGGTTGCATGCCCGCCAGGAGGACAACAGGTTGTATTTTACCGCAGACAGCGATGCCGTGATCACCAGGGGGATCATCAGCCTGTTGATCAGGGTCTTAAATGGTCAACCTACCTGTGACATCCTTCAGGCACCCCTGGAGTTCATTGACAGCATAGGACTCAGAGAGCATCTGAGCCCGACCAGGGCGAATGGATTGTTATCGATGATCAAACAAATAAAGTTATATGCACTGGCGTTTCAGACAAAAAGCAGGAAAGTTGAATCCGACTCCGCTGAGCAATGAGGAAAAAGCAGTGATCGAACAGCTGATCATCCGTGAACTGAAAACGGTTTTTGATCCGGAGATCCCGGTGAACATCTATGATCTGGGCCTGGTGTACGATATTCTGGTGGATGACAAGCGGACTGTTTATATCAAGATGACCCTGACAGCTCCCAGTTGCCCGGTGGCAGAATCCCTGCCGGTGGAAGTTTCGGAAAGAATCCGGAAACTGGATTCCGTTTCCGGGGTGAAGGTCGAAGTGGTGTTTGATCCCCCGTGGTCAAGGGACATGATCTCCCAGGAAGGACTGCTGGAGATGGGGTTTTTGTGATGAGGTAGCCATTGGTGGTCATTAAGTAGTCATTAAGTAGTCATTAAATAGTCATTAAATAGTCATTAAATAGTCATTAAATAGTCATTAAATAGTCATTAAATAGTCATTAAGTAGTCATTAAATAGTCATTGATAGTCATTATGGTAATAATAGGCGACGAATGACAACGAATGACAACGAATGACAACGAATGACAACGAATGACAACGAATGACAACGAATGACAACGAATGACAACGAATGACAACGAATGACAACGAATGACAACGAATGACAACGAATG
>Ga0209200_1000759_pt1 | contig 35545 bp, 30 predicted proteins | sample AD_UKC033_MetaG_FD_184406 | JGI IMG/M metagenome (GOLD analysis project Ga0209200, IMG submission 184406) | Active sludge microbial communities of municipal wastewater-treating anaerobic digesters from USA - AD_UKC033_MetaG (SPAdes) (version 2) | ecosystem: Engineered > Bioreactor > Anaerobic >... | reverse complement strand
ATCGGCCCGCGTACCGGAATGCCCCGTATCTCGCGTCCGATCTTCCGATCCGAATCATCGATGAACAGAACGACCTTTCCGGATTGCGGATTATTGCGGAGGTCCTCGGAGAGCAATACTCCGGATTCGCCTGCGCCGATAATGGCGATACGTCGCGACGCTTGTTCCCGATCGGTTTTAAACTCTCGATGGGTATACCAGCTCCACCACATGCGCGAACTGAGCACCAAGATCGCTCCGACCATAAACATCACGATCCCGATCGAACGCGGCAAAACCCAGTCGGTGAAGAAATCAACCAGAAAAACGAAGAGGTATCCCATCGCGAAAGCGCGGAGGATGATCCCTATTTCGCGATTGGTCATATAAGCCCACACGATGCGGTAGATCCCGTTTAAGAGCAGCGAACCGATGGCGACCAAAGAGGAAACCAGGACGGCGGGGGTAAAAAGACCGATGGAGGTAAAGTCCCATCCAAAACGGATAAAGAGCGCGGAAACGCCGCTCAGGAGTATGAGGATCGAATCGACGAGCAAAAGAATGATCCGGCGTCTATTCAAGAGGTCTTTCACCACCGTGTCGTGAGATTGAGCTGTTCTTTATTGGGTACCAAACGATACTTTTGCAGCAAGTCGCGGTCGGCGCTGTCCACGTAGATCCGGACGATTTGCAGCAGACTGTTCGATAACGACTGATAGAACGGATTCTCTTTTAGAAATTCCTCAAAATCGATCAATTTTTTATTCTCTTGAGGATTTGAAACGATGTAGACCTGGTTCGTGAAAAACTCCGCCGGATGGGCTAAACTCAACTTGTACGGTGTATCGATGTGGAACACGTCTGCTGAGTTGGCGACCATGTTTTCTAAACGCTTTCGCTCTTCCGCCGGAAGGTCTCCGTTTTGGTTGAGGAACTTTTGTATCGTCGATTTCAAACGCGCGACCGTATCCAAACCCACGCTGTTCGCGATTGATCCGGGATCCAGCCCCGCGATTGAGAAGGAGACTTCCCGGATCATTTTCCACAGATTTCGGGAAGCGTAATCCTCCCAAAGTTGGAAAGCTGCTTCTACTAACGCTTTGTTTTCGGTAGACAAGGTGTCCCGCTCCTGGAAGAGCTTCCATAATCGCTGCAGAAAGTAGGGTTCCGACCAGTTGACGAATTCTGATGGTGATTTAACAACCGCTTCCAACCCCATGGGTTCGTAAAGCAGTTCCAGGATTTTTTGGAGCATGAGATCGGCGGCGCGAGCGGTTTTATGAAAATATACGTTTTTATACATCATAAATCGTCCGAACAGCACGGCGTAGATGTTATCGATGACCTTCTCATCGTAGCAGAGGCGTTCGATTCCTTTGACTGCGACGATGGAGGCGTTTCGGATGATTCTTTGCAAATCGACGGTGCCGTATTGAGAAGTGCCGGAGTAGTAGGCGTCGCGGAGGACGAAGTCCATACGATCGGCCCCTAACGGTCCTTGCACGATATTGAAGTAAGGTGTGCCGAGCGTTTCACCTTCAAAGAGCCGGTTGACCTGTCGTCCTAACTCTCCGAAGGCCTCCAGGACAGCTTCATCCGTATCCTTCGAGGTTTCTTCGAGAAAGCCTGACAGTCGAAGGTCTTTCTGCACCTCTTTTCTCCAATAATCTTTCATCCGATTCCGATAGACTTCTAACATCTGTTGCGGAACAACCTCGGTTAAGATCGTCGCTCGCTGGTCATCATGACCGCCCGCGATCTTCGCTTTGGCGTATACGATCTCGTCGAACTGGTGACTATAAGGACCGTGTCCGATGTCGTGAAATAAGCCGCTCAAGCGTAAAAGCCGGCTCATTTTCCTATCGAGTCGCAGGTGTTCGGCGTATAAACCCGCGATATGCATCACGCCCAGCGAGTGTAAAAAGCGCGTGTGCGTCGCGCCCGGGTAGACCTTTTCTGCTCCGGACAGTTGCGAAACGCTCCTGAGCCGTTGCATCGAAGGAATATCGGCGATCAGCATCTCAAGAGGAGAAAGTCGAATTTCCCCTAAGAGCGGATCTCTCGCTACTTTGAAATCGATTTCACTCATCTTTTCCTCCTACGGTGAACGATCGGTTTTTTCGAGAACGGTTATCTCTTCTTCGAAGACCTTTTCTCCGGCATTTGTTTTGAGGGTCGTTCGTATCACGTACGTCCCGGGTCGATCAAACCGGATCTCCTTCCACTCTTCTGATCGAAAGATGGTCCGGGTGGAACGAGCCGGCACGAGCACTTGAAGGGTTCTTTCCGATTGGTATCGATAGAGTTCGGTGCGATCGCGATAAATATAGAAGGCGAAGTCCTCTAAACGCAGGAAAAGTGTATCATTGAGATCGTTGGCCAGTAAGATCTCGGATTGATAAGGCTCCCCCATCGCTAACGTTTTGACGGAATAAGATAAGATTCGCAACTTTTCCGGAGCCTCCAACGGGGTCAGTTCTCTCACCAATAATTGATTTTGACCCTCCTGCAACCGGTCGTCGACGAAAAAGGACCATTCGAAAAGGTAATCCCCGACTCGTTCCGGGACGGAGATCGGTTTTAATGGAATATCCAACGCTTCTCCGGATGCTAAGAAAACTTCTTTTTGAGGCACTTCCTCTTTGACGCTCTCTACGGTATTTCCTGATTCGGTGATCTTGAGGTTGTAGACGCCGAACCGGTAATTGAGGCTTTTGGGCGTACTATTCTGGATGCGGATATACGTGTCGATCACGGAACCCGTGACGCCATCCCCGATATCGGGGGTCCAAAAATCATCTCTAAAAAACAACGTTGTGCTCATGACTTCATTGATCGTGAATGGTTTCGAGAGTTCGACCGGCGTATCGTTCACGACGAAACGGCACACCACATAATAGGTACCGGGCTGTAACTCGTAAGAAGGATTGTCGCGTTTAAAATCATACACCGACCGCGAATCGTACCGGTCCAACAGGAAGGTGTTTTTAGGAGGATAGACGAACGTGAACAAGTTCTCACCGGACTTCGTCTCGGATTTGACATAAAACTCGAATTTCTCTATTAAACACTCCCTTAGGCTCGATGAACTGTTTGAAATGCGGATAACGATCTCCGGCACCTCACCGTAGACATATTCGCTGGCCGCAGAAATACGCAAAACAAACGGGGATACGTTTTGGATATACTCGTATTTCCGCCCGCGCTGCCCGGACAAAAAAACGACTCCGAAAATGGCGAAAAGGATGACTAAGTTGAAAAGCAGGGTCCAAAAAACGATTCTTCGGGTTCGCTTGCCCTTGGGATCCCGTTCTTTGCGTTCGCGCAACTGTTCTCGGATGACCTCCGGCGGATTCGTATGGTAGAGATAATTTTTGGAGGCCCGGTTTGACGGCTCCGTCGGCTTACTCAATCGCAACCCTCTTGATTTCGTCGATCGAGGTGATCCCCATCAACGCTTTATGGATGCCGTCTTCAAACATCGTTCGCATCCCGGCCTTCCGCGCGTACTCTTCGACGATCCGTTCGGGTGTGTTTTCCAGCATCAGGGAACGTAGCTTTTTATCCATGATGAGGACTTCGTGTATCGCCGTCCTGCCGCGATAGCCGGTTTTCCGGCATTGTTGGCAGCCTTCGGGGATATAGGTGAAGTATTCCGGTTGGCCAGGCTGGAGCTGAGAGGCGATCTTTTCCATCTCTTCGCTGACGAGCGGGACCTTTTTTTTACAGGAGTCGCACAATGTGCGCACCAAACGCTGCGCCACGATGCCGATGAGCGAGACCCCTAAAACGTCGGCTTCGATGCCCATATTGACCAAACGGTTGATAGCGGCCGAGGCGGTATTCGTGTGAAGGGTGCTGAGGACCAAGTGACCGGTCATAGAGGCTTCCATCGCGAGAATCGCCGTTTCTTTGTCCCGGATTTCCCCGACCATAATGATATCCGGGTCTTGACGCAATATCGCGCGCAGATACCGGGCGAAGGTCAAACCGATTTCGGGTTGAACCTGACATTGTGTGATACCGGTGACGCTGTACTCCACGGGATCTTCGACCGTGATCATATTGTTCGTGACCTCTTTGAGCTGATTGAGTATCCCGACGAGGGTGGTCGATTTCCCGCTTCCGGTCGGGCCGGTGACGAGCAAGATCCCATAGGGGGACTGCAGGAGGTAGTTTAATCGTTTGTAGTTGTACTCGGACAGCCCAAGATTGTCCAAGCGTTTGGTGGAATTGGAGACACGCAGCAACCGCAACACGAGCTTTTCGCCGAAGATCGAGGGCATGGTTGAGACCCGAAAGTCATACTGTTCGCCTTTAACCCGTACGAAAAATTTGCCGTCTTGAGGCAGCCGCCGTTCGGCGATGTCCAACTTGGAAATGATCTTAATTCTTGACACGATCGAGTTATGCAGCTTGATGGGGTACTCTGAGATCTTTCGGAGTAGCCCGTCGACTCGGAAACGGATACGCACGTTTTTTTCCTGAGGTTCAATATGGATATCGCTGGCTTCCTGGGAGATGGCGCCCATGATCATCTCGTTCACGAATTTGATCACAGGGGCGGAATCGGCATTGCTCTCTTTATCGATGTCGGTCATTTGGGAGACGGTTTCCAAATCCAAGACGGAATCAGACTTCCCCGAAGTGACTTCGATAGAGCTTTTCAAGTCTTCAACGGAGCCAATGGAGCTTCCGAACAGCTCTTTCAACAAAAAATCGAGGTTCGGTTTCGATACGATGTAAAAGGAAGGGTTGTATCCAGTGATGAACTGGATATCTCTTTTGATGGAGGGAAGGCTATTCGTTTGATCGATCAGGATTTTTAGCGTACGATCCTCGTCTTTTGAAAAAGGAATCGCTCGCCAGTTTTCGATGTTGTGCTTGCTCAGGATGCCAATCGCATCTGGATCCGGTTCGATCTCTGACACGGACTCCAGAAAGGGTAGTGAATACTGTTTCGAAAGGGCTGTCGCGATATCGTTCCACGTGACGAACCCTTTCTCCACTAAAATCTGCCCGAGCGGTTTCTTCTCTTGCTTCTGGAGATTGACCGCCAATTCGATCTCTTTTTCCGTGAGATAGTTGTTTTCTATCAGGATTTCGCCTAAACGTTTGTACTGAAAGGTTTCGGAAGACAAAGATTAATCCCCCCTTAGGAACTCGTTTAATCCCATGCGATAAACTGCCGGGATATCGCTGTCCATACTCAGGAGCTCTTCGTTGTCCTCGAATTTGGCAGCGATAAGCGTCACCCTCACCTCATCTTCTGGCAGATCATCGTCCAAGATCAGACCGAATTTCATATCCACTGTTTCACTACACCGTTGCCGGATGACGGCGGCGGCCAGGTTCATCTCTTTCATCGTGATATTTTTGTTCGAAGAAATATTGAGTATGACTGCTGTCGCATTGTCAACGGGTCTTTCCAGCAGCTTGCTGTCCATGGCTCTAACCGAAGCTTGCTGCGCGCGATCTTCGCCTTTTCCTATACCGATGCCCAAGAAAGCGACTCCGGCTTCTCTCATAACGGATTCGATATCGGCGAAGTCCTGGTTGATCAGTCCTCGGCGCGTGATGACCTCGCTGATCCCTTTGATCCCCTGGTGCAGCGCCTCGTCCGCTTTCAGGAACCCATCCACGACAGTAATATCCTGCGGGAACTCCTCCAACAACTTGTTATTGGAGATTTTGATCAAGGTATCCACGTTTTCTTTCAGTTTTCCCAAGCCCTTTTTGGCGTTGTTCCAACGGTTGACGCCTTCGAAATAGAAAGGGGTTGTTACGGTGCCGATCGTCAGGATGCCCATTTCTTTCGCGAATTTGGCGATAACCGGTGCGGCGCCGGTACCTGTTCCACCACCTAAACCGGCCGTGATGAACAGCATATCGGTGTCTTCCAAGACGGCCAGAATATCGTCTTTGCTTTCATAGGCCGCCTTTTCCCCGACTTCCGGGTTTCCTCCGGCCCCCAATCCCCTTGTGAGCTCTTTCCCCAATTGGATTTTGATGTCTGCTTTGGCATCCTCTAAAACCTGCAAGTCCGTATTCGCAACAACGAAAATGACCCCGTGAATCCCACTTTCGATCATACGATTCACGGCATTGTTACCGGCGCCGCCGACACCGAATACTTTAATGGTCGGATTACGCTTCGGCGGTCTTCGAATATCCTTCCCATCGTCTATTTCAAAAGCCAAGAAAACCCCCTCCTCCTGTTCTTTTTTCCGTATTCTCGATATGGTTTACTTAAACCAGTTTTTTCAAAAATTCCACGATTTTATTCAAGGTCCCGGGCCCTTCTTTCTCCCGGCGGGGTCTTTGATTGGCTCGGTTTTTCTTTTTCCCGGCAGGTTTCCCTCCGTTTTCGGAGTTTGACAAAGACGAGGAGAGACTATTTCCTTCCAGCGCTTCCAAACCGCCTATCGCGTTGACCCAATAGATATTGCCGGCACAGGCAGAAAAGGTCGGATCCTGCAATTCGTCTGGCAGTTGCATATCGGTTCCCCCCGTACCGGCGTGGCCGATGCGCACTGGCAATTTGAAGGTGTCCCGCAAGAATTCAACGATCCCCTCTATCTTGGAACCAGCTCCCGTGATGACGAGACCTCCGGGAATTCCCTTTTCCCCTTCTTCCAGCATCCGAGCGGTGACCGCGCGCATCTCACGCTTCACGGAATTCATGATTTCCCTCGTTTTAGCGTATATGACGATCGACAACTGCGCACGCGTGATCTGTTTGCTGCTTTTACCATCGAGAAGCGTATAGGTGATCGCGTCTTTGCTGGCGTCTTTGATGGCGACTTTCCCGTATTGAACGAGCATACGTTCCGCCTCGTCGAAAGAGGTCTTGAATACTTGGGCGATGTCTTTGATCACGTGTTTAAGACCCTGATCGAGCGGTTTGAGGAAAAACACGGACCCGTTTAGGTAACCGCTGACGGAAATGAAGGAATGGCCGATATCGAGGCAAACGACTCCGCGTTCCTTTTCCTTTCCGTTCAGGATAACTTCGGAAGCGACGAACGGACTGATAAAAACGGTCGGTTTCTCGCCGGCTATTCCTGAAAAGATATTGGATAGGGAGTCTTTAACGGTGGCATCCATCGATAGGATGGAAGCCTTCATACCCAAAACGGAGGCTTCCATATCGATGGGGTTGAGAACCCCTTTCGATTCGTCGAGGATATACTTCTGGGGGATGACATGTTGAACCGCCCTTCGCTGGTCGAGAAGATTGTAATTCTCTTCCGGTTCTTCTTTCTGAGCCGTTTGGTTAGCGACGCGGGTGAACAGCTCATAGACGTGGTCCTCGGTGATCCTGACCGGTTCTCCGGACCCGAGCTGCATCGTGCGGGTCTCTTCGCTTAAAAACGTCGTTTTATCCACGAAAGAGATGATGAAGTACGAATCCACTCTTTTGGACAATTGGCTTCCCAAATCTTTTAAAAGGGTTTCCAGCGATTCTCTCAACGCGACGATATCCTTTAGTTCGCCTTGCTCGAAACCTCTCGCTTTTGTTCTCGAATAGGCTAAAACAGATGTTTTTCCGCCCTCAAATCCGGCGACGGCTCCTTTTAGCGTGTGCGAACCAATATCGACGACCGTTAAAACTTCTGTAGATTCCGCCATTTTCCCTCCTTTATCGTTTTCGGTTTATAGGAAAAAACAAACCATTGCTGTACAAGTCATAAGCTGTTTTCTGCCCCATCGTCCGAATGAATTCGTTGTGATTCATGCGTTCAAGGTTCTCCCATTGATTCACAATCAAGAGAACACCGTTTCGTATATACAAAACCTTCTCTTTGACACTCACCGAAGAGATGTAGTTTCGAAAGGTCAAAGAATAGGAGAGGAACTGCGCGATCACAGGCGCTTGCTCCTCCCATGTGCCTCCAAAAAAAACCGGCAGGTCGCCGTATAGAGCCTCTTCTTCCGGATGGATTCGCCAAAACCGCTGGCCTTGGTCGGTGACCAGCCATTTTTCACCATCTTCAGTTTCAGACAAGAATACGGCTTGGCGCTCTTTTAAAAGGAGCGTGATCTTGTCATTATAGACTTCCCGGCCGATCCATTCATATCCTAAAAGCGGGCGCAACTGCCGATTCAAGTTATCCAGATAGAAAAAATACCCAAATTCGGCATACCTGCTTAATTGGTTCTCCAAACAGTTCATACCCGCCTCAAAGGGTTTTTCCGATCCCTCTTGTCTGTGCGGATCTTCCGCCGCGTTGAGCAAAACGATGCGTTCGATCGGGAAATTCAGCTTTTCATAGGTCTTGCGATAGAACCACGAACTGAGAATAACGATGATCCCCAAAACAAACAAGATCGTCAAACCGGATAAGGCCCTTATTCTCAAGGGGGTCTCCGCCGGTTAAATATCGAGATTGGTGACTTGTAACGCGTGATGCTGGATATAACGCCGTCGGTCCTCCACATCCGAACCCATCAAGGTTATTAAGATGGAATTGGCCACCTCGGCATCTTCCAAGGACACACGCGCCATCCTCCGTTTTTTCGGGTCCATCGTCGTTTTCCACAACTGTTCGGGGTTCATCTCCCCCAATCCTTTATACCGTTGAACGGAGAGATTCTTCTTTCCCTCTTCCTTCAAGCGCCCCGTTATTTCCTTCATCTCATCTTCGGAATAGACGTAATATTCATCCTTTCCGTGCGCGACTCGGAAAAGCGGGGATAGCGCGATATAGACCATCCCGGCATTGATAAGCGGCCGGAAATGCCGAAAGAAAAGGGTTAACAGCAACGTTCGTATATGCGCGCCGTCAACGTCCGCATCGGTCATGATAAACACTTTGCCGTACCGGCTGCGCTCGATGTCGAACGTATCGTCGATGCCGGTTCCGATTGCTGTAATAATATCACTTATTGTTTCATTTTTCAATAACTTTTCTAACGAAGCTTTTTCAACATTCAGAATCTTCCCGCGAAGCGGCAGAATAGCTTGAAACTCGCGATCGCGGGCTTGTTTTGCGGAACCTCCCGCCGAGTCTCCTTCGACGATGAAGATCTCGGAATGTTGACGTTCTTTGGTCGAACAATCCGCCAGTTTCCCTGGAAGGGTCGAATACTCCAACGCGTTTTTTCGTTTGACCATCTCCCGCGCTTTTTTTGCGGCTAAACGGGCTTTGGCCGCTTGTATGATGCGATCTAAGATAACGCGCGCCACATCGCTGTGGATGTCGAAGTACTCGGAAAGGCGTTCCCGCACCACAAAAGCGACCGCTTCTTGCGCCTCTTCATTACCAAGTTTGGCTTTGGTTTGACCTTCAAACTGCGGTTCCGGAACCCTTAAGCTCAGAATCGAAACCAACCCTTCTCGAACGTCTCCGCCTTGGATGACCAGCTCTTCTTCGTCCGCTTTTTTCTCGCTTTTTTTATTTTTCGACTGTTTTCCGTTGCTGAGCATCGAAAACTTTTTAATATAGTCGTTGATCAATCGGGTCAGGGCGGTACGAAAACCGGTGACGTGCGTCCCCCCTTCGATGGTGTTGACATCGTTCACATAGGTGCGCATGACCTCTTCGTCTCCCATAATATATTGGATTGCGACTTCGACATCGATCTCATTGTACTTTCCGGAGAGATAGATCGGTTTCGGATGGAGGTTTTTATACCCTTTTGAGAGATAGGTGCAGAACTCGTTTAGTCCGCCTTCAAAACAATACCTTATCTCTTCGTTCTCACGCATGTCTTTTAATTTCAACGTAAGCCCGGGATTCAGAAACGCGAGTTCCATAAAACGATTGTTTAGAATTTCAAATTCGAATTGGGTGGTCGTAAAAACGGTCGGATCGGGTTTGAATCGTACGATTGTCCCATGCCCCTCCGATTCTCCGATCTCTTCTACATCATGAACGGGAATCCCACGGGTATAGCGCTGTGTATACAGCTTTCCTTCCTGGATCACCCACACCTGCAGCCACTCTGACAACGCGTTGACGACGGAGACGCCGACGCCGTGCAAACCGCTGCTGAATTTGTAACTGTCCTTGTTGAACTTTCCGCCGGCGTGCAGGACGGTCATCACGAGTTCCAGGGTACTCCGTTTTTCTTCCTCATGGATTTCGACGGGGATCCCTCTCCCGTCGTCCTTGACCTCTACGCTTCCATCTTCGAAAAGCGTGATTTCTATGTTTTTACAGACGCCCGCGATCGCCTCATCGATACTGTTATCAACCACTTCCGTGACCAAATGGTGCAAACCGGCTTTGCCGGTAGATCCGATATACATTCCCGGTCTTTTCCGTACGGGTTCGAGCCCTTTCAAGACCTGGATATTCTTAGCTCCGTAATCCTTTGACAATCCTGTCACTCCTTATAGACGATCTTAATCGAACGGATATCTCGGACGTCCTGCAGTTGCTCCTTCATCTTCGTGAGGATGTCTTTCGTGTAAAACTTCAACTCAGAAGCCCAGATACTCTCGGAACACCAGACCGTCAGAACCCCCCGATTGAGAGAAACCGGTTTCGTTTTTTCAGCCAACAACGAGCCGACGACCGATTCCCACCGGCTGAAAATGGTTCTTACCTTAATCTCCGAAAAAATCCCCTTTTTCTTTGATAGTTCGTCGATGATCCCGCCGATCGTCTTCATATCTGCTATTTTACCATATTTTGGTTCATTTTTCGCCGTAAAATCCCGAGAAATCGCGGAATCGGGGCCAACCTTAACGAGGCGATTCCATATGAAGAGTGTTAATTTTAAAAAAATAACCGTTAAGTTTCGCGTTTATTATGCAGAGCAAAAACCCGAAGGTATGAAGAACAAATTTCCCCTTATAGATTCGCCATAAACAGAAAAAAAGGCGGAGATCCGCCTTTTTTTGGACGATCACGTTTTTTCAAGTTATCCGTTTTCTGTTCGCCACAGCTCCTCTATCAAGAGCTTCGTCATCTCCAATCCGATCCCGTAGGTTTTTAACCGTCGGATCGTCTCTCTCAAAACCGGCATGGCTTCATCGTTCACATCCTGCGTTTTGCGGATGAAATAACCGATCCCCTGTTCCGATTGTACGATCTCTTCCTGGGCCATTTTATCTAAGGATTTTAGTACCGTGTTAATATTGACTTCGAATATGGTCGCCAATTCGCGTACCGGTGGCAAACGGCTTGATTCCGTCAGATACCCCATCAGGATTTCTTTCTTGATCATATGGATAATCTGGACATAAGCCGGAACGCCGCTGTGCTTCTCTACTGGCTGGAGCATCGAATCCCCTCCTGTGATCACCTGGAGAAAGGCAAGAAGTGCTTTTTGCCCTGGAGATACCCCAGGATAATTTCCTGGAACGTTGGATAACGCCCGACCTCTTGTTCCGTGCGAATCAGGGTTTCATTCTTGACTAAACCGATCACTTCCCCGTAACTGACTTTTTCCTCCTGGTTGACGATCCGGTGTTTCTCTTTTGCGTCATCGAGATGATCGGTATAAAGAATATCGCCTTCCTTCAAAATCGCGAAGGAGGAAGTGATTTCTTCGAGTTCGAAGATCTCGTGCGAGGAGATAATGATTGTCTTTCCTTCTCTCTCGACAAAAGTATGCAGGATATTCAGAACTTCTTGCCGAACCAACGGGTCGAGGTTTTGGGTCGGTTCGTCCAGGATGAGAAGATCCGCGCCACTGGATAATGCCAATGCGAGATTCAACAAGGTTTTCCAACCCATGGAATAAGTATCCGCGCGTGCCTGGAGTTCAAAGTTGTAATGGGTGAAAAAACTTCCGAAGACCTTCTCATCCCAAGAAGGATACAATGCCTTCCACAACTTGACGTGATCCTCACCTGTGAAGCGGCTGAAAGAGAAACGGTTTTCCGTCACGACAGCGATCTTCTCTTTGAGTTTGCTTGAGACCTTTTGCCCGTTCAGCAGGATCGTGCCGCCGTCCCAGACGATATCGCCGTAGAGGCACCGCAAAGTAGTTGTCTTGCCCGCCCCGTTCGGACCGATAAGCGAAAAGATCTCCCCTTCTTTGATCTCGAAAGAGATACCGTTTAGAACGGTTTTTGCGCCGAAGGCGTGCCGCAGCTCTTTGATTTGTACGTTCATTTATAGGCCCCCTTTTTCTCGAATAGGTAGGCGGATCCGAAAAGTAGAATCGCCGCCGGGATGATCGCGAGTAGGAAAGATTTTTGATGAACCGGGCTGATCAGGGAATAGGGATTACCCGAAGAAAATCCGATTCCCCCCAGCACTAAGTCGATAATGAATACGAGCAACGGAATCGCGAAGTGGTCGAGTCCAAAGGTGACCGCCAGAATCGAGACTCCGTAATAGGCGGTGACGAAGAGGAGCGAACCGATCAAGTGTATCCCGAAAGAGGCCCAACCCATATCGAAAACGCCCGCTCCAAGAGCCGTACCAATTAACTGGGTCACGACGGCGATAGCGACGAGAAAGAGGTAAGAAAGCCAGAACAGGTTTCTCGGCATATATGGCAGCGCCGTCAATGAGGAGTAGCGTTTATGTTGCACATCCCACCCCAACATATGGGTGCAGAGAAAGAACAAAAAGAACATGCGGAACGGGTAAAAGGGGACCAGTAGGAACAGTGACAGAATCGCCAATCTTCCAGCCTTTTCCTTCATTTCTTTCATAAAGAACGCTTCTATTTTCGACAACATCGTCCAGACCTCCTATTAATATTCTCTCACTTGCAGATTGACCATCTGCGAAGCGTTATTCACTTCTAATTTTCCGGTACTATCCTTGCGCTTCAGAAACGTTACGGATCCAAAGGTACCGATTATCCGAGCTTTGCGGGATCCTTCCCAATTGTCCAAGTACTTAATCTCGCCGTTCAGGAGTTGGCCGATGAGCTCGAGGTCCTCCAAGCCCCGAACGGTAACGAAGATCGACGCGGCGTTCGATTGCATCTTCGCTTCTTTCGCCGCAAAAGACCCGCTCCAGTTCAACGCATTCGTTGTCACGTCTATCGTATCGCAAATTAGTGAACCGTTCAGCGACAAGAAGTTCGTTCGGATTTCGAGCGTTTTAACGGAAAAGACCGCGTTTCGTGTGGAGATTTCGCTGAAGTTGACGTCCAAAGAGAGCCGATTCATCGGCGTTTTGCAGCCAATCACGATCTCCGCGACCGAATCTTTTGGAAAAGCATCCGCTTCGAGCAAGATGGAAGACTGGGTGTATTTGGCTTTCAGAAGGTTGGGATAGACGATCTTATCGGAATTCTCGTCGAAAGAAATCTTCACCCCCGGAACCCGGACAATAACCTCCGGCGCGCTTTCGATAAGGGTATCGGCTGTGATGAGTTTGGAGTAATCCGACGACTGTACGTCGGAGTCGTATCGATCCGATTCATCGTAGGCGAAATGCCGGAAAAGGTCGAAACCGGATCCCCAAACCGGAAAAGGCAAGAATCGCAATGAGAAATTGCCGACTCCGATGACCAGCGCCGCGATCACCAGAAAAACAATGAGTAAGGCTGAAAGCTTTTTAAAGTTAAGCGCAAAGAGCACGCCCGCTACAAGCGCCAAAACGATGCGGATCGGGACAACGGGAATAAAGATCGCCGCGACCGCGATGCCGCATACCCACAGCAAACGGAACAAAATCGGTTGGTTCTTCATGGTATCCCTCCATCAGTAACATAGTGTTCTATTTTATTATAACACTAATAAACTGAATTGTCAAGGGTGGTGTTTTTCGATCGGAGGTATCGCGCGGAAACCAGATTAAACGATGATTATTGAAAGAAGCGCGTGGCAAAAGAACCGAAGAAAAGAGGAGATCGTCAAGAACGAGAGGATTCGGGGGGGAAGACGAAAACACTCTCGCAGATCGACGAGATCGATATCGGGGGCTTAACAACGTTTTCAAAAAGAGGGGTTTTTGGGTTACAGAGGGAGAATTGTCATTTGTACCGCTCCCGAGGGGCAAATCTCACGGCATCGTTCGCAGCCAGAACATGCGTCGGGGTCTGTGAGAAACGGAAAAAATGTCTTCGGCTCCTCTGGGTTCATCGCTTCCATACCAATACAAGAAGCCGGACAATCGTAGTGGCATGCGGCGCATCCCACACAGAGCGAGAGAACAAACCTGGGTTTCTTCCACTCTTCTTTTGGAAGATGTCTACGTTGGTTTCCATCCCCGTCGATGATGGCGTCAGAGGGGCAGACTTTCGAACACAGCCCGCAATCGATGCACTTGGACGGGTCCACGAGGTGGCGTTCTTTTCGGAACCCGGAGATCGCTTTCTCCGGGCATTTTTTGGCGCACAAGGTACAACCCACGCAACGATCGGTAATATAAAAACTCATGTCCCAGCCTCCTGGCCGATATCTAAAAACTCTTCCAAACCGAGTTGTTTTAGGCTTTCGGATGTTGGAACACCTTCTTCGTCCCATCCGATTTCGGTCCAATACGCTCGGATCATCTCATTGAGCCTGAGCGTCTTTCCCTTGTTGGGACCGTAACGGAGCGGCGGTTGACCGGAAGCCCGATCCGACTGCCGATTTTGTGTCGCTCGAAGGCCTTGCCGAAGGTTGAAAATCTGCCTCAACGTTTGGATGCGGCGACCGATAATCATGTACTCTTCCGGGGTGTATCCCAATCCGGCGGCCGCTTCCAGAAGCGCAAAAGTATCGAGGTGGTCGATACCGAGCAAGGCTCCGAACAGGCAGAGTCCCGAGGCGTCGATCACCATCTTGTAAGCGCTGCAGGCGACGAGACAACGCGCGTTCTCCGCACTGGGTTTAAAGGAGTCTGATTTCGGGGTTCTTTTCCCCAAAACGGGTAAAGAGGGAATCCTTTTCCACAGACAAAAAGAAACGTAATACTGGAAGGAACCCACGGTGTGTCTTCCCGGCGTTGGTTCCACGCTGTAATGGACCGCGTAGCCGGGGTCTCGGCGTCCGTCGTGAGCGGGTAATTCCTGCCCTCCCGCGTGGATGGCGGCGTCTTCGCTAGCCAACCCGAGATTCCGAACAGCGGCCCGTACACCGTCGGCTAACAGGTTTCCGATTCCTTCACGGCGGATGATTTTATCACAGAGGGTTTCGATCGCTTCCGCGTCTCCCCATCGGAGTTCCAGACCCTCAAACCGGTCTTTGGACACCAATCCTGTTTGATAGCATTCGATCGCAAATGCGATCGTCCCGGCGACCGAGATCGTATCCAATCCGGCCCGATTAAGCTTATCATTTATAGAAAAAATCGAGTCGACGTCGCTGTTGAGCAGAAGAGGGCCGAAGCTGTTGATGGTTTCGTATTCGGGTTTATGTGTGTGCAGCTTCTGGGGATTCGTCCCGCTGTCTTTCGTGATCTCGCAGATTCCGCCGCATCCGATCGGACAGGCATAGCAATGGTATTTTTTTACCTCGCGGGATTCGATGGCAGCCGGTGACAGCGCGCGATACGTATCCGGAGCGATCTCATTTGGGCTTCCCGCCCAATTTTTAATCGGGGCGTCCCCGTTCCGAAGGCTCATATTCGTCATCGCCGCCGTGCCCCATCGCTTCATCACCGAAGCCGTCAGCATTCCGTTAATCGGTTGATGGTTCTTGATAAAGGGTTCGATAGCCCCCATCCAGGTGAGGACTCTGTCAGGCAAAAAGAAGACTTTTTGTTTCTTGATTTGCTCTGAAAGGCGGAGGGTTTGTTCTTTAAGGCGATCGGGGTACTTGGGTCGGATGGGCTTAGACCCGCCCACGACAATCGCTTTCAGCTTCTTTGAGCCCATGACTGCCCCAACGCCTGATCGCGCGGCGATCCTGCCTTTATCGTGGCAGATCCCCGATATCAGGGACAGGCTTTCTCCGCCCGTTCCGATGCACGCGACGGCGGGTTTTCCACTTTCAGCATGGGATGCGATCAGCCGCTCTTCGGCCTCGATGGCGTCCAACCCCCATAAATGATCGGCGTTTTCTATCGAAGCGGCGCCATTCTTAACATATACGTACACGGGCTGTTTCGCTTTTCCTTTAACAAAGATCGCATCGTAACCGCATCGTTTCAGGGCGGGGGCGAAGTAGCCTCCGCAATTGGCGTCTCCCCAGCCGCCGGTCAGGGGAGATTTGCACACGGCCAACCATCTTCCGGCGAAAAGGGCCCCGGCGCCGGTCAGCAAACCCGAAACGAAGCCTAAAATATTATTGGGACCCATGGGATCGCAATTTTTAGGAATTTCTTTCGTGAGGTAATAGGCGGCCAAACCGATTCCCGAAAGATATTTTTCATATACGGCGGTAGGAACCGCTTCTTCCGATATGACTCCGTGGGTCAAGTCGACCCGCAAGATTTTTCCCATCCATCCCATCAATGAATCCTCCGCGATTGATCACGCCATCGCTACGCGTTAAAAAAAACCCTCGATCTTTGTATCGTTCGCGCAGGGTCCAGGAACCGTTGTCGGTAACCAGAATGACACCCGGGGAAAGGGTCGAAAGGAAAGGCGTGATCAGCGATTATACCATGAGCACACAAGAAAATAAGGCTTTTAAGCCGGTCCTTCTCGATCATACGAGACCTCTATCCGCTACTCGGAATCCCGAAAAAAAAAGAGGCTTTTCAGCCTCTTTTACAAATGTTCTTCATTCAACCACTTTATAGGTTGGCAGTTTGGCACCAGGGTACCACGCGTGGTAGATACGTTCAACGGTACCGTCCTCGTACATGCCTTTCAACGCAGCTTGCCATCGATCAACGATGGTTTTATCGAAGTTTTTCGAGAATGCGATATACAGATTTGTTTCTCCGACAGAAAAAACGCCTTCGAACTGATTTACATCCACCCCGACGCTCTCGCAAGCAGGGCCAAACTGGTCCGGTGAACTTAAGACAGCGTCTATTCTGCCGGCTTCTAACTTTTTCACACTGACGGTTTCGTCGACGGCGCTGTCCAGGTTCGTAAAGCCCTTGGATTTGAGATACAGTTCCCTGGCATCGTTCAGATAAGTTCCGATCTTTTTGAGTTTCGCGGCATCTTCTAAGGAGTTAATGACGACTCCGGAACCCTTTTTGACGTAGAAAACCCAAGGTTCGATGAAGATTGGGCCAACCCATTGGAATATCGGTTTCCGTTCTTCTGTCAACGTGGTCGAAAAGAGAATGACATTGTTTTCGCTCATAAGCAGGTTGTATGCGCGCGACCAGGACACCGGCTCTATCTTCGTGTCATCCCCAATCCTCTTTTGGATTTCCCGTACGATCTCCACGGAAGAACCCGTGAGCGTACCCTTTTCGTCCAGAAACTGCGTTTTTCCTACTAACTCGGTGAAAATTTGATAGGGCGCATTCGAAAATGCCAAAACCGTCAAAGCCAAGACGCATAGTCCGAATAATAAACGCTTCTTCATAACGCCACCTCCAAAGATTCAAAAATGTGCTTCCGATGCTTACGGTGTCTTTATTCGTTGATTTTAAAACGATTGATTTCATCTCTTAATGTTTTTGAGGAATGATGCATCTCCGCACCGGATTTTTCGACCGCGTCGACACCTTTTTTCAACTCTCGTATCAATTCGACGATGACCTGCTGTTTTTCCACCAGGGATTGTGTGCTCACATTCGATGCCTCTACGGCTTGAGAGATCTCATCGGTAGACTTCTTTTGAAGATTGGATAGATTAAAACCCTGTTCGCTGCCGGCCACCATGTTTTCGATCTGACGCATCAGGGTTCCCAGTTTTTCTCTCACCTGAACGCTGATCGCCGACGCTTCATTCACACTCTTATTTACGTCTTCCGTCTTTTCTTTCACTTCGGTCGACTGTAAGGAGATTTCCTTGAGGATGGTTGCCACATTTTTCGTGGCGGTTTTGCTTTCCTCCGCCAGTTTGCGTATTTCATCGGCCACGACGCTGAACCCTTTTCCGGCTTCACCCGCTCTGGCGGCTTCGATCGCCGCGTTCAAAGCAAGGAGGTTGGTTTGCTCTGCGATGGCGTTGATCGAGTCCAAGATCGCTTCGATATTGGATACATTATTCACGAGTCTTTCAACGCTGGTGGCCGTATTGATCATTTGACCGGTAACCTGATTCATTTTGACTTCGATCATTTTCGCGGATTCAGAGCTTTCCTCGACATATTTCTTGGAGCTTTCGGCCATATCGGATATTTCTTTCGAAGAATGAGCAACGGTTTGAGAATTCGCAGCGACTTCCTGCACACTGGCCGTCACCTGTTCCAGAGAAGAGGAGATCGTTTGGGTTTCGACTTCGATTTCGCTGGTTCTCTCCACCACATCTCCCGCCAGTTTATTTTCTTCTTGAGCGATTCCGGCAAGTTTCGAAGAATTATCGTCGATCGTTTGGGATATGGATTTGATACTTTTCACCAATTCGCTTTGCTTATCCAAAAAGTCGTTAAACGAATCCGCGAGTTTTCCGACTTCATCGTTGGATTTGATGTCCAATCGTACTGTCAAATCCCCTTCCCCTTGCGCCAGGTCTTTCATAACCGCATGCACTTTTCGGAGTGGCTTGGTGGCGAAGGAGACGAAAATTCCCACCATGATTACGATGAAAAGGCCGGAAAGAGCGATGGTCAGAAGCATAATAGACAGCCGATCGGAGATAATTTCATTGGCTTTTTTCGAAAATTGGTTCAGCAGGTTATCTTTTGTCTCCTCGCTGTCCTTCGCCAAATTTTCCAGGTACTGGCGGTCCAATCCGATTTCAACGGTCCCCAGAAAAGTCTCTTCAAATCGGATTTCCTTGGAATAAGGTAACGATTGACCGGTGGCGATTTTTTCGCCCGTCAAAACAGCCCCCCGATCGTCGTATATCACCACATAGGTGACATTGGGGAGTTGAAGCAAATCGTTGGCAAAGGATTCCACCAAGGCGGTCTCGAAGTTCCAAATCGGTGGCGCGGAGATGATGGAAAGGTAAGTCGCCAGGTTTTCGCCATAGGCTTTGAAAAAATCCGAATCGTTTCGGTTTTTGTTTTGGATATCTTCTTCGAGAAGCGCATCCACGACGCGATAGGCGCCGGATTCCAACATGCTAAAAGACGAGCGGCCGATGAAAAAGAAAACGAAACTGATGAGGATGAAACCGATCGCAGTAATGGCTAAGATTTTGTGTGTCAATGAAAGTCCAGATTTTGAACCGAGTTTCATAGCCCTCTCCCTCCCGAAATGCGTCATTCTTTTTATGGTGATTCTTTCCCGCTTAATGTTTTATAAATGTCATATTAGAATTTAAATATAATAATGTTTATTTTGCCAAAATTACGATTAATGGTACACGATGTGTTTCCGTGAAGACGATGACATATACCCCTAAATTGTACCATAGAAAATACGAAAGGATTCAGTATCGGTTTTTCCCGTTTTGATATCAGAAATTTACCTCAAATTTATCGTTGTGGGTTCAGAAATCGGTTTCACCGCGGGATTAGAGAATTTTCAGAATCGTAGTACCCTCGCTCCGGAATGGTTCTTTAAACCGCCTATAGCTGGCCTGCTCGTCCGTACAGCAGAGGATCTTCCGAAGGGGCGCGTTTCTTTATTCCTACCGCGTCCCAGCCGGGTCTTATTGGGTTCACAGCGCTTTTCTTCACTTTTCGCCTGAAGGGGTGTTAATCTTGCGAACTCTCACGGCAACTACTATGAATTTGGGTACAAACGTGTTAAGATAGAGGATCGATCGGCCCAAAGACACGACCTGCCTTCACAACGTCAAAACGCTTTCACGCCGGTCGACAACGTAATCCAGAGGGGGGAATAGCGTGAATGCATGGGTACCTTTGACGCAGCGCGTCGCTTTATTAGAACCTTCCGTTGAGACCGATCGACCCGGCTTGGGTTATATCAGAGGATCCAAAGCTTCGGCGTCAATTGATGGCGGGAACTCCGTGAAACATGCGCGGCTCTTTTTAGAGCACATCCGAAAAGAAAAATACCCCGTTCCGACCTTCACGTTCTTGACGCATTGGCATTGGGACCATATTTTCGGCCTCGGCGCGTTGGACAATTGGATCGTAGCCTCCGAAGAAACGAAAAAGTATCTAGCCCCTATGAAAGATCAGGATTTGGAAAAGGAAATCATGGAAAGCGACTACCAACTTAAAAATGAATTTGTCGACGGATTTGACGTTACGTTGCGCATGCCGTCGATCACCTACAAAGAACGCTGCGTGTTCGATCTTGGGGGCTTGTCGGTTCTTACTCAGTTGGTAGAGTCGGATCATACAACGGATTGCTCCGTGGTCTTCATACCGGAAGAGAAGATACTGTTTATCGGGGATTGTCTTTACTGCGGCTCGGAACGCGGTCAGTATTACCTGGATCGTCTGAGGTATTTGACGTTGATGAAGACGCTTCTGCATTTTCCGGCGGAACTCTACCTCGATTCTCATCGCCAACCCATAACCAGAGCGCGATTAACCGCCACTCTCGAAAAAGTCACCCGGATCGCGGAAGCGTCTATCGAATACCCCGATGTCGCGGAAGCGCTTCGTTTCCTTCAAATGCAGAACGGTTTTGAAGCGGACGACGAGATTTCCTTTTTTTTGAAGGCCTTTGAGAATGGAGAACAACGAAAACCGAGGTATTAAGGGAGATCCGCGAGGCGGAAGCCATAGCGGGAGCAAGGAGGAAAAGATGCCGAAAAACAATATGGTCTTTTGGTCGATCTTGTGCGCGGTGGTAGCGTTGATCGGTCTAGGATTGCTGACCACGGGAATCGCGCTCAACGATATGGATACGATGTGGATGGTATTCGTCGGATTTTTCCTGTTCGTCACCTTTGTGATCTGTACGCTTTTATTCTGGAAACAGGCGCGGTTGCTTCACCAGATGTTCAAGGGTAAAAATCTGTTAGCCCATTGGATCTATTCGAAGGAGAAAGCGGTTCTTCACGCAGAGGGAGAAAAATCGCGTCGCGGTAAGATGAATCTCGTTTTGTGGCTCATCATCGCGGGCTTCGTCGTCTTTTTCAGCTTGTTGTTCGTCCTGTTCGGAAAGATGGACGAAGAAGAGACGCTCCTTTTTCTATCGATTATGGGAGGGGTACTCCTGATTTGCGGTATCGCCGCCTGGTTCGCTCCAATCATAGCTGAACGCAAGATGAAGCGCTCTGTTCCGGAGGTTTTCGTTGGGGAAACCGCCGCTTGGGCGTTCGGAGAGTTTGATATCTGGAAATCAGCGATGACGCGGTTCAAGAACGCATCTCTCAAACACATCGAAAGCCCTGAAGAGGAAATATTCGGCGCCGGTGCCGCTCGAAAGATCGAGATCGTCTACGAACAGATGCAACGGTACGGGTATCAGGAGCGAACCGTGCTCATACCCGTACCTGTCGGAAAGGAGAAAGAAGCCGAAGAAGTCGTCCGTCGCATTTTAGAAGCCAATTCCGCCGGTCTTTAACGCGGTTTGAAGGGGCAATCGCAATCAGGCCGGCCCGTTGAGGACCCGTGGTCATCTCGACAAGTGAAAGAATTTTTCCGGCCAGAATGGTTGTATCCCTATCGTGGAGAAATAGGATACAAGTTACAGAAACCTTTTAATAAAGGAAGGAGAGACCCTCTTTGAATGTGAAATTTTGGCAAGTCGATTCTTTTACCACTCAGGCCTTTAAAGGCAATCCGGCCGGAGTGTGCGTCACTGAAGCCCCTCTTCCTTCGGATGTGATGCAATGCATCGCGGCGGAGATGAACCTCTCGGAAACAGCCTTCGCTCTCCCCGGAGATACAGAGGGGGATTTTTTATTGCGGTGGTTCACCCCTGTAAAAGAGGTGCGTTTATGCGGGCACGCCACCTTGGCAACCGCGGGTGTTCTCTATGACTATTTCGGAAACAAAGGAAAAGAGCTTCGTTTTCATACGTTGAGCGGCGTGCTGAAAACGCAGTACCGGGACGGTCGTATCGAGATGGACTTTCCCTTGTGCCTTCCCAAACCGCTTTCTTTATCGGAAGAAACAATTGAATCGCTGGCGCTACCCGCCTTTCGAGAAATCCGCTATTCGGAAGAGCTTAAAAAATTGCTCTTCGTACTCACAAATGAAGAAGATGTCAAGCGTTACGAACCCGATTTTGAAAACTGGAAGCGTATAAAATTCCCGATCGAGGTTATCGGGATCATTCTAACGGCAGAAAGTGCAGGGGAGTATGACTTTGTGTCGCGATTTTTCGCCCCCTGGTTAGGAATCAACGAGGATCCCGTAACCGGTTCTTCCCATACGATATTGGGGCCGTACTGGCGCGAAAAGCACGGAAAAAAAAGCTTCCGCGCCTTCCAATGTTCAAAGAGGGGCGGAGAACTGTTTTTGACGGTAGAAGCGGAACGGGTGCGGATAGAAGGCCGATACATCTTTGTCCTGGAAGGGGTTCTGAGCATATAAAAAAGCCGCCGGTCTAGACCGGCGGCTTTCAGAATCAAGTGTTTCCGAGTCGAAAAACGGTAGCTTACGCTAAACGGCATTTATCTGCCGCTTCCCGCTTGAGCCTTGCTTCGATTCCGGAAAGCAAATCCGGCAAGCTCTCTTTCTTCAATGCCGAAATGAGAACCGAATCCGGGTACTGCGTTCGAATCAACTCTTGTTTTGATTCATCCAGCAAATCACACTTGTTGAATACTAACAGGACCGGGATATCGGAGACTTCGATCTCGTCCAAAACCTTTTGGCTGGCGTTGATCTTTGCCTCATACCGGGGATCGCTCGCGTCTACCACCATCAGCAGCAACTGGCTGAACCGTATCTCTTCGAGCGTCGCTTTAAAAGCTTCGATGATTGTGTGGGGAATTCCTTGAATGAATCCGACGGTATCATTCATCACGACCTGTGTCCCGGAAGGCAAAAAAACTTTCCGGGTAACGGGACTGAGTGTGGCGAAGAGAGCGTTTGCCACATAGATATCCTGATCTTTCGATAAGGTCCGCAACAAAGTGGACTTGCCGCTATTCGTGTACCCGACCAGCGAAATAATTGGTACTCGTCTGTCGATTCGCGCTTTCCGTTGAATATCGCGTTGTTTTTCCAAAGCCTTCAGTTCTTTTTTCAGCTCGCGTATCTTGAGAAAAAAGGTGCGCCGCTTGACTTCCAATTTCGTTTCGCCGGGCCCGCGGGTTCCGATGCCACCGCCCAGCCGAGACATCTCTTTGCCCATCCCGACCAAGCGCGGGAGGCTATAGACCGCCTGTGCCAGCTCTACCTGAAGACTTCCTTCTTTTGTTTTGGCGTGCAAAGCGAAGATGTCGAGGATGAGTTGCGTTCGGTCGACGACCGGACAGGCGATCTCCTTTTCGATATTCCGCAATTGCACCGGAGTCAGCTCATTATCGAAGATAACGAGATCCGGTTTCAACTCCTCCACCGCTTGCTTGAGCTCGGCCAGTTTCCCTTTGCCGACATAGGTTCCGGGATGCGGTTCGTTTAATTTTTGTTTGAGTTCAAAGACCTTCTCTCCGCCGGCTGTGTTTAGTAGCGCTTCCAATTCTTGCAAAGAATCGTTGAACTCCCATTCTTCTTTGTCTTTCGTCCATGCACCGATGAGAATCGCTTTTTCCATAGTCTTCCTTTCTTGTTAGGGTTGGAAATTTACCACCCAGTAGTCCTCATACAAGCGTCCATCATCGCCAGCGACCTCCGGCTTTCCTTTGAAAACGCCCCCTGCGAAGAGGTAGGTGCCGTCCGGTAACTGCAGGATACTTTCCGCGCATTCATCCTTTTCCGTTCCAAAGGTGTGTTCCCACATCAATGCACCGGAAGAACTCACGCGAAGAACCCAGGCATCCATCCCTCCCGCGAGTCGGCTCACGTCTCCGTCGGAGGAGGTGGTGTATCCGGCGATAAAAAAGTTGCCCCGCCGGTCGATGATCAGCGAGAACGCTTTATCGTGGTTGCTTCCGCCGAAAGTTTTAGACCACTCGATTTTTCCTGATCGATTCAGTTTTAGAAGCCAAACATCCCAACCACCCCGATTTCCCGTAAGATGACCGTCGTTTGATCCAGTGACGCCGGTGATAATGTATCCTTTATCGGAGGTGACCGCTACCTTTCTGGGTTCTTCCCATCCGGCACCCCCGTAGGTTTCATGCCATTCGATATCGCCGTACCGATTCAGCTTGATAATCCACCAATCGCCGTTCCCGCGATGTGTTTTTCCTTTCAAATCCCCATTGGAAGAAAAGGTATAGCCGGCAACGATAAACCCGTAATCCGACGTTTGGGCGATGGAGTAAGCCATATCAAATCCAGAACCGCCATAGACCTTTTCCCACAGTATGTTCCCCGATTCGTCCAACCGGACGATCCAGAAATCTTTGCCTCCATGGTGATTTTCTAAATTCGAGGATTGCGTATAGCCACAAAAAATGTATCCGCCATCTTTCGCTTCGATAATCTCTCGGATCGAATCGTTGTCCTTCCCGCCAAAGCTTTTTTCCCATTCTATATTGAAGGCATCGTCCGTTTGGAGGACCCATCCATCCCATAGCCCTCTCGGATCGGAACGGTCTCCTTCGGTGGACGCCGAAGCGCCGGCAATGACCAGTTTCCCGGTCGAGGTTTCTATCCCCGTGTATCCCCTGTCTTCGTTCATGCCTCCGAAATGACCGGATCGTATTTGCTGACCCCGGCCGCTTAAAAGGATCTCGAAAATTTCAACCTTTCGGCTTCTCCCGGTAAACAACTCTGTCGAATCGCTGAACCCGGTGAGTAAAAGGCTTCCATCATTTCGCAAGGCGGCGTTTCGAACATTATCCCCGCCCTCCCCGCCAAAGGTTTTTTCCCAGTGTATCAGCGCGTGGCTGGCGCTGACAAGGACCCCCGCCATTAAAAATAAAACGATCAATAGTTTTCTCAAAAAGACCATCCTTTCCTTTCGAAATCTTTGTTAGGTATTTTAGCACATATAGCCCGTTTCGTGTGGCCGATCAAAAAAGGGCGCCTGTTCGCGCCCTTTTCCTCTGAACAAATAATTCTGTTACAATTCTTTTAAGTATAACGCTAAAGCCCTGCTTGTGATTTCAAAGTGGTCGCCATGTCGGTCCGTTCCCACGTGAAGTCCACGTCGGTCCTGCCGAAATGTCCGTACGCGGCAGTTTTCAAGTATATCGGTTTTCTGAGGTCCAGCTTTTTGATGATGCGACCGGGTCGGAAGTCGAAAACTTCGCGGACGATCGCATTTAATCTGGTTTCATCGATCTTGCTCGTTCCGTAGGTATCGATCATGATGGATACGGGATTAGCTTTACCGATGGCGTAGGCCAACTGTATCAACACTTTGTCGGCTAAACCGGCCGCGACGATGTTTTTTGCCACATAGCGGGCCATATAATGCGCCGATCGATCGACTTTTGTGGGATCTTTACCGCTGAACGCGCCTCCGCCGTGAGGGACCCATCCGCCATACGTGTCCACGATGATCTTGCGCCCTGTTAAACCGGTGTCGCCCTGAGGCCCGCCGATCACGAACCGCCCGGTTGGGTTGATGAGAATCTTCATTTGATCCGCGCGAAGCGTTTCCGGAATAACCGGCATAATCACTTTTTCGATGATTCCGTCTCGTATTTCGGAATAAGAGACGTCTTCGTGCTGAGCGGCGATTAAGACCGTGTCGACGCATCGGGGTTTCCAATGTTCGTCGTATTCAATGGTCACTTGGGATTTGCCGTCGGGCCGTAAAAAGGGTAGCGTGCCATCCTTACGGGTTTTTGCCAACTGCATCGTCAATTTATGGGCTAAAAGAATGGGCAGTGGCATCATTTCAGGCGTTTCGTTTGTCGCGTATCCAAACATCATGCCTTGATCGCCCGCCCCCAACTGGTCCAACTGGTCTTCTGCCTTCTCCCCTTCTTTTGCTTCTAAGGATTGGTTGACTCCGAGCGCGATATCTTCCGATTGTTCCGCAATAGAAGAGAGCACGCCGCACGTTTCGCCGTCAAACCCGAATTTTGCGCGGGTATACCCGATATTCCAGATCGTTTCGCGAATGACTTTCGGAAGCTCGATATACTCCCGGGTGCTAATCTCTCCAGACACGAAGGCTAAGCCTCTGGTCACGATGGTTTCAACCGCAACTCGGCTTTCCGGGTCTTTCTCGATAATCGCGTCCAGGATGGCGTCCGAGATTTGATCGGCGACTTTATCGGGATGTCCTTCCGTTACACTTTCACTGCTAAAAAACCGTCTCATTGGTTCTTTTCCTCCTTCAACCGCGTGTACTCCTCTTCGGTGAGTAATTTTCCGCCAGTAACCGTCTGTTTCAATAGTTTCAGTCCCTGATTAAGCCACAAATGTACATGTATCCGATTGGGGCAATAGCTGCCGATAAGCTCTTTCTGCACTTCATAGGTATTCTCGCTTTCAAAATTCTGCGACAGTTCCGAATTCTTTCGGATCACGGTTCGAAACAGTTCGCCGCAGGTTGCGCATTGGGTATAAAAAATTAACAATTCATTTATGGAAGTGACGTATTTTGGTTTCTTCTCCCGTTTCCAAAACAATCCTTTCAAGAACCTCACCTTCTTCTTAGCCGGAAATTCCATGTTTTGAGATTGCCCCAATCATCTTCGACGATGATCCGACAAGCGGCTAAGTCCGGAAAAGTCGATAGGTCTTTCCAAAGATTGACCACGATCGGTTTCTCTTCGAGCGAAGCGTACAATTTATACCAATAATTTGAATGATTTGACCCTTCCCCGAAGACGGTGTCCCCGTTCTCGAGCATCTTCCTCGGAATTCGATCAAAATGGATTTTATAGAATTCGGCCTCGTTGACAAAAAAGGTGATTGTTTTCACCCCGTACTTCCCTTGCCCGGTCCGATTGGACAACCGAGTGTTGATCTCGATCTTCGGTATCGCGGAGGAAAAGTAAAAAGTGCCGTTTTCGACGACATTCTGATTCTCTCCGTCAATACGGACCCTTTCTATCTTCAAATCAGCGGCCGGCGGTTCCAAAAGGTCTTTTAAATAGAGGATCGGATTGATATATTCGTCGTTGCGCACATCGAAAAATTCAAAATGGCAGTGCGGCGCAAGGGCGGTTCCCGTTTGTCCGGATAGACCGATGATCTCTCCACGTCGGATGGTATATTCCTGCGGGCTGAAGGCGATTTCCATATAGGTCGCCTCTCCGAATTCGATCATTGCGGATTGGATCACCGGCAGAAACCGATCGGAAAACCGGTTCAGATGGCCATAAACGGAGGCGATTCCATCGGCATGCATGATATAGATCGCATTCCCGTAATTTTCGTGGTTTACCCATATCTTCCAGAGATACCCTTCTTCAGTTGCATAGATGTTGGTGTTCTCGAACCCGTTCGTCGACAGATCGATTCCGGCGTGAAAACGGGTATAGGCAAGGTCGTTCGAATTGCGGCATTCTCCAAAGGAAGAGGTGGTTTTTTTTGATACTTGAGAGGGGAGCGTATAAGCTCCGTAGAGCGTCGCCGTCCCTAATAACAGCGCTGTAAATAGCGCCAAAACGGCGGAACGTTTCTTTCTCTTTTCAAGCTTTTCCATAGGGCACCTGCTTTCCTTTCAGGATAAAATAAGAGACGGGAATCGTCTCCGTCTCTTATTATACCACTCCATCATAGACTCATCATTTTCAAAACCGGTGTTCATCGGTAATCCGAAACCGGCGTCGGGCGATTCTTTACGCTATCGAGAACGACCTAAAACGCGTCGCCCGTGGTATTCGAATCGGCGGGACTGTTTTCTTCGGAGACGGGATCTTCCGTTTCAGCCACAGAAGCGGCTGCCGCTTCTTGAGCCATCGCTTCGGAAAGCCCTTCGCGCCCTTCAAGATAAGCTTCCGCGATCTTTCCCGTCATCAGTTTGATCGCGCGAATCGCGTCGTCATTGCCTGGTATGATATAGTCGATCTCATCCGGATCGCAGTTGGTGTCGACGGGCGCGACGATCGGAATACCCAGGTGATTGGCTTCCAACACCGCCGTTTGTTCTTTTCGCGGGTCGATGATAAAAATAATGTCGGGAACGTCTTTCATCTCTTTCACGCCGCCCAGGTTCTTTTGCAACTTTTCAAGCTGGTGTTTGACGATGGATTGCTGAGATTTCGGGAGCTTCTCGAATTCAGGAGACCCGACATAGGCTTCCAATTCTTTTAGCTTTTCGATTCTTTTTTGGATTGTGGGAAAGTTGGTCAGCATCCCGCCTAACCAGCGATTGTTCACATAATAACCGCCACAGCGTTCGGCTTCTTCCTGGATGGCCTTCCGCGCTTGACGTTTCGTCCCGACAAACAAGATCGAGGCTCCCTTCCGGGCTTCGTCGCGGACAAAATAGTAGGCTTGATCGAGTAACTTGAGCGTCTTTTGAAGATCCATGATATGGACGCCCTTTCGATCGGTGTAGATGTACTCTTTCATTTTCGGGTTCCATCTCATGGTTCGATGGCCGAAATGCACTCCCGCTTCCAGGAGTTGTTTCATAGATACAACTGGCATTGGTGCACCTCCATATAGGTTTTTCCTCCACGATCCTCTGCGGCAAGCGCCGCGCTTTTCGACCCGAGGCTTTTCGCCGAACGGGCACCTGAAAAGGAGCGTAATCGTGTGAGAGATTCGCGGTATTATAGCAGATCGCTATCACAAAATCAATATTCTTCAATCCATAGATATCCGGAGCGGCTTCCAGATTTTAACTTAATGCAAAAAGTGTACGGAATCATCCGCGAGTATGGTAAAATCTGGCGAAGGTCAAAGAAGGGCGTGAATACGTTTTTGAGCATCTTTACGAAATTAGCGAACGTGAAAAAGAGCGGCATTTTAAAAGCGGATAGCATTGAAAAAAAAGAAACGATCCGGGACGAAGAGGAAATCGTTCGTCGTTCGTTAACCGTTTCGATCTACGAAGGGATCGGGGCGGTCATCTACGCATTGGTCATACAAGGCGTCTTTTTCACCAAGATCGCGCTCGAGTTCGGGGCGGATGCCTTCACACTGAGTCTGCTACTGGGAATCCAATATCTGAGCCAAGTCTTTCAACTCGTTGTTCCGACGTTAGTTACAAAGCTCGGAAAGCGGAAACCGTTCGTCCTGGTGCTCGTTCTCATTGGCCGTTGTCTGTGGTTGACCGTTCTGATTCTGGCGATTTTCGGCGTCACCCGGCGCGATCTTTTCGTGGTCATTGTTTCTTGTGGTTTCGTCTGCAGCGCGTTGATCGGGAACGCCTGGACATCCTGGATGAAGGATCTTGTTCCTCAAAGAAGGATGGGGACGTTTTTCGGGTTCCGTAATCTGGTTCATTCTTTTGTCAACCTCATCTTCACCTGGGTCTACTCGATGATCCTGAACCGGTGGCCGAACCGTTTCGGCATCCAATGGGTGCTGGGGATATCCGTCGCGGCTGGTTTTGTCAGTTTGGTCGTCTTAGCCAAACAGTACGAACCCCCGATCAAAGAAATCCAGTCTGTTTCATTCCTCAAACTCTTCCGCTCCAATAAAGACTATCAGAAGCTGCTTACTTTTGGCGGAAGTTGGAACTTCGCGATCCTTTTTTCCGCTTCCTTTTTTTCTTACCATCAACTTGAAAATCTCAAAGTCAACTTCGCCTTAATCGGCTACCTGTCGATGTTTACCAGTTTAATCACGATGGCTTTCTACTGGATCTGGGGGCGAATCGCCGACAAAATCGGACATAAAAACATCCTTCGGATCGGAATCGCAATCGCCTGCTTTACCGCGATCATGTGGTTCTTCATGACGCCGGAGACCATGGGAACGCTCCTGTGGGTGGACGCCGTAACGAGCGCGTTGGCATGGTCGGCGATCAATCTGGCGATATTTACGCTTCCGATGTTGGTTGGCGGTGAATCGGCGATCGTTTTAGTGGCCTTTTTCGGAGCCGTGAACGGTTTGTTCGGGTTTATTGGTTCTTTAGCCGGGGGTTTGCTCTCTCATTGGCTGGTTCCCCTGACCTTTACGATGGGGGGCTTGAGTATGCAGGGAATCCAGTTTTTATTCCTCGGAAGCGGACTCCTGCGGTTAGGATGTCTGATGTTGCTCAATCGCGTTTCCGTTGTCGGGCATATCCGCTTGCGGACGGCGTTGTTCGAGACGATGACCAATATTACCCGCCGCGGCGCGAAAGAGCAGGCCGAACCCAGCATCGCTTCGGGAATTGTAGAAAAAATAGATGGAAATAGAGAGAATCTTCCAAAAAACAGAGGTGCAAATGAAGAGCTATCGGAAAGAACTGTGGTTCGAGACAAACCAACGTAGAGCCTACATCAATATCACGGATCAATTGGAAGCATGTTTGAAAGAGAGCCGCATTCAGGAAGGGCTTTGCTTGTGCAACGCGATGCATATCACGGCCAGCGTTTTCATCAATGATAATGAAAGCGGATTACATCAAGATTTCGAGACCTGGTTGGAAAGGCTGGCGCCGGAAAAACCGCATAGTCAGTACCGTCACAACGGCTTTGAAGACAACGCCGACGCCCATCTAAAAAGACAAATGATGGGGCGCGAAGTGGTCATCGCCGTGACGGAGGGCCATTTCGACTTTGGCCCTTGGGAGCAGGTTTTCTACGGGGAATTCGACGGGAAACGAAAAAAACGGGTCTTAGTGAAGATCATCGGAGAATAGAATTGGCATACGAAAATGAGATCACCATAGGAAATACCTATCAAATCGTCATCGAAAAGCTCGTCTTCGGCGGGTACGGTTTGGGATTTATCGAGGGGAGTATCCCCGTTTTTACCGAAGGTGTTTATCCCGGAGAGATCGTTCAGGCGACGATCACATCAAAAAACCGCGGCGCATTTTTTGCCACGGTCGAAGCGTGGGTGTATAAAGTCCCCGAAAGAAACGGGTCGGTCTGTTCCGTTTTCAAACAGTGCGGCAGTTGCGAGTGGTTGGATTATGAATATCAACGTCAACTATCTGCGAAAAAAGAGATCATTCGAGAGCAGTTCCTGCGAATCGGGAAACTGGATATTACGCCCTTTCTATCCGACGTCATTCCTTCAAAACCGTACGGGTTTAGGAATAAAATGGAGTATACCTTCCAAAGTGTGGATGGCGCGGTTGTTCTGGGGTTAAAGCGGAAGAAGAGCCATGACGTCGTGCCAACCCGAGGATGCAAGATCGTGCCCGATACCTTCGAGAAAATAAGGAAGGTCGTTGAGAGCTTCGCCAATCGATCGAAGACGCTCGCGCCAGTTTTTGACCGGAAAACTAAAAAGGGCGTCCTTAAAGACCTGGTCATTCGTACGAATGCGGATTTGACACAGTGGATGGTTATTGTCGTCACCGATTCGCCCTCTTTCAAAGCCTCAGCCGCTTTCGTCAAGACCCTGCGGGAAGAGTGCCCCTTCGTGACCTCCATCATTCATTTGAAGAACTCTTCGAACACTGTTGTGCTGAGAGGGGCTCAATCGACGCTTTACGGAGAAGGCGTATTAACGGAAACCCTGGGGTGGTTCCAGTACCATGTCCCGCCGGTCGTGTTTTTCCAGAGCAACCGAACGGTGTTGGAACCCTTGCTGGAGCTCGTGAAAGCGGAGGCCGCGCCGGAAAAATCCGAAACGCTGCTCGACTTGTACGCCGGGGTCGGTTTCTTCTCTATATACTTAGCCCCCCTCTTCGACTCTGTATGGGCGATCGAGGGGAATGCGGTTTCCGAAAAAGCCACGATAAAAAATCTGCGCGTGAATAATCTGAAAAACGTGCGCGCCATCCACGCGGATATCGAAAAGACGGACTTATCGAAAGCCCTGGATCGTGGGGTGTCGAAAGTGATCCTTGACCCGCCGCGCGCGGGGATCTCCGCCGGAACTGCGGCAGGGTTGGCGGCTTTGGCTCCCAAGAGGATCCTTTACTTGTCTTGCGATCCGGCCACGTTGGCGAGGGATTCGGCGGTTTTGGTAAAGAACGGCTATTCCCTGAAAAAGGTTCAGCCTCTGGATATGTTTCCGCATACCTCGCATATCGAATGTTTGGTTACCTTGGATCGGTAAAGACGAAAGAGGTTATTCGCCGATTATCCGCGAATGGTCACGGAGTCCTATTTTTGCTGAGTCAACAATGCAATCGGTCCAGTACCCGGCCCGTAAGGGGTTAAAAGAGGGATCGCTATGAATGAAACCGTGTTTCGAAAGAAAGCCATCGAACGGGTGATGGGCGCGGAAAGCCTCAATGAATACATTCGCGCGACGAAACCCGGGGCCTGGTTTGCCTTAACCGGCCTTTTTCTCATTCTTTTCGGCGTTTTGTTCTGGGTGTTTACGGGGACGATATCGACCACAATCCGCGCTGACGGCTATCTATGGGCCGAAGGCGGGAATGAGGCTGTTCGGACGTATCTTCCGTTAAGCCACATCAAGAAAATGAAGCTGGGGATGGAAGTTCAGATCTCACCTGATTACGCTCCGAGAGAAGAGTTTGGATATCTACTCGGAACGGTATCCCATATCGGTCAGGAAGCGGTCGATCCGGAAACTTTGGCCGGCTTTTTCGAAAACTACGGCGAGATAGCGGGCAAGCAAAAAGGCCCCTACTACCGAGTGGACTTTTCTTTGGAAAAAACGGAAGCGGGCTTGCGGTGGTCGCATCAAAAAGGGGCCGAGATCACGCTTGAAAACGGGGCTTATTGCCGCGCGCTCATCGTGATACAAAAACGGCATCCTTATCAATATTTCTGGAATTGAAGCGGGACGGACGTATCGATGTCGAAGATTGCGAAAGTTCCGATCGTGATGCAGATGGAAGCCTTGGAATGCGGCGCCGCTGCTTTGTGCATGATCTTGGCCTATTATGGAAAATGGATATCGTTGGAGCAAGTGCGGGCCGATTGCGGCGTCTCCCGTGATGGAAGCGACGCGCGCAACATCATCCGCGCCGCGAAGGCCTACGGTTTAAAAGCTTCCGGATATCGAATGGAACCCTCCGCTTTACGGGAGATCGCATTTCCCGCAATTATTCATTGGAACTTCAATCACTTTGTTGTCCTGGACGGATTTAAGAAGAACAAAGCCGTGATCAACGATCCCGGGAAAGGGAGAGTCGAGGTTCCCCTGGATGAATTCGATCGCTCTTTCACCGGCATTGTGCTGCGTTTTGAAAAAGGGGAAGGCTTCCAAAAAGAAGGAAAACCGAAAAGCGTTTGGGCTTTTGCCTTCAAACGGTTGAAACACGCCGTTCCTTCAATGATCTTCATTATGTTGATCAGCGCGTTGATGACGATGACCGGTTTTCTGATGCCCGCCTTCTCAAAGTTGTTTATGGATGAAATCCTCTCCGGGAAGAATAAAGAATGGTTGGGGCCTTTCATCTGGATCGTGCTGGCCGGCATCGCCTTCACCTTCGTCGTCAAAGCAGTCGAAAGTCTCAATTGGATGCGTATTTTCGGGCGCTTCGCCATCACTGCGAATGCGGAGTATGTTTGGCATACGCTCCATCTTCCGATGACATTTTTTTCTCAACGATGGGTTGGAGACATTACCTCGCGACTCAACTCAAACGCGCGTATCGCGAGCACTTTATTGCAGCGCGCCGCGCCAACTATTATCAATCTTGTTCTACTCGCGCTTTACTTATGGATTATGCTTCGATACAGCGTTCTATTGACGCTCATCGGTGTGTTGACGATCGTCCTGAATGTGGTCGTTACCCGTATCACTTCTCAAAAAATAGCCGACCTAAGTCGGTCGGTGCAGGCGGGCACAGGAAAACTGGCGGGTTTTACGCTTTCCGGGATCGGTATGATCGAAACCATCAAAGCGGCCGGCGCCGAGAACGGATTTTTCGAAAGGTGGTCTGGTTATCATGCCAAGGTGCATAACGCGCAAGTGTCAATCTACCGCGCCACGCACGTTTACGATGCTTTAGCGCCTCTCTTGCAGCAAATCACGAATACCGTCGTTTTGATGACCGGCGTTTTTCTGATTTTGGACGGGACCTTTACGATCGGAACGCTGTTAGCCTTTCAGGGATTGCTGTACGCGTTTTTTACCCCGGTCAATCAATTGTTGGAGCTGACGAAAAGCATTATCACGATGCGCGTCGATATGGAACGGGTCGACGACGTTCTGAATTATCCGCGGGATGATCAAGTTAGTCTTCAGAAGGATCTGTTGAACGCCGAGCCGGTCGGGAAACTGTCCGGCCATTTGGAGATCCGCTCTTTGACTTTCGGGTATAGCCCCATCGCCGAGCCCTTCTTAAAGGATTTCTCGATGTCTGTCCCTGCGGGGTCTTCTGTGGCGATTATCGGAGCGAGCGGTTGCGGAAAATCTACTGTGGCGAAACTGATCGCGGGGCTGTACCGCCCGTGGTCTGGTGAGATCCTGTTCGACGGCAAACCGCGGGAAGAAATCGATACCTACTCCTTTCGGAGCTCAGTAGCCATCGTCGACCAGGAGATCACCCTATTCGAAGATACGATCGCCAACAACATCCGCCTTTGGGACCGCTCGATCGAAGATTTCGCAGTCATTCTTGCCGCGAGGGATGCCGGTATTCACGACACGATCGTTACCAGAAGTCAAGGGTATCGCTCGATCATTAAGGAAGGCGGCAAGAATTTTTCCGGCGGAGAACGCCAGCGGTTGGAAATTGCGCGCGTGTTGGCTTTGGAACCTTCGATCATCATCCTCGACGAAGCGACTTCAGCTTTGGACGCGCAAACAGAGTCCATGGTCATGCAAAGCATTCGGAACACGGGCGCGACATGCATCACGATCGCCCATCGTTTGTCTACGATTCGGGATTGTCGCGAGATCATCGTTTTAGACCGGGGCGTTGTGGTGGAAAGAGGTACGCACGACCAACTGATTGCTCAGAATGGTCGATATACATCGCTGATAGCGACCGAATGAGCGGTCGATAAATCGTATAAGGGGAAGAGATGGGATTTAACGTATTTAAAGACCAGATCGATCTTCGTAAAGAATGGGATCAAAAACACTATGAAACTGCGTTAGACGAGTTGATCTCGATCCTGGATGAAGGCTTGATAACCCGGCAAACGGCCGTAGAATTTAAAGACGCGTTTGGCGTGGTTCTGAAGCATCTCAAACAACCGATGCCCCAGATTCCCGAAGAGATCGAAGACCCGCAAAAGCAGTTAACTTATTTGCTGAGGGTATCGGGTGTGATGAAGCGCACGGTCGAATTCTCAGGCGATTGGTGGAAGCGCGCTTCAGGAGTGTTTTTAGGGAGAAAAACCGATGGAAAAGTTGTCGCCATTTTTCCTTCGGGATTCCGCGGTCTCTCTTATCGAGACTCGGAGGGTGGAACGGCCGTAAAAATCAACGCCGAAACGGCTTCGGCCTTGGAACCCACCGCACATCAATTTTACAAGCCGTTTCCCGCGAAGAAGATCACGCCTTGGGAGCTCATCAAATTCGCCTTGCAGTCTTTTGAAAGGTCGGATTTGTTCTTCCTCCTGGCCGTTTCCGCTATGATCGCGTTATTCGGACTCTTTTACCCCTACATGAACCAAGTCATCTTCAATGATCTGATCCCTTCCTCAGAGAAGGGAGAGGTTTTCCCTATCGCGGTACTTTTACTGGGTATTTTGTCGGGAGCGGCGGTATTCGGAATCGCCCGGTCGATGTTGATTACCCGTTTGCGGGACAAGATCAACCTTGCAGTTCAAAAC
>Ga0209200_1000750_pt1 | contig 35647 bp, 50 predicted proteins | sample AD_UKC033_MetaG_FD_184406 | JGI IMG/M metagenome (GOLD analysis project Ga0209200, IMG submission 184406) | Active sludge microbial communities of municipal wastewater-treating anaerobic digesters from USA - AD_UKC033_MetaG (SPAdes) (version 2) | ecosystem: Engineered > Bioreactor > Anaerobic >... | reverse complement strand
GGGCCAGGGACCGGCGCAGTCTTGAACCACGACGCGACGACGCCCGCCGCTTTCGCCGCGAGCGCGGATGGCCAGAGCGGACGCGACGGCATTACGGCATCTTGATGATGAGGCCGCCGCCCGACGCCGAGCGCGCGTTGAGGTAGTACGTCCCGCCGGCGTCCACGTTGACCCCGGCCTTGTAGTACAGCGTCACGAAGCCATTGCTGCCGAACGTTGCAGCATCGCCGATGCCGAGGCGGCCGCTCGACGTGACGAACCTGACCGGGGCCGCGTAACTGCATGGCGTCGCGGAAATCGCCACGTCGAACGATCCGCCGCCGCCGTGCGGTGACGTTTCGATCTTCTTCGTTCCGGTGCCTGCCGCCAAAGCGGTGAACCGTACCGCGACTGAGCCGGGGAACGACACCGACACTTCGCCTTTGGCGTCCAGGATGCTGCATCCCGGCGGTGTCGGCGGGATCGGCGGCTGCGGGTTGGGCGGCTGCGGTTGTCCTGCCGGCGCGCAGGACACCGTGGAGCCGGATAGCGACCACGCCCCGGCGCAGTCGATGGTGAGCGGCGCGGCCCGCGCGATCGCGCAGGCGCCGACCACGACGAGCGTCAGGACGATGGCCGCGATGATGCGCGACGCGCTCCGGTGCGCGCGAATCCACGCGGTCAGCTTGTGCTTCTCGACTTCTTCGGGCAGGTCAACTTTCATTCGATACCTCCTACGGGTTGAACGTATTGCCGGTACACGCCTGCCAGTAGCTTATAAGCGACACGTTGCAGGCGTCGAGCGCGTCGGCGTTGTACAGCGCCTTGGCGGTATTCCTGACTCCCACCTCCCACGTCGTCACGCAGTCCACCGGGGCGGAGTCGGCTGGCCGTGGCGCCAGATCGTACGCGTCAGTGGCGCCGGCAACGGCTCCGGGCGTTGCGGGCGGATGATCTTCGGCGGCGGCAGGTCGATCCGTGGCGCTACCGCCGGAGCCGGCGGCGCTGTCGAACACGCGGCGAGCATCAGGAGGCAGCAGACAACCGCCGGCAGGAGTCGCGCGAAGCCTCGTCGCGAGCGCGCGCGCCCGCGCTTCGGCCGCGTCGGCACGAGCGGCGGCAGTGCGCAACGCGGCCTCGGATTGGGCCGCATCCTCCCGTAGCCTTGCGATTGCGCGTTCATCGTCCGCCCTCCGCTGCGCTAACTCCAACACTCGCGCGGCATCCTCCCGCGCTACCTTCGCCTCAAGCCGCGCCAAGTCGGCACGCGGCCCCTTCGCGCCGTAATGCCACCCGGCCCCGAACGCGGCCCCGAGCGCCACGGCGGCGGCTAGCGCATAGGCGATGAGCCCGTACACCTCACCGCCCCGCCGGCTGCGATGCCGCGTTGATGGCCCCCGCCTTCGCCTGCGCGAGCATCCCGAACAGCGTTCGCGATACCCACGCGCCCAGGTAGGCGAACAGAATCCACTCGTTGGACCCGTCCAGCGCGTCGTAGACCACGACGAACGTGGAGGCGCCGAGCGCGACCGCCTCGCCGATCTTGCGGATGCTGGCCTTGCGGACGCCATCCTTGTCCGGCTCCATCACCACGTCTGTCAGGTCGAGTTTGCGCGTGCGGTGCGCGTTGAGCAGGAACAGCAATCCCGCCAGCGTGGCGACGCTGCCGACGATGATAACGATCATCGGGCCGTTCATGCCAAGGTACCTCCGGCGTTGAGGTAAGCGCGCTCCGCGAAGGCATAGGTGCGCTTCGGTTGCGGATACGACGATGCAGGCAGCGACGCCCAAACCGGCGCGCACACGTCGAGTGCGAACCGTAGCTCGCCATCCACAACCGCCGGAATCGCCCCGCGCTCATTGATGAGTTCGATCGCCGCCTCGTCCTGCGACTCGGGCGAGAAGTCGGGAAGATCGAGCCGCGCCTGCAATGCGTCCCACGTCCGCGCGAGTATTTGGTACGCACCGGCCGCCGTGGAATAGTTACGCTTCCCGTCGGTCTGTGTGAACGGAACCCGCACGCGAGGATGCGTCTCATAGGACGAAAACAGTTTGCCGCCGAACAGCATACGATATCCGTTCGGCCCGTCAGTCCCCTCACAAGCACGAATGGTGGCCAAGAATGCGGCAAGGTTCGCGTCGCGGAGCACGATTAGCGCATCCACCCCTTGAGCGCCTGCCAACCCGCAAGCAACCCGGCGACCACGCCGACAATCCACTTCATGATCGCAAGGTTCGTTTTGGCCGTCGTGAAATAGGCATACATCGGATCAACCTTCGCTTCCAAGTCGGCAAACTTCTTGTCGAAGTGTTCGATATGGCGCTCTATGGCCGCGTCGAAGTGTCGCTGCAAATCGCTGTTCGTCATTGCAGCCTCGCGATTTGGATGCGCGAGCCGCTTACGCCACCGACGACGGTAACGTTCGCGCTTGGGTTGACGTAGACTTCGAAATAATCCGATCCACCGGTCGCGGTAACGATATGCGACACGTTGATGGCCCCGTTTGCGATCCCGGCGTTAACCTGCGTTTCGACCAGCAACGCGCCGTTCTTGTATATCGCGACGATAGCCGACGTAATCGACGTTTGTAGCTTGATCTGCACGACGAATAGATACCGCTGCGACCACGATGCAAACGATGATTGCATGTACGGAGTGAAACGATACGTCCCGGCGTTGTATTCGCCTCCGATGTCCAACGCGACCGTGTCGAACTGGATCAGCCGATAGCCGCCCGTCGTGATTGCTTGCGTCGTGGCAATCGTCGCCTCAACGGCCGACGGCGGATCCTCGTATGCCGGCAGGTAGCCCGCCCCGTTAGCTGGCGACAGTAGCGACAGGTACACCTCTGATAGACCAGCGTTCAGCGAGATGCCGCCGTCTAGCCTGACGCGAACCGAAGTCGTCGGGGAGGAATACGACGACGTTACCACCGTGCCGCCGACCGTGCCGCCCGTTTGTACAACCTTGACGCGACACCCAGAGTAGTAGGAGCCGGTCAGGTCGCCGCCGCCGGTAATGTTGAACATCGTTGCCGAGGAATAGGCAACCGTGTTCACCTCGCGCACCCACTCGCTCGCCGCCGGCATTGCCGACGCAACCGCAGGCGAGTAGTTATCGACGGTTTGAATGGTAACGTCGGCCGACGTTTTGACGACGATCTTGTACAGTCGCGGCGCTTGTAGCCAGATTTGCGCTCGGCCGGCGGAGTCCAGGATTACCGGGTTGGCGTTCGCATTGGTGCCAGCGAGCGCGTCCGTGTACGTCGGATATGACGTGTCCGGCGTGGTCGTCCCGGCCTCGTAGACGTACACCTTGCCGCCGTTGAGCGGGTCTCCGTTGGAGTCGCACAACTGCATACCCGGCGGGAGATAGATCGACGCGAATAGCGTGGTCGCCATTGGTGCTATCCTTCCTGTATGTCAGATGCCATTCTGGGCGCCATCCTTAGGCCGTTCGCGCTGCTCATCCTCTGGTGCGTCGCTGCCGCTATTGCGATAGTGCTGCGGCGGGCATGGCGGTTGTTGAGCGAATCAGCCTCAAGATTCGTTCTTCGGATGGCTTCAGCGGTTGCCCGCGGGCGATCTTCTTCTGCACGACCGCCACGAATCGTTCGGGATTCTGGAAGGCATCGAGTAGCGCCGCCTTCGTGAATTCGTCTGCCCGCTTGGCCACATCCTTGAGGATTGGCACGGTGCCCTCAACCGCTCCGGCGAGCCTGCGCGATAGCAGCATATCCATGTTCGTGTTCGATCCGCCGCGCCCGCCGGTTGCGCTTTTCACCAGCAGTTTCTGAAGGTCTTCGCTCGCAGCGATGTTGTCGCGCAACTCGCGCAGTCGTTCGAGGGTCTTGTCATCCAGAAGCTGACCGTACTTCCCGCTGCCTTCGCTTTCCAGCGCGCGGCCGACCCTGCTCGCCGTCAGTTCCGGCACGCCCGCGATGGTCGGCGCTGCGTCGTTGGTGAACAACTGGCGGATTTCATGCTGCGCCTTGGCGCTATCGACCGCGCGACTCTCGCTCTTGTACTTATCAATGTACTTCTGCCACTTCCCGCCGCTTGACGTGTTCAGCGCGTCGTCGATTGCATTGATTATTTTCGTCGTCTCACGACGCGCGTTCTTGAGACTTGCGGCGACCTGATCTCCCGGAGTCAGCGGCCCGTCGAGTTTCTCTTGAAGCACTTTCTTGGCCTCGTACAACTGCCCCGGCGTAATACCTTCGTCCATCTCGCCGCGAAGGTAGTTGTTGACCCACTTCACGCCGGGATTCGGGCGTGACGATCCGCTCATCATGTCGTCGAGCGCCTTCACTACCGGCGTGTGAAACCACTTGTCCTTTGCCGCTTCGGTAAGCGCCTTCTCGCGCAACGATGCGGTAGCATTGTCGCGCGCCACCTCAAGCGCCTCGATGTTGGCCGGCGTGCCGCCCCTGGTGGCATCTTCGAGCACCGCGAACCGTTCGTGCGCCTGCTTGGCGCGGAACGGAGCCCACATTACGTCCCCAGCTCCGCCGCCTACGTTCGCGCTGCCGATCCCGCGCTCCATCGCGGCGAGCGCCGGATTCTGCGAAATCTCGCCCGCCGTGAGCGGGATATTCCGCGTGCCAGGAGGGCCGAATCCACGCGCATTGATCGCGTCCAGCACGCTTTGCGCGCCCTCGTTCCCGAGCCGGCGCACGAGTTCATCGGCCGCGCGACGTTCCGCCGCGCCAGCAGCGTACATGTTTCGCAGTTTCACCGCGCTGCCGATTGCCCCCAAGGGCAACCCACCGGCTGCGGCCGACAATGCCGCGTTCATGGCGCGCGACTCGTCCGAGGTAGTCGGCATCAGAGCGCCGACGGTGCCACCAGCGAGCGTTGCATCCGCAGTCGCGGCCACCGGCCCGACAGGCGCCGCCACGGTTGACGCCGTAGGCGCTGCGGTGCGCGCGCCGGTCAGTGCGCGGCCGAGCGCCGCAGCACCCTGAGACAGTCCGCGCGCGCCACGCACGAACCCACCAGCCGGCACCACGAGCGTCGGCGCGACTTCACCGAGGATTTGCATCAGCGAGCCGCCATAGGTCGAATCGGCCAGTTCCTTGTCGCGCATCCGGCGGTCCCGCACCTCTTGGTCGGTCGGCGCGCTATCAGCCCCGAACATCTGCTTGACCGCATCGACGACGTTCTGCGTGCCGGCGCCGTAGTTCGCGCCCATGCCGCGCGCCCACCGCGCGATATCGCCGCCAAGCGAGTCGCCCTTCGGTGCGTATTCGCTCGCCGCCGCTGCGGCGGACGCGCGCTCGTCCTGCACCGCCGAGCGCCGCACCTGCGGGCGCTTGAAGCTTCGCGCGAAGCTTCGCTCGAAGCGTTCTTTCGCCTCGCCCTCGCTCATTCCTTCCGGCGCGTCAACCTCATACCATTGCCCGTCTGTACCACGAAACCTGTAGGGAGTCATCGCAGTTACCTCGCCGGCCGGGCGCGGATCACGCCGTCCATGTCGGTCCAATCGGGTTGTGCAGCGGGCGGCTTGCTCGGGGCAGCTCCTTGATCGCTCGCGCGGTCTCGATTGCGCGCACGGACCACATCAGCGAGTGAACGCCCCTGCGCCAATTCCTCTTGTATCTGCTGGTAGCCGCGCTCGAATTCTTCGAGCTTCTTAATTATTGTCTCTGGCGTGTCAGTAACCTTCGGGATATATGGCCGCAGCCGCTCCATTTCCCCGACGGTAACTGCCGCTCCGCTTCTGTCTTGAATCCGTTGTCCGCCAATATCGGAAACAACAGCGCGCGCAGATACGCCTTTCGGGTCGCGCCGTTGCGCGATATCATCGCCCAAATAGTTCATCGCCCCGAACGCCTGCGGGCTCTCCAGAACTAATTGCTTTGCTCGCGCAATGTTGGAGATAGTCACCTCATTCTGCGCCATAGCCTGAATCATTGACGCCGGCATCTCTGGTGTCTTTGGTCCAATGCCACCGTAGATAGGTTGCTTCGTGTTGGGATCGTAGAACGTACCCGACCGGCGGTCGTAAATCGCCAAGGTTGGCTTGCCGTCTACGCTCACCTCTTGCGGCAGGCCAGAAACTACGCTGTTGTACTCTGTTGCGCGCGCGTCCGTCATGTTGTTATTGCGGATGCGCTCGGCGAGTTCCTGCCGCGCCCGCGCGTCGGTCATGTCCTGACCGCGCATCGTCACGCGCTGCCCCTCGGCAGCAGTCGCGGCGGTCAGGTCGTGCCCGCGCTTCGTCTCGGCCAGCGACTCGCGGTCCTTCACGTCGTAACCCGCATTGCCGAGCATCGACAGGTAGTCGCGCACTCCGTTCGCGTCGCGCGGGTCAGTCGGCATCTGCGGCAGGTCCACGCCGTAGAACTTCGCAACGCGATTCACGCGCGACAGAGACAGGTTGTTCGGATTCTTCGCTTCCTCGTACGCAACGTTCGAGATATCGCGCAATGCCTTCTGCTTCACGTCTGCGCGCTTCGCGTCCGTCTCGGCAAGAGTCTTGTCTACGTCGGCCCGTTCCTTGCGTGCCTTCTGCTGCACGGCGAACAATGACTGCTGCACCTCCGGCGGCGCTTGCGCCAATGCCTCATCGGTCATCCCGGCGCGCAAGAACGCAGGCAGTGCGCGACTCAACAGCGCCGCCGCCTCGTCGTCGCGCCGCTGTTTCGCAATCGCGTATCGTTGCATCTCACGCCGCGACGCAAGGTCCGCAAGCGATAGCGCCTGCGTCGCATACTGCATCGGGTCCGCGAGCCTGACCCCCTGCGCCTGCAAGAGAACCGACGGGTCCATGGCCTACCTCTGTACGTTGTTCAACATGCTGTTTGACATGAGCATATTGATGATGCTGCCGATCGTGCTGTTGATGCTGTTACCCTGGCCGATCGTCCCGCTTCCCTGAATCTGCCCCGCGTTGCCCAACAGGCCCGCGAGAAGTCCGGTCAGGGCGTTGTCGCCGGATTGCGCGTTGCCGGCCGCGCCAAGCCCCATACGCGCGAGGTCCGACAGGCGGCGATAGTCGAAGTCGCGATCTCCGGTGCGCGTCATGTAGTCGAAGTTTCGGTCGTCGCGCCGAGCGCCGTAGTCGAACGCGCGGTCGGCCTGGTCCAGTCCGGCCGTGAAGTCGCGCACATTCGCGGCACGCCCGAATGCGTTGTTCCAGTCCGTCGCAGCCATGTTCGTGCCAAGCTGCGTCAGGTCGCGCAACGTTTGCCCGCTGTTGAGCGCCCCGCGCGCGGCCGCGCTGTTTTCGAGTACGCGCTGCGCCTCGTCCATCTGGTAGCGCATCGACGGGTCGAGGTATTGTTTCACGTCAAACCCGTAGCCGACGTTCGCGTTACCGCCCACGTTGCTTCGCGGCATCCCGCCGCCCGGGCCGGTTCCGCCGAGCATTCCGCCGAACTCGTTGAATTTCGGCGAGCCTCCGGCGTACATTTGCCCGCCATTCTGCGCGGCGCCGCCAGTCTGGCCAGCGAGTCCTCCTGCCGTCGGGGCCGTCGCGCCGGTGGGCGTCATCGCGCCGCCAGATTGGGGCACGCCGATGCCGGCCATACCGGCTTCCGGCCGCGCCCCGCCGCCGAGGCGGTTCAGGATGGCATTGAACGCATCGCCGCCCTGTCCAGTCGCCTGCATGAACCCGCTACGCAGCGCGTTGATGTTACGCCCACGGCCGAGCATGTCGTATTGCGTCGCCGCGTCCGCGTTCGCGAACTGGTCATACATGGAGCGCGCATTTGCACGATTGGCGAGTCGCTGCGCGTCCATCTGTGGAGTATTCGGCCTCATACCGCCGGCCCGGCCCATCCCGCCCAACTGTCCAATAGTCGCAGCCATCATCGTCCTCCGCGCGCAATGCCGCCAAGACTGCGCGGCTGTTGCGGCACCATGCCGCGCCCGCTGCCGAGCGGTCGATACCGGTCCGCAAGCCCACCGTATGACGCCTCGAGGTTCGACGCAGGCATCGACGACAACTGCCCGACAGCGCCGGCCCCAGCGCCCGTCCACGGCGCGAACCTCGGCTCGTTCTTGCCCATCTGCTCGCGCACGAGAGCCTGCGCATCCCTGTTCGCCGCGAGCATTGCGTCGGTCGCCTCGCGCGTGCTCCCGTACTGATTGATGCCGCCGCCAGCAAGCGCGCCGAGCCCCAACAGCGTCATGAGCGGGCTCATGCCCATGCCGCCGCCGTTCGCGCCCGACCCGCTCCCGCTGCCGCCGCCGAACAAGCGGCCGATCTGCGACAGCCACCCGCCGATACTGCCGAGCGACAAGCCGCTATCGCCTCCGAGTCCAAACGCGCCCGTATCGCCCATCAAGTCCCACGGATCGACGCCTTCTTCCCCGCCGCCCAGTCCGAGCGCGCCAGGATCACCGATCAGGTCCCATACATCCTGCTCGGGAATCTCGAACATGTTTCCGTCACCGATCAGGTCGTAGATATCGAATTCGTCGCCCATCACCGCCCTCCGATCTGCCGCGCGCCCAACTGCGCCAGCGAGGTAGCCCACGACGGAAGCCCGAACTGCCCGCCGAGAATGCCGATTAGATTTCCTAGACCATTGCCGCCGTTGCCGAGCGCGCGCGCCAATCCGACTAACTGCGTCCCGAGCGCCGGTGCACCCAATAGGCCAATACCGCCCATTGCAAGACTCGGCAGCATCATTCCCACCATCTGATTAAGCTTGTCCGGCCGCACGTTGCGCGCGTCCGTAATGCGTCCGTATTGCGGATCGTCGTACACCAGCGCCGGATTGAACAACGGAGTGTGCGCGTTAACCGGGGCCGTGCGCGTTACGTCGCCGAATCGCGTTGTTGGCAATTTCGATCCGTCCACCTCCGCACGCCAACTACCGGAACCCTCGTTGCTGTGTCCTGCGTTCGACGCGAATCGCACAACACCCGCGAACCTCGGATCGACACCCGGCATCTGCTCCGTCCACGCGTTATCCCCTGCGCCGTGCGAGATCGTCTGCCATGGCACAGTCGCCGAACTGCCCATCCCCGATTCGCCGCCGTTCTGCTCGTTCGGCGAGATGAAAAACGATCCAGCGCCTTGATTGCTGACGTACTGGTAGATATCCCGCAGCCCCGGCTCGGCCTGTCCGCTCGCCTGCGCCTGTTCGCGCTGGCGCAAGAGTTCCGACAGCGCGTCGGACGAAAGCCCCGACTTCGCGCGTCCCAACTGTCCAAGAGTCGGCATTATTCGAGTACCTCCTGAACGATCACAACACCATTCGCGCCTGCACCAGACTTGCCGTTACCGCTGCCGTATTCTCCGCTTCCGCCGCCGCCGGCGCCAGCCGCGACAGGCGTCGCCGGCGCTACTACCGTCGTGCCCGATCCGTCACCGCCGACGCCCCCGGGGCCGTCATATCCGCCACCGCCTCCACCACCACCGCCGCGATTGGTAGGATTGCTCGCGCCCCCGGCGCCGCCACTCTGCCCGGTGCCCGATGATCCGCCAGCGCCACCACTCGATATGATCGTCGTGCATCCGCCGCCACCGCCGGCCCCTGTTGACGCATGATGCCCGAGCACGTTCGCTCTCGTTCCCTCCGTAGGCGGCGCGCCCGCCGTTCCTCCGGCCGGCGCACTCGCGCTGCTCGGCGCACCGCCTACGCCGCCATCCCCGCCGCTTGTGCCGCCAGCCCCCGGCGCCGCGCTAACCGCGCCGAACGACGACGCAACACCGGCATTGCCGGCCGTCGCCGACGACGTGTCGAGCGCCGCACCACCCGCGCCGACGACGCCGGCCGTTGACACTGCGCCAGCACGCGAATACCAGAACGGCCCGACGATCTCGCCAGACCCGCCGCCACCACCGCCGCCGCCGCTTGCAGCCAACACCGACCCGCTGCCGCCACCTCCGACAACCGTTACCCACGCACCGACCGCTGCGCTCGACCACGTATGCGTGAACGCGCCAGGCGTCGTGTAAGTTTCCGTGTTCGTCACCGGAAACCCCGCAGCGATAGCCGCCTGCAATTCCGCGAGCGTCGTTGCAACGTATTGCAGAAACTCGCGCCCCGGCACCGTGAGGCCGCCCGGCTGGCGCGACGTAGCGAAGTCGTAAGGAATAGGCCTATCACTCACGGCCTCACCTTGAGACTAGCGCCACAGATGATCGTGCGCACAGGATCGCTCATCTTGATGCGGAACAGCCAATCGCGCGAACGCCCGAGCCGCGTCCACCAAACGCGCGTTAGGTACTTGCCGAGCGCACCAACAGACGCCCACATTTCGTTTCCCCACGTTCGCCCGTTGTCGCGCGACACTTGCAGCATCGCCATTGGGTTAGACCCCTGCCCCGAGACAAGCCCGATGCCGGTTTCGAAATCGACGCCGAGCTTGTCTACCGTCGTGCGGTCGTAGTCGGAGAACGTGTGCCGCGTTACGACTTCGCGCACTATCGGCCGGTCGTAGTCCGCGTATACATCCTCCTGCTGGTAGTAAATCTTCGATCGCGACGCGTCGGACACCAGAAACGCCCCGTTGATGAGCGCGCCATGCTCGCCACAGAAGTTCGCCCCGTCCGGCCCCGTCGTGTCCTCGTCCCATGCGTTCGTCGTCAGGTCATAGCGCAACGTGAACGACGGGAACCGCAGCCGGTAGAACGTATGCCCACCGGAAGCGAACGACATCGCAACTGCAACGCCCGCGCTTTCCTGCGCAGCCTGAATGCGCGACTCGACGTTCGGCGTCGAGATAACCTGCGCGTCGTAGCCGTTGAGCATCAGTACCTTGGTGTCGCCCTGATAATTGCGTCCGAGGAAGATTGTCCCGCTGCCCACGCGCTTGAGCGACCACGGCGACAACAGCCCCCACGGCGCCGCAGCCCCGGACACTCGCGCGAACGCGGCCGATCCGGTAGACGGCGCCCAAAACTCAGTCGTGTATTCGCCCATCAGCAGCAACTGTCCGTTGCTGACCCATGTCGCAACGAGATTGTCCGGCGCTAGCTCCGCCGACGCGAAGTCGAGCGTTGACCACGACAGTCCGTCGTTGAGCGCCGACCAGTAGAAACGGCCGTCCGGCCCGTTCGCGATGAACCGACTGGCCAGATAGGACACCGTCGTTGCGCCGTTCGGGAACCCCGCCGCCGGAGCGTGCGAGGACAACGTCGTCACAGTCCCGGTTGCGGTATTGACGACGTAACCAGTCGTCCCATCTACCACGATGACTTGCCCGCTGTTGCGCTCGATCATGACGTGCCCCGTCGACGTTTCCATCGCCCCCGCGATCGCTCCGAAACCTAGCATTCCAAGCAGTGCCGACTGCGGCACGGGGACCAGAAAAATCAAATCACCGGCCACCATGCATCCGACTGTCGGAGGTAGCGCGCTATTGAACGACTGCGACAACTCGCCGTCCATGAACCCGCGAACGAGACGAGGCCCGAACGCCTCGTCGTAGATCGCTAGCCCGGGACGCGGATACAGCGTCAGCCCGCCTTTGTCCTGCGCGTTCGACGTGTCCGCGTACATGTTGACGCGACGCTGCGCGGAAACGACGGCCGACACGGCCTCGCTTCCGACGCCGAACAACTGGACAATAGTGCCGTCAGCCCCCACCGCGTTCCCTTCCGATCAAGTCGCCTTCCCGGAACAACAGATACTCGCGCCCGTCCTTGAGCTTCAGCGGTCGGCCGCCGCTTTGGTGAAGGTCGAAGCACACCTTGTCGCCGACCTTGACCGTCGTAGGCACGAACACGCCAGCCTCGATCGAGCCGGTCGCGTTCATCGCGGTAGCGTAGGTGCGCCCCGGACCAACCGCGACGACATTCGCCCATCGCGTCTTGCTCTCGTCACCCGGGAGGATCAGCCCTGCCGGCGTAACATCCTCCGTGATCTGCTCGGCAATGACGATGTCTTGGAACGGTTCAACAGGAAACGTCATAGGATCGGCCCCATGTCAATGAACCCCGCGCGCGAGGATGCGCCCGGAAGGTTCAGGTCCATCTCGATATGCTGCGTGTTGTTGCGCTTGATCGTCGCCTTGCTCTCGCGCGCATTCTCCACCGTCGCAGGTTGCGGCGATGCGCCGAACATCGGCGCGCACGCCACCGCGAGATTCGTGACGATTGCTTCTTCGTAACCCGGAGGCAAGCTAACTGTGGTCGTCAACGCCATCCCGTTCGGCATCCGACGCCATACTGTAACCTTCGCCGTGTATGCGGCCGACGGAGCCGGATAGAAGTACAGCGTCGCGTCAGGCATCCCCATTTGCACGTAGCACATATCGGGAATGCCGGCCACCGACTTGTAACCGATCTCGTCGTAGTTCGCCTTCGAGACCATCCGCATGTCGTAGTCAACGCCACCGACCGTTACGGTTACGCCATCGACGCGCACCGGGCGCCCGCCCGCGAGCAGCGCGGTCGAGTAGCTCGCGACGTTTGCCGATAGCGTCAGCGACTCGTCATATCGCTCATACACCGCGAGCCCCTCTGCGCTCCACGAGTCCATCATGCGATTCAAGCGGCGCAACATGATCTGCGCGTCCGCATCGGACAACGCCGAATCGGACGCAAACACGCCGATCTCGGCCGCTGCATCCTCGATCAAGTCGCGCGCGGTCGTCATGCCGCCACCTTCCTCTGCTTGATAGTCTCGGCCCGCGCCTTCTCACGCATGGCCTTGAGCTCATCTTGCGACGGATGCGACGACGGCATCCCGAGTTTCGCCATCGAATCGCGCCATTCGCTGCCCGCCGACGCCAGATCATCGGCCGACTCGAACACCTCCGATTCGACCGTCACCCCATCTGTCGCCATGCGGTAGTAGATCGCAGGCCACGGCTTGTAGGTGTACACCGGCTCGTCCGCGCGCTCGCCCGTCGCCGGGTCGATCGGCCCGTAGTAGACGTGTCGCGGAGGCTTGTAACTCGACGTTGCCATATCATCTCCTAAGTGTTGGGCAGGGCGAGCCCGAAGGCTCGCCCCGCACTGCTACGTTACGCGCCGATCAACTGCACGGCCTGTTCCGGGTAGGGCGTCGCCCACCCGTAGAGCACGTCCACGCGCGTTCCGACGGTGTCCGTCGACATGGCGTATTGCCGCGCCACGCGAAGCGACATACCGTTGTACGACTTGCGCGCGCCCCACGTCCCGAACCGCGAGACGTCCTCGATGTCGATGCACCCAAGCGTGAAAGCGTCCTTGTGCCACGCGATGTTGCGGACATAGGCCGTGTTGGCCGTGCCGACGACCGTAAGGGCCGCGTTGTCCGCAGGAGCCGCGTTGACGTTCTGGAACGCACCCGCCGAGATGATCGCCGGAGTGATGACCGCAGTCAGGTTGCCGGACCCATCAGACGACGCATCGGCGGTAACGCAGAACTGCATCAGCACGCCGGTATTCTGGCGCGTGACCGGGTTCACCGCAAACACGTTCGCGATGGTGAAGATATCGCCAGCCTTCAGGCGGTTTGCCGCCGCCGCCGTCCAGCCGTCCGTCACCAGGCTCGTCGTGTTCGCCCATCCCGACGTGAGCCCTTGCGCTGCGCCGTTGACGAGCGGCGTTCCACCGAGCGGCCCGGTCGTGTGCCGGTTCACGTTCTGCGACATGCCGATCTTCAGCCCGACGGTATTGGTACCGTCGACGAACACCGCATCCTTGAACTGCGAGGAAATCAGGCGCGGGTCGTTGAAGAAGCCCGTCATCGCGCCGACAAGCGAAGCGTTCGACGTCTCGTCGATCGCAAGGTACCGCTCACCGTCGCGCGGCGTCGAGAACCGATCGAGCGCCTTCCCGCAATCGAACAGAAACGAGGCGTTGTTCGGCGACGTTCCCGCAGTGCCGACCAGCGCACCAACCGAGTTCTTCGCCTGCGTCAGCCCATCGTAGTCGATCTGCGCCGCCAACTGAATCATCTTCGGCCGGATCACACGCGCCACGAAGTCCTCGACCTTGAGCGTCATGTCAGCGGTCGTAAACGACGTGTCGATGTGCTTCTGCGCGTTGATGACCAGCGGGATCGACGTCTCGGTGTAGTCCTGCGCCGAGAAGCTGGCGCCGGACGTCACCGTGAACCGCGCCGGCCGACGGATGTTCAGCGTGTCGCCGATCTTGCCGCCTTCGTTGGCGAACTTGTCGTCGTACTTGCGGGAGACGTGCTTGGAGAACACAAGCGCGTTCTCCAGTTCACGCAGCGTAGCCGACGTGAACGTGTTGGGATTCTGAAATGCGTTTGCCATGACTGAAAACTCCTGCTATGAAAGGTTCTTCTCGGCCCACCGGAAATATGCCTCCGGTTCCTCCGGTGGCTCACTCGCCGCGCCACCCTTGGCGCCAGCGGGTTTGCCCGGAGCGGGCGCATTGGACACTCTCACGGAAGTAGAGCGCAGTTCGTGTTCGATCTTGCCGATCATCTTGGCCTGCTGCAACGGGTCCATCATCGCGATATTCCGCGCGCGTTCCGGGTCTTTGCCAAGCGCGTAGAGGATAGCGGCCGGGTTGTCTGCGGTAGCAATCGCGCGCTCGAGGATCGGCGACGACGGAATGTCGGCAATAGCTTCCATCGCATCGTCGAAGTCCTTCGCCTGCGAGCGGAACTTGGCCGTCGAATCAGCAATCGCCTGCAAGACACTGTTGCGCTCGCGCAGTTCATGCTCCGCGCGTTGCTGCTCGGCGACCTGACGCTGCATCGCTTCCAGTCTGCCGACCATCTCCTTCGTCGCGCGGTATGATGCCCGCGCTTCGATATAGGATTCGTAATCGTCGAACTGGTCGCGCTTCGGTGCGCCGTCGCCGTCCTGCGGCTGCTGCTGCCGCGACGCGCGACGCAACTCATCTAGCTCCCGCTCTACCCGTTCCCGCGCTGCCCTCTCGGCATACTTGTCCCGCGTGAGTTCGTCGAAGCGTTGCTGCACCCTGCTTGCAGCGCGCCGCGAACGCTCCTGACGTTCACGCAGGATTCGCTCGTTCTTCTGCTCGTCCGTTTCCGTGTTTTCCGTCGTGTCCGCAGCGACGTTCTGCTCCGCGTCCTGTTCCTGCTGGACGGGAGCTTCGGACTGTTCATCATGCGCGTATTCAGTCGCGCCGTTCTGTTCCTGCTCGATTTCAGACATGGCTACCACCATGGATATGTACCCGACGTTCCGCGTCGGTGCGGGTTATTGCTCATCGCCCGCTTCCAGCCGGGCGTAGAACTCACGATCCGCGCGCTCGCGTTCGTCGCGCTCACGCATGTACTTTTGTCGCAACGCACGCAACACCGCGCCGCCCGATGGCGAACCGCTCGCCTCCACCACGTCCCCGTTCGCGTCGATCGGCATCACCTGATTCCAGATGCGCAAGTCGCGGATCGTGCCGAGGAATTCCTGCGACCCACCCGGCTGCAGTGTCCCGATGTTAATGTTCGTTGTACCGACTCCGGTATAGTCGAGCGTGTTGTCAATGCCAGACTTGTTGGCCTCAGCGTATACCCACATGCTCACGCCAGACCACTGACCCGTTACCTTGCGCGGGAGTGGCGTGAATGTACCGGAAAGGAACGCGCTCGCCTCATCCGATGAATTCCCGCCGATGGCAATCTGGTTTGCCGCATTCTTCCGAAAAAGCAGCCCGCTCGGCGCTCCATACACTCCCGCCGAGAACGTAACCGCGCACTCTCCGCTGTTAATGCTCTTTGACTGAAGCTGCGCCGCAATCGTCCCCTGACTCGTCGGCGCATTCCCCGCGCTCGGGTATCCAAGCAGATCAGCATTCTTCGTCCCCGCCGCGCTCGTCGTCGGGATATAGGACGGGATAGCGCCTGCGATTGCCGCCGTCACTACATCCCCGCCCCACGCATAGACCTCATCCCCGCTCGTCACGATCCGCACGCCGAAGTCTTCGTCGGCCAGCGTCTGCGCGATCGGGAACCGCGTCCAGTCTGCGCCGACCGCCACCGTCGTCCAGCCGGCGCCGCCGTCGAGCGTCAACTGAATGTTCCCGCTGCCTGTCTTGCGCTTCAGCCAGAGAGCGCCGTTCTTCTGCGCCGACGCGACGACGCCCAAGTCCTGAATCACCGTCGCGTTCGCCGCCGTCGCGGTCAGCGTGTCCGCCGTCGTGGCGCCGTCCGGCGCGGCCGTGCTGTCCGCCGTCACCGTGACGTTCGTCTTGACCCACGCGGCGTTGCTGAAGTCCTCGGAGTAGAGCAGGCGATTGGTGAACTGCCCCTCCGCGAGATAGCCAAGCAAGACGGAATCGGAGATCGGCGCGCCGGTCCCCTCGCTCACGACATTCGACGCAACGCTGTTCCCGTTCGCGGTGTCGAAATACTTGACGCCATCTGCGCCTGCGCCGTGGTAGGGGGCGGAGAGAACGCCGCGGGAAACGTACTCCGGCGGCGCTACGCTCGCCGCGCCGGTTACGACGTTGAGCGACGGATGCCAGATTTCGAGCGCGCCGTGGAAGCCAAAGATGATGTAGGTTGCCTTTCCGCTTACCGCCGTTGCTGCCGCGCTGTTACACAAGCGCCGCCACGTCGTATCGACATTGATTGTCGTTTTCGATGCGACGGACCCCTGCGAATACAGATCAACCGACAGCGTGCCGCTCGCCACGCGCAGCCACGCGGACGCAACAACAACCTCACCGGCGCGATAGGCAGCCGCGCCATAGACAAACGCGCTGTCCTGCAATATACCGTTCGCCGTGCCAGTCGTAACGCGGAATGCCGTGCTGCCGCCAAGAGGGTCGGTAACTCCGGTGTCAACAGTAAACGTACCGCCGCCGTAACCGCCCCAACTCCCTTTCGTCAGGTCTTCCGTATCGCGCACCAGGTTCTCCACCCGCCGCGCACCCCAGAACCGCGCCTCGCCGCTCCTGCAGTAGCGCAGCACGCCCTCGTGGTCCACGACTGTCGCGGTGGTCGCGCGCGTGAACGTCGGCGTCGCCGAGCCCGCCGCGTAGGCCGGGACGATGCTCGTTCGCAGGGGTAGGTCGAACGTTTTCACTTCAGGCACTCCCTCAACGCCGCACCGAACTCCGCGTACCCGACCCGCTCGCGGCCCGTGCGAATCATGCAGTTATCCGCGCCGACCTTCTCCGAGCGCACGTCAGCCCCGGCGTCCTTGATCCACACAACATGCACAACCCGCGTCGGCTGCGATCCGGCGCAACCCGCGAGCAGCAACGCGAGCACGATCACTCGCATGACAGGCTCACCATCGGCAGCAACAGCGGGTGCGACTCCTGCGGCGCGAACGCATGCCGCAGCTCGTGGCCAAGCACGCTGTCGTCCGTTACGTCCGGCCGCAGGTACATCCGCGCAACGTCGCCTTGCAGCCCGACACAGGCCAGTGTCGGAAAGCCCGCCAGCGCCATGACGAGCAGGCGCGGGTCGCCCTCCTTGAGCGACTCGCGGATGCAGTCCGCCGGCGCGAAGCCCTCGTAGATTTCGAGGCGCACGTACTGCGCGCGCGGCTCGCACACCGGGAATGACCCGACGAACGCCGAGGCGCCGGACGCCACCAAGCACAGCAACATGGCCCACGCTCTACGCATCATCACTCCGCAGAAAGCAGGATCGCCGCAATCCGACGATTCCGCATGATCCTCGCCGCCTCCGCCTCATCCGCCGCGCGCCTCGCCTCATCATCGACGACGACTTGCGCCGCAACCCTCCGGTACATGATCAGCAATGCTTGCGCGCTTCGCAGTGCCGACCTCTCCGCCTCTAGCTCCGCGAACGCATCACGCAACGCTCGCTGCGCACGCTTCGCCGACCACTCATTGCCATTCGACTCCACGGCGACACGCTCAACCACACGCTCAACTGACGGCGGGAGACTCTCCGCCAGAGCCGCGTAATATCGCGCTTCTTCACGCTCCCGCTCATCTCGTTCCGCCTCCCTCTTGCGCCGCAACGCCCGCAGGACCGCACCACCTGTTCCAGTCGCGGGAACCGCCCCGCCGCCCTCCCAATACCAACCGAGGAACGCGAGGAACACGCTACGTAGGGTCGATGCCCGTCAACGGATCGCGCGACGCCTGTGTCACCGCCGCCGTCCATGCCGGCGTCGCATCGTCCTCCTCGTACACCGTCAACGTCCCCGCCGCCAACTCCGTCTTGTTGCGCACCGCGCGCAACGCATCGCGCACCGTGCGCCCACCGTCCGCACCACCAGCGAGCGAACGCCCAAGCACCTTGTCCGCCACGCTCGCGTCCGCCGCCGCCGTCAACTCCCCCGGAAGCGCCGCCACAACCTGCCGCACAAGGTCCGTCGGGTCCGCGCTCGTCGCCGTGATATGCAACGCCAAATCCCCCAATGTGTCCGTATGCGCCGCCGTCAACGCCACGCTGTACCACCCGCTGCCTCTCTCCGTTACCGACGGCGCAATCCCCGCGAACGCCCCACCATCCTTGCTCGCCGTAATCGTGAGCGTCGCACCAGTCAACCCGCTTACGTGGTCGGCAGACTGCGTCACGAACACGAGCACGTTTCGCGCGGTCGATTGCTTCAGCAGCATCAGACAGCCCCGGCATTGACCACCCGCCCGCGCGAGTACGTGTTACCGCCGCCGCCACCCGTCACAACCTCGTCACCAATCAGCGACCACTCCCACAACGAGTCGCAATCCGACCAAATCTGTGCGTAGACCTCGACACTATCGCCCGTGTACATCTCCGCACCCATCATCGGGAAATGCAGCACGCCATGCCCCGTGACGCTATTGCCGTCGCTGTCAAACGGAACTGTCGCCGTGTTGTCCATCCCAAGCCACGGAGTCTCGAACAGCGGGAGTCCGTTGAACAAGACATACATCCGCCCGAGGACGTGCGCCGGCGTCTCGACGCTCACCACAAACCCCTTCAGCGTCCAATCGCTCCCCGGCGTGTACGTGAGCAGCGTCTGATTCGCCGTCGTCGTCGTCGTGACGACCGCCGCATCCTGCGTAAGTGCTCCCGTCGTCGATAGCGCCGTAACGTGCCACCGCATCGGGATCGCGACTCCCGGCGTCACGCGGAACAGTAGCGCCGTCCCCGCCGGCACCGTCACGCCATCGCCGAAGTTAACCTGTTGCGACGTGTTGATGCTCGGCCCCTGCGTCCCATCTCCACCAGGCGCAAGCGGCACCATCGAGCCCAACACCCGCGCTTGCCAATGCAGCGTACCGCCGTAGAGCACATCCACCGTGCCCATGTTGAGCCTTACCCCCGGCGCCTGCGCTGCTATCGACGTCGTGTTGTGCGCCGACAGGTTGAGCCCCGCACACGTCACTTTCTTCCCGGCCGGGACGACGTAGCGCCCCACCAGCGCGCCGAAGCGCGGGAACGCCACCTGCTGATCCAGCGGCGGATTGACCTCACCGCGATACGCAGCGTTCGCGGTCAGCGTGTAGCGGTCAATCAGTCGCGCCATGCGTCAGCCCTGCCCGATGAAGATTCCCGCCCACCGCATCGACGTTGTCGCCGCAGGCGTTACCTGCCACGCGCAAGTCTCCGAACCGGAGAATGTGATTCCATCGCCGAACGGAAGCACGATCACCCCCGCAAGCGACGCAAGGTCGGTGTTCTGCACCCGCGCTTCCCATCGGTTCGTCCCGCCCACGTCCCAGAACACAACGCCCATGTTCGACTCGGTCGCCGAATACGTCGTGAGATAGCCCGCAATGGCCCCACTCTTGAAACTCGTCGAACCCGACGGCGTCGCCGAGCACACACTCTGCTCGGCCGTCGTCGCGGTCGTCGTCAACTGGCCTGAAATGAAGGTCGCCATGCGTCGATTTCCCTCGCGGCATCCCGCGTTATGTTCGTGTCGTCATCCGCAACGCAAATCACCACCGGATGCGCCTCGATCCCCGGCTGGCACGGTACGCCACCCACCATCGGCGCAAACGGCACTGGCCCGAGCACCCGCAACGCGCGATCCACCGCCGCTTGGAACGCCTCCGCCGGCACGTTCACCAACCGCACCCGCACCGGCCGACCACGCATCGCCGAGAGCGCCGCACGCACGTCCGCGCGCACGCCATCAGACAAGTGCTCCGAAAGGTCGATACGCATCATTGCATCGTCGCCGGCACGCTCACCGCCCCGACCGGATTGCCCATCGCGTCCGTCTGTAGCGTCGTCGTGCGCGGCGCCATCACCGCAGCGGCCAACTGCTGCCCCATCGCCATCACCTGCTCAGTGAGCCCCGCAATCGCCGCCATCTGCTGCTCAACCGTCATCGCCGGCGCCACCTCCGGCGCAACAACCGCCGCCGGGGCCGGAGCGGCGCGCTGCGCCTCCAGCACGAGCTTCGTTGCGTTGTCCATCGCCGCCTTCAGCAGCGCCGCCTCGTCCTCCATCCGCTGTTCCTGCAGTTTCGCCGCGTGCCCATCCTTGAGCTTCGCGTTCTCGGCCATCAACTGCTGCCCCTGCGCTTGCATCTGCTGAAGCGCCTGCTGCATCTGCTGTACCTGCGCCATGATCTCCGGCGGAATCTGCGGCTGCTTGTTCTGCTTCGCCGCGTCGGCCTGCTGAATCTGCGGCGGCAACATCAGCTTGAGCCGCTCAGCCAGCACATCCGCATCAGCGAAGTCGAGCGACTTCACGATCAGGTCCGGCGCAACCGCGCCCACGCCCGGCACCGCCTGCAATAGCTTCATCATCGAATCAGCCTGCTCCTGCCTACGCGTCGCGTAGCTCGGAGCCGCCTCGGAGATAACCGCGAACTCGCCATCAAGCATGCTGTTCTCGACCGCCATCCCGCCGGCAACCGGCCGATTGATCGCGACAAGATCGCGCGTATCGTCCTCGCCGATCGTCGCCAGCATGCGCGGCGTGTCGTAGTAGACCGGGATCAGCTCATTGATCGCTCGCCCGATCAACGCGATCATCCGCGACAGGTTGTCCGGGAAGTGGAATGTCGCATTGTCGCCCTGCTGCTCGCGCGCGAGAATCGCCCGCCCGCTCGTCTCCGCACCGCGCATGCCGAGCGAGTTTTCGTACATTCCGATGGTCGCGCGCAAGTCCATCTTCGAGGACTGCGCGAACTCCATCAGCCCGACCTCGGCCTGCACCGGAATCTGCCGCTGCGGCGGCGGCGCTAGCTGCCCATTGACCGACGTAGGCTTGTACAGCAGTCGCGAGTACCGCGCTTTGTTCGCCGCCGCCCATTGCTGCTCGTAGCCCTCGTCCTGCCCCTCGGCCATGATCCACGGAGCCTTCGGCGCCAAGGCGATACGCTCGGCAACGGCCGATTGCGCGTAGTTGTACATGCGTTGCGCATCCCGCGCACGACGAATCAGCCCCTGATACTGCCGCTTGCCGTCGATGATCAGGTCGTCGCCGATGCACACGAACACCGGAAGATACGATCCTCGCCACTCGTAGGTTTCGAGAATCTGCGATCCGCCCGCAATCTTGTACCACTCGACACGATGCGTTGACACCGTGCGCCGGCGCACGACAATCGCACCATCCGGCATATCCTCCTGATAGACGCGCGATCCGTCAGCCAGCAAGCACAACACGCGCGGCACCTCGACGCGCCGAAGATAGTCCGCGACTACGACATGGTCGCCGTCAAACCACTCCGACAATTTGTCGCTGTCCCAGTTAATCGCCTCCGCGTCAGGCCAGCGTCGGCTGAACTCTTCGCGCGAGACCACCTCGTCGACAAAGCACCAGTTGGCGTCTGATGCATCGGGCTCGGAATAGTCCGGATCGAACAGGACCGACAACGGATCGGCGATCCGCCTGATGGATAGCACTTGATCGAAACTCGTATCCGACTCGTAGTCGGCAACGATGCGACAGAATCCGCGACCGCCGACGACCGCATCGCGAAACACGCTGTCATAGACCGACTCCGCGCGCGAGGCCGACTCAATGCCGCGTATGACGCCCTGCCGAAGCTTGGCCATCTCGACCGTTGCCGCATCGCCCGCCGGGAATAGCTTGATGCCCGGCCGACGCTGGCGCTGGTCGTTGACTACCTGATTGACGAATTGCGGCAACTGATTGTATTCGAGCGCCGGAGCACCATCGATCTTGCGATTGTTGCGATCCGCATCGTCCCATTGCGCGCCAGGCTTGTAGCAGAACGCGATATCGAAGCGTTGTTCGCGGCGGTTATCGTCGTCGTAGTCGATCGCGTACCGGCGTCGCTTGACCGCCTCGTCGATGATCGCCTGCGTCGATTGCGTCTTGTCGTCGTCGTCCATTGTCAGCCCATCCATCCGGCATTGACGACGCGCTGCTCATTCGCGCGCCTGCGCGGCGCACGATCCGATAGCGCGCTCGCCATCGTGCGCAACGCGTCCGATCCGTGCGACGCCCAATCGTGCTCCGGCGACGACTTGAACTCGTTGAGTCGCGTGTTGAAACTCCATCGGTAGTTCTGCAGTGCGTCGAGCCCTGCCTTGCAACGCTGCGCGTCGATCCACGAGCGCGCAAGCATCATGCGCGCAGCGTGGATGCCATCCTCGAGCGGCTGCGCGGCGACCACCTCGAACGCGATCCCGAGCGCGCGCGCCGTCTCGATCCTGCTACGGCCGGTGCCCAACTCGCGCACTGCGATATCGTGCGGCCCGTAATGCTTGCCGTAGACGTAGCCCTTGCGAGCGAGCACCGCCGCGTAGTGCGGCAGGCCCTCGCCGCTCGCCTCGTAGTAGTCGATAAGCCGTATCTGCCCGCCGCTCACTTGCGCGAACCAGATTGCCGTCGCATCTCCGACGCCCAAGTCCCACCCAGTGTGCACCGGTAGCTCCGGCGCGACCGGCACGACGCCGATGCGGCCTTGCTCGCGCATCTCGGCTAGCTCGCTCGCGTAGATCGCGCCCTTAACACTCGCCTCGAACGAGCACTCCCACTCCTGCGCGTACTCGTCGGACGTCATCGTGCGTCGCGCAGCGTCTAGCTCATAGGCGTCGATCAATCCAGTCTCGCTCGCCTTGTGCTCGATCACGAACCAGTCACTATCCTGCGATGCCGCATCGCGTAACTCCCAAAACGCATTACGGCCGTTCGGCGTGCCGATGAACATCGCCCATCCTTGACGATCTGCGAGCGCAGGACGCACGACCTCCGACCAGATACGACCTTGCATCAGCCCGAACTCGTCGAACACGACGCCATCGAGATAGATGCCGCGCAATGCGTCTGGATTGTCCGCGCCGTAAATGCGCACCTGCCCGCCATTGCCGAAGTCAACGCGCAATTCCGTCTCGTTGAACACGCGCCCTGGCACAGCGTCGGCGTAGTGCTTGAGATAGTCCCACGCAATCGCCTTGCCTTGCCTGTATGTCGGTGCGATGTAGGCGTAGCGCGGCCGCTGACGCCGCAACGTAAGCGCAGGCTTGATCAACTGATTGACCGCGAGCACGGTCTTGCCGAATCGCCGATGACATACGACGACGCCGAAGCGCTTTGCGTCGATCGCGTCGTGAATAGCCCAATGCCTCGCTGAGCGCGGGGCATACGGGAGCTCTACTCGCTGCGCGTGCTCGCCCATGAGAACGTGAACGCAAGTGGCGCAGTGGGATCGCCCTGGATCATCTGCGCCGGTTTGCCAAACGCGCGGTCCAAGATCGCCTCCGCCGCGCGCTGTCGCACCACCGGATTGCTGTCCGCCATGTTCTCGACGATGACGTCGATGGCTCGCTGCGCGTGCTTGCGCGCGAGTTCGGCCATCATCACCTTTAACTGCTTGTCCTCCTTGGGACGGCCTGACGGGTTGCCGGATTTGCCCTTCACGAACATAGTCTGCGATTAACGAAGCTTATAGGCTGATAGGAAATTGTTATACCTGCGGGCGCAAATAGTCAAGGCGGATAGACGCGGCTTATCGCTGCGCCCTTGCCGATAGATTGTGCTTATGGCCCCGGCCGGCCGCTTGTTGGGAACCGTTCGCGTTTAGCGGGCCGACGAACGGTAGTTGACCTACCTGCGACAACCTGTCACAGTCTGCCCATGGGATCGCCGATCCCGCCGCGCCTCGGGAGCAGGGGCTGGAGCAGAAAATGAACCGTAACGAACAAATCCTCGCCATCGCCGCAGCGACCGAAGAGGCTTTCTGCGACGCCACCGGTTGGCAGTGCGACGCGGTCGAAACGCAAGAATCCCTCGATGATTTCTTCGCGGCGTCGACCAGCTACGCTGAATGCTCGTCGCCGGTGCGCGGTGAGATCGCTGGGGTGCCGTTCCTCGCGTTCGAGGAAGTGCAGGTCCGCGCTGGCGACACGCGGCGCAGCCTGTCGGTCCTGGACTTCGGCGACACGCGCATCGCGCTCGACGTAGACCTGTCGTTTTACGCATGACATCGCATCCCAACCGCGGATGGCGCGGCCGGTGGGTCGTGTCGGGCGACGAGGCCCGGCACGGCCCGTCTGGGCTGGTGGTCCGGTTTGCGCCGGCTCTCGACGCCGACGCGCTCGACGGCGAGGCCGTCAATGGCCACGAGGTAGCACGCGCGCTCGCCGCGCGCCACGGGCGGTCCGAGGTTGCACGGATGCTCGCGCGGCTCATGCGCGAGGCCGGGGACGTTTGGCGCGAGCGCCGGCAATGATCGTCCCGTCCCCCGCCAGCCTCCGGGCGTGGCGCAAGGCTCGCCGCCTGTCCGCGCGGCGGGCCGGCGCGCTCGTCCACGTCACCGCCCGGACGTGGCTCCGGTGGGAGGCCGGCGCATCCGCCATGCCGCCGATGGCGTGGGACCTCGCGCAGCGGGTCGCGCCGGACCCCAAATCTGCGCCTGACGACGCCTAACCGGCCGCAACCGGCCGCGTAAGCGCCTCAAACATCGCCGGCAAGGCCCTTTCCCGGCCCGTGGCGCGCTCCGGCGCGGTCGGTAGCTACCACCCTAGCTTGACGTCCCGCCGGCGCGCTTGTGGGCCGCGCAGGTGCCGTTTTTCCGGAGGCGGGCGCGAACAGGAACGGCCACCTCTCCCATCCCTCGCGCTGGTCGGGGTCGTCGGCCTTTGGCGCGTACGCTCCGCAGCGCTGCGGGCGATCCGGCATGGTGGGCGTGTATTTGCGCGACGTGGCGATGCCCAATCCCAAGGATTCGCCGCGCTCGGCCGCGAGACAGCGCCCGCCGCGCGACAGGTTCGCGCACGCGGTACACGGCCGCATGTCGTCGACCGCCTCGACCGCCTCGACCGCCTCGACCGCCGCGACCGGCGCGCCTCGCCCGCGCTCCGCGACCAGCGCCCGGAAGCAGACAAGCGCCGCCTCCCGGTCCGCCAGCGCGGCCTCTAGCGCCTCGGCTTGCTCGTCCGCCGGCCAGTCCGCCGACACGATGGCGACAAGGCGCCGGAGCTCGGCATCGTCGGCGTTGATCGTTGGCATCGTGTTGGAACCTGACGTCGTCGTCAGTTTCGGCGGGCGGTACTCAGACCAAACGTAGCATCTCAGTTAATTGCTACATTCAAGGCACAGTCAAAAGCAACAACCAAAGTCAAAAGCTAAAGGCTAAACCCCGTCCTACTCACCTGTCCGTTTGGTGGGCGCGCCTCGCCCCCTAACGCCGGGGGGAGGCGTGCCTTCCGCCGTGTCCGTTCGGAGCCGCGGCGCCCGCCAGCCTTTCGCGTCTTGGGGTGCTGGCTTCGCCGCCCCTCCCGGTGTCTCAGACGCTTTCCCGTAGTACCGGTACTCGCCGCGCGACCCTACCGGTTGACCCGTCGATCGCGAAGCGTCCTGCTACGACTACCTTAGCCCTACATCAACAGTTTGCGCAAGGCCTCGATGCCGCGTTGCTGGTGCAAGTCGTTTGCGTCGGTCCCAACGTCTGGCGGCATGACGTAGCGCATGCCTGTTTTTTTCGCCGCTGCCTCGCCTGTCCCGCTCGCGTCGTTGTCGGCCACGACCATCCCGCGATAGTAGCGTGCCACGGCGGCGAGGTTGCCCGCCGAGAAGCAGACGACGACGCGAGCTTGCCGGTAGAGCGACGCGAGCGCCGCGCGCACGGACAGCGCGGTCGCCAAGCCCTCGACCAAAACGTCCTCTGGGCCGCGCCCCAGGTGATAGACCGCGTCCTTGGCGATCCCGCCGCGCAAGAACATCTTTGTTCCGTCGGGCGCGATCCTCTGGACCGACAGGAGCCGCGAATATCGCTTTGCGTCGTACATCGGGACGACGAGCCGCCCGTCCGTCGGGTCCACGAGCCACGACTCGGCGGCGAAGCCTTTGCGCGCCAGGTACGGATGCGTCTGATAGACGCAACGGGCGAGTGTATCGCGCGCTACCTGCTGCGCTGCCTCCGCCTCGCGCGGATCGCGCAATGGCGCGATTATCGGCCGTGGCGGCGGCGTTTGTGCGGTCCCGCGAAAGGCTATCGCTGCGGGGTGCACGGTCCAGTCCTGAACGAAGCCGCGCGATCCGTCGAATGCATAGGCGCCGTTGCGCCGTTTGGGCTTGGCCTCGGTCGGCACGCGATGCACGCGGCCGTCCGCGATGACGTGGGACATTATCAGCCCATGGTCGCGGGCAAAGGCGAGAAAATCCGTCACGCCGCGCGCGCCCGGGCCCACTTGATGATGTTGTGTTGCACGAGAGCGCGCAATGCGGGCTCCGGCGAGACTGCCGTTGTGTCGTCGAGCGATTGGCGCGCGAACGATCCGTATATCTGGCGGTATTGCGCCTGCGCGAACCGTCGTGCGGCCTCGGTGTCGCCGCGCTTGCGCTCGATCGCAAGCCCGACTAGCTGAGCCCAGACGTGATTGCGGTCCGCCAGGAATGCGTGTCTGCCGATTGGTGCGCGCGCCTCGCCGCCGACGAGCACGAGCGAGCCCGCGGCCGATTCGACCGGCTTGCGCCTGCGTTCGCGGCCGCAACCGGGGCATGCCAGCGCTTTGGGCGGGAGGACATATCCGCACGCCGGACAGGTGCATTCTGCCTTTTTCTCGCGGTCGGGCTCCTTGCGCGCCTTGCTGTCCAGCTGGCCGTCGTCGAATCCGCGCACGCCAGACGCGAACAGGTCGAGCATGTCGGCGTGAAATCGCAGGACGTTGCCGGAATGGCATAGCCATAGCGCGCCGTCCTTGCCCGGATGCGGACGCATCACCCGGCCCACTTGCTGGATGTGCGATGAGAATGATTTGCGATAGGGACGCGCGGATATCCCGCATCGAATATCCGTGACGTCGAAACCCTTCGTGAATACTTCGCACGAGACGAGCCCGACTATCTCGCTGTCGGGTTTGCGGAACTCTGCGATTAGTTCTCGGCGCCGGTCGTCGTTGCCGTCGCGGTAGCTTATCTGTTCAAAGCGATGCCCGCGCGCGTTGAATTGGCGGCATAGTTCGGCGCCGTGATCCACGGTCGCGGAAAAGACGATGGTCTTTACCGGGCCGCCGAAATGATGCGTTGTCTTGTTCTCCCATTCGGCGACGATATCGCCGATGATCTTCAGCCCGCGTCGTTCGATATCCTTGTCTGACCATTCGCCCGCAACGACCTTCGCGCCGCGCATGTCCGGCGATACCGCAGCGTACATTTGCAGCGGGACCAAGAAGCCGTCTGCGATCAGCGCGTCCGTGGTCGTTACGTTGACCAGGTTCGAATAGAGCGTATTCAGCCCTTTGGTAAACGGCGTTGCGGTCAGCCCGAGCACGCGCAGGTGTTTGGCGTTTCTGATCAGCTCGGCGGTTTCCTTCCGCACCGCATGCGCCTCATCGACGATCAGCAATTCCAAGTCCGGGAAGTATCCGCGCTTCTCCAGCGTTTGCGCGCTGCATACTTGGATCGGCTCGTATGCGCGCCTGCGCCAATGCCCCGCTTGGATGACGCCATGCTCGATACCGTACAGGTCGAGCGCTGCGGATGTTTGGTCAACGAGCGCGACGCGATCGACGACGAACGCGACGCGCGTATTTTTGCGTCGCGCCTCGGCCATGAGGTGCGTGGCTATTGCGGTCTTTCCGGCCCCCGTCGGCGCAACGAGTATCTGCGATCTATGCCCGTCGCGTATGCCCTGGCGCAATCGCTCGACCGCGTCCGTCTGGTACGGCCGCAATACGAGATCGCTCATGCGGCCATTGCCTTGTCGAGTTTGCGTTGTAGCATCTTGTTCTGCCGCACGAGTTCGCCCACTTGATTGAGCGCGTCATCGCGCGAGCGCGTCAGGCTTGCGATTTCTGCGCGCAATTGCAGCACGAGCACGCCGGCGTCGGTTTTCAGCATTTGCTGCGCAGCTTCGGCCGCTTCGACCGCCTCGGCTGCGCCGTCGCGCACCTGTTCTAATTCTTCTTCCAGTTCGGCGACGCGCGCTTCTAGTTCCGCGATCTTCCTATCCTTCGGATCGGCGCGTTTTGCCTGCGGATCGCGTCCTTTGGCGAGGTCTGCGGCGGTCTTTGCGGACATGGCGCCATCGCGCACGGCCTCGCCGAGTCCGGCCCTTTGCGCCGCCTTGGCCCGATCAATCGTGATAGTGCTAACCCCCGCCTGCTTCGCCATTTCTGCCGACGACGGAGCAGGGTCTGTCCCGGGGACAGACCCTCCATGCTCTGCCGACGACGGAGCAGGGTCTGTCCCGGGGACAGACCCTCCATGCTGATTCGCTCCGAGGGGGCGCCACGCATGGCACGCCACGATCGCCGCCGCGCGCTGCGACGGGGTGAGGTGGCGGCGCTCAAGATTACGCGATCGCACGAAACCGATTGGGTCGGTGCCGTCGTATTGTTCCCACCGAAAACGCACGCCGGATTCCTCGCATGCGCGGTATCGGTGCCAGCCGTCGAGGATCATTCCCTCGAACACCCACCCGTGCTCACGGAGCCCGTTCTTCTCGATGTCTGCGACGAGGGACGCGAAGTCGGTCGGGTCCATGTCGGGGAATGCTGCCGAGAGCGGATGTCGTTTCATGCTGCTCCTTTCTGTGGGTCGAGCGCCTCGACGCGCACGATTGCCGCAGCGTTGCGCGCGTCGTCGGTCGTGACGTGCAGCTCGCGCATGTAGGTCAGGCTGTCGTCGATGAGATAGCCGCAGTGCACGAGCGCATCGACCAACACCTTGATTGAGTTGTCCGCATCGCGCGTTCGCGCATCCGGCGGCGACAGGTGAACGTGGAGGATGTAGCGGCCGGTGACCGGCGCCAGGTTGCGACACAACGCGGCGACGTGGCGACGATACTGCGCGACTTCCGGCTTGATGTAGTGCGCGCCGTTGGCGTGCCGCACGGCGGTATTGCCGGACGGTGGCCACGGTAGGGCGATGGGTGCAGCGGACACCGCCGGCCGGAGCGATCCCGTGGGAGGGGTAGCCGGCGGGCCGCTGCGTTGATCTGTGTTGACGACGGAGGCATCGTTGCCGATGACGCGCGGGAGATTGTCATCCTGCCGCATCCGCGAGCGCTGCGATTGTACGCGCGATTGATGCTGCGCGTACTGCTCGGGGGTCATGACGCGCACGATCATTTCGCGGGGACGCGCGACACAACAGTGTCAGGGGACAGGTTGAGCATATGGCAGTACGCGACAAAGGCCGGCGCGCGACTTGTGATCCATAGCCGCGCGTCGGAGTGCGCGTTGCGCGTTTCAGCATCGGCATTTGCGCGCACGCGCATTCGCGCGTCCCTCACCGCCTGATCGAGGATCGCCAGCAGCAGCAGGACGTACCCGCCATCCGTGCTCGGCAATTCGGCCATGTACCGGCCCGAGCCGGTTTTGCTAGGACTGGGCATTGTTGTAGTATGCCGCTAGCGCTGCCATTGTGGATCGTCGTGGGTCCACCTTGCGACGGTACAGCAGTCCCTCAAGCGAGCGGCGCGGAATGCCGGTGCCCGCCGCAACCTCTTCAAGCCGCGCCATGACGCGGCGCTCGGCCTTGGCCTTGCGCGCGTCGGCGCGCAGTAGGTCTAGTGCGTCCATGGGAGTATTGTCTACAGGTTCGCGGCAAATGCAAGCGCCGGCGACGCGCGGCGCAGGGAAACGAGAACATTTCGCATTTGGCCGGCCGACGAACGGTAGTTGACTGATTACGCGAACGCGCGCAATATCTACCCATCGGCCCACCCAACGGGCCGCAGGAGGGAGCGAGATGGCAAAGATCGAGATCAAGGAGCGATTCTGCGGCGCCGTCCTGTTCGCGCACGAGGCCGAGGGCAACGCACTGCGCGTGACGCTGGAGGCTGCGGTTTCCGCGCGCGCGTACCTCGGCGACGCGGACCTCAGCGGCGCGGACCTCCGCGGCGCGGACCTCAGCGGCGCGTACCTCCGCGACGCGTACCTCCGCGACGCGTACCTCCGCGGCGCGGACCTCAGCGGCGCGGACCTCCGCGGCGCGGACCTCAGCGGCGCGGACCTCAGCGGCGCGGACCTCAGCGGCGCGTACCTCCGCGGCGCGTACCTCCGCGGCGCGTACCTCCGCGGCGCGGACCTCAGCGGCGCGTACCTCGGCGACGCGTACCTCAGCGGCGCGGACCTCCGCGGCGCGGACCTCCGCGACGCGGACCTCAGCGGCGCGGACCTCCGCGGCGCGTACCTCAGCGGCGCGTACCTCAGCGGCGCGGACCTCCGCGACGCGAAGTTGCGCAACGACCTGATCCTGCGCGGCGAGCGGCCCATCTTCGTGCTCGGCCCCATCGGCTCGCGATGCGCCCACCTGACGGCGTACCTGACGGACGAGGGCATCTATCTCTCGACGGGATGCTTCTTCGGGACGCGGATCGAATTCGAGGCCGCACTCGATTGCGAACACGGCGACAACGCGCACGCGAAGGAATACCGCGTCGCGCTGGCGATGATCGGCGCGCACGAAGAACTGTGGGCGGTGAAGGATGAAGTGAAGGAGGCCGCGTAATGAGCTACGCCTACGAAACCCCCGGCTTCGCCGCTGCGGAAGCGGCGAGCCTGAACCCGCCGGACGACAGCTTCGTCGACGAGAACGACATCCAGCGCCGGATGGAAGACGCAGCGGAGAGCGAGATCAGCCACGGCGCGCAGGCGTTCCGCGACTGGCTGGCCGACTCTGAGCACGCGGTGTCGATCGCGCTCGCGGTGACGTACTGGCCGGGACGCGACCTGATCGACGGCCGGTATCCGACGCGGCAGGAGTGCGACGACAAGCGGGCGGAAAACATGGACGAGGCGTTGGGCCGGATGGCGCGCGACTACATCGCGTACCGGGTGGCGAGCCACGACTTGCGCGAGGACGCGCTGAGGTCGATCGAGGACGAGCAGCGGGAGGCCGCATGAGCATCGGCGCGGCATCCCGCCGCAAACTCGCCGCCGTGCCCGCGAAAGCGGCGCCCCGGCGGTTCACGGTCCGCCCGGAATGGGCTTACCCAACCGAGCCCAATCGTGCGGCCTACATCGCCGCCGTCGAGTGGCTCCGGCGCGGCCGCGTGTCCCGCTGGCTCATGGACCCCGACGCGGCGCGTGCGGGGTGGATCGTGCAACCGAACGGAGGTGGCAAGTGATCGACTACGACGACCGGGACGACGGGCAGCAGGAGGCTTGGGCTACCGAGTACGCGCAATGGTGCGCCGAGCAGGACGACGAGGACGAGATCAACGAGCTGTTGCGGGAGGCCGCGAATGACGACGCCTGACTGCATGCTTTGGGTCGGAGCTAAGGCCGGGAACGGATACGGAGTTCGGTCGGTTAACGGTCGGCAGCAATACGCCCATCGCCTGGCATGGGAGGCCGCTAACGGAAGGCCAGTGCCTGCCGGTCTTGTCGTGGCCCATCGCTGCGACACCCCGGCATGCATCAACCCGCAACACCTTTTCGTCTGCACGCAAGCCGAGAACCTAGCCGATATGCGAGCTAAGGGCCGCGGTAACGTCGGCCTGCGGCATGGCTCGCGCACGAAGCCAGAGCGTGTTGCCAGGGGCGAGCGCGTCGGTTCGGCAAAGTTAACGGCAGACCTGGTGCGTCGGATTCGCTCCGATCGCATATCCGGCGGATCGCTGTCCGCAATCGCTACACGATACGGTATCGCATTCCAGACCGTCAGCAAGATCGTAAATCGCAAGTCGTGGAGACACATCCAATGAGCACCGACAAAGTCCCGGCCGTCTATACCGCCATTGGCATGGTGCAGGGCGCGCTCGCAACCACTGGAATCGGCAAAGGACGGCGCAATGAGCAGCATGGATACGCGTTTCGCGGGGTGGACGACATCTACAACGCCGTTGCGCGACTGCTCTCGACGCACGGCCTGTGCATCCTCCCGCGCTGCACCGAGCGCACCGTCGTCGAGCGCACGAACGCGAAAGGGACCGCCCTGTTCTACGTCACCGTGCGGGCCGAATTCGACTTCGTTTCCGCCGCCGACGGATCGCGGCACACGGTCGTGACCTACGGTGAGGCGATGGACAGCGGCGACAAGGCGACCAACAAGGCCATGTCGGCCGCATACAAGTACGCGCTGCTGCAGACCTTCGCCATCCCGACCGAAGGCGACAACGACGCCGACGCGACAACGCACGAAGTTCAACCCATGAACGAGCGCCTGCTCAATGTGCTGCAGGAGCTCCGCGACGCGGCGATCAACGGTACGGAGGCGCTCAAGATGGCCTGGGGCGCGCTGTCGCCTGCCGACCGGCGCGGCCTTGCCGGCGAGCTCGCGTCGCTCAAGGCTGCGGCGGCGAAGGCCGGGGAGGTGTCCCGTGCCCCTTGAAGGCGACGCGCTCGCGGCGTGGCTGTCGGCCCGCGCTGGCAAACTGACGGCCTCGCGCATGGGCGCCGCGCTCGACTTCCGCAAGGATGGGAAGCCCGGCGCGGCGCGCGTGAAGCTTATGCACGAAATCCTCGCCGAGCGGTTGACCGGCGACAGCGTGCGGCATTTCGTGACCGACGCGATGCAATGGGGCCTCGAGCGCGAGGCCGAAGCGCGCGCGGCTTACGAGGCCGACACCGGCGCGCTCGTCGCGGATGCCGGATTCTACGACCATCCGCGCATCGACCTCTTCGGCGCGACGCCGGACGGGCTGATCGACGCCGACGGGCTGATCGAGATCAAGTGTCCGCAAACCGCGACGTTCGTTGAATGGCGCATGGCGGGCGTCGTACCAGAGATGCACAAGCCGCAAATGCTCGCGCAGCTGGCGTGTACTGGGCGCCGCTGGTGCGAATTCGTCGCGTTCGATCCGCGCGTCAAGAACCCGGCGCATCGCCTGTTCGTGCGGCGGTTCACGCCGACGGCCGACGAAATCGCGGAGATCGAGGCGGCAGCAGAGCGCTTCCTCGCGGAGGTTGAGGCGCTATGGGAAACGCTCACGACCGGAGGTAAATAGTGGCGTCAGTCAAGGATACCGGACGATGGAACAACAAGGCGCGCGCTATCGACATGACCGGGCAACGGTTCGGGCGGCTTGTGTGCGAGGAGCGTGTAATGTCGGACGGTTCCGGCGGGGCGCGTTGGCGCTGTCTGTGCGACTGCGGGAAGCGGGCGATTGTGCCGCGTCGCTCGCTCACCAGTGGCGACACGCGATCGTGCGGCTGCCTGCACGCGGAGTCGGCGCGGCAGCGCGGGCGCGAGCGCGCCACGGGACAGGCGCAGGCAAATCGCCTCCCAGGCGCGCTCAACGGAAGCGCCAAGACCGCGCGCACGCTGCGGATCGCCAATGCGTTCGCCGACGTGTTCGGCAAGCCGGTCGATACCGCCCACGTCGATCGTCCGGGCGCGCGGGTCATCAGGGGCGGGAGGTATTGAGTGCGTTACCTGTCCTTGTTTTCCGGGATCGAGGCGGCGTCGTGCGCGTGGGAGCCTATGGGCTGGACGCCCGTAGCATTCGCGGAGATCGAGCCGTTTCCGTGCTCGCTGCTCGCGCAGCGGTGGCCTGGTGTGCCGAACCTTGGCGACGTGCGCGGCATCACGCGCGAGTCGCTCGAAGCGCTCGGGCCGATAGATGTAGTGATCGGAGGGTCGCCATGCCAGGACCTGAGCGTGGCGGGCAAGCGCGCCGGGCTCGCCGGAGATCGGTCAGGGTTGTTTAATGAGCAAGTGAGGATTTGGCATGACGCAAGATCTGTTTGCGGAACCCGCTGGATGGTCTGGGAAAACGTCCCAGGCGTATTCAGCAGCCACGGCGGCCGAGACTTTGCTGCGGTGGTTGGAGCGCTGGCAGGATGCGAATTTCCTGTCCCGGCAGACGGCTGGGGATCAGAAGGAGTGGCGGTGGGTCCATCGGGATGCGTCGCGTGGAGTGTGCTTGACGCGCAATGGTTCGGAGTGGCGCAGCGGCGGCGTCGCGTGTTCGTTGTCGTCGACGCTGGAGACTGGACCAGTAGACCGCCGGTACTACTTGAGCCCGAGAGCCTGCGCGGGGATCATCCGCCGCACCGAGCGACGGCAAAAGGTATTGCCGGTTGCCTTGTGGCGCGCACTGGTGGCGGGCTCGGAACGGACATCGAATGCGACGGAGGACTGATCCCAGAGATTGTTCCGCAGGCCATGTCGGCTAAGTGGGCGAAGGGCACGAGCGGGCCGGCGGGCGACGAGTGCGCGAACCTGGTGACGGTCGCCTTCGACGCGCGTCATTCGGACGTGATCCAGTACGGCGAGATAGCCGGTCCTTTGGATACCGACGGGCAGACGATCGGCGTTCAGCCGGGGCTTGAGGTCCGGCGATTGACCCCGACCGAATGCGAGCGGTTGCAGGGGTTCCCGGACGGCTGGACCGCGATCCCCTACCGCGGCAAACCCGCCGCCGACGGCCCGCGCTACCGCGCGCTCGGAAACAGTATGGCCGTGCCGGTCATCGCGTGGCTTGGGCGGAAGATCGAGCGAGCGCATACATGGTGGGCGGAAGCATGACATCCACCCTTGTCCTCATTCGCGGCCTGCCCGGCAGTGGCAAGTCCACGCTCGCGCAGGAGTACGCCGCGCGCGGGTATCGTCACTACGAGGCCGACCAGTATTTCATGCGCGGCGGGGAGTACCGCTACCGCGCGGACAAGGTTCACGTCGCGCATCGCCGGTGCCAGGAGCGCGCGCGAGCAAGCCTTCGCGCCGGGCATAATGTCGTCGTCGCCAATACCTTCACGACGCGCGCGGAGATGAAGCCCTACATCGAAGCCGCGCTGCGGTACGGATGCGACGTCGAGATCATCGAGGCGACCGGCGATTACGGCAGCATCCACAACGTTCCCGCCGCCGCGATCGAGCGGATGCGGGCGCGGTGGGAGTCCATTGATCAGCACAAGGTTGTATAACAGGAGACAATGATGCAAACGCAACAGCGACAAGGTGACGTTCTTTTGGTCCCGGCGACGCTACCCGAGGCCGCAACGGCCATCACGACAACAGGCGACGTGATCCTTGCCTATGGCGAAATCACTGGCCATGCGCACCGCATCAAAGAGTCGGCCAAAGTGCGCGTATGGTCAGCTGGGGCCGAGCGATTCCTTCAGGTCATGGAGACAACCGCGCTCACGCACGAAGAGCACGCGCCCATCACACTATTGCCAGGGGTCTACAAACTCCCGCAGCAAGTCGAATATTCACCGCGTGAATTGCAGCGCGTCGCGGACTGATCGCCATGGCAGCCAAGATTACGAAGATAACCGCCGCGCAGGCAAACCAAATGCCTGCGTTCGTGCAACGTTGGATCGACATAGGGCTGTCAACGGAACCAGCGGATTTCGACGCAGCTACCGCCGCGGCCCTACGCGCTTACGATCTATGCGGTCTGCCGCGGCCGTCGGTGATCCTGCGTATGGGCAGCCCATATGCAGCCACCGTCGGCGGCGCACTTGCCTGGATGATTGTGCGTTGCCTGTCTGCCAAAGACCTAAAGCAGCAGGTCCTGCAGCAGGTCGAGCAGCAGGTCTGGC